>Ga0209068_10001675_pt1 | contig 11019 bp, 8 predicted proteins | sample ColStrG_CSR_2012_FD_187200 | JGI IMG/M metagenome (GOLD analysis project Ga0209068, IMG submission 187200) | Freshwater sediment microbial communities in response to fracking from Pennsylvania, USA - Cold Stream Run_MetaG_CSR_2012 (SPAdes)... | ecosystem: Environmental > Aquatic > Freshwater >...
GCCAGGATAGTCGCACTTGTTTTTCACGCCGGCAAACTCGATCCGGTTTGCCTCGATCTCGCGGCGGCCTAAAGCGCTTAGCACGCGCCTTGACGCGAAGCTCCCAACCTCCGCCAGTTCCCGGTCAGCATGTTGTATCAGAAGCCGGGAAGTGGGAGTGCCCTTGAGTATCGACGCAATCGCATCCCAGACATCGTCATTTAACTTCGCCGGACGCTGAAACAACCCAAATGTGATGTGGCCGTAAATGCTCGCGGGAAGGGAAGTTATTTCGGGCGCGTCATCTTGAGGCCGGTAAACGAGACATCCGGAGGGAACTCGATAGACGTTGCGCTCGGAGTACTGATGGGAGAATGCTTCTTGATCTGGGCTGGTCCAACGGTCAGAAACTAAATAGTCGATTTCGCGGCATCCCGTTGTGCATGGATAGTTTAGGTGTGCAGCCTGAACAGGGGCGGAGCGGCGTTGACAGACTTCAATACCAAGCGCGCAAGCAATATGACCTGACCGCTCCACGAGCACATCAATGCCGTCGCGCAGGATCTGCTCCTTGATCTGGTCCGCGCCATAGGCGGATACGTCGCGCCAGCGATCGGCGGCTTTCTTGTACTCCTCGGTGATCTCATCGCTGGTTTCGGATAAGTGATAGCAGTAAATTTCGAAATTATCGCGATCATGGCCCTCGATGAGGGGTAGAACGACATGATAGGCGGGCGAGCGTCGAAACTCGGCGCAAAGATAGGCAACGCGAAGCTTGCGATGCGGATAGGGCAAATTAGAGAACGATACGCTATCAGGCGAAGCTGAGCAATGCTGAAGGCACCATTGTTCGTTCGCTTGTTTCAAATCGGCCGGAGACTGGCCGAAATCATGCAATAAGGCGAACAGCTGACTGGAGTGAAGCTTCGCGTCTGCGGGGCAAAGCCTGATGGCCCGGCGGTAGGTGCGGAGGCTTCCAGGTACCTTACCGGCCCGGCATTGGGTTCTCGCCAATAGCTGCAGCACTGGCGAATCGAACCTATTGAGCTTTTGAGCCTTAGCGCTGTACCACATTGCGCGTCCGCAATAGCCAAGGGACTCGTACAGTCTCGCGAGCCGTTCATAGCCATCCGCATGACGTCGTCCACGGCTAACGCTCAACCAATAAGCCTCGATGGCGTCATGCTTTAGTCCGAGCAGTTCAAACAGTTGACCGATCTCGAATTCCAAGTCAGCGGAGACAGGCCCTGCACTTCTCATTCGCTGGACCTCATCGAGAGCGAAATCCGCTCCCGACAAGGCCAGGGTTTTGAGGCTCTCCAATTGTTGCGCAGCGGAGACGTCAATAGTCATGACTGCGTTAATAATAGTGAGGCCAAAAGGTCATAACTTCCAGAGTTTGAAAGTTGTTGATAAAGTGATTTACCTGGATTTTCAACTCCTTCGCGCTTTCGTGAGTCAATAGAACTTTGCCGGTTTTTGGATCGACATGGTCGATATGCTTGAGCCACTCCTGTAGCTTCATGGCAAGATCGTCCATGTGTAGTTTGTTTAGCCTCAGTGGCGTATCAGTGGGTAAAGCTGGTTGTTGTGCTGGTTGTGGTGCCATTGTGTTCTCCTTATATAACGACTGGTGGGAATGCAATTTTCAAAGTCCGATTTTTGAGATCAGGCCCCGATATTCGACGGTGTTTCTCAGCGGTTGAAGAAATGAATCGACTTTTAGATAGAGCAATTCACTCTCCTTCGCCGTTACCGCGCGGCTTAGGATTTCCAGCGCGGCCTTAGAGTCGCCAAGGGCGACGTAAGAGCGAGCCAAGTCCACGGGGTTTACCGCTCCGGCTTTTTCCCCGCGTTGTAAGATTTCTAGGTATTTAAGGGCGTTTTGCCTGTCGCCGCGGAGAGCGTACAAGAGAGCATAAAGTGGAACCGATTGACGGGCGTAGTCCGGTTCTGAAGAACCGGGGTCACTCTGTGCGACGATCGCAGCTTCTTTCATGGCGTTATTCAGCATTTCCGTTTTTTGCGCTTCGCGGGCATTCATTGCAAGCTGCGCATAGGCCACGCTCAGCACAGTGTGGCCGTCCAGGTAGTCTTTCTCGGCCAAGAATCCCTTCAGTAAGGTTATGGCTTCAGCTGGTTTACCGGCGATACATAGAAAGGTTCCCAAATACAGTCGGCCTTCCAGATCAAAAGGATCGAGGGCGATAGCGGTGCGCGTCTCAGAAAGGCCATCGTCGAATTTGCCAAATTGCATAAGGAAGCCGCCATACCATCGATGCGGCACAGACAACTTTGGATTAATTGCCAGAGCGCGCTTGTAATATTGCTCAGCCGCACGCCAGTCCCAAGAACTCTGGGCCGTCACCGCCAGCGCTGCGTAGGACTCCGCATAGCTAGGTCCCTTAGCGATAGCCAGCAATGCATGCTCCTTGGCCGACCGCAACAACTGTTCCCGTGGAGCGCCGTTGTATTGAAGGAGAGAAGACTCCACACCGGATAGATCGGCGTAGGCAAGCGCGAAATTGCGGTCTTCTTTTATCGCCTTTCGATAAAGCTCGATGGCTTGGCGCTGCGATGTCAAAGTCCGTTGCTCCCACAAAGAGCGACCGCGCATGTAGAACTGCATGGCGGCGGAACTGGTAGTGGGAGCCGCGAGAGCCTTTTGAGCACCGGGAAGAGGAACTCTGTGCAGGAGGCTGAAGATAGCAGTGGGAAGTGACCCGCCCGCGTTTTGGGCGTTAGGCAGAAGAACGGCGTCGCGCATGGCGTCGACAGCGGAGGTGGCAATGGCGTTCTGCATTTCGAGAGTATCGGCGGTACTGTTCTCAAAAGCGCTGGCGCAGATGAGCTTACCGGTGGTATTTTCGATCACCTCAATGGAAAGACGGGTGACTGCTTTGTTGGATTGCAACTGCCCGTCGAGGCTGAAATGCGCGTCAGTCTTTAACTGCGCGTCTTTAGGACGGACGGCGTGAAACGGCATCACGCTGACCCCTGGAATCTGCAGCAACCGCCGCTCGACTTCGCGCGTGATACCTTTTGAAAGATAATCGTTTTCCGCTTGGCCGGTCATGTTCTCAAACTCGAACGTGACCACTGAAGTGTTCAAGGGCCGCGAACCAAGAATGCCAACGAATGCGCCGCCGCCGATGAAGAGAGCGGCGCAGGCGCCGAGGAGCAGTCCCAAGCGCGAGGGGCGTCTACTAACCTTGGGCAGCAAGCCACCCAGTTTCCCGATGGCTCGATAGAACGCCGGCACGGGCTGAGTTTCTGCCGGAATATCTCTTAGCTCACGAACGACATGAGCGGCGGAAGACGGGCGCTTGGCCGGATTGCGATGCAAGCAGCGTCGAATGGTTTGGCACCAATTGGCCGGCAGATCGGGAGCACGGGTAATCGGATCGTTGGGATCGCTCCATAGTTTCTGGTAAAGGATCGCCTCGACACTATCGCCTGAGAAGGCGCCGCCGCCGGTGACCATTTCGTCGACGATCAGACCGAAGGCATAAATGTCGGAGGCAACGCTGGGGCGCTCGCCGCGCACCAATTCGGGGGCCAGGAAGAAGGGCGCGCCGGCGTTGAAGTCGCTCCGCGACTCGAAGGCTTCCTTCGCGCCCTTGAAGGGTTTGGCGAGGCCGAAATCCATCACAATGGCGCGCATTTCTGCGCCGCCGTCGGCGGGCGTGATCATGACGTTCGACGGTTTCAAATCGCGATGCACAATGCCGTTTTCGTGCAGCACGCCGATGGCGCCCGCTATCTGTTTGATCAAGGGCAGGGCAGCGGTCGGCGAGAGTCGCCCCGATTTGACGAGGTATTGCTGGAGGTTTTCGCCGGACATCAACTGCATGGTGAGGCAGGTGGCGATGCGGCCGGGGGCGCCCGCTTCTTCCGGCGGCAAGCGGTGTTCCACCAACTCGTACACGCGGCAGAGATTCGGATGGCTGATTTCCCGTGTGACGCGGATTTCCCGCCGGAAGCGTTCGAGCGAGTCGACATCGCGCGCGTATTCGGGCCGCAACGTTTTCAAGGCTAGCCGGACTGAGAGGCGCTCGTCGAAAGTTTCGTAAACCTCGCCCATGCCGCCACGCGAAATCAGCCGCACAATCCGAAAGCGTTCGGCCACCAGTTGGCCGATGTCGAAGACCGGCGGCAAAGGAGGCTTGGCCGATTCTTCGTCCAGAAAACCGGGGGCTTCATCATGCGCCTGAAGCAGCTCGCCCACCGTTTGCAATAAGCCGGGGTTGTGGGCGCAAGCGCCCGCGAGAAAGCCGCCGCGCTCAGCAGGTGTGAGCTTGACGGCTGAGTCGAAGATGCGCTTGATCTCTTCCCATTCCTCAGCTCGCATCGGGATTTCTTCTATGCATTTGAGCATATAGCCAAGCCCTCGCCACCTGCCAATCGCGCTTCACGGTTCGTTCCGCGACTCCTAAGGTTTCCGCCACCTCGCCGTTGGAAAGTCCACCGAAATAGCGCAGTTCCACCACGTTCGCCATACGCGGATCTTCGACGGAAAGCCTTTCGAGCAAATGATGTATCTCGAGAATGTCCTGAAACGGGCGCGGCTCGGCGATACTTCCTTCCAGTTGTACTTTGCAATTCGGGCCACCCCTTTTTTCGGAATTGTGGGCGCGGGCGTGATCCACCAGGATCCGCCGCATGGCGCGCGAAGCGATGGCGAGAAAGTGCAGACGGCTCTGCCATGGCTGCTGGGTAACAGTACAAAGCCGCACGACAAATTCGTTCACTAAAGCCGTGGCTTGCAGCGTGTGATCGGGCCGTTCCCGGCGCATTCGGCCTTCGGCGATGCGTTTGAGCTCGGGATAGAGCAAATCCAACAGTTTCGCCTGATCCTCGGGATCTTTGGCGTTCCAGCGAGTCAAGAGCTGGGTGACATCTCCGGCAATGGTTGGCGAAAGTGACATATCCGAGCCGTCTCCAGACAAGAAGGAGCGTAAGAGTTCGTTCATAAGAAAAAGCGTCGGCAGGCAAACAAACGATCTGTGCCGTTTTAGCACTGCGAGGAACCTCTAAATATCTATGCGTAACGAACTCTAAGAAGGGGCCAGTTAAAGTCAGGCCAAAAACAAACGATTAGTTTGCATCGGTACTTCAATGCAAGCCATTGGCCATCCGGACTAGGGCTTGGGTAAGGGAGCTAAGGCGCCGATTCGCTATCCGATTCGATAGTCGACGGCACTTAAGAGCACGTCAGGCTAATCTTACCCCTGCGGATGAGTCGTGATTTTTGAGCTGCAAGTCATTTCCGTTCCGATTCGGCTGGCGATCCCATTCTGAAACGCTCTCTCTGAGGGCACCCGTTTCAGAATGGCGCTCTGCTCTCCTCATGCGCGGTATTGGCTTTCCTTCCGATTAACTCCTCGGTGTGTAAGTACCTATTTATCAAGCTGTTGCGGCTCTCGCTTCGCAGTATCCCACGGGCTTCCGTCCATGGTTCCTCTAATGCTTTTCTCTCTGCGTACCGAGCAAACACGAGCCGCTCGGACAGGGGAAAACCGATTGAACGCCGCCATTAAACCCGCCTTCCTAAAGAAGTCGCCGCCAACCTCCACACCGGAAACTCGCGCCAAGCGTGACGCACTCATGCTTGAGCATACCCAGCTTGTTACAGCCATAGCCGCTCACATCCAAAAGTCGATCCCCGTGCATGTGGAGTTGGACGATTTGATCCACGCCGGCATCATGGGGCTGTTCGATGCGGCCACCAAATACCGGGACGATAAGGAAGTAGCGTTCCCCACCTATGCCAAACACCGTATCCGCGGGGCCATTCTGGACAGCCTGCGGCAGCAGGATTGGGCCTCGCGCGATCTGAGAAAGCGCTATAAACAGGTGGAAGCCGTCACTCGTGAGTTAACCGCCAAGCTCCAGCGTGAGCCGACAGACTCGGAGATCGCGGGCTATATCGGCCTTTCGCAGCGGCGCTGGCAATCCCTGATGGTCGATTTTCGCAGTCTCGGCATGGTGGCGATTCAGCAGCAGCCGAACGACCGCGAAAATCACCTTGCGCCGGAGGCCAGCAGCTCGCCCGAGCTTTCGCCGGATCGCGTCTTCGCCCGCAGCGAATTGCGCTTTAGACTCGATGAAGCGATACAGGTGCTGCCCGAGCGCTATCAGCAAGTCGTCAAGCTTTACTATGAGCGTGACATGACAATGAAAGAAATCGGCGGTGTACTTGGCGTCAACGAAAGCCGCGTATCGCAGATTCACAAGTCTGCTTTGGAACGGATGCAAGGAGCATTGCATGGAACCGGAATCAGCTCGCCGGCCATGTTTTAGTTGGGGCGGACGTCCTCGTCCGCGCGCGACCTCCTGGTCGCGCAGCTACCCTTTCGCCCTCTGCAACGCATTCACCGCCGCGCCAATTACCGCCACCGACTCGGCGCTCGTCACAACCTCAGTGGAATATCCCTGCAACGGGCTGAGTTTCACCATCTCGTGCAAATACTCGTTCAGCAGAGAAAGATTCACGAATCTGGAGTTGAAACCGGTAATAAAGAATTTGCCGGGCCCGTCCAAATGAATACTGGTCGCCGTCGCCGCCGCCAGCGCCCGATGCCAGAGTTTCGTAAACTCGACACAGCGCGCGTCGCCCGCTTCGGCCTGCTCGAAGACTTCTTCGGGTTCCAAATCCATGAAGCGCAGCCGCATCGCGCGTTGGCCCATGATGCCTTCCAGGTGTCCGCGGCCGCCACAGCCGCAGAAGTGCTCCTTTGGGTCGAGCGTGACAACCGAGTGGCCGGCTTCCCAGAACCCGTCGCGGAAGGGATAGCGTCCGTAGCCTATGCCCGTGCCGAGGGTCCAAACCCGGATCAAACGGTCCAGGTGGCCATGCGTCGCCGCGAAACCCGCCGCCACAACATCCGCATCGTTAAACACCGAAACCGGGATTTTGCCGAAGGTGGGAGCGAATACGCCGGCCACCAATTCCTGCATATTGATCCCCTTGAATTGGATCAGGTTCGGCGAATCCTCGATGACGCCGTTGCGCACAATTCCCGGCATGCCCAGCCCGATATACGCCGGGGCCTCGCTGAGCCCCAGTTCTTTCACCTGTTCCGCGATACGCTGCACAATCATCTCGGCCGGCACGCCGTGCAGCGAATCCGCTATCGTGAGGTCCTCGGGCGTCACCCGCACCTCGCCGCTGATCGCATTGTCTGCCACCAAGGCCAGCGCGATGCGCTCGCTGATGAGAATTCCTATGCCTTTTCCCATTTTCATCCTAGGGCCGCGTGAGCTTGTTCAGCCCATTGAAGGCGGCAGCTTTATAACATTCCGCCAGCGTCGGGTAATTGAACACCGTATCGACAAAGTAAGTGACCTTGCCCTTGAGAATCAAAACGGCTTGCCCAATATGCAACAATTCCGAAGCGCCTTCGCCGATGATATGCACTCCCAATATTTCCAAAGTGTCGCGGTGAAAGATCAGCTTCAACCGGCCTGTCGTATCTCCGCGAATCTGTCCGCGCGCGATCTCACGATAATACGCCACTCCCACTTCATAAGGCACGTCTTCATCGGTAAGCTGCTCTTCCGTCTTGCCGATAAACGAGATTTCCGGAATCGTGTAGATACCAAAGGGGAAGTAACTTGGATCCGATTTGACGTTCTTGTTGTAGGCGTGCGACACCGCGATGCGGCCCTGTTCCATCGATACCGAGGCCAGGCTGGGGAAGCCGATGACGTCGCCCACCGCGTAAATATTGGGCTGCTTGGTCTGGTAATACTCGTTGACGGCAATGCGTCCGCGCGAATCCGCTTCCAAACCGGCCGCCGCCAGATTCAGTTCGTCTACATTCCCCTGCCGCCCCACGGCATACAGCAGGGCATCGCCCGTCACTTTCTTCTTGCTTTCGAGCATCGCCACCACCGGCCCGCCGCTTTCGGCCTGCTCCACGCTCTCCACTTCTTCGTTGAGCCGCATGGTCACGCGATGATCGCGCAGGTGATAGGAAAGCGCTTCGATAATTTCCTGGTCGGCAAATTCCAGCAGACGGGGGCGTTTCTCAATCAGCGTGACGCGAATTCCCAGCGCCGCGAACATGCACGTATATTCCACGCCGATCACTCCGCCGCCCACCACGATCAGCGTCCGCGGCAGGTTCTGCATTTCCAGCACTTGGTCGCTGTTAATGATGGTCTGGCCGTTGATCTTCACTTTGGCCGATGCGGCGGGCTTGGTCCCCGTGCCGATCACCACTTTGTCGCCGCTGATGTCGCTCGACCCGCGCATGCTGGTCACCAGGATGTTGTTGGGACTCTTGAAACTCGCGATCCCGGTCAGCACTTCAATGCCGTTGCGTGCCAACTGCGCCGTGGTTACGTCCACTTCGGTCTTGATCACGTGCTGAACGCGGAACGCCAAGTCCGCCATCGTGATCTTTTCCTTGACCCGGTAACTCACGCCATAAATATTTTGATAGTTGTAGCCGGAAAGGTGCAGCACCGCCTCGCGCATGGTCTTGCTCGGAATGGTGCCCGTGTTAATGCATACGCCGCCAATAACTTCGCGCCTTTCCACCAGCGCTACCTTTTTGCCGCTCTTCGACCCTTGGATGGCAGCGCGCTGCCCAGCGGGGCCGGAACCGATCACGATTAGATCGTATTGAGACATCGAGATTTACTATTTCACTCTCTTATTCGCTTACGTCGGAGTATTCCGGTACAACATTCCGAGTATAGCCTTCGTTTTGTGACGGGATGATCAATGATTCGAGTGCCAGAATGAAAAGAGTCGGATCGCGCCTACGCTTTTCTCGAATCTGCTTCAACCCTCGACGAATTTGTCCGCGCTTGGGAGGTTTCGGACTTACCCAAGATCCAATGGACCCACGCGGCCCACGGTCTTTCCCACCACTTTCGCCGCCGTCCAAGCGGCGGTACTGCGTTTAGGCCAGGAGCCCAACTTCACCAGGATTTTTATACTTATGACGTTGTGGCTGATCGCCGCGCCCGACGCGAATGGCCGTCTTGTGCGTGTTCGCAATAATCTAACATCTCAGTCCGCTTCCGTGCTATTATTCTAACCATGAAAGCAATCAACATTCAGGACGCCAAAACGCATCTATCCGGTTACCTTGATGCCGTGGAAAAGGGCGAAGTAGTCGTTTTGTGCCGCCACAACAAGCCGATTGCGGAAATTCGCAGCATTGACAGTGCTGACCAGGGCGAACCTGAATTTGGCATTTACGATGGATTCGGTGTTTCGGCGGACTTTTTCGACGCCTTGCCGGATGATTTATTGCGCGGATTTGGGGCGCTGTGAAGCTGCTCCTTGATACTTGTGTCGTTTTGTGGCTGATGATGGACTCAAAGCGGATTTCGCCGGCGTTGCGTGCGGTGTTAACGAATCCGGGAAATCGCCGCTACTTAAGCACGGTCTCGGTCTGGGAGATGGTGGTGAAATGGCAGATCGGCAAACTCAAACTCCCTAAGCCGCCCCCGGAATTTGTGGCGGAGATCAAAGCCCGAGGCAGATTTCGGGCGCTGCCCTTGGAAGACGCTGCCACGCTGCAACTGAGCAAGCTGCCGAACCTGCATAGCGATCCGTTTGACCGCATGCTGATCTGCCAGGCAATCGAGGGTGGCATGACACTCGTAACATCGGATGAAAACATTCAACAGTATCCGATTAAGACGCTCTGGCTGTAGAACCGCTTTGGCCGGACAAAATGCCGGCGCAATCCCGGTTTCGCCTCTCTGCCCCTGCATGCGCGTGCTGTCTGTCCCCTCTGACGATCTCCTGCCCCCAGCAAGTTGAATCGAGTCACCGATGGAGACCGGATAGACAGCGCGGTAGGTTCCGCTTTCATCATTGGCCGCAATTTCCATGACACCGCTGCCGATACCGTGCAGGGGCTTGGCCTTGGCGCTCGTTTCCGCCCAACTGCGCCGCGTATAACGCGTAACCGGATGTCGACTTGGACGCCAAGCCGGAAACGACTTCACGTTGGCGCGGGATCGGCGAGCCACGCGAGTTTCTTCATGGGGCGGACCGCGGAGTTCCTCTCCTGTTTGGCTGCGCATCCGCGCCCTTTTGCGCTTTGAGCGACAGCTTGATCGCGATTCAGCCAAGAGACGCAGGTGCAGCGTGGTCAAGGATCGTTCCAGCGCCAGTTGGCGCAGGGTCTCAGCCGAAAAGGCCTAAAAATACGGCGAAAGCAATTGGTCGAACGCGTGCGCAGCCTTCGCCGAGGGACTAGAGGTGAATATTAGAAAGCTTAGAACCCGAAGAATAGGCGAAGCTCTCATCCCAGCGGTCTTAGTGGCCGCATTTCTCCCGCTCGCCTTTGCACCTGCCGGCAAGGCTATTCCTGCGTTTTCCCGGCAGTATGGAACATCATGCACAACGTGTCATCTTGACTTTCCCAAGCTCAACGACTTTGGGAAAGCGTTCAAGGATGCCGGTTTCAAGTTCCCCAAGGACGATGAGACCATGCTGAAAATACCGCCGACGATGCTCGGAGCCGAGGCGAGTAAGGAAACGTTTCCAAAGACAGTGTGGCCCGGAACGATACCCGGCATGCCGCCCATCGGACTTCGGATTAACAATTTCTTCCAGTACACCGGAGCCAACACTACCCGCTACAACGGATTTGCCCCAGCCGGGACAGTACCGCCAACGATACCCGCTACCGATTTTCAGACCGGGTTCTTCAGCATCTTCACGGCGGGCAATTTTGGCGGCGACATTGCATTTTGGGTCGACGACGACATTAGCGTCGGTGGAGCCAACGCTTCTGGGGGACTCGGAGATGCATATCTGAAGTTCGTTAACATTGGCCGGATTCTGAAGCTGCCAAAGGACTCGCTGTCACTGCGCGTTGGGCAGTTCGAGTTGGACTTGCCATTCACTCAAGCGCGCTCAATTAATCTCAGCCCGTACGACATCTATTCTGAGAGCAATATCGGGGTAATGAACTCGCTGGTGTCGCTGCAACAGAACGTCTCCAATGCATTCCTATTTGCGGGGGCGGCAAAAGGCGTCGAATTGAGCGGCGGCCATTCCTATGG
>Ga0209068_10001676_pt1 | contig 11019 bp, 9 predicted proteins | sample ColStrG_CSR_2012_FD_187200 | JGI IMG/M metagenome (GOLD analysis project Ga0209068, IMG submission 187200) | Freshwater sediment microbial communities in response to fracking from Pennsylvania, USA - Cold Stream Run_MetaG_CSR_2012 (SPAdes)... | ecosystem: Environmental > Aquatic > Freshwater >...
TCCCGCGGTGGCGACTGCCGGGATCGCCGGTGCGGCAGAGCACGAAGTTCCAGTGCGAGATCTGCGCCATCGAGGTCCAGACCTTGTGCCCGTCGATCACCCACTCGTCACCGACCAACTCCGCGCTCGTGCTCAGGTTGGCGAGGTCGGAGCCGGCGTCGGGCTCGGAGTACCCCTGGCACCAGCGCACGGTGCCGTCGAGGATGCCCGGCAGGACGGTGCGGCGTTGTTCCTCGCTCCCGTGCGCGACGACGGTGGGACCGAGCAGCCAGTCGCCCACCACGCCCACTCGGCCCGGACCCCGCGCGTCGATGTACTCCTCCCAGAACACCATCTGGTCGCGCATCGACAGGTCGCGCCCGCCGGCTTCGCGGGGCCAGGCCATGCCGATCCATCCGCCGCGCCCGAGCTCCTGTTCCCACGCGATGCGGGCATCGAGGGCCTCGTGTTCGCGCCCGGGGCCGCCCGTGGCGCGCACCTCGGCGAAGTCGCCCTCGAGGCGTGTCCGCAGCCAGTCGCGGATCTCGGCGCGGAACTCGTCAGCTGTGGTCACTTCCCCTCCGACTTTTTATCTTGTATACAACACGGGAACCAAGGGGGGAACTCGATGATCGTCGACTGGGAACCGCACGCCGAAGAATTCCGGCTCGACCCGTACCCGCTGTACCGGCAATTGCGCGACGAGGCGCCGATCTACCACAACGAGGAACGCGGCTTCTGGGCGGTCACCCGCTTCGAGGACTGCTGGAACGTCCTCGTGGACGCGAAGCGCTTCGTGAACTCGGAAGGCGTCTCACTCGAGCGCTACGAGGTCGACCAGAAGCTGATGATCCTGATGGATCCACCGAAGCACACCTGGCACCGCAAGATCATGAGCCGCCTCTTCACCCCTCGTGTCATCGCGAACCTCGAACCGTGGATCCGCGACGTCTGCCGCAACCTGCTCGACGACCTGCGCGACCGCGACTCCTTCGACATCGTCGAGGACTTCTCGATGCTGCTCCCGATGTACGTCACCGCGGAACTGCTCGGCCTCCCCGACGACTACCGCCTCACCGCGAAGCGACTGAGCCACGCCGCTGCGCAGCGCGTCAGCTCGAACGCCGCGCCCGACGAAGCCATCGCCGCGTCGATCGAGCTCAACGAGCGCCTCTACGAGGCGACGGTCGACCGCCGCAAACATCTCGGCGACGACATCATCAGCACCATCATGCAGACGCCCATGGTCGACGACGAGGGCAACGAGCACTACCTCGACGACGAGCAGATCGCCGCGTTCTTCTTCGAGCTCACGTTCGCCGGCAACGACACGACGACGCGCGCGATCGCCAATGCCGCCGTGGGCCTCTCGTGGTACCCCGACCAGCGCCGTGAGCTGGTGGCGAATCCCGCGTTGATCCCTGCCGCAGTCGAGGAGCTGCTGCGCTGGGACAACCCGTCGCACTATCTCGGCCGGCACTCCACGGAGGCGGTCGAACTACCGAGCGGCACCATCCCCGCCGACGCACACATCGCGGTCGTCATCGCCTCGGCGAACCACGACGAACGCGTGTACGACGACCCGGAACTGCTCGACATCCACCGGAAGTTCGACCGCAAGCTGTGGTTCGGCATCGGCCCCCATGTGTGCATCGGTGCCTCGTTGGCGCGCCTCGAGCTGCGCATCGCGTGGGAGGAATTCCTGCAGCGGTTCCCGGACTTCTCCATCAGCGGCGAGGGCGCGGTGCAGGACCTCTCTGGCCAGAATCGCGGGCTCTTCCACCTGCCGGTCCAGATCAACCGCTAGGCCCGCGCGAGCACCTCCACGGTGCCGGCGGCGCCGTCGATCCGCACGGTGTCACCACTGTGCAGTTGCTGCGTGCCGACCACCGTGTTGATCACGCAGGGGACGCCGAGCTCGCGCGCCACGATCGCACCATGGCTCATGGGGCCGCCGACATCGATGACGAGCGCGGCGGCCACGAGGAAGTGCCCGACCCAGCTGGGGTCGGTCGCCGCGCACACCAGGATCTCCCCGGGCGCGAGCGGCTCGCTGGTCGCCGGGTCGAGGACCACCCGGGCGATCCCCTCGACCACACCGGGGCTCACACCCAGGCCCGTGAGGAGCGACGCGGGCGTACCGTCACCCGGTCCGTCGAGCAGCATCGGCTCCGGGTTGCCGACGAAGAGGACCGGCAGGTCGAACTTCGCGTACTCCGTGGCCAGGTCCCGCCGGAACGCGACGCGATCGCGCACGTCGTGCGCAGTGCCGTCGACGAACTCCTCCGCGAGCAGGTGGAACACATCCTCGTCGTCGTCGAGCAGCCCGCGCGCCGCGAGGTCGCGGCCGAGCGTCCGGGCCGCGGCGCGCGCACCGTCGAGCGAGCGCTGTGAGCACACCTTCACGTGCTCGCGCAACACGGTGTAGCGACGGGCATCGTCGATCGCGCGGCGCGCCGCGTCCTGCGCGTCCCCGGTCAGCGCACCGAGCAACTCCGCCTCGGCGGCGATGCGGTCCTCGACTCGCGTGCGCCCCGTGGCCTCGGGCCCGTCGACGGCGCGCATGGTGGCCATGGCGTCGAGGAGCGGCTGCAACAACGACGGATCCTCGCGCCACACGGTGGTGTAGAGGTCGGCGGCCCGGTTGCCCTGGTAGCCGTACTCGTGGAGGAAGGCGTCCATCGTGAGGTCGCCGTGCGCCAGCGCCCAGAGGTCGGCCGACATCCGGTCGTCGTGCGTGTCGCCGTAACCGCCGTTGAGGCGGGCGAGGAGCTCGGGCTTCCCCGCGGTCGCGCACGCGGTCAGCAGGGCGACGAACGCCTCCCCCGCGAAGGTGGTCACGTGGGTCATCACGATCGCGGCCTCGAGGAAGTGGTCCCATGCCGTGTACCAGCGCGCCGGCGCACCCGCGACGTCGGTGAGCACCTCGGGCGCGGTGGCCGCGTGCCAGAACTCCTCGATCGCCCCGTAGCAGGCGTGCGCGCGCGGCTCGATCGCCGCACGGATCTCGGCGTCCCGGATCGCGACGAGCTCGTAGCGATCGCTCGCCGGGTTGCGCACCGCGTCTTCGCGTACGAAGCCGAGCAGACCGAACTCGATCTCGGCCGCCGCGGTCGGTGAGACACGGTCCCCGAACGCGCACATCGTGTCGACGTTCACCGCGAGACGACCCTGGAACGCGGCCATCACCCGCTCGTCGGCGACGGTGGACTCACCGGCTTCCTCCGCGCTGATCGCCCCCCGCTCGTGGTACGCGCCACGGATGCCCAGCTCGCCGGCGCGCACCACGAAGTCGCAGTGCAGCGGCGTCACGACGCCGGGAAACGCCTCGCCGACGTTGTTGCGCGTCCACTGCGTGGTGGGGCCACTCACCGAGTCGAGGGGGTTGGAGAAGGTCGTGGGCTGGTCATCGGTCATCGGAGCACTCCCGGTTAACGTGTGCGGCTTGGACGCTCGGCGGACGGAGGACGATCGGTTCACCCCGACGGTGATGCGGCGGCTGAGCAGCGCCGAGGTCGTGGCGGTGTACATCCGGGCCGCGATCTTCAACGGTGACCTTCGGCAGGGTGATCGACTCCGGCAGGACGCGATCGCCAAGAAGCTGGGCGTGAGCCGGATCCCGGTGCGGGAAGCCGTGATCGCGCTCGACCGCGAGGGTTGGGTCACCGTCACCCCCCACCGGGGTGCGTTCGTACACGGGCTCGACGAAGCAGCGCTGCGCGACCACTACGAGCTCCAGGGTCTCGTGTACGGGCTCGCGGCGCGACGGGCCACCGAACGGGCCACCGACGAAGAGTTGACGCAGCTGCGCACCGCGCAGTTGCAGCTCGGTGAGGCCACCACCGCCGATGAGCTTCACGACGCGAACGACACCTTCCTCCGGATGCTGCTCGCACTCGCGCGGTCGCCGCGGCTCGGAGCGGTGATGCGCAACATGGCAACGGTGGTGCCGGGCAACTTCTTCGCGTTCATCGACGGTAGCGGTGTGGTGCAGCAGCGCGGCACGAAGCGCATCGTCGCGGCAATGCGCAAGCGCGATCCCGACCGCGCCGCCGACGAGTGCCTCGGCCTTCTGCGGTCGCAGGGCGAACTCGTCGTGAAGACCGCGGCGGCGCGCGGACTGTTCGTCACGTGACCGCGCCGGAGATCTTCAGCGCGATCGCCTGATCGTCGTCGATTCCGATCTCCCGCAGGATCTCGTCGGTGTGCTCGGCGAACTGGGGTCCGCGCGTGAGTTGCACCGGGGTCTCGTCGAACTGCACGGGGTTGGTCACGAGCTCGCGCGTCACCCCGTCGGCATCGGTGATCTCGGAGATCCATCCGTTGGCCCGCACCTGGGGATCGTGGGCGAGTTCGACACTGTCCTGCACCGGCGCCCACTGGCCCTCGAGCGTGCGGAACTTCTCCACCCAGTAGTCGTAGGGCTTCGAGCCGATGACCTCGTGAACGATCTTGGAGGCGGCCGGGGCGTTGGCCATGATCTTCTCGGGGGTGTCCCAGCGCGGATCGTCGATCATGTCCTCGCGTCCGAGGTGCCGGCAGAAATCAGCCCAGAACTTCGAGATCTGGATCATCGCCAGGTAGAGGAAGCGCCCGTCCGAGGTGCGTACCGGACCCGCGCCCGGATTGGTACGGGCGTCGGGTGGGTTGCCCATGTAGCCGCCGGGCCACGGCTCACCGTTGGCGAGCGAGATGCTGACCGAGAGCGCGCTGGCCCACAGGCCGAGGCCGAGCAGCGACACGTCGACCACCGAGGTCTCGCCCGTGCGCTCGCGCGCGAGCAGGGCGGCCGCCACCCCACCCGCGATCGACAGACCTCCGAGCGAGTCTCCATACGCGGGGCCGGGCATCCCGAGGACGCCGTCGTACTCGGGCGGCTGCACGCCGGCCGCATGTCCACCGCGCGCCCAGAACGCAGTCGCGTCGTAGCCGCCCTGGGTCGCTTCCTCACCGCGGACGCCATAGGCGCTCCCCCGCACGTAGACGATGTCAGGGTTCACCGCCCGGATGTCGTCGAGGTCGAGGTGCAGGCGCGCCCGGGCATCGGGCAGGAAGTTGGTGAGGAAGACGTCGCTCGTGCGCACGATGTCGTGGAGCACCGCGAGCGCCTCGGGCTCTTCGAGCGCCAGGCCGATGCTGCGCTTTCCCCGGTTGGGGTGCTCCATCACCGGATGGAAGCTGCCTTCCCGCCAACCCGACAGGCCGCCCATGCCGCGCTGGGAGTCGCCGGTGACCGCGTGCTCGACCTTGATCACGTCGGCGCCCCAGTCGGCCAACACCGCGCCGGCTGCGGGCGTGAAGGTGAATTGGGCCACCTCGACGACGCGGAATCCCTCGAGTGGACGTGCGGTCACTGGTTCCCCCATCGATCACAATTTCGCACCGAGCGGATATTGCATACGATTCGCGCCATGTCCGCAAGCGCTGGCCACCGCTCCGAACCCGCCGAGCCGAGCGAGCCCGGCGTCGACCACGACGCGTTCCATCCACCCACCTCCGACGATCCCTGGTGGCAGGAGACGTCGTGGTTCACGTTCATGGTCCCCGAACGGAACCTCTACTGCTACGTGTACCCGTGGGTGCGGATGAACCAGGGCATCCTCGGTGGTGGCGTCATGGCGTGGGACGACCGTGGGCGCTCGCCGTTCGACGCGCTCCACTGGGACTACCAGTGGGCCCATCCGTACCCGGAGCCCGGCGACCTGCGCGACATCACGTTCCCCACCGGCATCTCGATCCGCTGTCTCGAGCCGCTCACGCGGTACCGGGTCGCGTACGACCACCCCGACTTCTCGTTCGAGATCGAGTTCACCGCGATCCTCCCGGCGCACCTGCTCGAGGACAACGGCACCGGCACGTTCGCCGGGCACCTCGACCAACAGGGTCGCGTCGAGGGCTCGGTCACCGTGGCCGGCGAGACCTTCGCGGTCGATTGCCACGCGCACCGTGATCGGTCGTGGGGGCCGCGCGTGCCCACGCCCGGGTTGCACATCGGCTACGACCTCTGCACTGCGGCGGAGCACGCGTTCATGGCCTACTCCTCGCCCGACGATGACGGGCGCCTGCTGGGCGGGACGCTCTGGACCGGCGGCGAGCTCGCGACGCTCACCGAGGGCACGCGCACGCTGGTGCGCGACGCCAGCGGGGTGTGGCCGGCGCGGGTCGTCGTCGACGGTGTCGACGACCGGGGCCGCACGCTCGCCGCGGTCGGTACACCGGTGAACTGGATGTGCTTCCAGAACCTGCCATCGATGACCAACCTGGTCTCCCTCGTACGCTGGGAGGGCACGGCCGACGGCGCGGCGTTCACCGCGTACGGCGAGCTCGAGGACGTGTGGGACGCCAACCGTTATCGCCGGTTCGCCCGCAATTGAATATCGTATATAATCTCCGTCGACCTGCGCACACCCAGGAGCCGACCGCATGACCCCCGTCGCCAGCACCCCGGACATCATCGTCACGCGCATGGCCGGCGGCTGCGGCGCCATCGTCGAGGGTGTCGATCTGGCCCAGGGTTGCGACGACGCGGCCTTCGCAGCGATCCGGCAGGCGCTGCTCGACCACGGCGTGATCTGCCTCCGCGGCCAGGGCGCGGTGACCCCCGAGCAGCACATCGACTTCGGGCGACGCTGGGGCGTGCTCGAACCGCACCCCTACGTGCCGCCGGTCGACGGATACCCGGAGATCATGGAGGTCTACGACCCCAACCCGATCACGACCACGTGGCACGCCGACTTCACCTACGCGAAGCAGCCGCCGGGGGTGAGCATCCTCCTCGCCCGCATCATCCCCGAGGTCGGCGGCGACACCATGTTCTCGAACGTCGGCCTCGCCTACGACGGCCTGTCGGAGGGCATGCAGCAGATGCTGCTCGGCCTCCGCGCCGTGCACTACGCCACGCAACTCGCGGTCGAGATGGGCCTCCCCGAGGAAGACCGACGGCGATCGCACCCGGTCGTGCGCACGCACCCCGCCACCGGGCGCAAGGGCCTGTTCGTCAACGACAACTACGTGAAGCACTTCGAGGGGTGGACCGAGCGCGAGAGCCTGCCGCTGCTCGACTTCCTCTACGGCGAGATCGGCCGCTTCGAGTACACATACCGCCACCACTGGGCGGAGGGCGACATGCTCGTGTGGGACAACTGCGCGGTGCAACACGCCGTCGTCGGCGACACCTACGGCGCCAAGCGCTCGTTGCACCGCGTCACTGTCGAGGGCGACGAACCCGTCTAGCCGGGTTCGCTCCGCCTCCCTGGCCCCGCTACCGCTCGGCTCCCCATCTGCCTCGAGTTCTCAGGAGACTCCAATGACTTCCCAGATCGACATTCCCTGGATCGTCAGCCTCGACGACCACGTGGTCGAGCCTCCCGGCGTGTGGGTCGACCGGCTGCCCGCGAAGTACCAGGAGATCGGCCCGCACATCGTGTACGCCCCCGCGGGCACACCGGTCCTCGACGGCGGCGGCTACATCGAGGCGCCCGGCACCGAGGGGCCCGACGTCGCGTGGTGGTTCTACGAGGACCACCAGTACTCGGTGAAGCGCCTCATCGCCGCGGCCGGCTACCCCGCCGACGAGATCGGCATGGAGGGCATCACCTACGACCAGATGCGCCGCGGTTGCTGGGACCCGAAGGCCCGCGTCGAGGACATGGACGTCAACCACATCGAGGCGTCGCTGTGCTTCCCGAACTACCCGCGCTTCTGCGGACAGTTGTTCATGCGCGGCAAGGACAAGGAGCTCGCGAAGCTCTGCGTCGAGGCGTACAACGACTGGATGGTCGACGAGTGGTGCGGTGACAGCAATGGTCGCCTCATCCCGCTGTGCATCCTGCCGATGTGGGACGTGAACCTCGCGGTCGCCGAACTGCAGCGCAACGCCGCGCGCGGGGTGAAGACGGTGACCTTCTCCGAACTGCCCGCGTGGCTCGGCCTCGAGAGCATCCACTCGGGGTACTGGGAGCCACTGTTCAACGCGGCGTCGGAAGCCGGCGTCGTGTTGTCGATGCACATCGGTTCGGGCACGAAGACGATCACGTCGTCGCCCGACGCACCCGACGCGGTGCAGGCGGTGAACATGTTCGCCAACAGCGCGACGTCGCTGATCGACTTCCTCTACTCCGGCGTGCTCAAGCGCAACCCCGGGCTGAAGCTGCTGTACGCCGAAGCGCAGATCGGCTGGATCCCCTACGTGCTCGAGCGCGTCGACGACGTGTGGGAGACCCACCGCGGGTGGAGCGACAGCCAGAAGTTCGTCGACGAGCCGCCGTCGCGCTTCTACTACGAGCAGGTGTGCAGCGCGTTCTTCAAGGACAGCGTGGGCGTGCAGAACCTCGAACTCGTCGGCCGGAAGAACATCTCGTTCGAGACCGACTACCCACACCAGGACGGCACCTGGCCGAACACCGAGACCGTCGCCAAGGAGTTGTTCGGCCACCTCGAGGCCGACGACGTGTTCCGCATCGTGCGCGGCAACGCCATCGACCTGCTCGAGCTGCAGGGCCTCGGTGACGGGAGCGGACCCCTCTCGTGACGGAAGCAGCCTCGGACACGACCCTGGTCTCGGAGGCCGCACTCCGGGCGCAGCTCGAGCGGATGCTCGGCGCGCTCGGCGTGCCCGCCGACCAGGCCGTGACCGTCGCCGACAACCTGGTGGAGGCCGACCTGCGCGGGGTCGACTCGCACGGCGCGCACCTCATGGCGCTCTACAACACGCGGGTCACCAAGGGCCACATCCGGCCGGTCACCGAGGTGACGGTCGTCGACGACCGCGGCTCCACCGCGCTGCTCGACGGACACCTCGGGTTCGGGCAGGTCGCCGGCGTCGCGGCCATGGACCTCGCGGTCGAGCGCGCACGTGAGTACGGCGTCGCCACCATCGCGGTGCGCGAGCTCACACACCTCGGCGCGCTCGCCTACTACACGATGCGCGCGGCGGCCGCGGGCTTCGTCGCGATGGCGTTCCAGAACGGCGCCACCATCGTCCCACCGTTCGGCGGCACCACCAGCCTGTTCTCCACCAACCCGTTCTCGTACGCGATCCCGACGGCCCAGGAGCCCACGATCGTCTACGACATCGCCACCACCGCGGCCGCCGGCAACAAGATCCTGCTCGCCCGCAAACGCGGCGACGCGTCGATCCCCGACGGCTGGGCGAACGACGAGGACGGCAACCCCACCACCGACCCGCAGGCCGCGTCGGTGTATCAACTGCAGTGGTTCGGCGGACACAAGGGCTTCGGCATCGGCATGCTCGTCGAGATCATGTCGGGACTGCTCGCCAACAGCTGCTTCGGGTTCCAGGAGCACACCGCGTCCGACGTGCACGGCAAGGAGCGGGTCGCCAAGGGCGCCACGTTCGTGGTGCTCGACGTCGAGCGGTTCATGCCCCTCGACGAGTTCCGTCGCCGCACCGACCAGCTGATCGCCGACGTGCACTCGTCCGCGTTGGCGCCGGGCGTGGAACGCATCTACGTTCCCGGCGAGCTCGAAGCGCACCGTCGCGAAGTACGGCGGCGTGACGGCATCCCGCTGTCGCGGGGCCTCGTCGAGGAGCTCGACGCCATCGCCGCGTCGCTCGGCTGCCCACCGCTCACCACACCCTGAACCACGCTCAACCGAACCAGGAGCACCACGCACCATGGCGGACCGCTACGGCCTCGAGACGATCAAGACGGAGATGGTCGACGACGTGCTCGTTGTCACCCTCAACCGTCCCGAGCAGCGCAACTCGCTCAATCCCAAAATGCACCTCGAGCTGCACACGCTCTACGAGAACGTCGTGCACGACGACGAGCCCAACGCCATGGTGCTCACCGGCGAGGGCAAGTACTTCTGCGTCGGCGCCGACTTCAACGACATGGACAGCAACGCCGAGACGGGCTACCCCGACGGCCACCCCGGGCTGCTGATCGAGTCGGTCGGCATGGCCCGAAACATCCTCGCGGTGCGCATCCCGATGATCTCCGCGATCAACGGCGACGCGATCGGCATCGGCGCGACCATCTCGCTGTTCTGCGACATCGTGTACATGGCCGAGACCGCGCGCATCGCGGATCCGCACGTGAAGGGCGGCATCGTCGCCGGCGACGGTGGCGCGGTGCTGTGGCCGCTGCTGATGGGTCCCAACCGCGCCAAGGAATTCCTCATGACCGGTGACCTCGTCACCGCGCAGGAGGCCGACCGCCTCGGGCTGGTGAACCACGTGGTGCCCACCGAGTCGGTCCGCGACGAGGCGATGAAGATGGCGCAGCGTCTCGCTGCGTCGCCCGCGGTCGCGGTGCGACTCAACAAGCGGCTCGTCAACAAGGAACTCGAGATGCGCGTCGCGCAGCTCTACGACCTGTCGGTCGCGTTCGAGGCGATCACCTTCGAGACCGCGGACCACCGCGAGGCCGTCGCGTCGTTCCTCGAGAAGCGCCCACCCGTCTTCCGCTCCGGCAAGCTCGGCGGTACCTGAGCTCCACCCCACTCAGGTTGCGTCGTTCGCACGCGTATGGCCTATGCGTACGACGCAACGTGGAGGAGAAGGTCAGGAGACTGGCTTCGTGCCGATGATCTCGCTCGTCTCGAGGGCGGCGATCTCGTCCGCGGTGTAGCCGAGTGCGGCGAGCACCTCGTGGTTGTGCTCGCCGAGCATCGGTGCCGGGCGGGAGTGCCACGGCTCGGTGCGGATGTCCCACGTCGCCGGGAAGCCCGGAATGCGCACCGTGCCCGCGACCGGGTGTTCGATCGGCTCGAAGAAGCCCCGCGCCTCGAGGTGCGGGTTCTCGTACACGCGGCGCGGGTTGACCACCGGCGCGACCGGGATCCCTGCGTCCCACAGTTGAGCGACCGCATCGTCGCGGTCGCGCTGCGCGAACTCGGTCACGAGGTGACCGTCGATCGCCTCGCGGTGCGCGCGCCGACCATCGGGCGTCGCGTAGGCGACATCGGTCGCCCATTCCGGATCACCCAGCGCGACCCGCAGAGATCCCCACTGTTCGTCGGTCTCGACGGCGAGCGCGAGCCAGTGCACGCCGTCGAGACCGACGAACAGTGGGG
>Ga0209068_10001677_pt1 | contig 11016 bp, 12 predicted proteins | sample ColStrG_CSR_2012_FD_187200 | JGI IMG/M metagenome (GOLD analysis project Ga0209068, IMG submission 187200) | Freshwater sediment microbial communities in response to fracking from Pennsylvania, USA - Cold Stream Run_MetaG_CSR_2012 (SPAdes)... | ecosystem: Environmental > Aquatic > Freshwater >...
GAGGAGGAGGAGGATGACCGAGGACGAATTCCAGGAGTTCGTCGCCCCCTTCGGCGACGACCAGCGCTCGGCCCTGGTCGGTCTGCGGACCTTGATCCTCAGCCACTCGACCGGGCTCGACGAAGCAGTGACCACCGGCCGGTGGCTTGCCGGTTTCGTGTTCTACTCGACCTCGGGCCAGATGGTCTATGCGATCGGTCCGAAGGGCAAAGCCAAAGTCTCGTTTCATATGATGCCGTTCTACGGGTCGGCACTACTCCAGCAGCGTCACGGCGAGGTGCTCGCGCCGTTCCTCACCGGTAAGAGCTGTATCGCCTTTCGCCTCCTGGACGACATCCCCGTTGACGCCCTCGTCGATATCGTCGAACGCGGTACGCCGGTCATGCAGCAGATGGTTGCCGACCACCTCGATGCCGGGAGCCGTCCGAGTTTGAAGCGAACCTGATCGGACGCTCCGGTGGGCGCTACCCTCAGTATCGATTGCTCTAACCTGCCCGCCATGCGCATCCTCATTACCGGGGCGGGGCGGGCCATCGGCGCGGCCACCGCCAACGAATTGACCCGGGCCGGCCATGAGGTGGTGGCCACGGCCCGCGACGCCGCCCTGCTCGACGGACTCGATGTAGCCCTGCGCCTCACCCTCGACGTGACCGACGATGCCTCGGTGGCCACGGCTCTCGACGCCGCCGGAGATCTCGACGCCGTCGTCAACAACGCCGCGCTCAACGGCAAAGGGCCTCTCGAAAACTTCCCGCTGGATCGGATCGAGACCGTCTTCCAGACCAATGTCTTCGGCGCCCTACGGGTCGTGCAGCCGCTGCTACCCGCCTGGCGGGAGCGAGGCTCGGGGGTGATCGTCAACGTGAGCTCCATCCAAGGCCGGGTTGCCACCCCGCTCGATGGCCCCTATGCAGCATCCAAGTACGCCCTCGAGTCGCTCTCCGAGACACTCCACTACGAACTCGCCCACTTCGGCATCCGGGTGGTCATCCTCGAGCCTGGCTACATCGCCCCGGGCATGAAGTCGGGCGGACGCGTCACCGGCGACCCGGCCTACACCGAGCTATGGGAGCAGTGGGGAAACACCGACGAGGTGGTCACCGGACCGGCCGGGCGGCCCGGTCCCGAACTGGTGGCCATGGCCATCGTGTCGGCCATCGAAGACCCGGCCACCCCGTTGCGGGTGCCGGTGGGCGACGATGCGGCCATGGTGCTGGGAGCACGGTCATCGCTCGGGGACGCCGAGTTCGAGGCCACCATGCGGGCCGTCCTGGGCGCCACCTGGTAACACGTCGGCCGCCGACTGCCGGAAACGGGACTCAGTGGGCGTTCTGGAGGCTACGGGCCGCCATCGACAGGTAGTCGATCAGCTCGGCACGGTCGTCCGGAGCCATCTCCATGGCCTCGACGGCGCCCGTCATGTGGCGCATCCAGGCTTCGGCCTCCGTTGGTCCGATGACGAACGGGGTGTGGCGCATCCGTAGTCTTGGATGGCCCCTCAACTGGTTGTATGCGTCGGGACCGCCCCAATACTGGCCGAGGAACAGGGCGAGGTGGGTCTTGGATTCAGCCAGGTCCGCTGGGTACATGGGCCGGAGCAACGGATCGGTGGTCACGCCCACGTAGAACTGCTCGACGAGCGCGTCGAAGAACGGCTGGCCGCCCCACCGTTCGTAGGGGGTCCCCTCGGATTTGCGCTTCAGTCGCACGTATCAACTGTAGGCGGTCCGCGATTAGCCTCTGCTCCGAGCAGCGCCTGTTCCAACCCCTGAACAGGTCCACCCACGGGAGGTCGCCATGTACGAGTGGTCCGAAGAGCATCTCATGGTGCGTGACGCCATCCGTCGCTTCATCGACGCCGAGGTGGTGCCGCAGATCGATGCCGTCGAGCACGACGGCGTCCCCCCCTACGACATCATCCGGAAGCTCTACTCCACGTTCGGCATGGACCAGATGGCGAGAGATCGCTTCAAGAAGCAGCTCGAGCGCAAGGTGTCCGGCTCCGTCGAGTCGGCCGAGGAGCGGGCTGACCGTGCCGGTGACGGCGGAGCGGCGGCCATGACCCTGATCCCGATCATTGAACTGTGCCGACACTGTCCCGGCATCGTCACTTCGATGGGTGTGAGTGTCGGCCTGGCCGCCGGCACCATCATGAAAGGGGGCACGCCGGCCCAGATGGAGCGCTGGGGCCTCGACCTGCTGACCGCCGAAAAGGTCGGTGCCTGGGCCATAACCGAGGCCAACTCCGGTTCCGACGCCCTCGGCGGCATGACCACCACGGCCAGGCGGGACGGTGACGAATACATCATCAACGGATCCAAGACGTGGATCACCAATGGCCCCTACGCCGACACAGTCGTTCTGTACACGAAGCTCGACGACGGGTCGGGCACGCCCATGCGTGACCGACCCGTGCTCACCTTCATCCTGGACGGCGACACCCCGGGACTGGAACGATCCAAGCCTCTGCGCAAGATGGGCCTGCACTCCTCCCCTACGGGCGAGCTCTTCATGACCGATGTCCGGTTGGGCAAGGAGCACCTCCTGGGGGAGACCGAAGTACGTGACCAGAGCGGTCGCGAGTCCGCCAAGGCCAACTTCGTGACGGAGCGGGCCGGAGTTGCCGCCATGTCGCTCGGCGTCATCGAGGAGTGTCTGAAGCTGTCCGTCCAGTACGCCAAGGACCGGGTCCTGTGGGGCAAGCCGATCGGCGACTTCCAACTCATCCAGCTCAAATTGGCCAAGATGGAGGTGGCCCGCCTCAATGTCGAGAATCTGGTCTTCCGTCACATCGAGACTTCGGCGGCCGGCAAGGACCTGACCCTGGCTGAGGCGTCGGCGCTCAAGCTCTACTCGGCCCAGGCCGCATCCGAAGTGGCTATGGAGGCCGTCCAACTCATGGGGGGCAACGGCTACACCGCGGAGTTCCGAGTCGAACAACTGGCCCGCGACGCCAAAGTCTTCCAGATCTACGCCGGGACCGACGAGATCCAGGTGACCCACATCGCCAAGGATCTGCTGCGCCGATAGCCTCGCCGTAAGGGAGCCCGGCCCTACGTCTCGTCCGAAGGGAGCATTCCGACCATGGTCAACGACGCCCAACTGGACCCACGCCTCGATCCTCGGATCAAGGCGATCCTGGCTTTGATCCCCCCGATTGAGGCCACCGACGTGGTCGACCGAGAGCAGATGCTCGCCGAAGCACGGTCCCCTGAAGGTCTGGCCGCAGCCGAGGAATGGCGCCAGCTGGCCGAGGCGCTCGACTCCGAAGAGGTGGCGCCTTCCACTGGGCTCCGCATCCACACCGAGGACATCGTCTCGTCGCCCGACGGAAACGCCATCAAGCTCCAGGTGGTCCGCCCCGATACGGACGAGACGCTGGCATGCATCTACTACGTCCACGGCGGCGGCATGATGAGCGGCTCATGCTTCGACGGCCCGTACCGCACGTGGGGCAGGCTTCTGGCCGCCCAGGGGGTGGCCGTTGTCATGGTCGACTTCCGCAACTGCATTTCGGCGTCGTCGGTAAGTGAGGTGGCGCCCTACCCGGCCGGCCTCAACGACTGTGTATCGGGCTTCCACTGGACGGTCGAGCACGCCGCCGAGCTCGGTATCGACCCGGGCCGCATCATCATTTCCGGCGAAAGCGGTGGCGGAAACCTCACGCTGGCCACCGGACTGTCACTTTTGCGCAGCGGCCACATCGACCGGGTGAAGGGCCTCTATGCACTGTGTCCCTACATCGCCGGATCGTGGCCCCGTGCCGAACTCCCGTCGACCACCGAAAATGACGGGATCTTCATCACCGTCGGATCCAATCGAGGGGCGATGGCCTATGGCATCGAAGCATTCGAGGCCGGTGATCCGCTGGCCTGGCCCCTGTTCGCCACCATCGAGGATGTGACCGGGCTGTCGCCCGTCGTCATCAACGTAAACGAATGCGACCCGCTACGCGACGAGGGCATCGCATTCTACCGACTGCTTCTCCAAGCTGGTGTTCCGGCCCGCTGCCGCCAGCAGATGGGGGCCGCGCACGGTGCTGACGTCATGGCCGTCATCTGCCCGGATATCAGCCGGGATACGGCCAGGGATATCGTCGCTTTCGCCCGCGACTGAACCCCCTCGGAGGGGAACTCCGTAGCTAGCCTTCGACGGGCGAGGCGTCGATCGGTGGTCGCACCGATGCCGCTACCGCTGCAACCAGACCGTCGACGGCCACATCGTGGGCCACCGTGATGGCGTTGACCATGGCTACCGAGGACGAGGAGCCATGACTGATGACGCACACGCCGTCGACGCCGAGGAGCATGGCGCCACCGGTGCTTTCGGGATCGAGGGTGGCGGCCAGGGGCAACAGGTGCGGGAGTAGGACGCCTGCGGCATCGGCCACCTCTGGATTCGAGAAGATTCCGGTCAGTGTGTCGAGCAGGAACCGCAGCGTCCCCTCGAGCGTCTTCAGAGCCACGTTGCCGGTGAAGCCATCGGTCACGATGACGTCGGCCTGGTCCTCGAAGAAGTCACGGCCCTCGACGTTGCCGACGAAGTCGAACTCGCCGTTGCCGCCGGCGGCCAGGATGGCGTGGGTCTCCTTGATCAGTGGTGTTCCCTTCGACTTCTCCTCGCCGATCGAGAGGAGCGCCACCCGGGGCCGCACCACGCCATAGCGTTTGGTCGAATAGGCCGCGCCCATCTGGGCGAATTGGAGCAGCATGGCCGAGGTCGCTTCGGCGTTGGCTCCGGCGTCCAGCATGACCGTCGGGTGGGCCTTCTTCAGATCGGGTATCGGCGTGGCGATGGCCGGCCGGATGACACCGGGTAGCCGCCCCATCCGCAGGAGTGCCGACGCCATGGTGGCGCCGGTGTTGCCGGCCGAAACCATGGCCATGGCCTTCCCGTCGCGCACGGCCTCGGCGGCCCGGACGAGCGAGGAGTCCTTCTTGCGGCGCACCCCTTGGCCCGGGTCGTCCTCCATGCCGATGACCTCGCTGCACTCGAGGAGCGGGAGGTCGCCAGTGTCGCCCATACCGCCGGGCAGTCCGACCAGGAGTACGTTGATGGCGCCGGAATCGGCCACCAGGCGCGCACCCTTCACGATCTCGTCAGGAGCCTTGTCGCCGCCCATCGCATCGACCGCCACCGGGAGCACGTTGAACGCCTCACCAGACGGTCGAGGTCCGCCTCGCGCCATTAGTCGACTTCGATGGCTTGCCGGCCTTTGTACCAACCGCAGTTCGGGCACACGATGTGGGGCAGTTTGGCGGTGGTGCACTGGGGGCACACCGAGCGTGCCGGCGCCTTCAGCACCCAGTTGGATGCCCGGCGGCTGCGGCTCTTCGCCTTGGAGGTCTTCTTCTTCGGAACGGCCATAAGGAGTGCATCCTAGGTCAAGTCAGCGACCCTCCGTCACGCAGGACGTCCAGAGCTGACCAGCGGGGGTCGCCGGGGGTGGTGCATTCGCATTGATCGGTGTTCCGGTTTGCACCGCAGGTGGGACACAGTCCTCTGCACCCCTCCGAGCACAGTGGGGCCAAGGGCAGTTCCAACAGCACGGCGTCACGAGCCAAGGGTTCGAGATCCAGTTCGTCGCCTGTCAGCGGATACGCCTCCTCGTCACGGTCCTTCCCGGCAACCGGTGCGTAGCGCTCCACGACGTCGGCTACGACAGTCCCTTCGACAGATCCTCCGCAGCGGCGGCACTCCCCCTGCCACGGAGCCGACGCCGTGCCGGTGGCCAGGATCCCGCCCGGGTAGGAGGCCAGGGTCAGTTCGAGTGTGACCTGGGCACCCTCGGGCACGACCACCGAAACCGCCCCCAGATCAGGAATCACCGCTTGACGGTGCTCGTCGCGGGTAGCGCCCGACTGCTTGCGCAGGGCTGCTACCTGGACCCGGAAGGGCCGGCGTTCGACGGGTGCACCCCCGGCCGGGTCGTCGACGGGCACGATCCGACTCAGGCGAGGTCCTGGTCGAAGAATCCGTCAGGCTCCTCCAACCCGGACCCGGGCCGGTTGCCGGCCAACGAGGTATCGCCCTGGTCACCGATATCGACGGCGGGGATGGGACTCACCTGGAGCTTCTCCCGCCCGGCTTGGACGGTCTTCATCGTCCGGTCCAGCACGATTTCGAAACTGGCCAGCTTCTTGTCGGCGTAGTCCTCGGCCTCGTGGCACAGCCGTCGGGCATTCTCATTGGCATCGTCAAGGATCCGTTGGGCCACGTGGTTGGCCTGGCGAACGACCTCGGTGCGTTGGACCATCCGTTCGGTCTGGATCCTGGCCTCTTCGGTGATCCCGTCGGCCTTGCGCTGGGTCTCGGCCAGGAATTCGACGCGCTCCTTCAGCAGCCAACGGGCCTGGGTGATCTCCTCGGGAATGCGCTGCAGCGCCCCTTCGAGCAGTTCGACGAGTTCGTCACGCTCGATCCGGACCGAGGATGAGAGCGGCATGGGCTTGGCGTTGAGGACTACTTCGAGGGCGCTGCGGATGTAGGCCTCCGCGTCCGCCTGCTCGCCCTCGGCAACCTCCTGGTCGAGATCGTCGAAGAGGTCACTCATCGGCGAACTTCTCGTCAAGCCGCTGGGCGACGGATTTGGGGACGAACGCGGTGACGTCGCCCCCGAATCTGGCCACTTCGCGAAGTAGTCGCGAGGCGATGAACGAATGGGCCGAACTCGTGGGGATGAACAGCGTCTCGACCCCGGACAGCTGCTTGTTCATCTGGGCCATCTGGAGCTCGTTCTCGAAGTCGGTAACCGCCCGCAGGCCCTTGACGATGGCACTGGCCCCGACCTCCTGGGCCACGTTCACCACCAGGGTGGACATCGACACGATCCGGACATTGGCCAGATGGGTGACCGCCTCCTCGAGCATGTCGCGCCGTTCGTCGTCGTCGAACAAGGCTTCGCTCTTCTGGGGGTTTCGCAACGCGGCCACCACGACCTCGTCGAACAGCCGCGAAGCCCGTTCGATGACCTCGAGATGCCCGTTGTGGACGGGATCGAACGACCCCGGTATGAGCGCAATCCTCACGAGACACCTTTCTCGGATACCCGTTCCGGACGGGCCACCGTCACGATGGTACCCCCATACCGCCTCGATCTGAGTACGTCCCACGACTCCAAGGACGGGAGCTCAGCACCGGATTCGAGCACGGCGAGGTCACCCGGCAGTCGGGCGACCAGAGGCTCCCACGCCGTGAAGTCGTAGGGAGGGTCGCACAACACGATGTCGAAGTGCGACCCCGTCGATGCCACCCAGGAGTCGACGTCGGCGCACACCACGTCGGCCACACCCTTCGCCTCCGCGTCCGCCATTCCGGTCGACACCAGGTTCGCCCGGATAGCGGTCACCGAGTGGGGATCCCGGTCGACGAACGTGACCGAGGCCGCCCCCCGTGACAGGGCTTCGATCCCCAGCGCTCCGGTTCCGGCGAACAGGTCGGCGACCTTGAGCCCGTCCACCCCGCCGAGGCTGAACAAGATGTCGAAGATGGCCTCACGGACCCTGTCCGAGGTCGGGCGCACGTGATCGCCTACCGGCGCATTGAGGCGCCTGCCTCGGTACTCTCCACCGATCACACGCATCGGACCACCCTACCGGCGTACCTCCGTCGGACAACTTCCGGCAGGCGGCGACAGAGGGACGCAAGGAAGGAGACCCCCGGACCTGGTCGGGGTCGGAGCCTTCGAGGAGGAGTGCCCGACCTCTGCGCTCATCGGTCGACGAGCGAACTGCGACTCCTTCGGATCAGCTCTTGAAGAGAAACTCGGCCTCGTCGTCGTCGATGAACAGTCGGAGCTCCTCGACCAGCAGACCATGTCCGTCCATCAGCGGGTCGGAACCGACCAATTCGATGGCCAAGGAGCGCGCCTCGATCACCAGGTCCCGGTCCGAGAGCAGGCGGGCCAGTTTCAGATCGGAACGCCCCTTCTGGCGCGCCCCCAGGATGGTCCCCTCGCCGCGCAGTTCGAGGTCCACGTCGGCCAGGACGAACCCGTCGGTGCTGGCCTCCAAGGCCTGGAGCCGCGCCGTGGCCTCCGGTGCGCCCGAACCGGACAGCAGAAAGCACCAAGACGGCTCGCCGCTGCGGCCGACCCGGCCGCGCAACTGGTGGAGTTGGGCGATGCCGAACCGGTCGGCGTCCTCGATCACCATCACCGAGGCGTCGGGAATGTCGACCCCGACTTCGATGACCGTGGTCGCCACCAGTACGTCGAGTGCGCCGTTCCGGAACGCCTCCATGGCGCGCTCCTTGTCGGCCGGCTTCATCTGCCCATGGAGGAGGCCGACCCGAAGCCCAGCCAACTCGTCCTCGGCCAGGCGTTCGGCCTCGGCGGTGGCCGACGCCGCCTCGACGCGGTCCGAGCCCTCGACCAACGGACAGACCACGAAGGCCCGGTGTCCCGATCCCACCTGCTCTCGCACCCGGGACCACGCCTGCTCGACCTCGAGCGGTGTCCGCAGCCACGAGGTGACCACCGGTTGACGACCGGGGGGCATCTCGTCAATCACGGTCATGTCCAGATCGCCGAAGACGACCATGGCCGCCGTACGTGGTATCGGGGTCGCGGTCATGACCAGGAGGTCGGGATCGCTCCCCTGCCCGTCGACACCGCGGCCCTTGTCACGCAGGGCGGCCCGCTGCTCGACTCCGAACCGGTGCTGCTCGTCGATCACCGCCACACCGAGCGAGTGGAAGACCACCCGATCGGTGAGCAATGCATGAGTTCCGACGATCAAGTCGACGGTGCCGTCGGCCAAGCCCTCGTGGATCGCGGTCCGGTCGGCTGCTCCGGTTCGGCTGGTCAGCAGTGCCACCCGCAGGGGCCGCTCACCGGCCAGTGTCGTCGGGTCGGCCACCACCAGACCGTCCACCAGGCGCCGGACTTCGACGGCGTGCTGCTCGGCCAGGACCTCGGTGGGTGCCATGAGGGCCCCCTGGTGCCCGCCTTCCACTCCGATGAGGAGCGCAGCCACAGCCACCACCGTTTTGCCCGAACCGACGTCGCCCTGAAGCAGCCGGTGCATGGGAAGTGGAGCGGCGAGGTCGCTGACAAGGTCGCCCACTGCCCGTGCCTGGGCCGCGGTCAGCGCAAAGGGCAGCCCATCCACGAACTGCTCCATCAATGTGGACCCGTCGGTCCGGGTCGTGGTGTGCACGATGCCCCGGGCATCCTCGTGGAGTCGTTGACGACGGAGCACGAGTGCCAACTGGAGTCGGAACAATTCGTCGAAGGCCAGGCGGCGGCGGGCCGGCTCCACTTCGTCCATGGAAGCCGGCCGGTGGATGCCGGCAAAGGCGGCGGTGCGGTCGACGAGACCGTGGCGGTCACGGATCTTCCGATCCAGTGGGTCGGCGAACGCTCCCGCCCGGTCGAGTGCCTCGTCGACCATCCGGCCGATCCGTGCCGAAGTCAGTGAGCCCTTTTCGGTCATGGGGTAGACGGAATAGATGCGTCCGGCCGAAGCCCCTTCTCCGACCTCACCTCCTCGCCCGTCACCGGACGCCGGGTCCGCTTCGATATCGTCGGGACGCTGTAGCACTTCGACGGTTGGATTGACCATCTGTACGGCGCCGCGGAACGACGTGACAGACCCGAAGAACACGGCCAACGAACCGACCGTCATCTGGCGTGCCCGCCACGCCTGGTTGAAGAAGGTGACCTTCATCCGCCCACCGCGGTCGACCACGTCGAGTTCCACCCGGGACGGACCCCGTCGTCCGCGGCCGGGACGCCCCGGAGGGGCGCCGACCCGGCGCACGGTCGCCACCACTGCCGCCTTCTCGCCTTCGACGAGTTGATCGACGGTGACAATCCGTGTGCCGTCGATGTGCCGACGCGGATAGTGGGTGACGAGGTCGAAGACGGTTTCGATCTCGAGCTCGGCCAGATCGCGGGCAGCCGACTCGCCGACCCCGCGGAGCACCGTCACCGCCAGATCGGCAAGCTGGCGCAGCCTACGTCCCGGGACCGCACCCCCGGCGGCGGGCGTCGGCGCCGGCTCGGTCACTCGATGGAGAACAGATACGGATAGAGGGGCTGGCCGCCGTGATGCACTTCGGTCTCGACCAAGGGTCGGGCCTCCTTCAGCCACTCGGTTATCCGGCGGGTATCGGCGGTGCCAGACCCTTCACCCTCGATGATGGTCACCAGGTCATGGTCCCCGCCCACCAGTAGTTCGAGCAGGCTGCAGGCGGCGTCGGCCAATGTCTCGCCCACCACCTCGATGCCGTCGCGGGACAAGCCGAGCCAGTCGCCCGAGCGCACGGGTCCGGCCGACGTCTCCGAGTCACGCACCGCCCGGGTCACTTCGCCGGGCACCACTTTGCGGGCAGTTGCCTCCATGGCCTCGGCGTTGGCGGCACCTCCCGCCTCGGGGTCGTAGGCCAACAGGGCGGCAAATCCCTCGGCGATGGTCTCGGTCGGGACCACCCAGACGTGTTTCGCACTCAGCTCGTCGACCCGGTTGGCCACCGGGCGGATATTGCCGTTGTTGGGCAGCACGATGACCTCGTCGGAGGCGAGAGCATCCACCGCGTCGACCAGTTCGGCGATCGACGGATTCATCGACTGCCCGCCGGCGATCAACCGCTGGACGCCGAGCGAACGGAAGATGCGCCCGATGCCGTCTCCGCTGGCCACGGCCACCACGCTGGTCACCGGGGTCGGCCCGATCGGGGCCGCGGACGGTCCGGAGTCCTCGGCACCCGCGCCCTCCCGCACCCAACGCTCCTCTTCGACTTCTTCGAGCAGGTCGGTCACGCGGATCGACCGGGGTCGACCGGCGTCCAGGCTGGCCTCGATGGCCGGGCCCACCTCATCGGTGTGGATGTGGCAGTTCCACAACCCGTCGCCTCCGACCACCACGATGGAATCGCCCAGACCGGCCCACACCTCCTTGAATGCGGGAATGGTCTCGTCGGGGGCCTCGAGTAGATACATGACCTCGTAGCGAAGGCCGGCCAACTGTGCGTAGGCCTCGTCGTCGGTGGCCCTTCTGCCCGGTTGGGTGGATC
>Ga0209068_10001678_pt1 | contig 11016 bp, 12 predicted proteins | sample ColStrG_CSR_2012_FD_187200 | JGI IMG/M metagenome (GOLD analysis project Ga0209068, IMG submission 187200) | Freshwater sediment microbial communities in response to fracking from Pennsylvania, USA - Cold Stream Run_MetaG_CSR_2012 (SPAdes)... | ecosystem: Environmental > Aquatic > Freshwater >...
CCGGCGACTTCCGCTCAGCTCCCGTTCGCCAGACTCAGCTGGTAACACCCTTGAGTTCGTCACCCAATGCGGCGGCCTCGTCGGGCGTCAGCTCCACGACGAGTCGACCGCCGCCCTCAAGTGGTACCCGCATAACGATGCCGCGCCCCTCCTTGGTTGCCTCCAGGGGACCGTCTCCGGTCCGGGGCTTCATCGCCGCCATCGAGTGCTCCCTCCAGATTCGCGCTGGCCCGCTCTCGCGGACTTGGTCGGCGCCGAGCACGCCCCGCCGGCGGTTTCCCAGCCATACCCGACATAGAACTGCCAAATCACTCCCCCATTGTTCCCTATCCGGCTGAATTGCTGCACCAGACCCGCTTTACTGGCCTCATCGGACTGCTGGACCGGACCGCCGGGCTGCTCAACGGCCCGCTTATGGCCGGGCCGTTGGCACGCCCCGCCCCGATTGCCCGGCTCCTCAACGGGCCGCTCACGGCCCGCATCGTCACCGCGAGGAAGACACCCAGCAATCGCGGATATGGTCATCAACCATCCCCGTCGCCTGCATCAGCGCATAGGCGGTGGTGGGCCCGACGAAGCGGAACCCGCGCCGCTTCAGTTCGCGCGCCATCGCCTTAGATTCCTCGCTGGTCGACGGGATTTCGGATGGCTCGGCCGGCTGGGGCCGCGGTGGCGGCGCAAACGACCACAGCAGCTCGGACAGATCTTCGGACCCCAGCTCGGCGGCTACCCGCGCATTGGCGATCGTCGCCTCAACCTTGGCCCGGTTGCGGACGATTCCCTCGTCAGCCATCAACCGTTTCACATCGGCATCGGTGTAGCGGGCGACCTTCTCGATGTCGAACCCGGAGAAGGCGCGCCGAAAATTCTCCCGCTTGCGCAGGATGATCAGCCACGACAGGCCGCTCTGAAAGGCTTCGAGGCTCATCCGCTCGAACATCGCCACGCGGCCGTGCAACGGACGGCCCCACTCCTGATCGTGGTAGTTGCGGTACAGGTCGAAATCCGGGCCGGGCCGCACATTCGCCCAGCCGCAACGAACCAATCCGTCATCGCTCATGTCAGTTCTTGACGATCTTCGCCGCCCGTTAGTTCCAGCGCATCCAGTTCGGTTTCGGCGGCCTCGTTACTAGTGCCTGGCGTGGTCTGCCCCGCCGCCAGCTGTCCGCGTAATGCCTCGAGCTCGCGAGCGAGCCGGTCCAGCACCCAGTCCACCTCGCTGGCCTTGTATCCGCGCATTACCTGGGTGAACTTGACGGCGTCGACGTCGGCGCCGGTGACACCGAACGCGGGCAGCACCGTCGCCGTCGTCCCCCGCGGCAGGGGCGGCAACTGCTCGCCGCGGCCGAACAGCAGGCTGGCCGCGCCGAATAGCACGATCGCCACCAGCACCAACACCACCAGATAGAGCAACACCAACGCCACGTGATCGATAGTGCCCTATCCCGCCGACAGACCGCCGATCAGCGTGGCCGCACCACATTCATCGGCGGCCGGTCCACCAGCGACACCGGAGAGGTGTGCGGGGTATAGCCACAGCCTTCGGGGCCGTCGGCGAGAAACTGGGTCAACTCAACACCGGAGTCGGAGATCCCGCACCGCGACAACAAGGTGGCGATGACCTGGCGGCTCATCGCGCCCAGGGCGGCCAGCGGCCGGTTGCGGTGCGCGCGCACGCCTAGGTTGACCTGCGCGATCGCAGCCAGGCCCAGCCGGTCAAAGGTGTCGATCAGCAGGCCGATCTCGACCCCGTACCCCGGGGCGAACGGCAGCGCTGTCAACAATTCCCGGGTGGCCGAATACTCACCGCCCAGCGGCTGCAAGATGCAGCCCAGCTCGGGCCGCAGCGCCGCCAACAACGGCCGCGCCACCAGTTCGGTCACCCGCCCGCCACCGGTGGAGCCCGCAGCGCCACCCGACTCGCTGGTATCACTGACACCGTCGGCCTCGCGAACCATGAGGGGCCGCCTGTAGACGCTCTTGACCAGGTGAATTCCGTCGCCGGTCAGCAGCGGGTCGACCAGCCATGGCACGAACATCGGGTGTGGTTCGATCAGATCAGAGTCGACGAACACCACGATGTCGCCGCTGGTGGCCGCGAGTGAGCGCCACAGCGCCTCACCCTTGCCGGGAAGCGTCGGCACCTCGGGCAACGCTTGTTCACGGCTGACGACGCGGGCACCCGCCGCGATGGCGCGGATCCCGGTCTCGTCCGTTGAGCCCGAGTCCAGCACGATCAGCTCGTCGACCAAACCACCGACCAGCGGCGAGATGCTGTCGATCACCGATTCGATGGTTTCTTGCTCGTCGAGGGCAGGAAGTACCACCGAGATGGTGCGCCCGGCTTTCGCCGCTTCCAATTCCGCGATGGTCCGACCGGGACGGCTCCAGCAGCGATTGGCCCGCCAGACGTCCCCGGGCCGGGTGCCGAGCGCACCGGGATTTCTGAGGTCTCCAGCGACCAGCTCCGATGCCGTCATGCCAGCCCCCTCACCGTGCGCGTCGGCGCACGCGTGCCCTGGATCGAGGCCACCATTTCCAGGACCCGCCGAGTAGCCGCGACCTGATGCACCCGAAACATTCGGGCGCCGGCGGCCGCCGCAAGCGCGGTGGCAGCCAGTGTCCCCTCAAGCCGTTCGGTCAATTCCACGCCCAGAGTCTCTCCAACAAAGTCTTTATTACTCAACGCCATGAGGACGGGCCACCCCGTCGTAACAAGATCGGCCGTGTGACGCAACAGCAACAACCCGTGGAAGGTGTTCTTGCCGAAGTCGTGGGCGGGGTCGATCAGCACCCTGTCACGCGCCACCCCGGCCGCGACGGCCCGCTCGGCGGCACCGGTGACCTGACGGATCACATCGTCCACCACGCCGCGGGTGGTCGGCCCGTAACTCACCCGGAACGGACGGGTACGCGGCACCGCGCCGCCGGTGTGTGAACACACCAGGCCCGCCCCGAACTCGGCGGCCACCGCGGATATGCCGGGGTCAATGCCGCCCCAGGTGTCGTTGATCAAATCGGCGCCCGCCGCGCAGGCCACCCTGGCCACCTCCGAACGCCAGGTATCGACGCTGATCAGCTGATCTGGGTAGGCGCCGCGGAGCCATTCGATGAAGGGCACCAGCCGGGCGATCTCGGTGTCCGCATCGACATCTTCGCCCGGGCCCGCTTTGACGCCGCCGATGTCGATGACATCGGCACCCTCCGCGACGGCCCGGTGTGCGGCGGCCCTGGCAGCCTCGTCGCTGAAGGTCGCACCCTTGTCGTAGAACGAATCGGGGGTGCGGTTGACGATCGCCATGATCAGCGGGCGATCGCCCGCGACCGGACGGCCACACAGCGTTGACTGCACCCGTCCATAGTGCCTAGTTACCGTGACGCCCGTTGGTGCAGGGGTGCCGGGACGCCGCCGCGAACGTGAAGCTGGTTGCACGCTCGGCGCCGACCGTGAAGCTGGGTTCACGCTCGGCGTCGGCCGAAGCCGTCAGCCCAGCGGCCGCGTTCCAGCGGCGACTTCTTCGGGGTATTCGTCGTAGTACGACACGTAGCCCTCGTCGCGGCCGGCCAGCACGTAGAGCGGGTCGTTGACGTCAGGGCCGTAGCCCTCATCGCGCAGCTCCACCTTGCGGCTCTTGAACGTGGTGGTTTGCGCGATCGAATCCACCACCCGCACAAACAGTGGCAGCGCATAGACGGGCAGCTCGCGGTAAACCGAACGGGCCAGGGACTGGCCGTCGAACTCGGCGCCGTCGCGCAGTTTCACAGCCGCCATCCCGGCGCGCCCCCCGGTGCGGGGAACCTCGACGCCGAACACCGTGCATTGCTCGACGGACCCGTCGGCGGCCACCGCCGCTTCGACCTCCGTGGTGGCGACGTTCTCGCCCTTCCAGCGGAAGGTGTCGCCGAGCCGGTCGACGAACGCCGCGTGACCCATGCCCTGCGGGCTCATCACGTCGCCCGAATTGAACCAGCAATCTCCCTCGCGGAAAGCGTTGCGCACCAGCTTCTCTTCGCTCGATGCCTGATCGGTGTAGCCGTCGAACGGCTGTAGCCGGTTGACCGGGCTGATCAACAGGCCAGGCTCACCGGCAGGCACCCGGCGCACCCTTCCGTTCTCGTCACGCCGCGGGGTGCCGGTGTCGGGATCGTATTCCACATAGGCCAGCGGTAAAGGCGAAATACCGGTGCTCTTGGGGACATTGAAGATGTTGATGAAAGCGGTGTTGCCTTCGCTGGAAGCGTAGAACTCGCACACCCGCGCGATGCCGAAGCGTTTGGTGAACTCGTCCCAGATCTCCGGCCGCAGCCCGTTGCCGGCCATCATGCGCACCTTGTGAGCGCGGTCCGTCGGCTTGGGCGACTGGTTCAGCAGGTACCGGCAGATCTCGCCGATGTAGATGAATGCGGTGGCCCGGCTGGCGATCACCTCATCCCAGAACTTCGACGCCGAGAAGGACTTGCCCAGCGCCAGCGTCGCACCGGAAGTGATCACCGAAGACAGCGCGACCGTCAGCGCGTTGTTGTGGTAGAGCGGAAGGCAGCAGTACAGGGTGTCGGAGCTTTTGAGCCGCAACCCAAGCCCGCCGAACGCCGCCAGCGCCTTCAGCCACCGTAGGTGCGTCATCACGCTGGCCTTGGGAAATCCGGTGGTACCCGAGGTGAAGATGTAGAACGCGGCGTCCCTGGCCTGCACCGCCGACGCCGACGCCGGGTTGGTCGCGGGAGCGCTCACGGCGAATCGCTCGAGGTCTTCGACCGTCAGCGTGTCGCTGTCACCCGCACCACCACAATCGGTGACGGCGCTGACCAGGTCGGTATCCGCGATCAGAACCTTGGCCTCCAGCAACCCCAGGCTGTGCGCCAGCACTTCGCCGCGCTGGTGGTAGTTGAGCATTCCGGCGACGGCACCACACTTGACCGCGGCCAGCATCGCCAACACGGTGTTGGGCGAGTTGCGCAGCATGATGGCGACGACGTCGCCGTGGCCGACACCGCGCGCCGCCAGCACCGCGGCGTACTGGTTGGCGGTCGCGTTGGCGTCGCGGTAGGTCAGTTGCTGGTCGCCGAGCCTGAGGAAGACCCGGTCACCGTAGCGAGCGGCCCGCTCCTGGAACACCGTGCCGATCGACTTCTTGGAGTTCGGCCTGGCCAACAGCCCGGTAAGCGTTCCGCGCACGATCACCGGCAGGTCGACCAGCACTCCCGGCGCCCGGGACGCCATGTCGGTCAGGCTGACCCCGGCGCCCGCTGCACCGTCGTGATCGGACACGTGATCCCTCGCTTCCCCTCGGCAGTCTGCCCGCCGACCTCAGGCGGGGGCGCACGCCTCCACTGCGGCACCCACCTTATCCACCAGCACCAGCCGATCCACGGCTGTCTGCGAGATGTACCCGTTGTCGAGCAATCCGTTCAACCAGATCCACAAACCTTCGTAATGCCCCCACGGATCCAGCATCACGATGGTTTTGCCATGCATGCCGAGATACCCCGCGGTCCATGCATCAAACAACTCGTCGAGGGTGCCGACACCACCCGGCAGCACAATGAACGCGTCGGCGCGGTCTTCCATGATCTGTTTACGGTCGCGCATCGCGTCGCTGACGATCAGCTCGTCGGCGTCGGTGTCGGCGATCTCGTGGCGCATCAACTTTTTCGGGATCACGCCGACGGTCTTGCCGCCGCGTGCCCGCGCTGCGCTCGCCACCGCACCCATTGCCGAAACGCGACCGCCGCCCCACACCAGGGTCCAGCCGCGCTCGGCGATCGCCTCGCCGAGTTCGGTGGCCAGCGCGAGCAATTCTGGGTGCGTCGGTCCGGACGCGCAGTAGACACAAACCGCCCACTGACTTGATGAATCGCGTTCGGGGCGCATATCCGCCAAAGGTAGACCAACCGGGACCCGACCACATATGGGCCTATCGGGCCCAGTCGGGCGCAGCGCGCCATAAGATCCTGCAGTGCCGGTTCGATGGAATGTTCCTCAGCATGCGGCCGCCCTGGAGCAGTTGGACGTTGCTCTTGAGGACCGAGCTCTGCCGGGCGCGGTAGTGCTCGGACCCGACGGCTGCGGCAAATCCACACTGGCTCGATTAGCCGCCGAGAAACTCGCCCAACGGCAGCCGACCACCCGCATCCACTGGGTCACCGGCACTCCCACCGAGCGCGTGGTCCCGTTCGGGGCATTCAGCCACCTGGTGGATATCGCCGACATCGGAAAGCCGGCCGCGCTCTTGCGGGCGGCCCGGACATCGCTGAGCGCTGACGATCGAGAGGGCGATCTGCTGCTCGTCGTCGACGACGCCCACGAACTCGACCTGCTCTCGGCCACTCTGGTGTACCAAATAGCCCTGGCCGGGGTAGCCCGGATGATCGTCACCGCCCGCGCTGACGCGGCACCTGAGGCCATCGCGGCGCTGTGGACCGACGGTCTGCTGAATCGGATCGACATCGGGGCGCCGGGCGGTGCGACAACTAATCCATCCGAGCCGGCGGAGGTCGACGGATTCCTCGCCGAGTTGCCTGTGCCGGCGCGGGCGGTGCTGGACTACCTGGCGGTCGCGGAGCCACTAACCGTCGCCGACCTGACCGCCCTCGCCGGTGACGGCGCGGTGCAGGAGGCAGTGGACTGGGGCGCGGCCGAGACCCGCGCGCGTGGCGCACGCGCGCAGGACGCCATCGTGCACACCGCGCACCCGCTGTTCGCGCAACGAGCGCTTGCCGCGCTCGGCGACGGCGGCACGCGGGGGCGACGCACTGAGGTGGTCACACAGTTGTCCCGGCATACGTCGGAGCATCTCAGTGACCGGTTGCGGCTGGCGTCGCTGGCGCTGGACAGCGATGCCCCACAACCGGTAGCTGAGGTCGTCGACGCGGCGCAGCAGGCGCTGCGACTGGGTGACCTGATGCTCGGCGAACGACTGGCCCGTTCGGCACTGCAACGCTCCGACGACCTGGCGGCACGGCTGCCTCTGGCCAATGCGCTGGCGTTTCAGGGCCGTGGCCGGGACGCGGAGGCGCTGCTGGCCGCGGTCGACGCCGCCGCGTTGTCCGAGCCGGAGCTGATGTCCTGGACGCTGCTGCGGGCGGCCAATCAGTTCTTCATGCTCAGCGAGCCGGAGCGGGCCACCGCGTTCCTGCGGACCATCCGTAGTCGGATCCCCGATGCGGGCCCGCGCGTCACCCTGGACGCGCTGAGCGCCACGTTCGCCATGAACGCGGGCAACCTTGGGCATGCCGTCGACATGGCCCGCGAGGTGCTGGCGTCACCGGCGGCCGATGACCAGGCGGTGGCTTGGGCGGCCAGCGCGGCCACCCTGTGCGCGGCACGCCAGGGCCGGTTCGACGACGTCGAGCCGCTGGCGCAACGCGCCCTGGGCGCCGAACACCCCGGGCTGCTGCGATTCACGATCGGGCTGGGCCAGACCAGCGCCTTGTTGATGGCGGGTCGGCTCGACGCGGCGCGCGAACTCGCTCAGCAATTCACCGATTTCGCCGAACTGCAGCAGCCGGGCCGGGCGATCGGCGAGGTGCTGCTCGCGCATGCCCTGATCGCCCAGGGCGAATTCGACCGAGCGGCAACACTTCTCGCCCCCGCGGCCGCCACCTTGGAGCGCACCGGATACTCGTGGGGCCCGCTGTCACTGATGCTGCTGGCCACCGCGCTGGCCCAGCAGGGCAACATCCCCGAATCCGCAAAAGCACTGCGGCGAGCCGAAACCCGACACAGTACCAAGTCGGCGTTGTTCTCACCCGAGCTCGGTTTGGCGCGTGCCTGGTGCAAGGTGACCGTCCGGGATACCGCCGGCGCGACCACGGCGGCCCGGGAGGCCGCGCGCGTCGCCGAACGGGCCGGTCAGTCGGCGGTGGCGCTGCGCGCCTGGCATGATGCCGTGCGGCTGGGCGACACCCGTGCCGCCGAACCGGTGATCCGGCTGGCCACCGAAATCGATTGCGCCGTCGGCAACGTCGTGGTCAACCATGCTCGCGCGCTGGCTAATGGTGACGCGGCCGCGCTGCGAGCGGTGTCGGACGAACTGGCGGCGATCGGGATGCGGGCCGCGGCGGCCGATGCCGCCGCGCAGGCAGAGAGGTTCGCCCGGTAACGCCGAGCGTCAGATGTCTAAGACCCGGACAATGCCTTCCAGTCCTGTGAAGTCGTCGCCGTTGCGGGTGTAGAGATCGAGGCGATTGGCATGTGCAGTCGCTGCGATCAACAGGTCGGCGAATCTGCTCCGGGGCTTCCGCCCTTCGCGGACGACGGCCGCCACGACGAGTCCATAGCTACGTGCCGCCGCCGCATCGAACGGAATCGGTTCGAGTATCGACTCAACTTCCTGCAGGCGAGCCTGCCGCTTGGCGGCTTCGACCGGGCTGGTGGCCAGATGTGGACCCGCCGCCAACTCGGCCACAGTGATCGCGGATACCGCCGCCTCGTCAGGCAGCGCGGCGATCACAGTCGGGTCATGCCAGTCGACAACAACGGAGGTGTCGAGGAGTCCAAACGCCACCTCAGAGTCCTTGGTCGATCAACCGGTCCAGATCGGCACGGAATTGACGATGGTCGATACGCACCGCGGCCGCCGCCAGCGCCGCGACTTCATCTCGGCGAATAAAGGAGCGACGACCGGCTTTAATCGGGCGCAGCTCGGCCACCGGCTCACCGTTGCGGGTGACAACGAAAGTCTCCCCCTCAGTGACCGCTTCGATCACCTTGGCGTTTTCGTTGCGCAGTTCGCGCTGGGCAATAGTCCGGACCATTCAACAACTGTAGCAAATAGTGCTACATAGGGCTACGGACTCAGATAGCGCCGCAGCATCTGCACCGCCTCGGTGATGTTGTCGACCAGCACCCGTTCATCCCGCCGGTGCGCAAGGTTGGGGTCACCGGGCCCGAAGTTGACCGCCGGGATCCCCAGGGCCGCGAACCGGGCCACGTCCGTCCAGCCATACTTCGCCCTAACCTGTCCTCCAGCGGCCTCGACCAGCGCCTTGGCGGCAGGCTGAGACAGCCCGGGCAGCGCGCCAGCCGCGGCGTCGGTCTGCTCGATCACCACGTCGAGCCCGTCGAACACGTCGTGCACATGTTGCAGTGCGGCGGCCGCCGTCCGGTCCGGGGCAAAGCGGTAGTTGACCGTCACCGAGGCGGCGTCGGGAATCACATTGCCGGCCACCCCGCCGTCGACGCGCACGGCCGACAGGCCCTCGCGGTACTCGCAGCCGTCGATATCGACGGTGCGCGCCTGGTATCCGGCCAGCCGGTCCAGTACCGTGCCCAGCTTGTGGATTGCGTTGTCGCCCAACCAGGAACGTGCCGAATGCGCGCGGGTTCCGGTCGCGCTGATCACCACACGCAGGGTGCCCTGGCAGCCGGCCTCGATGAAGCCGGCGGTGGGCTCGCCCAGGATGGCCACGTCGGCGGCCAGCCAGTCCGACAGCTCACGTTCGATGCGGCCCAAACCGTTTGCCGCCGCTTCGATTTCCTCGCAGTCGTAGAACACCAGCGTCAGGTCGTGCACCGGCTCGACCACGGTCGCCGCCAGATGCAGGAACACCGCGTCACCGGATTTCATGTCCGCGGTGCCGCAGCCGTGCAGTTCCCCATCGGCCAACCGGCTGGGCAGATTGCCCGCCGCCGGGACGGTATCCAGATGCCCGGCCAGCAATACCCGCGACGGCCGGTGCAGCGAAGTGCGCGCCAACACCGCGTTGCCGTTGCGCACGATCTCGAACCCCGACGTCTGCGCACCCAGCGCAGCCTCCACCTCGTCGGCGATGCGGGCTTCGTCCCTCGACTCGCTGGGGATGTCGACGAGCGCAGCAGTCAGCACGATCGGATTCCCACGCAAGTCCAGCACGCATCCAGCGTAGTGGTTGCTTTCTTGTGCCGAGCAGACGCAAAGGCGCCCTTTTCACCGGCGTGTCGGGGGCGTTTACGTCTGCTCGCGGAAAGGAAGTAGCGTGTCGAGACGTGACTGGAGCTGCAGGTGCGGTAGGTCTAGGGGTGGCGACCCTGGCCGCCGACGGATCGATCCTCGACACCTGGTTTCCCGCACCGGAACTGACCGAATCGGGCATCAGCTCGACGTCGCGTCTGGCGGTGTCCGATGTTCCCCCGGAGCTGGCCGCGCTGATCGGCCGCGACGACGACCGCGTCACCGAGACCATCGCGGTCCGCACCGTCATCGGCTCACTCGACGAGGCGGCCGCCGACGCGTACGACGCCTACCTGCGGCTACACCTGTTGTCGCACCGACTGGTGGCGCCGCACGGGCTGAACGCCGGCGGCTTGTTCGGGGTATTGACCAACGTGATCTGGACCAGTCGCGGGCCGTGCGCGATCGACGGCTTCGAGGCGGTCCGGGCCCGGCTGCGCCGGCATGGACCGGTGACCGTCTTCGGCGTCGACAAGTTCCCCCGAATGGTCGACTACGTCGTGCCCAGCGGGGTGCGTATCGCCGACGCGGACCGGGTCCGGCTGGGCGCCCACCTCGCGCCGGGCACCACGGTGATGCACGAGGGCTTCGTCAACTTCAACGCCGGCACACTGGGCGTGTCGATGGTGGAGGGCCGCATCTCCGCCGGCGTGGTGGTGGGCGACGGCTCCGACATCGGCGGCGGAGCATCCATCATGGGCACGCTGTCCGGCGGTGGCACCCAAGTCATTTCGATCGGCAAACGGTGCCTGCTCGGCGCCAACGCGGGGCTGGGCATCTCCCTCGGCGACGACTGCATCGTCGAAGCTGGCCTGTACATCACCGCGGGCACCAAAGTCACCATGGCCGACGGCAAGTCGGTCAAGGCTCGCGACCTCTCAGGCGCCAACAACCTTCTGTTCCGCCGCAATTCGGTGACCGGGGCCGTCGAGGTGGTGTCCCGCGACGGTCAGGGCATCGCCCTCAACGAGGACCTGCACGCTAACTGAGTTATCGACCGCCCTTAGCCGCGCCGAACGTCGACTCGTCGGGCGACAATCGCAGGATTTCACCCGACAACTCGACGTTCGGCGCGGCTAAGGGC
>Ga0209068_10001679_pt1 | contig 11015 bp, 10 predicted proteins | sample ColStrG_CSR_2012_FD_187200 | JGI IMG/M metagenome (GOLD analysis project Ga0209068, IMG submission 187200) | Freshwater sediment microbial communities in response to fracking from Pennsylvania, USA - Cold Stream Run_MetaG_CSR_2012 (SPAdes)... | ecosystem: Environmental > Aquatic > Freshwater >...
GGATGCCCTTCTGCGAGAGAGCGCTCCCAACCGCATCGTTCTTGTGGAATCGGAACAGCATGTTCACCTGAAAGACGCGCTCCAAAAGCCCGAATTCGCCCCCGGCCTTTCCGGAGAACTCGCCCTAGCCATCGGCCCTGAAGGCGGATGGACCCACACAGAACTCGAAAAGTTCCGCCACGCGGGCTGGCAATCCGCTTCGCTAGGTCCCACCATCCTCCGCGCCGAAACCGCCGCCATCGCGGCCCTAGCCATCGCATTCGCGCAGCTGCAATGAAATGGAGGCGCGGGCGTCCTCGCCCGTGCAAACAGAGCCCAAATGTAGAGCGGACACCCTGGCCGCCGCTCTTTGTCGCATGATCGATTCCAAACGGTCACTCCAAGAATTGTCATCCCGAACGAAGTGAGGGATCTGCTCTTAGGCATTCGTGACGAAGAAAGGTCCGTATCAGGGCCCGTCTTCAGGCGCTGGCTCGTGTAGGGCGGACACTCTTGTCCGCCGCTTTTCGCTCACCACCACTTCAAAACGTTGCCATTCTGCGATATCAATAGCCGATAATGGGCTCATGCGTCACACTACCACTATCGCGCTCACGTTCTTGTTGCTCGTAGCCTCCGCGAACGCAGTCCGACAGGTTGTCCAACTGGAGAAACCTCAACCCGCCCGCCGAGTCGAGGGTTTTGTCCTTGATCCTTCAGGGGCTCCCATTCCCGGCATGACCGTTACGGACCGGACTAAGGGATGGGGCACGGTGCTGCGCTCCACCACCACGGACGATAAGGGGCACTTTCACTTCTCGCAAATACCTGGCAAGGTTATTTACTATCTCCAGTTCGACGACCTTCTCTTCAATCCTTTGGAGCTCAAACTCAAGCTTGATAAGAAGTCTCGTAGGCGCGCCATCACGGCAAGACCGCAGATTGGCGGCTAGATAGTAGGGAGGAAATCGCAATGTCAGCATGGGCACTCAATCTCTGTAGTCTCTGTAGTCAGACTCGAAGCTCCAACGAAAACTGACAATTCCAAACTCGCTGTTATTGACTTCCCACACATATTCGAGTTCCGGGCTGTCACCGGCTTTCGTTAAGCACGTCACTCGATAGGAAAACGGAAGTAGCCCTTTCTCATCCTTGACTCCGTCTCGATTGATGACCTTGCTAACCCACCACTCGCAATCTCCCAATGGTGTGTCGTTCGTCACCATGCCGCCAACAATCTCTCGCATCAGCGCGGGCTTGCCGAGCGGAGACTGTTGCACTATTCGAATTTGTCGTCGGTCTTCAACAGTGAGCTCGTTAGGCTCGTGAGTATACCCCGATTGCTGATTGCACCCGACCATGAGAATGCAGCAGAAAACGCAGATAGTAAGTCTCATTGAACTATCGAAGCTAATCGCACAACTAGGTCGCAAGATCGTCAAGGTCGATAGACGGAGCAAGATATAATGCCCCATTCTACGATTCGGGAGCAACTATGATTGATGTTGCCTGTTCAAAATGCGGCCGCGTCTATCACACGTCAGAAGCGAATGTAAGAAAGCACATTCTTTGCACCACTCCTGGGTGTGGGAACATGATAGCGATAGTCCTTGCTGTCGCACATCCGTCGCCTTCTGCTCCGGCAGTGAGCCGTCGAGCAACCCCCTCAGATGTTAAAGGGCGAGGCATCTACAAGCTTGCAATCGTTGGGGCTGTCGGAGTGGCACTGGTCACGTTTTTGGTTCTGCGACATCCAGAGACCGCGAACAAAGCTGCCACTGCAAACACGGTCAATGCTGAGAAGGGGCAGGTCGTTGGGGAAGAATCGCCTCCTGTACCCGGGCCGCCGGAAAACGAAAGTACGAAAACTGCCGATCCGAGACCTACTGAATACAACTCGCTCCCGACAGGCAAGCGCATTGAAAAAGATTTCGGCACGCGTGGTCACGGCACACTGACAGTCGAAAATGGAACTACTGAAGACGCGGTTGTCCGCCTATCCGAGGCCGCGAGTGACCAGACGGTGCGGTGGTTTTTCGTGAAGGCGCACAGTGCCGCGCATCTCTCACGGATACCGCAGGGAACATACAGCCTGACGTACACTACCGGACTAAACTGGGTCGAGTCGGCCGATGTCTTTAGTTGGCGGCCGACTTACCACGAGTTTGAGCGGACCCTCGATTACACTGAGCAACGCGACTCAGAGAGCGTCCAATACCACGCCCTCAGTGTAACCCTGCACCCAGTCTTATTCGGCAACGTACAAACGCGAACCATCACGCGGGAAGAATTTCTTAAAGGTCACCGTCATGTTGCCTTGGAGCAAGCGAACTAGTCTTGAGCCGAAGCTGTTGGGCGGCGCAGGGCTTCAGCCCCTGAGGTAAGGGTTAAGGGCACAATCCCCACAGCCCCCGCTCTGCTACCCTAACTGCATGGCGGTCTCGAAACAAAAGCCCACAAAATTCACCCCCGACCCTCAGCAAAAACTCGCCCTCGAGCACATCCACGGCCCCATGCTCGTCATCGCCGGCGCCGGTACCGGCAAGACCACAGTCCTCACCCACCGCATCGCAAGCCTCATTGAAAACGGCCACGCCCGCGCCGACGAAATCCTCGCTCTCACCTACACGAAGAACTCCGCCGAGGAAATGGCAAATCGAGTTGTACAAATCTGTCCGGCTGCCAAAGATTTGCAAGCCCGCACGTTCCACGACTACTGCTTCGATCTCCTGAAGCGCCACGGACAAGGTTTCGATGTCCTCGACGATGCCGATCTCTACATCTTCCTCCGCAAACGCATTCGTCAGCTCAGCCTCAAGCACTACATCCGCGCCGCGAATGTGGGTCAGTTTCTCAAAGACCTGCTCGACTTCATGCGCCGCTGCCAGGATGAACTCGTCACACCCGCCCAGTACGCCGCCTACGTGGATCGCCTCGAGCGCGGTGAGCACGCCATCCATCGCGTCGTGAAGTCCAAGGACATCGAAGCACTCTCCGACGAAGAAGCCTTGGCCCGTTGCCGCGAAATTTCCGAAGCTTACACCAAGACCGAGGCATGGTTGCCCGAGCAAGGCCTCGGCACTTTCGGCCACATGATCACCCGGGCCGTGCGTCTGCTCGAAAGCGACTCGGGTCTATTGGCAGAGGAACAATCCCGTGCCCGCTTCATCCTCGCCGACGAATTCCAGGACACGAACTACGCTCAAATCCGCCTTCTGGCTCTTCTCGCTGGCAAAGACGCAAACCTGTTCGCCGTTGGCGATCCCGACCAGGCCATCTATCGCTTCCGGGGCGCGTCCTCCGGCGCTTTCGACATCTTTCTGCGCCTCTTCCCGCATGCCGAAATCGTTCGCCTCGATCGCAACCGCCGTTCGCTCTCTCCAATCCTCCACTGCGCCCATGCAGTCATTAATGAGAATCCGCCGATTTTCAAGGCCGTGAACATCCAGACTGGGAGCATCCCAGGGATCCCCAACCAACGTCAGCCGCTGGTCTCCGTCCGCGAAGAAGACGCCATATCCGCCGGGGCGCCTCTGCGCCCCGAGCCCATGGAGGTTATTGTCGCGACGAAAGAGCGCGAAGCGGAAGATGTCGCCATGACCATCCGCCACCGCAAGAAGTCCCTGGGTAGCTCTTGGAAGAACTTTGCCGTGCTCTATCGCAACCACGATCAGCGCGAAGATGTCGTCGACCAGCTCGCGGCTGCGGGCATCCCGTTCGCCATCGATGCGCTCGATGTCCTCGATACCCCCGAAGTCCGCGACCTGCTCGCCTGCGCGGGAGCCATTGTTGATCCCGCCGACAGCGCCAGCCTGTTCCGCGTGGCCGCCCTGCCCCAGTTCCAGATCGACCCGCTGCAGCTCCAGGCCGTCATGCGCTCCGCCGCCCGCGACACACCTCTGCACAAACTCCTCACGGACGTCGCCCATGGTCCTGAAGTAATGTCGAAGCTCGATCAGATCCGCGCCGAGCTTGCCCAGAAGAATTGGAAGAGCGCCCACGCGCTGCAGATCCTGATCAAGCGCTTCGCATTGCCCGAAGAAAGCTTAGCCACCCGCGCTTTCCTCGACTTCATCGACAAGTGGGAAAACAAGCCGATCACGGAAAACGGCACGCTCGGAGAGTTGATTGAATACCTCGTTTTGTTCCGCGAAGCCAATGGGAAGGTTCCCGCCGATGCTCCCGATCAGCGCGACGCCGTCCAGCTCATGACGGCCCATGCGGCCAAGGGCCTGGAATTCGCCCACGTATTCGTAATCCGGATCGGGTCCAATTCTTTCCCCTCATCCCCCAAAGAACCTCTGGTTGAGTTCCCTCAGGAGCTGCGGCAGAACCAAGCCGACGTTCCGCAGGAGAACAAGGAGCTTCACTACGAGGAAGAGCGGCGCCTATTCTACGTGGCCATGACGCGCGCCAAAGACACGCTCACAATCTCGGGAGGTCCCAGCCGCAGCAAGAAAGACCCAATCCCTTCCGGGCATCTGCGCGAACTGCTGACCAACAAGCTCCTGCACCGGTGGCAACGGCAGCGCGATCCTCAACCTGTGCAGATCGACCTCCTGGCCGGGGCGGACCCGGACTTCGTCAGCCTGTCGCCGTCGCGAGTTTCTTCCTGGGTCGAACTCCCGCTTCCGAAACCAGCTAAGCTCAGCCTGAGCGCGAGCGCCATTGAAAACTACGAGACCTGCCCGCTGAAGTTTAAGCTCAGCCGCGACTGGCGTATTCCCGAGGAACCCCACGCTCCCATGCAGTACGGCGCCGCCATGCACCTCGCGCTGCGCCACTACGACGATGCCACCCGTTTCCATCGACCCGTCAGCGCCGAAGAAATCGTCCAGGTCTTCCGGGACGAATTCGCCAAGGCCGTTATCCGCGATGACTACCAGCGCGAGCTCTACGAAACCCAGGGTTGCCAGCAATTGCAGGATTTTGTAGCCGCCGCCGCCTCGAATCCGAGAGAGGTACTCCATACCGAGCAGGAATTCGACATCGAAGTCAGCGGCACGAAGATTCGCGGCCGCATTGACCGCATCGACCGCCTGCCAGACGGCACGGTCAGAATCGTCGACTACAAGACCGGCAAGCCCAAGTCCGACAAGGACGCGGAGAAGAGCCTGCAACTCTCCATCTATGCCATGGCCGCAAAGCAAAAGTGGGACTACACTCCCAGCGTCCTGGCCCTGCAAAACCTTGCCGATGGCAGCCTGGGCGTCACTCAACGCACCTCGGCGCAACTCGCAAAAGCCACCGAACAGGTACGCGAAGCCGCTGAAAACATAGCCGCCGGAAAGTTCGAGCCAGAACGTGGATTCCACTGCAACTGGTGCGGCTTCCGCAGCCTTTGCCCAGCCACGGAAAAGAACCTGATCGTGCTACATACTCCAGCCGCCACAAAGCACTGAGCATTGACACAAAACACTGACATTAAACACCGACATTAAGCACCGACATTAAGCACCGACATTAAGCACTAGTCCTAGCCCGAGCACTAGCCCTAAGCCGTGCCTTTCCTCGGCGTACCTCTGCGCCCTCTGTGGTCAAGCCCTTGTTCCATTCCAAAAAACTAAAGGGACGCTTTCGCGTCCCTCAGTTTTAGTTCGTTACCACAAAGCACTGTTGCCTAGTGCTTTTTCTTCGTGGCCTTTTTCTTTGCAGCTTTCTTTTTGGTTGCCATTTGAACGTTCTCCCTTCCATGTGTCATGGAAAAATGTGCAACGGTCTTTTGTTGCAACTACTTGATGTATAGAAGATTGTGAAAAACGAAGTCAAGAAGAAAATGAGGTGTTCGTCGATACCCTGGCTAGTACCAAAGTCACATCTCCCCTCTATCCCGACATGTCAGTTACGAAATATCGCAACTAAGTCGCGTGGGCACCGCTAACGGCGCGGATTTCAGCGGGAGAAATGTTGTGACGTCCGCCGGCTCATCCGCCGCCGCCCCTCGAATCGCTTTTACCCCCGTACTCAAAATATAATTAGCCTGCACTCATAAAAGGGAGTCCTAACATGCCAAATGAAGATGCCGTAATCCTCTCCGCGGTCCGTACCGCGGTAGGAAAGTTCCAGGGCTCGCTCTCGGAAATTGCCGCCACGCAGCTCGGAGCGACGGTCGTTCGTGAAGCAGTCAAGCGCGCCAATCTAAAACCAGAACAGGTCGACGAGTGCATCATGGGCAATGTTCTCCCCGCCGGATTGGGCCAAAATCCCGCCCGCCAGGCCGCCCTTTTCGGAGGGTTGGCCAACGAAGTCAGCGCCATGACCATCAATAAAGTCTGCGGAAGTGGCCTGAAAGCCGTCGCCCTGGCCGCGCAAGCCGTACAAACCGGCAACGCCGGCATCGTCGTCGCCGGAGGCATGGAGTCCATGACCAACGCCCCCTACCTTCTCCCCAATGCCCGCAAGGGCTACCGTCTCGGCAACGGCCAGCTCATCGATTCCATGATCAACGATGGCCTTTGGGACATTTACAACAACTATCACATGGGCATCACCGGAGAGAACGTAGCCGAAAAGCACAGCATCACCCGCGAACAGCAGGATGAATTCGCCGTCAACTCGCACAAAAAAGCCATCGCCGCCTTCAAAGAAGGCCGTTTCGATTCGCAAATCGTGCCAGTAGAAATCCCCGGCAAGAGGAAGACCGACCCGCCAATTCTGTTCTCGAAAGACGAATCCCCCCGCGAAGACACCAGCATGGAATCCCTGCGCGCCCTCAAACCCGCCTTCAAGAAAGACGGAACGGTAACCGCTGGCAACGCCCCCGGCGTCAACGACGGAGCTGCCGCGGTAGTAGTGACCACCGCTTCCCGCGCCAAAGAACTCGGCGCCCAGCCCATGGCCCGCATCGTCGCTCAAGCCACCAGCGGCGTCGAACCCAAGTGGGTCATGCTGGCTCCGGTCGGCGCGGTCCAGCAAATCTGGAAAAAGACAGGCTGGAAGAACGAAGACGTCGACCTCTACGAACTCAACGAAGCCTTCTCGGTCCAAGCCCTCGGCGTGATGAAAGAACTAGGCCTCGATCCCGCGAAAGTCAACGTCAACGGAGGAGCCGTCGCCATCGGCCACCCAATAGGAGCCAGCGGCGCCCGCGTGCTAACCACGCTCCTCTACGAAATGATCCGCCGCAACGCGAAACGCGGAATCGCCGCGTTGTGCTTGGGCGGAGGGAACGCCGTCGCGATGGCGGTAGAGCGGTAGGGTGACTAGGTTTCGCGTTCCAGGATACGTTTCACGTCGCGCTTGCCGTGCAGAGCCCGAATAATCTTGAGTGAGTTCTGACCGAGAACGTAATAGATCCGAATTGCTTCAAAGCCTGCAACCGGCCAGGATCGTAGATTTTGCAGTCCTGGCTTCTGAGAATAGTAGCGCGGGCCGACAAATGGCCGTTAGCGCAGGAACTCAACCGTGTGATGGACAGCGGTCCGGAACCGGAGGGCAACTTCCGGCAGGTTTTCCGTGAAGAGGTAATAACGAAACTGGCGGACAACATCATCCAACGCTGTTTGCCGAAAGAGAACCTTCACCGACGCTGGCTGTCCTGATGTTCCGCCAACATGCGATTCGTCTGCTGGTTGACGGAAGTCCAAAACTCCGTCTCAGCTAGATTATTGGAAGCCAAACCTTCGGCGAGCAGGGCATCGAGTTCCTCCGGTGTCCCGGCGAAACCCGGCACTGTACGCTGCTCAACAGCGGCCACGGCCGCCTCGACGACTTCTTCAACCGACCCGTAAGCGCCGCGGGTCGCGACCGCCTGAAGCCGACGCTCTTGTTCCGGGGTGAGGTGAATAGCCATACGTCTGTACCTCGTTTCCAACAGCTTTAGGGTAAGGGAAATACCGACTGGAAGCAATGCACTTGAGGGTCGGAGACTACCCTAGCCCAACCCAATCCACCAAATGGCGGGCCTCAACAGCTAATCCCCCAGCAACGGCTCCCACGCCTCCTTGTACTCCGCATCTGGACCTGGCTTGCGATGATCTTTCGAATACAGGTTCAAACGTACGCGTCCTTTCAGCGCAGCCACTGGCACCAAGTACCAGGTATCTTCCGGGACCACCTGTACCGCCAGGAAGTCGATTTCCTCGTCCGTGTAGGGTATCTGTTGCACGGGACTCCTTCCGTGATGGACCTTGAAGCACGCCACCACGCTGTACATGTTTCCCTTTATCAAGGTTCGCGTCGAACGCACCTGGACCCGCAACCGTTTCCGACCGTTGTCCACGATAAAATCGTAGCGTTCGGAGTCTCCGAACGGTTTCGACACCCTCAGGCCCATTGCCAGCGTTTTGTGCAAAAAGGCCGATTCGGCCAGTTCGCCCTCGCGCTTTCGGTTCGCCATAGCTCCATCCTCCCATGCAAAAAAAAAGGCGCATGCGCGAAATGGCATGCGCCTCGGTCGATATTTTTGTTCTATTTTAAGGATGTGGCGGTGGAAGGCTTAAGTCAAGATCTTTCGATGGAGTTTATTGGTTTGGAATTCGAAATGCTCACAAGGCGGGCCGGTGTGACGGTATTTGGGCACATTCCTCCCACCGAAGCTCGGAAAGCTGGGGAACGTCCCGTGCAGTGCATCGGTCTGTACCCAGGTTTCTCCTAGCTCTGTAGCTCCGAGAACATCACGACTCTGTTCTTAGATCTGCGCTTAGCTTCGTACATGGCACGATCAGCCGCTTCAATTAGGGAATCCGGACCAAACATGCCGTCGGATTCCGATGACGCCACACCGATGCTTGCCGTTACCTTTACAGGATCGCCAGGGTTTTCTAAATCGATTCTTGTTCGAATTCTTTCAGCGACTGCGGCCCCCTCATTCTCAAGGAAATTCTGCATGCAAACCGCGAATTCATCACCGCCCAGTCGGTAGAGAAGGCCCTTGCCTAGTGCCGCTTGCCGCATCGTGATGGCCACTTTGGCCAAGCATTGGTCGCCCACAGAATGGCCAAGCTGGTCGTTGACGGCCTTGAAGTTGTCCAGGTCGATGAAGAGAATTGCAAACACCTCATCGCCGAACAAAAGATCGTCCAGATCTTTCAGGAGGTCGCTTTTGACCGGTAGCTTCGCTAATTCCGTCGGGATGTCGTTTAACCTTGCCAACACTAGGTCTTCTAGGTCGGCCTCAATGTCGATTGCGATTGCATCTAGATGGGCCTTGGACTCGAATGCATCATGGATGTTATCAAGCGACTTCCTGTCCGTTGGGAGCGAGTTAACCTGGTCAAGAACATCGCCTTTAACAAGGCCCACCGCGAATCTCTTTATCTGGATGAGCAGGCGCCTGTAGTTCTCAACCATAATTGTCTCTGCTCCAGAATCGTCACTTAGACCCAACCGCAGCTTCGACAAACGTCCTAGCACTTCCGTTAGCTGTTTTTTCCGAGCCTCAGTACGTCTTGGAGTCACGATCGGGTTCATTTGTTCGTCGGGTGGCACAGTGCGCGAGATGGATTGATGAGGTGCACCGTAAAACATCGGTTTGTCGGTCATACTCTAGAGGTTTAGGCGCAACTTGATTTCTGTCAAGTGGCGGATTCGTTAATGCCCCAGTGTTGGTGCATTAGCGACGGTACGTGCCTAGGTCACATGAAGTGGAGGAGCAATCTGATTTCAATGTTGACGAGGTCGCGAATGTAGGTTGCCAACCAATGGATCAGACTCCTCGGCAGTAGTCCTCGCTCATCCTACTCAGCTTGATCTTGGCATATTTGTCGTGGGTTCCGCTGAGCATCCTGACTGCCTCATTCATTAGTAATTTGTCGATATGGGGTTCACAAAAATGGGATTTCCAGGTCCATGGACAAAACACTTCTCACGATGGGCATCGGGGATGTTCTTGCTCACGATTAGTGAGAATGCAAGCCCCGGCATAGGGAACCTGTAAACGTGAAAATTGCCCACTCGGCTTCCTATAGGCGCATACGTCAAACGGTCAATCTCTTTTCCTTCCCGAATGGCTAGCCACAGAGAGCAGTCGGTCGGAAAGAACCCCTGACCCATAAGATATAGCCGAAATTGTTCCCGAAAAGGACCCAGTTCGACTGGAATCGTTCCGTCGTCTTTCCATGGGTGAATTGACGCGCGCCAGAACATGCTTGCCGCGAAGTAAGCCAGTGCAGAAGCGTCTATTTCAGGGATTCGTGAAGCATAATAGAGCCTAGTTGGGGTTCCTTCCGATGACACATCCGGGACTCTCGACGCCAGAATGGACGCCAAGGAGAAGCCTTCCTTTCGAAGGCAGTGTTTCAAGACCCATGTCTCGCCATTCTTGGATAAGCTCTGTTCGCAATCTTGACACAGCAGGTGAGCGGTCATTTGCCATGATGTCTGGACTGGCTTGCTACCAGTGAGCAACACAGCGTTGGGATTTTTCTCTCCATCTTCGCGAAGTATCTTGTAAATACCCGCCGGGAGAAAATGGCTCTTCTGCAGAGTGACTCCATCCCGCTGGCAAAGTTTACATTTTCCTACCTTTGACGCCATTTTCAAATTTTAGCCTTGATTGGTATGGATTCAGAAATACGGAACGCGTGTGCCCCATTTAAGCCCTCTTTTGGCTTGAGTTGGGAAGCTCGTTTGCTCGACAAAGCCTGGCGGTGGACGACTTCCTTTGCGGCGCTGCGAATAGCAGATTCCTCGTCGCCTATGGCTCTGTCGGAATGACAAGTTCAAGAGTGTAGTCAGTCCTCGAAGTCTCTCGTAATCCACAAGCGGTTCCCAAGGCAGGTGCCCATTCAAGCTCGTTTTTGGCTTGAGTGGGAAGTTTGATTGCTCGATTGAGCCTGATGGTGGGCGATTTCCCTTGCGGCGCTGCGAATAGCGGATTCCTCGTCGCCTACGGCTCTGTCGGAATGACAAGTTCCAGGGGTGTGGTGTGGCGTCAAGGGTGCAGTTGACTGGCAGGTGGCCCACTCAAGCCAAAGGACTGTTCAGTCCCATGACATCCTTTACAAAGTGTCCCGAGACATCCTTTACACTCCGGCGCGTGCGCAGCAGGCGCGGGGGTGTAAGAAGCGATGGCCTGGAAGACGATGGATGTACAC
>Ga0209068_10001681_pt1 | contig 10999 bp, 12 predicted proteins | sample ColStrG_CSR_2012_FD_187200 | JGI IMG/M metagenome (GOLD analysis project Ga0209068, IMG submission 187200) | Freshwater sediment microbial communities in response to fracking from Pennsylvania, USA - Cold Stream Run_MetaG_CSR_2012 (SPAdes)... | ecosystem: Environmental > Aquatic > Freshwater >...
GCATGGGGTTCTCCGTGGTCACTTCCACTTGCGTATGCCCTAAAACGCGCTCCTGTATCTCGCGCGGCGCGCCCAATTCGATGATTTTGCCGGCGTCGATAATCGCCACTTTGTCGCACAAGCGTTCCGCCTCCTCGATGTAGTGCGTAGTGATCAGAATCGCGCGCCTGTCCTGCTTCAGTTCCTGAATCACGCCGTGAATCTCGTGGCGGACCTGCGGATCGAGCCCGGTCGTGGGTTCATCGAGAAATAGCAAACTAGCTTCATTGACCAGCGCCAGCGCCAGCGCGACGCGCTGCTTTTGGCCGCCGGATAACGACTTATAAAGCGCATCCCGTTTTTCCCACAGTTGCAAGCGTTTGAGAAGCCGATCGCGATCGGCGCGCTTCGAGTAAAAAGCGCCGAACAAATCAAGTGCTTCATGCACTTTCATCTTGTCCGGCAGGTTGGTTGCCTGAAGGCAAACGCCGATTCGGTCTTTGATTTCGTTGCTCTGCGACGCGGGGTCGAGCCCCAGAACCGATACTGTGCCGCTGGTTCGCGGGCGCAACCCTTCCAGGATTTCAAGAGTGCTGGTCTTGCCCGCGCCGTTGGGACCGAGCAGGCCATAAACTTCGCCGGTCTTGACTTCGAGATCGATGCCGCGCACGGCCTCAACGTCACCGTAGGATTTACGGAGATTTTCTACAGAAATACAAACGGAATCGGCCATGTGCTCCCCTATGGTAGCGATTCGCCGCGAATCAAGTCGTCTAACATCTCGCGCCGGCGTGCCACCAATACCTGTGAGCCGTCAACCAAAAGCTCGCAGGGCCGCGGCCGCGAATTGTAGTTTGACGAGAGGACAAAACCGTATGCGCCGGCCGTTCGCAAAGCAATCAAATCGCCGGCTTGCAAGAGCGGTAAATCGCGGTCGCGCGCGAAGAAATCGCCTGTCTCGCAAACCGGGCCCACCACATCCGCGATCATTTTAAGGCCCGCGGTAGCTTCCACAATCGGCGTGATCTCATGATGAGCCTGATAGAGCGCGGGCCTTAGCAGATCATTCATGGCGCCATCGACAATGACGAACGTCTTTTCACCGTTTCGCTTGACCAGTAGAACCCGCGTCAGCAAAATGCCCGCATCAGCAACAATTGAGCGCCCTGGCTCCACCATGAGCGTTAGGTTCAGCGACGCCAGTTTTGGCAGTAGGCGAGCCGCGAATTGGGCGATACTGGCTTTGCGCTCGCTTGGCCGGTATTGGACGCCCAGCCCTCCGCCCAAATCGAGAAAGCGGATGGGAAGCCCAGCCCCGCGTAGTCGAGCGACGAGCGCGAGCGTCTTATCCGCCGCCTCCAGCAGCGGTTCAATGTCCAGCAGTTGCGAACCAATGTGGCAACTCACGCCTTCAGCCAAGATGCCCGGCAAATGGGCGGCGCGCCGGTAGATATTTTCCGCGGCGGCGATATCCACTCCAAACTTGTGTTCGCGAAGGCCAGTGGAGATGTAAGGATGCGTCAAAGCATTCACATCGGGGTTGACGCGCAACGCTACGGACGCCTTGACTCCCCGCGCCGCCGCAATTCCGGAGATCAAGGCGATTTCAGTTTCTGACTCGCAGTTAAAGCTCTGAATGCCTTTCTCTAGAGCGAAGCCGATTTCCGCACTGGTCTTGCCAACGCCAGAAAAAACCACCGATGCCGGATCTCCACCGGCTTTCAGCACGCGGTGCAATTCGCCGCCGGACACAATGTCGAAGCCGGCGCCGGCGCTCGCCAGAGTAGCGAGAATCGCAATGTTGGAATTTGCTTTTACCGCGAAACAGATGCGATGGTCAGTGCTCGCAAACGCCCGTTCATATTCGTTCCAGCGCGCTAGAATAGCACCCTTTGAGTAGACGTAGGCCGGCGTGCCATGTGTAGCAGCCAGGGAATTGAGATCGATGTCCTCACAGTGGAGTACGCCCTCCCGGTAGTGAAACATCTATAGGACTCGCAACGCGACAATCGTCTGGTCATCCGTGAGGGAGGTCGCGCCGCGAAAATGGTCGATATCGGTGAATATTTTCTCCGCAATCTGCTGCGGCGAGAGATGGTGATTGCCTTTCAATATTTTCTCCAAGCGATGGCGTCCGTAAATTTCCATTTCCTTCTCAGTGGCGGTGATCTCATCCACTGCGGCGGCATCTTTGCCCAGTTGATCTTCCACGCCGTCGGAATAGAGCACGAAAAAGTCTTTGGGCTCTGCCTGGATAGTCACCTGATCGTAGTGCTGTCCTTCGAGCAATCCGATGGGAACTCCTTCCACGCGCAAATCGACGATTTTTCCCTTGCGGCACAGCATAGGCGGGAGGGTGCCCGCGCCCACCACGGTAAAGGTGCGCGTTTTGGCGGCCCAGGTGACCAGGGACAAGGTGGCGTATTGGGCGTCGACTTTGCGTTCGAGCAGCGCCTCGTTCAGGTCTTTCATGAGATCCGATGGCGTCCGGCGGCGCGGCGCGAGAATGCGCAACAAGCCGGAAAGCAGAGCCGCGTAAAGAGCGGCCGCCGCACCCTTGCCGCTCACGTCGCCAAAGGCAATGAGCGTGTACTCGTCGCTATGTTCAAAAAAATCGTAGAAATCGCCGCTAATTTGCCGGGCTGGCCGGGTTTTGATTCCAACTTCAACGCCAATCACGTCTGAAATAGTGCGCGGAATCAAAACAGATTGCAGGCGGTAAGCCGCGTGCAAGTCCTGTTCCATCAGGCGTTCGCGCTGGGCGATTTCGCCATACAGACGCGCATTCTCAACCGACGTGGCAATTTGCGGCGCAAGCAACGACAGCGCGCGCACATGATCGTCGGTGAAGAACGAAAGGCGTTCGCTCTCCAGATCCATCACGCCAATCACGCGATCGCGCAGAATCAAAGGCACGGCCACTTCGGAGCGGATATCCGTCTCCGTTGCAATATAACGCGCGTCTTGCGTTACATCGCCCACCCGCACCACTTGCCTTGATTCGGCGGCGGCGCCCGTCAAACCTTTACCCATTTCAATATTCTGCGTAGTCGCTTTCTGGTCATAACGCTGGCTGAAGCGGCAGCGCAGCAGGCGGCGGTCTTCGTCCACCAGAAAGATGCTAAACGAATCGAAGTTGATGAGCGCGCGCACGGTGACGGCGATCTTCGTCAGCAGTTCATCAATCTCGAGAATCGAGCTGAATTCCTGTGAGAGATGCGCGAGCACGCGAAGCGTGCGGTTCTGCCGGTCGACCCGGCGATAGAGCCGGGCATTATCGATTGCCGTTCCGACGCGGCTGGCAATGAGGACCAGCAGAGAACGGTCCTGTTCGGAAAACGCATTCGCCCGGGTTGACTGCAGGTCGATGACGCCCACCAATTTTCTGCGAACCAGCATGGGAACGGCAAGTTCCGCGCGTACGGCGTCAAGAGCATTGAGATAGCGCGAATCGGTGCGGACGTCGTGAACTAGAATCGGTTGGCGGCTGCCGGCGGCGGATCCGGTAAGCCCCTCGCCCAAGGGGATGGAAAGATTCTTCGCCACTTCATCGCGGTGGCCGATCGAATAGCGCATGCGCAGAGTGCGGCTGCGCTCGTTGTAGAGCAGAATGGCGAACAGCTCATGCGGAACAACGTCTTTCACAATGTCGGCGACATTGGCCAGCAGGCGGTCCAAATCAAGCGTCTCAGCGGTGACCGCGCTCACCTCCAATAGGAAGTCGAGAAGTTCAGCCCGCTCGCGAAAGCGGACTTTTGTTTTAGGCGCCACCTTCATCTAGTGTCCTGTAGGGCGGACGTCCTCGTCCGCGCCGGACCGCCCGGTCCGGCTTTGGCAACAGACTTAAATGCGCGGCTCATGACGTTTTAATAGCCGCCCGGCTTGCCGCCGGCGCCCGGGGCTATGCCTTCGCGAAATTCGCGCAGAATCTGCGTGCCCGAGCTCGTCCCGATGCGTGTGGCACCGGCGGCCACCATGCCGCGCAGCGTTTCGTAGGAGCGAATGCCGCCCGAAGCTTTAACCCCAAGCGCCGGACCCACCGTTTGGCGCATGAGGCGGACATCGTCTGCGGTCGCGCCGGAAGTTGAGAAACCGGTGGAAGTCTTCACGAAATCGGCTTTCGCCTCAACGGCCAGCCGGCAAGCCGCGGCCTTCTGCTCATCCGTCAGCAGGCAGGTCTCGAGAATCACCTTGAGCAGCGCCTTGCCGGCGTGGGCGATTTCGGCCAGTTCGGCAAGCTCGCTTCGCACGCAGTCCAAATCGGTGGAACGCAAAGCGCCGATGTTTTGAACCATATCGATTTCAACCGCGCCTTCGGCCAAGGCCAAGCGCGCTTCGGCCACCTTAGCGCCGGTTCGGCTAGCGCCCAGCGGGAATCCAATCACGGTACAAACGCGCACGGCGGAACCAGCCAAAGTGGTGCGGGCCAAACGAACCCAGTGAGGGTTGATGCACACCGAGCAGAAATTTTGTTCGGCAGCTTCTCTGCAAAGGCGGATGACATCTTCCGCGGTCGCCTCAGGTTTCAGCAGCGTTTGGTCAATCAGGTTGGCGATGGATTGAGCGCTCGCCAGATGCTCTTCTACAGTCACTGTCGGAGATCGAAAAACGGGGAAATTGCGCGGGCTTTGCTTTGGCCTACGTGCGAACAGCATAACATGCGCGGGGCGATCAGCATAGAATCGTTTGTCGAAGGTGATTGAGAGATGACACGACGAACTTTGCTGCCGGCATTGGCTGGCGCGGCGATGGCCCTTGGCGCGCAAGATTCGGGCATGGACCAGAGCAAGCGCAAGGGCCGCCTCAAGCAGGGCGTAACGCAGGGCGTATTTCGCGGCAAGCAGCAGATGTCTTTGGATGATATGTGCCGCCAAGCTTCGAAGCTAGGCATTTACGGTTTTGACTTGATCAAGCCGGACGACTGGCCCACTCTAAAGAAATATGGGCTGGTGCCCACCATGCTGCCGCCGCCCTTCGGCGGGACGATTCCGGACGGCATCAACCAGACGGAAAATCATGACCGAATCGAAAAAACGCTGCGCCAAGGGATTGATCTAGCCGCGGCGGCGGGCTGCCCGAACGTGATTGCGCTTTCCGGCAACCGGCGCGGCATGGCCGATGAAGTGGGCGCTGATAACTCGGTCGCTTTCTTAAACAGGATCAAAGGCCAGGCCGAAGACAAAGGTGTGACGATTTGCCTGGAATTGCTGAACAGCAAAGTGAATCACAAAGATTATATGTGCGATCACACGGCGTGGGGCGTGGGCGTGATGAAGCGCGTGAATTCGCCGCGCGTGAAACTTTTGTATGACATCTATCACATGCAGATCATGGAAGGCGACGTTGTCCGCACCATAAGAGACAACTTCCAATACCTGGCGCACTTTCACACGGGCGGCAATCCGGGCCGGCATGAAATCGACCAAACGCAGGAATTGAACTACCGGGTGGTCGCGCAAGCCATCGCCGATCTGGGTTTCACGGGCGTCATATCTCACGAATACACGCCGGTGCGGGACCCAATCGAATCTCTGGCGGCGGCAATCGACATTTGCACAGTGTAAATTTCGCTTTCGAAATATTACAAATTGGGTCGTGAGCGCATTGCGGGTGGGGATTTCACCTGAGTTGCCACACCTGCACGGACTTCCCTACAGCGGCTGCGGCGATGCTTTTGCCGCCCGGCGAAACCGCGGCGGAAATCACCGCGTGGGGCGCGTCGAAGGACCGGATGATTGTGCGGTTGGCGACGTCCCACACCAGAACCTTGACGGGATTCATGGACGAAAACTCGTTAAATCCTCCCGCCACGAGAACGCTTCCGTCCCGCGATAGGGCCAGTGCGGTGATCATTTCAGGCTGTCCTTCCAATCTGCGCTCCAACTCCCAGGTGCCGGTATTCCAGATATAAATCGCAGGTCGACGCCCGCGCCCGCCATGTGCTGGCCGTCGGCGGAGAAGACCAGCCCGAAAATGGCGAGCGGGAGTTGACCGAGCGTCGCCATCAGACTCCCGGTCTGTGAGTTCCAGACCCGAATGTTGGTATCGGTGTTCGGCGCCGCCAAGAGGTTTCCGTCCGGCGAAAACGCGAGGGTCACGTCCTCACCCACTCCATCCGGGAGCGTCACGCTATCCGTGCCGGTTGCCAGATCCCACATGCGCACGCGGCGCTCTCGTCCCGCGCTAGCCAATCGTTTCCCATCTGGCGAAAAACTCAACGCATCCAGGCGGGGATTGTGTCCTCAAGAACCTTCAACATCTCGCCTGTCTTCAAATCCCACACCCGGATGACGCCAGTCTTATCCGAGGCTGCCGCTTTCATCGCGTCGTTCGACAGCGCCATCGCCCGCAACTTTTCCGCGCCCAAACGGACCGAACTGCGGATGGCTCCGGTTTCCACATCCCATGACCTGACGACGCCGTCCTCGCAAACGCCAACCACGGATTTACCGTCGCTGGAAAATCTTAGCTCACCAACAGTCGCGGGAGAGGAGAACGGGAGATCGGCCGCCACCGCTGCCGTGGCCGCCATGAGAAAAACCAATGCGAAACGCACCTCAGGCTTTCTCCAATACGATATCAAATTGCACAGCCGCGTGAACCTCGCCGGGATTTTCATAAAGTGTTACCGGGCGAATCAGCTCCGGATTATCAAGGAGCGGTTCGTTCTGCCAGTGCTTTTGCGGATCGCCTTCGAACACCGGATCGGTGGCGAAATACAATTGCGTCACCATTGTGCGGTGACCCGGCGCTTGCACCATGTAGTGGACATGCTGGCAGACGCGGTCAGGATAGTGTCCCGGCATCACCGTCTCCACTGCGTACTGATTTTCGCTCAACGCCAGTTTGGCCCGGAAGCGGTAGCCATGCACATCGTAGATTCCCTTGTCGTCCGCATGCCAGATATCGACGGTTGCACCGTGTACCATTTCACCGCGGGTATTGATCACCTTCCCGGCGATATGCAGCGCAAGACCCGTATCGCCTGACTGGCGCAGCCGCGGAGAAGACGGAGCGCCCTTTTTGAAAAATGGGCCCACCTCATTCGTAGCGGTTCCCTTCGTGGGCTTGGAACCCTGCCGCCACATCGCCAGCAGTTTGCCGTTGCTTGCCGGTACGCCGGCCAGCAAGACTCCTCTCACAATGGCTGTTTCAAGCATCTCGCGCCGTGTTTTTTGACGCTTCATGAGCGGGACTCCGATATCAGGATTCGAGAATTTGCCTCAAGCGTACCTTATGCCAGGATCTCAGCCATAAGCCCGGATCATCAACTCACGAGATACCCGACTGGCCACCGCGCGAAGGAACACCTCGCGCTCGTCCCCTTCCGGATAGCGAAGCCGGATACCGGCCTTAACCGTGTCAAACAAACCTTCGCTCAGGTCGAAAACGTCCACCAGCTTTTGACCAAGGGTCCTCTTCCGTTGGATCTCATAAAAAAACGACAATGCCTCTGCGGCGGTGTCGCGGACAAAATCGACGTCGGCGTGACGCTCACGGGACATTGCAGATGGCCGAAGGATAACACGCGTAATTCATTCCCAGTCCGCTGCGCCAGATCGAACGGGACATCCGCAGTTTCGTTCGATCAATATCGTCCAGTCGCCCGGGCACGGGCGTCATCTCGCGCGCCGAGTCATCGCTTCGCGCAGTAACCGATTGATGCGCGTCTGGTAGCCCGGGTTTGAGCGCAGCCATGCAAGCACGTCCGCATCCACCCGCAGACTAATGGCACGCTTCAGCGGTTTGTAGAGAGTTCCGACCGTTTCCGGTATATCGGAAAAGTCGATTTCGGAATCGGGCCTGGCGAGCAGCGTTTCAACCTCCTGCCGTTGTTTCTTAGTCAGCGGCTTCCGCATAGCGTTGGCGCTCATTCGGGCTAGCTTTTCTCGCCGAGATGGGGTAAATTTCTTTGCCATCGTAGGCTGAAAGCCGTTAGGGTATGTACGAAATTGCCTTTTGTCAAGCCGTTCATAGGATCTGCGCCAGAACGGAACAGCATGTTATTCTGGATAGCAGTAATGCCCGATTCGGAAAGAGCTAGGCGAACACTCCCCGGCGCGACACAAAACTTTCTTGGCAAGGCACTGCACGTTGATTTACAAAGGTTAGCGTCATCCATCGATGATTTGGCTCAACAGATAGAAGAAGGTCGAAAGCTAATGGATCAGATGTTCAAAACGTTGAGAGCAGACATTGAAGGACTATCCGCAAAACTTGACGATAACGCATCTAAAGCGGATCTCGCCGGACTGTCTGCGCAATTGCAGGCCGCCGCCTCGAAGTCCGATGTCGACAGCGCAAGCAGGAAGTTGAAAGTGGACGTCGATACGATCAACAAGAAAATTGACATTCTGCTGCAAGATAGGGGCAACACTCCGCAGCCGAATTAGAACGGACTATGTCAAAAGGCAGACGTCCGCTAAATACCGACGAATATCAACACCTCGAAACCGACAATGCCGGAGCGCTCTTTTGGAAGGGCAAAAAGGTACGGTTGGGCGGTTGGACCATAGGCGAAAGAATCGCGGTTGTTGCCGCTATTGCGACTTTTCTGGGCGTCGTCATCAATGCGACGGCGAATTATTCAGCCATCAAGACCCTTGTTGAGCATGTCGTGAAGCCGACTGCACAGCAGACGGTCCTCGCACCAAGGAAAGAGAACTGACAAGATCTGCGTAAAGGCGGCTGGAATTATGTCCGCTGACCACGCCCGGCGGCGAACGCGTTCAAGCAAGGTGGTTAACAACGGCGAATTCACTAGTGCTCTTGCTTGCCAGGATGGCTGGCATCGATCTTGGCCGCGCGATCAGTCAAGGGAGAAATAAAAGCTCCGCTGGCGGCGCACCTCAAGCGCCTCAAGCTTCTTCGCTGAACCAATTCCGTTGCGGTTTATGTTGGGTAAGCATGCTATTCTGACGCCAGCCACTCTAAAACTATGCGAGCGCGTGGCATCTGGCTGGCAATTCTCTCGTGTCTGGCGATCTTAAGCGCAATCTGCGCTACCGTTCAGCTGCCCGATCAGGAAGCGTTGCCCAACGACCCAGGCAATGTCGGCAAACGCACCACTCGCAAGGATCAGCAGCCCGGCCAATTTCGCGAGTACCCAGGTTGGGAATACTACAACTTTCCCATCCCTTCCGACGCCAGTCTGCCCGGCGAGTGGGTGTTCGCGCGCTTTATGTATCGCGCGGTTCCCACCTATCGCGGGCGTTTGCACAATTGGACCATCGATTATCCACGTTCCGACCGTCACCTTTCGGCTGCCGTGCGCCGTCTTACTCGCATACAAGCTCGCTCCGTAGAGGAGCCGGTCGCCGCCGAGGACAGCGACGATATCTACAACTGGCCGTGGCTTTATGGCGTCGAGGTGGGGCATTGGGATCTGACTGATTTGCAGGCGGCGAAATTGCGCGACTTCCTATTGCGCGGCGGATTTTTTATGTGTGACGATTTTCACGGCAGCCAGGAGTGGGAGACTTTTACCGAAAGCATGAGCAAAGTCTTTCCCGACCGGCCCATCGTCGATATTCCCGATGCCGATCCGATCTTTCACACCGTATACGACTTGGATGACCGCTACCAAGTCCCGGGCGAGCAGTCTCTCTACACGGGCAGAATTCCAGAGAAGGACGGCTTCGTGGCTCGCTGGCGCGGCATCTATGACGATAAGCATCGCTTAATGGTGGCGATTTGCCACAACATGGACCTGGGCGATTCATGGGAGCACGCCGATAATCCACGCTACCCGGAACAATATTCGGCTCTAGGGTTCCGCATCGGCGTCAACTACCTGGTTTATTCAATGACACATTAGGAAGAATGACTGCCCATGTTTGAGTTCCTCTTCAAATATCCACTCGGCGTTTTCGCGAAGGGGCATCTTGTACTCCTCGGCTCGTGGCCGCGTTGGGTGCTGGCATTGGCCGTGCTCGCGGCGGCTGCGGCATTAGCCGCCTTTCTCATTCGCGGAAGCAAGCAATTTACGAAAGCTTTGCGCGGTTACCGTTCCGTAGTGCTGTGGGCGCTCGATTCCGCGCTGTTGGCGCTTCTTTTGTTGCTTTTGTGGCAACCCGCTATCTCTGTGACCGCTCTCAAGCAGCAGCAAAACATCATTGCCGTTGTGGTTGACGATAGCCGCAGCATGGCTTTGAAAGATATCGGCAATTCGCGCAATCAGGAAGCCGTTCGCATGTTGAATAGCGGTTTGCTGAAGGATTTGCAGAGTCGCTATCAGGTCAGAATGTACCGCTTAGGTACCGGTGTCGAGCGCATCGAAGAACTCACGCAACTGACCGCCGCTCAACCCTCCACGCAGATTGGCCGGGGATTGCGGCAACTCGCCGATGAAGCCGCTACTTTGCCCATCGGTGCGGTTCTCTTGATCGGCGATGGCGCCGACAACTCCGGCGGAATCGATTTGAGAACCATGGCGGAATTGCAACTGCGCAGGCTGCCGGTAAATACCATCGGCATCGGTAAAACGGAGATTTCTTCCGACGTGGAGATGGATGGCTTTGAGGTTGCCAACAAAGTGCTGGAAGGTTCGCGCTTGGAAGCGCAAATCACCATCCGCCAGAATGGCTTTGGCGGGAAACACGCGCGCTTGAATTTGTCGGGCGGCGGCAAAGTTCTAGCCACGCGTGACATCGTTCTCAACGGCACGAGCCAGCAATCGGAGACGCTGGAATTTAACGCGGGTCAAGGGGGTGTGAAGAGTCTGGAAGCGCGCATCGATCCGCTTGCCGGCGAAGAGAATCTGGAGAACAATCGCCTCACGCGCGTCCTCTCAGTGGAAAAGGGCAAACACCGCATCCTTTATGTGGAAGGCGAGCCGCGCTGGGAATATAAGTTCATCCGGCGCGCTGTGGATGACGATCCGGCGATTACCGTCGTTTCCATGCTGCGCACCACCCAAAACAAAATTTACCGCCAAGGCATTGCCCAACCGGACGAATTGGTGGAGGGGTTTCCCAGTAAACCGGAAGAGTTGTTCGAGTATGAAGGGATCATTCTCGGA
>Ga0209068_10001682_pt1 | contig 10996 bp, 10 predicted proteins | sample ColStrG_CSR_2012_FD_187200 | JGI IMG/M metagenome (GOLD analysis project Ga0209068, IMG submission 187200) | Freshwater sediment microbial communities in response to fracking from Pennsylvania, USA - Cold Stream Run_MetaG_CSR_2012 (SPAdes)... | ecosystem: Environmental > Aquatic > Freshwater >...
AGCGTGCTTGACTCCTCCAACAGTCACCCAAACATTGCCGAACGCGTTGTTAACGTGCCAGGCATCATCCTCGTCGTCCGCGATCGCGGCGCTGCCCATACAAAAAATGACAAACGCCGTCAGCAGAAACGGAGCACAAAGGCATCTCATCCGGTCATACATGGACGCCTCGTTTTCGTTCTAAGCGTCTAGGTCGATTCAAAAACGCATTCACAATCACTGATGAAAACGCTACTTAAAAAGTATCAACGATTTTATTAGAGCATCTCACCGAAACGCATCATCGAATAAACGTTTTGTTGAGGATAAGCCCCTCGAAGGGGCTGGGAGCGGCTCATGGATGATCCGTCGGGAGCGCAGCGATGTCCGCTTTGGGTCATAAGCGGACATGAAGTCTTCCATTTGCGATGTCCGCTTTACCCCCGAAAGCGGACATAGGGATGTCCGCTATGGGCCAATAGCGGACATTGCACGCTTGGTTTTAAAGAGGTGGCTCTTCCAAGAGTCGATATTGTTGACCCAGATCAACACGGTCTGATCAGTGGGGGCGTTCATTTATTCAATGCTGGAAGATCAATGGCCACCTGACAAATGGCTGCCCGTTTCAATTGCGCCATCCGATGCCGACCTTGAGGTCGCTGTGATGGACAAGGGCTGCATCCACGCGCTGGTATTCCCGGTCCGCAAAAGGGGAACTGATTGGGTGGATGCTTCAAATAAGCGCATCGACATAGTGCCAACACATTGGCGCAAATGGGCCGACAGCCGCTAAATTAATAAGCCTTGGGCTCTTGCTTATCGTAGGCAGGCAGTTGTTTCAGCTTTGCCTCCTCCTCGGCGAGAAGGCGTCTTTCCATTACGCGCTTTGTCGGATCAGGTTCCGTTTTCAGGAGTTCTTTGAGCCTGTCGATATTTGCTTGGATGATCCTTCGCATATTTACAGCCTGCGCCTCTATGGCGATGCAGTCGAGGCTTATATCTAGTCACAGCCATTACAGGTTAGGACAGTAAGACAGGCCTTTTACATACCGATGTCCGCTTTGGGTCATAAGCAGACATATGCAGTGCAGCAGAGCATGTCCGCTTTACCCCCGATAGCGACCCCAAAAGCAGACATCAGCGCATGCGGGGCTTGGCGGCGTGCCGCGCCATAGAAACTTCGTCACGACCAATGAAGCGGCCTGAACGGCTACTACTGAAATCAATAGGAAAGCGACAGAACCCACAGAGGCGCGTGACGCACAACGCGGCTCCCGGCCAGCGGTTGCTCTAGTCGTCTAATCCTCTCGCATAGCCGGGCGTAGATTTTGCGGCTCATTCGATACGGTCGCGCTGGCACCGGATCTAGTACCGGACGCGAACCACCGAGCCGCTGTCGAACCCGATAAGCCTGTAAATAGGAGCGTGCCTTCTTGCTCCTGCGCTGGCTCTCATAGACTGGATCCCCGCAGCAGGATCGGCAATAATAACCGCCCAGCCCCTTGAACAGCCGCGCCACTCGTCGCCCGCACTGACAAATCAGCCAAGGCCGCGAGCCGCCGAAATTGCACCGGGACCATTCAACCTGAATGTTCAGCGGGACAACCTGGTTGTGCAGTTCAATATGAATCATGAATTTCGCCGCGCTCATTTTTTCAATAAAAGGCCATCGGAGTGACGCCATTTTGAAATTTACCCAGCTGCCTTTGAATGCACCCATCCTACGTAAATCGCGCACGTCGAGGCAATCGGCGGCCAGCTTTCCGACGGTCAATCGGGGATGTCGGTTGTTACGCATCACGGCACTGGATTTAATGTGTGATCAAAAAATTCATACAAAGCATTGATAATTTCATTTCGGTCGTTACGCGTTTCCCATCTGAGCAATCCTTTTCTGATAAGCGTCTCGATCTCAGTTGCGCGTAACTCGATTGTTAGGCAACGCAGTCCACTGTGCCGTCGCTGACGGTGGCGACGCATGCGTTGGGCTGCGGTGGAATTGGCCAGCCGACCGGTCAGTGTGAGTGGGGCGTTCGCAGTCATTTACTGCAGTCGTCGCTTACAATGGGTGAGGGAGGGCGCGAAAATACTCTTTTCGCCTCAAATGGCCTTAGTCGCCCCCACCTTTTCGCAAGTTCTTGATTTGTCGAAGGTGTGCCAAAACTGTCGCGCCCACCATCTTTCCCTCCTTCAATCGACGATTGCCTGATTCACAAGCGTGCGCATCAGATAGCGATAGTGCAGCCGCTGCGCCGGCGCCTGCATCATCAGGATGGCGATCAGCTGCTGCTTCGGATCGATCCAGAAGTAGGTGCCGGTCACGCCGCTCCAGGAAAAATCACCGACCGATCCCGGCAATGGATTGCGCCCGACACGCGTGCGCACGGCGAAGCCAAGGCCAAAGCCGATCCCAAGTTCAGGTGTCGGCGCCAGCGCGCCGAACAAAATTGGCGTCGACGGGCTGCGGCGAGTTTCCGGAGCCAAATGATCAGACGTCATGAGCGCCACGGTCGAAGGCGAGAGCAAGCGCATGCCGCCGAGTTCACCGCCGTTGAGCAGCATCTGACAGAAGCGCACATAGTCGCTCGCCGTCGACAACAGCGAACTGCCGCCCGAGATCCAGGCCGGTCGAATGGCGGCGTTGAGCATCGGCGGTCGTTTGCCGGAAGCGGGGTCGATCTGCGGCTGGGCGGTGCGAGCCGCATCGATCGGGCCGAACCCTGTATCCGCGAGGCTGAGCGGCTTGCAGATGCGCTCGACGATAAAGCGATCAAGGTCCATGCCACTGGCGACTTCGACCACGCGGCCGAGAACGTCGGTCGACATGCCATATTGCCAGGTGCTGCCTGGCTGGTAGGCGAGGGGAAGCTTGCCGAGCTTTGCGGCCATCTCGGCGTTGGTCTGCTTTTCATCGGCGACGTTGGCGGCCTCGTAAGCCTTCTTAAGTAAAGGGCCGGTCAGGTGCGCGTAGGTAAGACCCGAGGTGTGCCGCAGCAGATCCTGCACCGTCATTTCGCGCCGCACCGGCTCTTTTGCGAGTTTTTTTGCCGACGCATTGTCAGAGTCGACGGCGACCTTGAGATCGGCAAATTCCGGCAGATAGCGCGCGACCGGATCGGCAATCAGCAGTTTGCCTTCTTCAGCCAGCATCATCGTGGCGACCGAGGTGAACGGTTTCGTCATCGAAGCGATGCGGAAAACCGTGTCTGGCGCCATCGCCGCGCCGGCCTCGCGGTCGCGGTAGCCAAGTGCTTCAAAGCAGGCAATTTGTCCGTGCCGCGCGACCAGCACCACCGCGCCGGGCACTGTGCCTTTGTCGATGTCCGTCTTCAATGCGTCGGTCAGTCGCTTCAGGCGCTCGGATCCGAGGCCAACTTCTTCGGGCCGTTTCGCCCGCGGCATGTCGAATGCCTTCATGATTTTCCTATTTCCAGAATTGCCGGGACGCGAGCGCAGCTCCTTCGGCCATGGCCTTGAGCTTGGCAAAGACCACGTCGGGGTCGACTGCTGCTTGCCCCACCCAAGTGCCGTAGCCGCAATCGCTTCCTGCGATCACATTTTCGCGCCCGACTAGTTTTACATAGCGCGCGATGCGCTGAGCGATCAGTTCAGGATGCTCGATGAAATTCGATTTCGATTCGATCACGCCGGGGATCAAGACCTTACCGTCTGGCAGCTTTACGGTCTCGAAAACCATCCACTCATGGCCATGTCGCGGGTTTGCGGCCTCAAGTGAGATTGCAACCGGTTTTGCCATCAACACGAGCTCGATGATGTCGGCCAGCGGCACATCGCGATGATGGGGGCCTTCGTAGTTGCCCCAACAGAGATGCATGCGCAGCTGTTCCGCTGGAATATTGGCGACTGCATGATTGAGCGCTTCGATGTGAAGCTGCGCGCGTTTGCGAAATTCCGGCAAGCTTAGGTCGGCATATTGAATGTGCCGTCCCATTGCGAGGTCGGGGCAATCGATTTGCAGGACAAAACCGGCCTTGGCGACGGTCTGGTATTCATGCTGCATGGCATCTGCGATGGCATAAATGTAGCTCTCGAAATCCTTGTAGTGGTCGTTGCGGAAGAACAGCGACACCACGCCAGGTGATGCCGCACTCATGAAACCACCGGTGGCTTTCACCTCTTTCAGTGCGGCCTTGAGATTATCAGCATCGGTTTGAGGCGCTTGCTTGTCTCGCACGCTGATCGGGGCGTTGCAGGCCGGCGTCTTGCGGCGCGACCGGCCGGGATCGCCAAACACGCGTTTTTCCAACCGCGGAAAGTCGGAGAGATCCTGATAAACGAAGGTGTTGCCGGTGCCGCCGAAGCCATCAAGCCGATCTTTTATGTAGGTGGCGTAGCTCGGTTTTGACATTTCTCCGTCGTTGATGAGATCGACGCCCGCGTTGGCCTGTTTTCTCACGACTTCCGCCACCGCCGCGCGCACGCGTGCGGCCAAAGCGTTTGCGTCGACCGGCACACCCTCCTCCTTGGCGTACATCATGCGGATGAGGTCATCCGGCCGCGGCAGGCTGCCGGTGTGGGTGGTCAGAAAACGATCGCGACTACGCTGCACTGCTGGAGCTCCCAGGTGGGACTGTAATGGACGCCGATGCCGGTAACTACCGGTTGGGCCGCTTGCGTTGACAGGGCTGGGTGGGCTGCGTATGTACCCGGCAAACAGCACTCAGAGATTGTCATGAAAGTCCGTAACTCACTGAAATCCCTGCGCGGCCGGCACCGCAACAACCGCCTGGTGCACCGTAAGGGCCGGGTCTACATCATCAACAAGACCAATCGCCGCTTCAAAGCCCGCCAAGGCTGATCCCGGCGCCCATGGCGCCTGTACTATCGCCGCATATTGGCCAAGAAAGGCGGACACATTACAATCCGCCCATGCGCAGTCGATTCCTAGCCGCGTTTTTGACCGCCGCCCTGGTTGCTGCCGGGGCCGCGCCGGTCGCCGCGCAATCGGGCAAGCGGAGCGAACAATCAGCTAAGCTGCCGCAGCCGCGCGTCGATCGTACCCGCAATCTCGATTTTCTCTTCGGGGCACTGAAAGTCGCGCCGGACGATGTGACTGCGAAGGCAATCGAAGAACGGATCTGGGCGCTCTGGACGGCGTCGCAAAGTGACACCGCCAATTTGTTGATGACGCGGGTCAAGACGGCGATCGAGGCTAAGGATCTCGAGCTTGCGATCACACTGCTCGACGCGATCGTGAAGGTAAAGCCGGACTATGTGGAAGCCTGGAACCGGCGCGCCACCATCTTTTACATGAAGAAGGACTATGGCCACGCGCTTGCCGATATCCGCCAGGTGCTCAAACGCGAGCCGCGCCATTTCGGTGCGCTGGCCGGCTTTGGGCTGATCCTCCAGGACATTGGCGATGACAGGCAGGCGCTGGAAGTTTATCGCCGCGCACTCGCGCTCTATCCGCGCATGGAGCGGATTCCTGATCTGGTGAAGACGCTCCAGGAAAAAGTCGAAGGCCGCGACATCTAGCGTTCGTGCCGCGCACCCATCATCAATCGCCTACAGTATCCGCGCCGACATAGGCGATGCGCAGCATGTTGGTCGCGCCGGGCGTGCCAAGGGGAACACCGGCCACAACGATGACGCGCTGACCGGGCTTGGCGAAACCTTCCTTGAAGGCGATGCGGCACGCGCGGTCGACCATGTCGTCCTGGTCATGCGCGTCCTCGGTGACAACACAATGCACGCCCCATACCACCGCCAGCCGCCGTCCCGTCGCAATGTTGGGCGACAGCGCCACAATTGGAGCCCGCGGCCGTTCGCGCGCCACCCGTAAGCCGGTTGAGCCGGAGGATGTCCAGCAGATCACTGCTGCCAGGTCGAGCGTGTCGGCAATATGGCGTGCGGCGTCTGCGATCGCGTCAGCCCCGGTCGCTTCCGGTGCAGCGCGCTGCGCGGTGATGATATTTCGATAAAGCGGGTCGCCCTCGACCTCTTCGGCGATGCGGTTCATCGTGGCCACCGCTTGCACCGGAAACTGCCCGGCCGCCGACTCCGCCGACAGCATCACCGCGTCGGCACCTTCGAAAATCGCAGTGGCAACATCGGAGACCTCCGCGCGCGTTGGGACCGGCGAGGCGATCATCGATTCCAGCATTTGCGTCGCCACCACCACGGGCTTGCCGGCGACGCGGCTCGCGCGCGTCATTTGTTTCTGCACGCCGGGGACCTTCTCCAGGGGCATTTCCACGCCGAGGTCGCCGCGCGCCACCATCAGCGCGTCAGCCAGATCTATGATCTCCGCCAGACGGTTTACCGCTTGCGGCTTCTCGATCTTAGCCATCACCGCCGCGCGTCCGCGCGTAATTTTTTTTGCCTCGGCGATATCCTCGGGGCGTTGGATGAACGACAACGCGACCCAATCGATACCCGTCTCGAGCGCAGCCTCGAGATCGGAGCGGTCTTTGTCGGCCAACGCTGAAAATGGAATCGTTGTGTCCGGCAAGCTAACGCCCTTACGGTCAGAAAGCTTACCGCCAACCACGACTCGCGTGAGAATGCGACTGGAGTCCGCCTCGGTAACGGTCAGCTTGACCTTGCCGTCGTCGATCAACAGGGCATGGCCGGGCTTGATCGTGGTAAAAATTTCCCTGTGTGGGAGATAGGCGCGTGTTGCGTCGCCGGGTGCTGCATCGCTATCGAGCACGAAGCTGTCACCATTTTTCACTGTGACAGAGCCGCCTGTAAACGTGCCGAGTCGAAGTTTGGGGCCTTGTAAATCGACCAGCACGCCGATCGGCCGGCCGGTATCGCGCTCCACCAAGCGAATCATACTGACCAGCTCGCGCATGCGCTCCTGGCTGGTGTGGCTCATATTGATGCGGAAGACGTCGGCGCCGGCCTTGAAAAGGCGAGCGATCATATCGGAAGTGGATGAGGCAGGTCCGAGGGTAGCGATGATTTTGGCGCGCCGAAGACGTCTCACGGTTTGCCGCCTCCGGCTGGAGGCGGCGACAGTGTTGTCGGCGGACGCGAGGGGCCGGGCGGTGCGCGCGGCGCAAGCGGACGGTCAGGCGCCTGCTCGGCGGCATCGGTCAATTGAACCGTCCAGGAGCGTTGCTCGCCGGTATCGACCTCGAAGAAGCCGGTGCGGTCATAGCCGCGCGCCAGACAGTTTTCTGTTCCGCGAATGGTGAACTCTTTCTCGCGTGAACACATGTATGCCTTGCCGGACCATTCACCGCCGCGGTCATAATCGACAGCGTAGATGTAATAGTAACGCGCAACCAGTGCGCCGCGCAGCAACGTTTCGCAAGAACGTGATGAAACGTTCCACCAGCCTTCGGTGGTCCAGCCCTCGTTGTCCTTGTAGCCAATTGAGACGCCAACCCGGCTGCCGGTGTTGTTACACAGCCGGAAATCGGCTTTAGCCGGATATGCCGACACAGCCAGCAATAGCACGGCGGGGACCGCGGTGCGGGCGAGAATGTCAGAAAGGCTGCGCCTGGCGGCAATGAGTGGCAATGCGATCACGATTGTCGTCGGTTGCAAACAATGCGCGGTTTTGGCGTGATCCGTCACGGACTGTCAATGATGATGGCGCGGAAGTCGTTTACGTTGGTGAAAGTTGGGCCTGGCACAAGCAGGTCGCCCAAAGTCTCAAAGAACCCGCTCGAATTGTTGTCGGCGAGAAAGGCGGCGGGATCGAGGCCACGGGCTTCGGCACGTGCCACCGATTCGCCATCAACAAGCGCACCGGCAGGGTCGGTAGCCGCGCCGCTGCCACCATCGGTGCCGTCAGTGTCGCCCGCGAGGGCAGCAACTGCCGGCATTCCCGCGAGCGCGATCGCAAGCGCAAGCGTGTATTCCTGGTTGGGCCCGCCGCGGCCCTTGCCGCGAATCGTCACCGTTAGCTCTCCGCCGGAGAGGATCACCCCGCGCTTTCCCTGCGCACGCAGTTTAAGCGCCAGCTGAGCGTGGGCGGCTGCAACTTCGCGGGCTTCGCCTTCGACCCGGTCGCCAAGCGAAATACAATCGTAGCCCGCCCCACGAACCGCTGCTTCGGCAGCGCGCATCGCGTCCGCCGGGCGCGCTGCCAGCACGACCTGGTTGCCCGCAAAAATATCATCACCGGGCTTGGGGGTTTCGTTTTTGGATTCGTTGAGTGCCCCCTTGATGCTATCGGGGACATCGAGATTGTATTTCGCAACAATCGCGCGTGCGTCCCGCAGCGTGGTGGGGTCGGGTATTGTCGGCCCCGAACCGATTGCTGAAGGATCGTCGCCCGGTACATCAGAAATAGCGATGGTCACAAGCTTCGCCGGATGCGAGTGCACCGCGAGACGTCCGCCCTTGATGCGGGAAAGATGTTTGCGCACGGTGTTGATCTCGCCGATGACCGCACCCGAGCGTAGCAGGGCTCGCGTCACTGCCTGCTTATCCTCGAACGAAATGCCGTCGGCCGGCGCGATCCAGTTCGCGGAAGCGCCGCCAGACATCAACACGAGAACGAGATCGTTCATATCCGCGCCGTCCGCGAGCTTCAGCGCGCGCTCGGCGCCCTCCAGTCCTGCCGCATCTGGAATGGGGTGGCCCGCTTCGATCATGCGCACGCGCTTGAGATGCCGTCCGTAGCCGTGGCGCGCGACCGCAACTCCGCTCAGACGCTCGGCTGCGATCCGAACGTGATCGAGGTAATGCGCTTCCGCCACCTCGGTCATCGATCCCGCCGCTTTGCCGGCCGCAAGTAAAATGATCCGGCCGGAACGTGGCGGCGGCGGTAGCAACGGAGGCAGGCAAGACGCCGGATGTGCCGCAGCTACCGCAGTGCGATACAGCTCTGCGAGAAAAGAGCGCAGGCTAGCGTTCGAACGTCCCATCTCTGCCCACTGTCAAAAAAACCTGCTTATATAGTCCGATCAATCGGCCGACATGAGCTTGCCGATCAAAGTGAGCGTTGAACAGGCGGGTAATCGATCCGGCCAAGTCGGATTATTCGGGTGCGAAGCACAAACTGCAAGCATCCGCCGGCTTTGGTCGCTGTGATCGGATGGTTTGGTCTCCAACGGTTCGGCTGCCCGGACGCGAATTGATGTGCCGGGGCGAATAATCGGCCGCAAAAGACGCCGTGGACAATGTCGGAGAAACACAAGAGGAGGGCGACTGTGATGCGAAGGAAACAATTGGCCGCTTTTCGTGCAACGGGCTTATTTGGGGACGGGCGAGGTCCGTATCGGATCGGCCGGTCCCGCCGGACCTTGAGGATCGCGTGCTGAGTCCACTAAGCTTTAGCGCGTTTTGTCAGGCCGCCGAGGAGTCTACCGCCGGTGATAGACGACATCGTCCAAATCGATGTCCGTGACGGAACATCGATAGGTGCACGCATATATCGGCCCGATGGGGCTGGGCCTTATCCGGCTTTGTTTGGTGCGGCGCCCTACCGTTTTGACAACAACAGTCTTCCGGCCAGCGCGCAGTTTCTCTGGCGCGAGACGGGCCCGATCGAGTGGTACGTCGAGCAAGGCTACGCTTATGTCCATATGGACGTGCGCGGCAGCGGTCGATCGGGCGGCCACTTCGAATTTCTTGGCCGGCGCGAACAGCAGGACCTTTATGACGTCATCGAATGGGTCGGCAGGCAATCTTGGTGCAGTGGCAAGGTCGGGGGCATTGGTCAGTCGTATTTTTGCATGCTGCAATGGTTTATGGGGGCGCTCGCGCCGCCTTCGCTCGCGTGCATTGCCGCGCACGACGGCTTGGCCGATCTTTACCGCGCCGGCACCTATCACGGCGGCATCCCCTGTGACTTCTTCGCAGGCTATTGGTGGTACCAGAACCGCTTCATCAACCGCTTTCCGGCTGCCGGTCCGGCGCGCGATCAGGAAACCGACCTGACGCAAATGGTTGCCGCGCATCCGACCTGTGACGATTTCTGGCGCGAGCGCAGCGCCTGGGACGTGCTCGACCGCATCAAAGTTCCGCTTTATTCGAGTGGGGTTTGGGCAAAGATGCAGCTGCATACACGCGGCAACATTGACGGCTACGCGCGCGCGGCAGGGCCGAAGAAGCTGCGCATGTCCGGCGTGCCGAATGCCTGGGCGGCGGCAGCAGAATTTTCCAGTGTCGAATTCCATCGAAACGTGCTGCTGCCGTTCTACGACTACTACCTTAAAGGCAAGCAGACCGACTATCTGGCCCGGCCCAACATTGAATATGCGGTGCGGGGCTCGAATATTATGCGTAAAGCCGATAGCTGGCCGCCGCCGGGCATCCGCTATACGCGCTGGTATCTCAACGCTTCGCCGTCCGGCAGCGTCAGTTCTTTGAATGATGGTGGTCTGTCTCCGCAGCCCGCGAGCGGCGCGGCCTCGACGACCTACAAATATCCCAATCCGGGCTGGGTGTCCGGCGTTGTCGGCTTCGGTCCCGCAGGGCCACCCGGCGGCTTCGACCCCGCGCGCCGCGTTCTGACATTCACGACCACGCCGCTCGACAGTGACATGGAAATTTGCGGACCGATCAAGCTCATGCTTTACGCCTCGTCGACCGCGTGTGACACTGATTTTTTCATCAAACTCACCGATCAGTTCCCGCAGTCGCCCGACGACCGCGGGAAGGGACTCAATCCGTTCGCGGAGCTCATCACGCGCGGTTGGTTGCGTGCATCGCACCGCGCGCTAGACCCCTCGCGCAGCACCAACATGGTGCCGTATCACACCCACTCTGATCCGCAGCCGCTGACACCGAACGAAATTTATAAATTCGAGATCAGTCTTGAGCCGATGGCTTACCTCATCAAGCAAGGCCACCGGCTCCGACTCGAGGTCGTCAACGGGGATTCACCGGCAACCGAAATCTTGTGGTCGCACTACTACCGCCCCGACAAGATCGGGAGCGACACGATCTATCACGATGCGGCACGCCCATCCGAACTGGTGCTGCCGGTGTCGCCTGCGCCGTCCTGATGTAGCGGACCCGCTTTTCATGACACCACCGCTGGCATAGCATTCGCCCCAGGGTCGCAACGGCCAATCCAACAAAAATCGGC
>Ga0209068_10001684_pt1 | contig 10992 bp, 10 predicted proteins | sample ColStrG_CSR_2012_FD_187200 | JGI IMG/M metagenome (GOLD analysis project Ga0209068, IMG submission 187200) | Freshwater sediment microbial communities in response to fracking from Pennsylvania, USA - Cold Stream Run_MetaG_CSR_2012 (SPAdes)... | ecosystem: Environmental > Aquatic > Freshwater >...
TCGCGGCCTGGCCCTGCGCCAGGCCGCGATGTACCCGCCCAAGGAGTACGCGGGCAAGGACCCGGTGGCGATCTCCCGGAACCCGATCGGCACCGGGCCCTACAAGTTCGTCCGCTGGTCGAAGGACGAGGAGATCGTGATGGAGGCCTTCCCGGGCTACTGGGCCGGGGCGGCGAAGATCAAGACCATCGTGTTCAAGCCGATCCCGGACGACGCGGTGCGGGTGGCCGCACTCCAGAACGGCGAGATCGACGTGGCGGTGAACATCCCGCCCCACCTGGCCGGGATCATCGAGAAGCACCCCAAGATCTACCTCAGCACCGCGCCGTCCATCCGGACCATCCAGCTCATGATCTACACCCACCAGATGGACGCCAACCACAAGCCCACCGGCCTCTACGCGGGCCCGACCGCGGACAAGCGGGTGCGCCAGGCGCTCGCCTACGCGATCGACGCCGACGAGATCATCAAGGGGGTGATGGACGGCAAGGCGGTGCGGGTGGCCACCATGCTGCCGAGCCTGCACTTCGGCTACGACGCCTCGCTCAAGCCCATCAAGCAGGACCTGGCCCGGAGCAAGAAGCTCCTCACGGAGGCCGGTTTCCCCAACGGCGTCGAGATCGTGCTCAACGGCCCGCAGGGCCGCTACGTGCGCGACAAGGAGGTCGCGGAGGCGGTCGCGGGCCAGCTCACCAAGGCCGGGATCAAGACCACGCTCCGGACCTACGAGTTCGTGAACTACCTGAACAACATGGTCTACGTCCACAAGGCGGGCCCGGTGTGGCTCATCGGCTGGGGCCATCCGACGATGGACGCGGAGGCGATCTACGTGCCGCTCTTCAAGTCGCCCGGCCTCTTCGTCAACTGGCACAACGAGGACTTCAACGGGATGGTGGACGAGGCGCAGTCGCAGATGGACGAGAAGAAGCGCTACGCCCAGTACCAGAAGATCAACAAGCTCTGGATCGAGGAGGTCCCCGCGATCCCCCTCTACCAGCAGATCGATCTCTACGGGGCCAACAAGCGGCTCAACTGGAAGGCCCGCAGCGACGAGCTGATCCGCGCCTACGACATGTCGCTGCGCTAGCGGCTAGCGCGCCGCGGGCAGCTCCGCGCCCCACGGCTCCATCGCCGGCCGCAGCGGGGTGAACTCTCGCACGCGGCCGGCCGCCCCCGCGAGGATCGCGTCGATCTTCGCGCGCTCCGCCGCGGTCAGGTCGAGCTCGGCCCCCGCGTCGTTGGCGTCCACCTCGGCGGGCGTGCGCGCGCCCACCAGCGCGGTGCTGACCGCGGGGTTGGCGAGCACCCACGCGAGCGCGATCTGGCTCATCGAGGCGCCTCGCGGCTCCGCGACCTCCCGGCGGATGCGGTCCACCACCGCCACGTTGGTCTTGAAATTCTCGCCACGGAGGATCGGCTGCCCGAAGGCGATGCCGGCCGCGCGCCAGTCGCGCCCCGCCTCGAAGGTGGTGGCGGGGGTGAACGCGCCGGTGAGCAGGCCGTGGCCGAGCGAGCCGTAGCCCATCACCCCGATGCTCTCGCGGAGGCAGAGGGGGAAGCTCTCGTGCTCCTGGCGCCGGTCGAGCATGTGGTAGCCCACCTGCGAGACGTCCACCCGCCGGGTGCGTCCGCACTCCTCCAGCATCGCGCCGGTGAAGTTGGAGACGCCGACGAAGCGCGCGCGCCCGGAGGCCACCACCTCGTCGAGGGCGTGCATCGTCTCCTCGGCGGGGGTGGCCGGGTCCGGCCAGTGCACGAGCAGCACGTCCACCCAGTCGGTGCGCAGGCGCTTCAGGCTCTCGTCGACCTCGCGCAGGATATTGGCCCGGCTCGCATCGCGCAGCGGCCCGGGCTGGCCGGGCGGCGGCACCTTCACCCCGCACTTGGTGACCAGGATCACGTCGCGGCGGCGCGTCTCGAGCGCGCGGGCCACCACCTCTTCCGAGTGGCCGGCCCCGTAGGCCGGCGCGGTGTCGACGCAGTTGACCCCGCGGTCGAGCGCGCGGTGGATCGCCCGGATCGCCTCGCCGTCCTCGATGGCCCCGTAGCGGTCGCCCGCCATCGGCCAGCAGCCGAAGCCCACCGCCGACACCTGCAGCCCGGTCCGACCGAACGGCCGATAGCGCATGACATCCTCCTCGTCGAGATCGCGGCGCCGACGCTCGCGCGCATCCGGACGGAGCATAACCCGCCCACGCGACGTGTGGTAGGATGCGCACTCCCGATGCGCATCGTCGCCGAGCCGTTGACCGCGGAAGCCTTCAAGCCCTTCGGGGCCGTCCTGGAGGGCGCGCCCACTCCGGGCCGCGCGTACCTGAGCGACACCCTCGGCAACCGGCGCGCCCACGCCCCGGTCAGCCTGGCCGTCGCCACGGTCGAGCCGAAGGCCACTTTCCCCCTAGCGGTGAAGGTGCTGGAGCGCCACGAGCACTCGTCGCAGACCTTCATCCCGCTGCGCGTCTCGCGCTATCTGGTGCTGGCCACCCTCGACGCGCCCGGCGGCGGGCCCGACCTCTCGCGCCTGCGCGCCTTCGTGGCTCGCGCGGGCCAGGGCGTCACCTACGGGGTGGGCACGTGGCATCATCCCCTCACCGTCCTGGACGGGCCGGCCTCGTTCGCGGTGCTCATGTGGCGCGACGGCACCGCGGGCGACGAGGAGTTCGTGCCGGTGACCGCGCCGCTCACCATCGACCTCCCGCCGGAGCTCTGAGTCATGGCCACGGTCGTTCCGCGCGACCTCGTCGGCTACGGCGGCAATCCCCCTCACCCGCACTGGCCGGGGGAGGCGCGGATCGCGGTCAACTTCGTGATGAACTACGAGGAGGGCTCGGAGTACAACGCGCAGGACGACGGCTTCTCGGAGGCGACGCTCACCGAGTCGGGCGCCTCCAACTACGGGGTCAAGGGGCGCGACCTCGCCGCCGAGGGCATGTTCGAGTACGGCAGCCGGGTGGGCTTCTGGCGCGTGCACCGGCTCTTCAAGGAGCGCGGCCTGCCGCTCACGGTGTTCGGCTGCGCGCTCGCGCTGGAGCGCAATCCGAAGGTCGCGGCGGCCATCCGCGAGTCGGGCTGGGACGTGTGCTCGCACGGCTGGCGCTGGGTCAAGCACTACGAGCTCTCCGAGTCGGACGAGCGCGAGCACATCCGCAAGGCGGTCGAGTCGATGAAGAAGACGGTGGGCGAGCGCCCGCTCGGCTGGTACTGCCGCTACGGGCCGAGCGTCAACACCCGTCGGCTGGTGGTCGAGGAGGGCGGCTTCCTCTACGACTCCGACGCCTACAACGACGAGCTGCCCTACTGGGTGCGGGTCGGCCGCACCCCGCATCTGGTGGTGCCATACAGCCTCACCGCGAACGACTCCAAGTTCGGCGGCGGCGGCTTCTTCACCGCGAACGACTACTTCACGTTCGTGAAGGACGGCTTCGACGTGCTCTACCGGGAGGGGCAGACCCAGCCCAAGATGATGTCGCTCGGCCTGCACCTGCGGCTGATCGGCCACCCCTCACGGGCGGCCGGCCTCGAGCGGGCGCTCGACTACATCGCGGGGCACAAGGACGTATGGTTCACCCGCCGCGTGGACATCGCCCGCCACTGGGCGGCCACCCACCCCGCCCCCGCGCCTTGAGCGGCCGGCCTACGTCGCGGCCCGGGTGCCGCCGTAGGCCACGCTGGGCGCGACCTTGCTGTTCTCGAAGATGAGCTTGGCCCGCGACTCGACCACCCGGCTCCAGTTCGCGACCGCGGTGTCCGACCACTCCGCGTCGGGGCGCGGCTCGTCGTCGAAGTTGCCCGAGGTGTCGGCGCCGCGCACCAGCATCGCGGACTGACGCACGCGGGCCGGCTCGGCCCACGTGGGCACCATCTCGACCAGCAGCAGGAAGCGGCGATCGGGGCCGAAGTTCGTCCCGGATCCGTGGACCAGCGAGTTGTCGAACATCACCATCTCGCCGGGCTCGAGCGGGAAGTCCACCGCCTTCGACTCGTCGAACTCGTCGACGATGAACTGGCCCTTGGCCAGGATGCTCTTGGGGTCGTCCTTCTCGTCGTGCTTGAGGATGCCCCACTTGTGCGAGCCGGGGACGCCGCGCAGGCAGCCCTGGGTGACGCCGCAGTTGGAGAGCGCGAGCCCGCCCAGCACCACCGGCTTGGCCGCCCCGTAGGCCGAGTCCTGGTGCCAGCCCGCGAAGGTCTCGCCGTCGGCCTTCTTCACCCGCCACGCCATGGACCAGCAGCGCAGGTTCGGGCCGACCAGGTCCTCGAAGATGTCGAGGATGTGCGGATCCTCCGCGATCTCCAGCACCCAGGGGGCGAGCAGGTGCGACTTGGTCTTCATCTTCTTGATGTCGGACACGCGCGACTCGAGCGCCTCGAACCGCTCGCGGTAGTGGCGCGCCTGCTCGGCGCTCATCGCGCGCACCGGCGAGAGGCAGCCGTCGCGCTTGAACCGCTCCACCTGGGCTTCGGTCAGGGCCTTGGGCATGCGGAAATCCTCCTGGAGGAGAGTCTACGACTCGGCGATGTCGGAATGTGGGACCTGACCCCGGTAGACGCGGGCGACGCGGGGGCCCACCGTGGTGGCCACGTGGTGGAGGTCGAGGCCGCCGCGGGCGGCCACTTCCGCGGGGGTGATCTCGAGATCCCCCTGCCGGCCGATGATCACGACCCGGTCGCCCACCGCGGCGTCGGAAACCGTGGTGAGGTCGATGCGGGTGTGCTCGAGCGAGGGCCCGCCGATGAGAGGCGCCCGGCGGCCGCGCACCAGCACGTGGCCGGCGTGCAGCCAGCGGAGCCCGTCGGCACTGCCCATCGGCACCACCCCGAGACGCAGCGGCCCGGTCACCGGGAACGGCGCCTGCGCGGCGAACCGCTCGCGCGGGGTCAGCTCCTTGAGCGCGATGACCCGCGTGGCGAGGGCATGCAGGGTCGATCGCAGCGGCACCGGCGGCGTCTCGCCCGGGAACGTGATGCCGTAGAGCATCCGGCCGGGATCCACCGCGTTCAGGTAGGTGTGCGGGAAGCGCAGCACGAACGGGCTCGCGGCGAGGAGCCGCACCGGCACCCGTACCCCGCGCGCCTCCAGCTCGTCCACCACCGCGGTGAAACGGCCGGCCTGCCAGTCCGCGTAGGCGGGATCGCCGCCCACCTCGGCGTGCGGGTGGGCGCAGAGGCCGGCCAGCGTGAGGTGCGGCAGCTCGAGCATCGCGAGGATGGTCTTGACCGCCTGCTCGGCGGGCACCCCGAGCCGCTCGAGCCCCACGTCGATCTTGACGAACACCGGGCACGGCCCGGAGGCGGCGTGGGCGTAGGCGCGCGCGGACTCGAGGTCCACCAGCGTGGGCACGAGGCGATGGGCGAGCGCGGCGGGCGCCGCGGCCGGCAGCGAGTTCGGGTAGACGAGGATCGGGATCGTGATGCCGCGCTCGCGGAGCCGCACCCCCTCCGCGAGATCGGCCACCGCCAGCCAGTCCGCGCCGCTCCGGGCGAAGACCGCGCCCATCTCCGCGGCCCCGAACCCGTAGCCGTCGGCCTTGACCACCGCGAAGATGGACCGCGACGGGCCGACGAGCCCGCGCACCGCGCGCAGGTTGTGGGCCGCCGCGTCGAGATCGATCTCGAGCGTGGTGGGCCGCAGGGGCGCGGTCACCGCGGGCCCGGTCACGCGCGCCTCAGGCGGTGGCCGCCTTCAGGTCGTCGAGCTGCTTGCGGACGCCCGCGACCATGGACGCGAGATCGGAGCAGAGCATCACCAGGTCGAAGCCGCGCTTCACCGAGCCCGCCGCGAAGGCCGCGCTCGCGCAGTGCATGGCCGCCTTCTTGCCGTGCTTGTGGGCCGCGTCTCGGATCTTGTCGCAGGTGGCGATGTGCACCGGGTCCGGGTTGTCGCCGCGCGGGGCCAGGCCGAGGGCGAACGAGAGATCGGCGGGGCCGATGTAGATGCAGTCGAGCCCCGGGGTGGCGCAGATCGCGTCGAGGTTCGCGAGGCCCTCCTTGGTCTCGATCATCGCCATCACCACGATCTCGTCGTTGGCCTTGGCCACGTAGTCCGCGCCGCCGTAGTGGATCGCGCGCACCGGGCCCGAGGAGCGCATGCCCACCGGGGGATAGCGGCACGCGGCCACCGCCTTCGCCGCGTCCTCCGCGGTGTTGATCAGCGGTACCAGGATGCCGTACGCCCCGAAGTCGAGCGCCTTCATGATGGTGGCGGGGTCGTTCGCGGCGACCCGCACCACCGGCACCGTGTCGGTCTGCGAGACCGCCTGCAGCATGGGCCAGAGGTTGGCCATGTCGGTGAGGCCGTGCTGCATGTCGATGACCAGGGCGTCGAAGCCCTGCCGGGCCATGACCTCGGCGGTGAAGCCGTTCGACACCGAGAGCCAGCCCATCGTCACGCATTTGCCCTCGCCCCACATCTGCTTGATCTTGTTCGCTCGCATCGCGTCACACCTCGTCGTCTAGGGGGTCCCGTATGGGTCGTCCGGTTCGCCCGGCGCGCGGGGAAGCGTATCACAGCCCCTGTGGTATAACACTGCCCCATGGACCTCGAGCTCCGGGACAAGGTGGCCATCGTCGGCGGCGCCAGCAAGGGTCTCGGCCGGGCCTGCGCGGAGGTGCTCGCGCAGGAGGGCGCGCAGGTGGCGGTGTGCAGCCGATCGAAGGACGATCTCGAGAAGGCCGCAAGCGAGATCCGCGCCGCGACCGGCCGCGAGGTCCTGGTCTTCGCGGGCGACCTGGACCGGCCCGAGACCATCCGGGACCTGGTGGCGGCCACCGTGGCCCGCTTCGGGCGCCTCGACGTCCTGGTGAACAACTCGGGCGGTCCGCCCCTGGCCCAGGCCCAGAGCGCGACGGAAGAGCAGTGGGAGACCGCGGTGCAGCGCTCGCTCTTCTTCTTCGGGCGGATGTGCCGCGAGGCGCTGCCGCATCTCAAGCGCCAGCGCGCCGGCCGCATCATCAACATCCTGGCCAGCACCGTCTACCAGCCGATCCCCAACCTGGTGCTCTCCGGCGTGACCCGCATGGGCGTGGTCGCGTTCGCCAAGACCCTGGCCGACGAGGTCGGCCGCGACGGGGTCCTGGTCAACAACGTGTGCCCCGGCTCCATCATGAGCGAGCGCATGCGCTCGAACGTGGGCGCGCGGGCCAAGCAGCTCGGCATCACGATGGAGGAGGCGCTCGCGCAGCGCGCGGCCGAGACCGCGGTGGGCCGCCTCGGCGAGCCGAAGGAGCTGGCCCACCTCGTCGCGTTCCTCGCCTCCGGCAAGGCGAGCTACATCACCGGGACCACCATCCTCGTCGACGGAGGTCTCGTGCGCTCCGTGCTCTGAACGTCCGATCAGGGAGGAATAGGCCATGACGCCGAACCCGCAATCCCGCCGCGACGTGTTGAAGGGAGCCGCCGTGCTCGCCGCCACCACCGCCGTCGGTCTCGGAGAGACCATCATGCAGAGCCGCGCACGCGCCCAGAGCAGCGCCGCCACGCCGCGGCCACCGGAGGACGGCGTCCTCCGGCAGGCGGTCGACGCGCGGGAGGTGGCCGGGGTGGTGGCGATGGCCGCCACCGACAAGGGCCTGCTCTACGAGGGCGCGGTCGGCCGGCGCGCGCTCGACCAGCCCGACGCGATGACGCTCGACAGCGTCTTCCGCATCGCCTCGATGACCAAGGCCATCACCTCGGTCGCCGCGATGCAGCTCGTCGAGCAGGGCAAGCTCAAGCTCGAGGAGCCGGTGCCCGACATCGACCCGACCCTCGGCTCGCCCCAGGTCCTGGATGGCTTCGATCCGTCCGGGGCGCCGCGGCTGCGCCCCGCGAAGCGGCCGATCACCTTGCGGCACCTGCTGACCCACACCGCCGGCTTCGGCTACGACATGTGGGATCCGAACGTCGGGCGCTATCTCAAGGCCGCGGCGGTGCCCGCGCGGTCGACCGGGCAGGTGGCGTCCATCCGCGTGCCGCTCGTCTTCGATCCGGGCGAGAAGTGGGAGTACGGCATCAACACCGACTGGGTGGGCCGCCTCGTGGAGGCCATGAGCGGTGTGCCCCTCGACGCGTACTTCCGGGACCGGATCTTCACGCCGCTCGGCATGAAGGACAGCGGCTTCGTCACCACCGCGGAGCAGCGGGCGCGCCAGGCGCGGCTGCACCTGCGCCAGCCGGACGGCTCGCTGATCCCGCAGCCGCTCGAGGCGCCCGCGACCGCCGGCGAGTTCTGGTCCGGCGGCGGCCCGCTCTACTCGACCGGCCGGGACTATCTCCAGTTCCTCCAGATGCTGCTGAACCGCGGCAGCTGGAACGGGGCGCGGCTGCTGCGCCCGGAAACGGTGGCCCTGATGGAGCAGAACCACACCGGCACGATTCCGGCCGGCATCCTGAAGACCGCGAATCCGGCGCTGTCGAACGACGTCGACCTCTTCCCGGGAGCGCAGATCCGGTGGGGCCTCGGCTACATGCTCAACGTCGAGGCGGGGCCGAACGGCCGCAGCGCGGGCACCGTGAGCTGGGGCGGCATCTTCAACACCTACTACTGGCTCGACCGGACGCGGCGCGTGACCGGGCTCATCATGACCCAGGTCCTGCCCTTCGCGGACCGGCAGGTGCTCGCCCTGTACGGCCGCTTCGAGCGTGCGATCTACGAGGCGCTGGCCACCGCGTGAGCTAGACGGAGGCCGGGAGCTTGTCGCCGTCCGGGGGCGCCTCCACCTCGAGCGCGTTGACCACGCCGGAGAGCATCGCGAAGTAGTTCGCGGCCGCGGTCATCTCCACGAGCCACTGCGGCCCCCGACGCTTGGCCAGCGCGTCGAAGGCCGCCCGGTCCACGCGGTTCGTGCGCATGAGCTGCCGTACGTAGATCACGATCTCGCGCTCCTCCGCGGGCAGCCCGGCCGGGTCGCCCTGGGCGCGGAGCAGATCGATGACCTGCTCCGCCACCCCGTTGCGCCGGGCCGCCGCGACCTGGGCCGACCAGACGTACGCCGCCTCGCGCTCGCGCACCGCGGCCAGGATGGCCACCGAGCGCAGGCGTCCCTCCACCACGCTCTCGTCGCGGAAGAAGGTGACCAGCGGCAGGAGCCGCTCGGCCAGCTTGGGGCTGTGCAGGAGCATGCTGAATGGCCCGCGCACGTTGCCGAAGACGCGCACCACCTCGTCCACCACCGCGTGGTGCTGGGCGGGCACGTCGGACTTGCCGGTGATCGGGGCGATGCGGGGCATGGGGGTCTCCTCCCGGGCTAGGCGTAGAGCCCGCGCAGGACGTCGAAGTATTCGGGGAACGTCTTGGACACGCAGCCCGGATTGACGATGCGGATGCCGGGCGCGCGCAGACCGGTGAGGGCGAAGCTCATCGCGATGCGGTGGTCGTCGTAGGTCTGCACGTCGGTGGGGCGCGGCGCGCCGGGATGGATGGTGACCGAGTCGTGGGTGCTCTCCACCTGGAGCCCCATGCGCCGCAGCTCGGTGGCCGCGGCCACCGGCCGATCGCTCTCCTCGAAGTGGGTCTGGGCGATCCCGCGCACCGTCACCGCCCCGTCCGCGTAGGGCGCGATCGCCATGAGCGTGGTCGCCACGTCGCCCATGCGAGTGAAATCGGCGTCCACCGCGCGCAGCCGCGCGGGGCCGCGCACCGTGACCGAGTCCGCCTCCACCGTCACCTCGCAGCCCATGCGCGCCAGCACGTCGAGCAGGCCGAGGTCGCCCTGGGCCGAGGCGCGCCCCAGGCGCGGGACCACCACCCGGCTACCGGTGACCGCGGCGGCCGCGAAGAAGTAGGAGGCGCCCGAGGCGTCGGGCTCGACCGCATAGGCGCGCGCCTGGTAGCGCTGCCCCGCGGGCACCCGGAACCGCCGGTCGCCGTCGCGCTCCGCGCGCACCCCGAAGGCTTCCATGGTGGAGAGCGTCATCGTGATGTAGGGCGCGGAGACGAGCTCGCCCTCCACCTCGATCTCCACGTCCCGTCGCGCGTAGGGCGCGGCGAGCAGCAGCGCGCTGAAGTACTGGCTCGAGATGTCCCCGCGCATGCGCGCGTGCCCGCCCGCGATGCCGGACGCGCGCACCACCACCGGCGGGCAGCCGGTGCCCTCGCGGCTGACCGCGTCGACCCCGAGCGCGCGCAGGCCGTCGAGCAGAGGCTGGATCGGCCGCTTGCGCATCGCGGGCGAGCCGTCCACCACGAAGGTCCCCCGCCCGAGCGCGACCGCCGCGGTCAGGAAGCGCGCCGCGGTGCCCGCGTTGCCGATCTGGAGCGTAGCCTCCGTGGCCGGGAAGCGGCCGTCCACGCCGTCCACCACGAAGGTGTGCGCCGCCTCGTCGGCCCGCACCCGCACCCCGAGGGCTTGGAGCGCGCGGTGCATGTATCGGGTGTCGTCGGAGGCCAGGGCCTGGGTGATCTCGGAGGCGCCGCGGGCCAGCGCGGCGACCAGGAGCGCGCGGTTCGAGTAGCTCTTCGAGCCGGGCAGCGCGACCACCGCGTCGAACGGGCGCGTGATCGGCTCGATGGGCAGCGGCGCGGCTGGTGTCTCGGCCATGACTGGCGCATCATACCCTCACTTCACTGCCCACATCACTCAAGGAGGCGGTATGAGCGGAACGACCCGTGTGCTGGCCCTCGCGATGCTCGCCCTGTTGCTGATCGTGCCCGCGGGCTTCGGAGCGCCCGACGTCGACCGGAGCGCGGTGGATTTCAAGACGCCCGACGAGATCAAGTGGGTGAGGAACGCGGCGGGCACCAACGAGCAGGCGGTGCTCTTCGGTGATCCCGCCAAGCCGGGGCCGTACGTCGTCCGGCTCAAGTGGCTCCCCGGCAACATGAGCCGCCCGCACTTCCACCCCAACGACCGCTTCTTCGTGGTGATCTCCGGCACCTGGTGGATGGGCACCGGCGAGAAGTTCGATCCGGACGCCACCGTGCCCGCGCCGGCGGGCAGCTACGTGATCCACTACGCGGGCAAGGTGCACTACGACGGCGCAAAGGACGAGGAGACCGTCATTCAGGTCTGGGG
>Ga0209068_10001686_pt1 | contig 10983 bp, 18 predicted proteins | sample ColStrG_CSR_2012_FD_187200 | JGI IMG/M metagenome (GOLD analysis project Ga0209068, IMG submission 187200) | Freshwater sediment microbial communities in response to fracking from Pennsylvania, USA - Cold Stream Run_MetaG_CSR_2012 (SPAdes)... | ecosystem: Environmental > Aquatic > Freshwater >...
GCCCTTCACTGTTCGACACCATCCCACATGGTGTCGAACAGTGAAGGGTAGGCAGGCGTGTAGGTCCACTTGCCCTTCTGTCCTGGCACCTCGTCACGCCGCACTCGGATCATCTCGGGATTGCAGATGAGGAAGTGCAGCGAGTCGGGATCCTCATGCACGCCAAGCCAGAAGTGCTCGAGAGCCTCTGCTCGCTTGACCTTGCCTTCAGGAGCCACGGTGACGCGCGGGTTGGGGAGCCACCGAAGCAACTCCGCCTCCCACACGACACCCATGGCCGTCTTGAGGCTGAGGATCAGCACCGGTCCGGTCAAGCCGGACTCGATGATGCCACCAATGGCCTCCAGCGTCTTGCCCAGACCGGGCTGGTCGGCGATGAGCACCGTCCTGCCCTGGGCGACGAAGCGTGCACCTACCCGCTGGTACGTCCGTGCTGCCATCGCCTGTGCAAGCACAGGAGCGACAGCCGGGAGCGTGAGCAGGTCGGCGTCGTCGGCTGACGAGAGAGCATGCATCTCAGCCTCTCTCTTGACAGCCTCACGTGACCACGTGACGAGCGCCGGTCCGACCTTGAGGTCAGCGCCGAACGCTTCCCGCAGCATGCGACAGATGCGCATGTCAAGCGGGTATGCCCAGTGCGCGCCACCCTCCTTGGAGAATGAAGCACCAGGCACGGTATTGGCCTTGGTGACGAGATCGGGGTTGTAGGGAAAGGTCAGGAAGATCTTGTCCTTGCCCTGCGACCTCACTTTCTCGATGATGATGGTCATGGTTCCGACTCCATTTCTTCATGCATACCAACAGATATGCAACGCAGAGCAGGAAGCGTACCTCCTGCTCCACGCAACGCATCTGTGCTACACCACAGCCCGGATCGCGTCCAGGTACACAGACCTGAACGATCCGCTCGTGATGCCCTGCAACTTCTCGTCCGACTCCGGCTCGCACGTGAAGTTGAGGATCCGACGGTTGTGCTTGATGACGATCTCGAGGTGCCGCTGGTTCTCCGGTGCCACGTTCAGCACCGTCGCCTGCTCCTCAAGCCCGGTCGTCCTGTTCTTCCAGATCAGCGTGCGCCCCACCACTGCAGCGAACACCTCCTCGTCGGGGGTGGACTCTGCGTCGAACGGGACATGCTTGCGCGCTGCTTCGTGCGGCTCGGTGTCATCCTCGTCGTCCAGGCGGATCTTGCGCTTGGGCTTGGAGGACACCTTGCTTGCTGCTGCGATCGCCTCCTGTGCCGGCACGGTCATCTGGCGCTTCGCCGCCATGGCGTTGCGCATCTTGACCGTGTGACCCTCACAGGTGTGCTCAGCGTTGTCGATGAAGACTCCGCTGAGCCAGCCGATCGTGATCGTCTCTGGGCCACGAGTGGCCTTGACGTGCACGACGAGAGGGGATGGCGTGGAAAGCACTGCAGTCCAACCGCTTTCGGTTGCTGCTGCGATGAAGTCATCGGCCTTGACCTTGGACTTCGAGTCGGCGGTTGGCGTGAAGGGCTTGCCTGCTCCTTCAGGATCCGTCATCTGCTTCGCAGTGCGCGGCAGCGGAGTTCGCTGCGCAGCCTTGTCTCTACGTGCCTTGGCTGCTGCGCGGTTGGCGCCCTTGCTGACTGTGTTCACCATGGTTCCGACTCCCTGGTCAGTTGTTGGCGTTGTAGCGATCTACAGCGTCATCCCTGATGGCTTCCCAGTCAGGGTTGAGAGGGTTCCTCAGGCACGCCATGGCCATCGCCATGCCACGTGCAAGGAACTTGTCCCCGTCCTCGGCCTTTCCGGTCATGAGCCGCTCGACAACCTCGTCGAGTTGACGGCGCATGACCTCCTGGATGCTGCGGCCCGAGTACGGGTGCAGCGTCTCGTAGATGACGTCGATGACGACCTGGCCTGCAGCCCTGGTCATGAACAACGTGACGCTTCCGTCCTCGTTGCGCACAGCCCAGTTGCTGTCGGCCTGGTCTCCATGCTCGATGGTGACCGTCAGGTCACACCACTGCGGAACCTTGCCAGTGTCCTGGTCGATGGTTCCGTTGCAGTGGGCCTCGGCTGAGAAGTAGGGCTGCTCGGGCATCACTGCACCGTGCCCTTCCACTCACCGTGCTCGTTGCGCTGCCACGACAGCGTGGTGCCGTCGGGCAACGTAGCGCGCACAGCCGACTTGGCCATGTTGAGGGTGCGGAACTCGCGCTTGCGACCGTCGAGGTGCACAGTCCAGGTGCCGGTGTTCCGGATCCCTCCGCCACCCAGGTCGAAGACCTGAGTTGGAGCGATGGTGAACGATGTGGGTGTGTTCATGGTTCCGACTCCATTCCTGTCTGTTCGTCTGAGCAGACAACGCGAAGCCCTACGGTGGCCGTAGGGCTCCACGCAATCGGTTCAGGTGCGTTCTAGCACAGGATGCCCGGATAGACCACTACGGGCCACCCTAGGACGTCCTGCGGGGTGTTACGGGCTACAGCGTCCAGTCCGGCGCTGGAGGCATGGCCTCCAGGCAGGCGTCGCAGACCGAGTCAACGTTCCACGTCTGGCGCTTGAGGCAGCGCACGCACGTCACAGCGTGCTCACGCGGCTGGTGCGGACAGGGCTGTGTGTGCCACAACTTGTCCTGCCACCAGTGCACAGTGTCGCCGTACTCGATGTCGCGCTTGCACGTCGGGCACACGCGCGTGCCGTCAGTGCCGAGCGCCTCACGAAGGGCTTGCACCTCCTCGCTGGGCTGCTCCCAGATGAACGACTTGGACATCACAGCCTCCCAGCGCAGATCGGGCCGATACCGGCTTCGATGCTGACCTCGTTGGTGAGCGTGCGGCCGCAGACACAGCACGTGCCGTACAGCGCGCCGTACTCCTTGGCCTGCTCCAGCGTCATGCGCCACTCAGACCTGATGATCTTCATGGCGCCTGCTGCGTAGTCGAACGAGCCGCCGATCAGTTCCTTCGCGTAGTTGTACCCGGACGAACGGCTCTTCTGGACCTTGTAGATCCTGCCCGTCTCGGGATCCTTGTACATGCCTTCAACCACAGGCTCTGGGGCTGTCGGCTGCACAGGAGCGTCAGCAGCCAGTGACGCAAGGTACGCGTCACCGTCGACTGCTTCTGCAGGTGCAGGTGCGATGCTGCCGTAGCAGATGCGCACCTCGAGAACGGACTGATGTGTGTTGTGGCAGTTGCCACAGGTGATCGATGCCATGGTTCCGACTCCATTCTTGGCTTGCCCTGACTGGGCAACGCGCGGCACGGAGGTCTCATCCGTGCCGCACGCAACCTGTTCAGTCCAACTTGCGCGCCGTGGTTGCACCGGAGCGACCCGTGAGGTCCGCGTCCTGTGCAGCCTTGGTGCCTGCCTTGAGCCCGATCTCGCTGTACTTGGGCTCGGTGTACTTGCGGCGCAGTGCCCGCTGGTACCGACGCTCTGCCGCAGCGCGTTCCGCTGCAGTCGGTTCCTTGTAGGGCTTCGGCCGCAGTTCCGGGAACTCGTTGTAGAACGCCTCGGCCACGTTCTCCTTGCGGTTGGCGAGGACCAGTTCTCCAGCGTTGTTGACGCCAGCCTGCGTGCGCATGGCCTTGAGCCGACGGTTGATCTCAGCCGTGAAGGCTTGAGCGTACGACTCACGGAACAGCGTCAGGCTGTTGCCACGGCCCACGAGCAGCGGATCTTCACCCCGCCGTTCGCAAGCCTTCTTGTACACCTTGGTGACCTTGGCGTGGGACGGACCGTCGTGCATGTCGCCCCATCCCATGATGACTGCGATGCGGGCACGCGACACGCCGCTGTTGCGCAGCGCGTACACGTTGTCCTCGTCGCTCAGGGCTGCGTCGAACTTCGGCTCCATCTTGCCGCTGAATGTCATGTGGATCGTGACGTACAGCATGATGGCGTACCGAAGGTCCGACTCGTACCCGACCATCTTGGCCAGCAGCGAACGCTTGCCATCGTTGTCGGGGTCAGGACCCCAGGTGTAGGTCATCCGGACACCGGAGTGCTCGCACACGTAGTACATGAGTGCGTACAGCGTGTTGACGAACGGGCTGTCGCTTGCGCATACGCCCCAGGTCTTGAGGACCGGAACGGCGTTGCCCGTACCGCTGTTGATGAGCATGGACTCCTCAATGCGGTAGCGCTGCATGAGTTCCTCAGCCTTTCCGCGGAATGCGTCAGCCTCGGCCTCACCGGTGTTGGCGTGCTCCGCCTTGCTGAGCAACCCCTGCACCTTGCGCAGGATGTCGTCCAACTTGGACTGGGGCACGTCTTCGATTCGCGTGGTGTTCTCAGACATGGTTCCGACTCCTTGTTTGATGCTTGCATTGGACAAGCAACTCGCACTTCCTATGCAGCCCACAGGAAGTGCAAGCAACTCAGCCAAACACGATCTTGTTGAACAGGCCGATCTGCACGATGCAGTCGGCCGCTTCGGCGTCGATCTCACCGGCGTCTCCTTCGAGTACGGCGGTGAGGACGTACTGCCGGATGTACGGCGTGATCAGCGTGTCATCGTTGAGGATCCGCTGGATCCCTTGCTCGATGGTCTCGCCCGCGACGGCGTAGAGCGTCTTGCTTCCGTACACCCCCGGCTCCTCCCGCTCGGTGATGAAGCAGCAGGTCCATTCCTTGCGCTGCGAGTGCCCGGTGTCAACGTTGTTGGCAACGAGCGCAGGCGTGAGCCCGTCGGACCACTCAGCCCAGTACCAGCACGCGCCGACGGAACCGTCGAACGCAGTGATGAGCACGTCGCTGACGAACTCGTCGTCGAGGGTGCGCTTGATGTTGATGTTGATGCTCATGGGGATCCGACTCCTCAGTTGTTGCCTGCTTGAGCAGACAACGCGCACATCCCTTACTGCACAAGGGATGTGCACGCAATCGGTTCAGGCTTGCGCGTTGTTCAGCGCCTCGATCGCCTCAGCCAACTTGTCGATGGCCTCCTGGACCGCTTCTGCGGCCTCGTCGAGCGCGCTCACGGCCTCCTCGGCCATCGAGCCCTTGTCGCCACCCTGCAGACCTTCCGGCATGTTGTCGAAGTACTCCTGCTCCTCGTCCCTGGCGTTCTCGATGTCGACCTTGACGTCCTCAAGGCTGATGTCTTCGAGAAGCCCGACGCAGCGGGCGATGTCCTTGCGGCGGTTGTTGTTCATGGTTCCGACTCCTTCATGATGCGCTTGCCCTTCTGAACAAGCAACGCGGAGCCGGATGTTGCCATCCGGCGCCACGCAACTCAGTCAGACCTGGAAGGTCTCTCCGACCGTCTCGTCCCAGAGCGCACGGGGCGCATATGGATTGGTGTGCAGGTAGCCGCCATACTCCGGCGTGCCACCCAGCAGCAGCCACGCGACCGCGCCGCTGTCTCCTGTGTCCTCGTGGCCCTCGTCGAAGGCGTCGAAGCCGTTCTCCGAGGCGCACTTGGCGCAGTAGGACATCTCCGTGTCGTCGTCGTACATGACGGCCTCGGTGAACGACTTGGTTGCCTGGTAGCAGGGCTCGCAGCGCATGCCAGGCTCGATGTTGACCATGTCGCCGTTGGCGTACTTGGTCACCACGAGGCTGGACAGCACCTCGGCCAGCGGGTAGGACGGCTGGTGCGCGCAGATGATCTGCGTGTCCTCGCCGTACTGGTCTGCGATGTCCTGCAGGGTGTTGATGAGACTGGTGATGGTGATTGCCATGGGGATCCGACTCCTCATTGATTGCATGTCGATCTGAGCATGCAACGCGCTGCCCCTTCCACAGGAAGAGGCAGCACGCAACGCGATCAGGTCACGCGGACTCGGCGACCGTGAGGTCGTAGCCCGCGTCGGCCAGCAGGGCTGCCAGCGCATCGCTCATGCGGCTGAAGCCCATCGACTGGCTGTAGTCCCACAGCGCGTCACGCACGTCGTAGTCGACGGTCATGGTGGTTGCGGTGGGAACCTTGCCGTCCTTGCGTCCCTCAGGCTTCGACCACACACGACGGTCGAGGACCTTCGGGGTGGACTTCGTCGCTGCCTTGGTGACCTTGGTGGTCTTGGAGGACTTGGTGGCGGTGGTGGTGGCGTTCATCAGGATCCGACTCCTTGTGTTGTGGTACTGGGCTGGATGCCCATGGCCTGCCATCAACTCGTTGCTGGTGCAAGTGGCTGCTTCCGCGAGTTGATGGCGACCAAAGATATCCAGCACGCAGAGCCCCACGACGCGCATGGCGCGCTGGGCTCTTGTCGGCTCGGCCGACCTGTCGGTACGTGTTGGTAGATCACCACATCATTGTCACTGTTGAGTTCTCAAGTTGCGAGTCGAGATCTGGTGCTCGGGCTTCGGCTGCAAGTCGCTGCTTGCTTCGGCTCGGGCTACGCACGCGGCTGCGGTCCTGGGGCTGGGTGCCTCTCGGCAGGCCAGGTGACGGGCCACCCATCGCGTGGGCGCGGATCTCTGCAGTTCTCAAGGTGCGGGTCGTACAGGAGGAGCGTACCGCCCCGAGGGAAAGTGTGACCTTTCTTGACACTTCTCCGAAACCACAAGAAAGCCATTGCCTTGTGGGGTCTGCAGGTTCGGCGAGTGGCCTGGAACGCGCATTTCCCATGCGCCGCAACGACCTAGCGCGCCGCGCTCGAAACTGGGCATCGAAACCATTTCGTTACCGAATCGTTACCGTTTCGAAGCCAAACAGCCCATTTCTGGGCTGGAGCGAGCCGCAAAGTCCTTGCGCTGCAAGGAATTGCAGAAGAGTCCTTGCAGCAGAAGGGATCTGCGGATATGGCTCTGGCCCTGGGCAGCAGCGGGACCCAGGGCCAGAGGACCATCGCGGCACCCTCACGCAGTCGGAGTACGTGAGGTGCCAGCGACGACGGTGATGCTACGGGCTACGCAGCGCTGGCAAGTACCTCGTGGTCACCGGGCGGATCAGCCACACCGATGGCCACGACCTTGGCTGTGATGCCGGTCGGCTTCCACAGGCCGTAGTGCGTGGCCACAGCGATGACCCAGGCGATGACGCCGTTGACCACGGCCACCTGCCAGGCCCACGTCGTGCCGGCAGGTGCAGCCAGGAATCCTTGCGCCACACCGATTGCAGCGCTGATGCCCAGCAGCAGGATCGCCTTGAGGTTTGCCGACCACGATGCCTTGGTCAGCAGACCGACGATGAGCGGAGCGATCACAGTGACGAGCAGCGTCACCATCTGTTCTGTGCTGATCTCCGTGACAACCATGTCACTTCACCACCCTGAAGATGTGTGTCACGTTGGCCAACTTGGTCAACGAGGTGATGCCCGGGATCCCGTCGTACGGACCAGGAACCGTCCGACGCTGCCAGGAGGCGTAGGCGTCGATGGTCTTGGAGCCCCATGCGCCGTCAACGAACCTGGACTCGAGAAGCCCGACCTTGAGGAGCGCCTTCTCGACGAGAACGGCGCTCTGTGCTGCCACGCCGTGGCCCTGGGGTGCCCCAGGGTCCTTGCGCGCTGCGTTCTGTACAGCGGAGAGGCTCACAGCCGGCAACGGCTTAGGGACCGGCGTACCGGCTGCGATGGCGTGCTGCGCGGCAGCCTGTCGCCAGAACGTCGCGCTGTACCACTTGCGCAGCGTGTCGGTCTTGCGGCCCACGTTCGGGCCGACCGGAGATGCATGCCCCTGCGGATCGGTGAGCCACTGGCCCGCGTCGGTCCAGTCGCCATGCGTGATGATGCGCTCGGGACCCCAGCCGCAGAGTTCCTTGTATGCAGCAAGGATTCTGCCGACCGAGTCGATCTGCGCAGGGGTGATGGTGTTGCTGTGGCCGGGGTCGTCGATCTCGATGCCGGCAAGACGGAAGTGTCCGTGCATGCCAACCCCTGCACCGATTGCAGGCCACGGGCCACCCTCGCCACAGTGCCAGCAGGACCCTGCCGCCAGCAGCCATGCCGCTCCGTCACGCCCGATGCACCAGTTGGCCGCAGGCTTGTTGTAGTGCCGTGCGCACCACTGCAGCGTGGGGATGCCTGTCGGGCCGAGCGCCGAAGCGGTTGCGGTGTGGTGCACCACAACTCCCTGCAGCCCAGCACTTCCGTCGGGTCCGGCCCACGGACGACCGCGTCCGTCACCGTTGGGGCCGTCGAGAGTGTCCCATCCCGCGTAGAGGTGCAGCGGAACGCCATGGCGAACCATGGCCAGTCGGATCTGCTCAGGCGTCGGATTCAGCGTCGTCATCGGGAAGCACCTCCTCGGGAACGAAGTTGGGGTCCTCGACGATGGTGACGTCTGCGGCGTCGAGCATGCCGTCTTCGTCAGTCGAGTTCGTCGGTGTCGGTTCCGTCATGGCTGCTTGCCTTCCTGTGAGTGTGTGCGGTGTGCTTGCTGCGATCTTCGTCTTCGTGCTCGTTGTGGCCCGCAGGCCAGTGGTATGCAGCGAACATCAGAACTGCTGTGCTGCATGCTGATGCGAGGGTCGCCAACGCAGTGGCGAGTACAGGGTCCAACTCAGTCTCCCCCAGACTTGCTGTAGTGCCTGCGCGACCGGGCGATGGCGTTGCTGTCGATGCGCTCGAGCAAGTAGGATCCAGCAGCCACGATCGCCCAGCATGCCGAGAGCCACAAGCCCTCGCTGCGGATCGGGTTGCCGGCAACGAAGATGATCAGCCAGAACCTGGTGGTCCACAGGAAGCAGGACAGCAGCATCGCCGTCTCGGCGAGTCGCTGGCTTGTGTGCACCCAGGCGATGACGAACAGCAACGCGATCGCCACAGCACCACCGCCAAGGAAGTCTGACAGGAAGTGATCGCCGAGAACTCCTGTGTCGGTGAAGCCTGCATTCGCGATCACCAGCATGGTGAGCGTGAGCGCGAAGGACACGGGCTTGACCGGGCGTCCGAAGATCTTCCACTTCAGGTTCAGAGGCGGCATGCTTGACTCCTTTGCTCGCGGGTAAGGCTACTGGCTCAGCCAGCCTGAGGGAGCGCGGCGACGTCCTGCGCTTCCCCATGTTCTGCAGTCAGTCTGGCGATCTCCTCCTGCTGCTCCTCGATCGCGAGGTTGGCCACGGTCAGTTCGACCGTGAGACTCCCGATCTGGTTCTTGAGTGCATCGATGACCTTGTTCACATCGATCTGTCGGTCTGCCATCAGTTCGCTCCATTCGTAGTGAGTGCTGCTACTTCTGCTTGCAGGTCTTCGACCTTGCGCCACAACTGCTGTGTGAGCGCAAGCATGCCCGGGATGATGTACTTGTCGGACCACTGCTCGGGGACGCCATCTTCAAGGTCTGCAGCGATCGGGTAGATCTCGGCCACCTCGTCGGCGATGAAGCCCGGCAGCAACAAGCCGAAGCGGTCGTCGCTCTCAGACAGGTGCTCTGGCCGGTAGCGGAACTGCCGCACAGGAAGCCCAAGCAGCAGTTGCGGATCCAGGCCAGGGTCTGTCAGCGGGGCGATGTCCTTCTTGTACCGGCGCGACGACGCGGTGGAGCGGTACATGATGCCGGCACTGGAGATGAACACGTTGGCCGCGCTGGCGCTGGTGTTGTTGTAGTGCCATACAGCCGTGATACCGCCGGTGCTCGCCAGCGTCATGCCGTTGTTGACGCTGAATGCTCCGCTGATCGTCACGCCGTTGCTCATCCCAACGAGGCCGCTGGCGAAGTCGATGGAGAATGGCCTGAGCCCGTTGAAGTTTGCACCACGTGTTCCGGCGGTCGACACGAGGATGTAGAAGTTGGCGTTGTCGTTGTACAGCATAGTCCAGTAGGTGGCCTGCCCGCCCACGCGGATGTTGCCGTTGACGAGCAACTCGCCCGTCGTGTTGATCTGTCCAGCGACGATGTCGCAGTTGGCGACCGACTCTCCACTTCCCATGAGCGCGATGTTCTCTGCAGCCAGCATGATGCTGCTCGCAGGACCAGGCGTCGTTCCTCCGGCGATGTACTGTGTCGCCATGACGATGTGCGCGCCGTTGTAGCCCGTGGTGTACACCAGTGGCGCAGCGAAGGTCAGCGAGATGCGGTGCCGCACGCCACCACCGGTGGAGAACGATCCGTATGACGCTGCAGAGATCGAGCCGTTGACTGTCTCGTTGGCGTTGCCCGTGAACCACTGGATACTGTTGGTACCGGACGCGGTGTCGATGACGATGCGCTGTCCGCTGGCAGCCGTGGAGATCTTGCCGACGATGGTGACGTTGCCCGTCGTCGAGTCCATGGTGACAGTGTTGTTGCCGCCGGTGTCGTAAAGCCGCACGCCGTTGGCGTCAACTTCGACACGCGCTCCGGTGGTTGCGGTCTTGATGGAGCCACTCAGGATGACCGCTGCGCTCAGCGTGCCCGCTGTGATCTTGGCGACAGACAGGTCGTTGATCTTGGCGTCGTTGACAGCGAGGTTGCCGATCTTGGCGTTGGTGATCGCCGCGTCGTCGATGAGCACTGTGGACATGACCTTGCGGATCTCAACTGCATCAAGGAGGAGCAGGCCAGCGGTGTGCGCCGTGTTCACCCAGCGCACGCTCACGCTCACGGCGTTGGTCGGCGCAGTGGCGGTGCCCTCCTTCTGCGACCATGTCGCGTCCGACCCCTGCAGAACGTCAACGGTGACAGACGATGTAGTGCCGTTCTGCAGCAGGAAGTCGAAGGACAGAACGCTGCTCGCCACGGTTGCAGCGTCACGTCGGCTGTACACCCGAGCGTAGAACTTCTCACCCGCCACACAGGCGTACGCGTCAGCCAGCGGGATGATGTCGAAGACCTTGGTTCCGGTGGCGTTGCCTGTGGCGAGCAGGTACCAGTCACCGTGCACCTTGTTGGTCTGCGCCCACGACATGTTGTTCGCTGCCATGGTGTTGACAGTGGCAGCCGAGCGAGCCGCGCGGATGACGGCGTTCTCGAACGATCCGTCCTGCACGTAGTTGCTGACGTCGGTGTAGGCGATCTCGTTGTAGGTGATCGATCCTGCACCGATGTCGGTGCGAACGAGCGGCACAGGAGCAGCAGACACCTCAACGGACGCGACCGATGCGTTGCCGCTGAAGTCCCTGGAGATCAGCCGGAAGTAGTA
>Ga0209068_10001687_pt1 | contig 10983 bp, 10 predicted proteins | sample ColStrG_CSR_2012_FD_187200 | JGI IMG/M metagenome (GOLD analysis project Ga0209068, IMG submission 187200) | Freshwater sediment microbial communities in response to fracking from Pennsylvania, USA - Cold Stream Run_MetaG_CSR_2012 (SPAdes)... | ecosystem: Environmental > Aquatic > Freshwater >...
GAGTAGGAGGCGGTGGTGGGGGCGCAGGTGGAGGCGTCGGCGCGGGCTGCTCCTGCTTGGTCGCATGCTTGCGCGCCGGATGTTGCTCCGCCGCGCTCGCCGTATTCCCGACAAACAGGGAAAGCAGCGCGACAGCATTTACCAGCGTAACTCTTGAATACGGGGCTGACATGAGGACCACCAACCGCACCTGCTTCGCGGCCATCCAGAGGCTTGGATGCCGATCAATGCCTGAGTGATTGTAGCACCGGCTCAGGACCCCGGCGGAAGCCAGCCATTCCGTTTCCCTTCACCGCGATATGATTGTCCGCCCGGAGGAGCCGCCATGAATCTTAAAAACATGAATCTTCGCTGGGGAAGGGCACGGCTTCAGCCGTGCCACCACAACGCCGGGTTCTAGCGGCTTTAGCCGCTGAGGGATTGCTTCTGGGTTGGGGCTGGCTACTGCCGGGGCGCGTAGTAGCCCTTGCGGGCCCGCACCTGGAGGTCTTTCTTCAGAGCAGTGATTTCGATCGAGCGATAGCGGCCGTCGGCGTCGAAGTCGGCGGGCCGGTACGACACCACATATTGACTGCGCAGCTCATCTTCGATGGCCGCGAATGAATTCTTGATGTCCTTCATCTTGAAGGGAAAAAATGCGCGCCCGCCGGTGGCGTCCGCCAGTTGCTGCAAGGCCTTGTCGCCGCGCAGGATCAGGCCGCTATCGTCGGTGGAAATCGCATAAATAATCACTTCGGAGCGTTGCGCCATTTCAATGGCCAGCGCCCGCGAGACTTCGCTCTGGTTATCTTCGCCATCGCTGACCACGATGATGGCCCGCCGCACCGGATGGTCGCCGCGGTCCTTGCTGAGCTTTTCGCGGCAGGCGCGGTAGATGGCGTCATACATCGCGGTGCCGCCTCCGTTGTGCAAATTCCTTACGCCGGTTTCCAGCAGACGGACGTTGTCCGTGAACTCCTGCGTGACCAGGCTGTGGGTGCTGAAACCCATGACAAAAGCTTTATCGAAATTCGCCCGCAAGGTGTGTTGCAGAAAGCTGACTGCCGCTTCCTGTTCAAAATCGAAGCGGCTATGTACCGAGCCGCTGGTATCCACCAGCAATCCCAGTTCCAGCGGCAGATCGGTTTCCCGCCGGAAATTCACAATCGATTGTGGGGGCTTGTGGTCGTCCAGGATGGTGAAATCGCCCTGGTTCAGATTGCGCACGAACTTGCCATGGTGATCGGTCGCGATGAACAGCACATTGACCTCATCCACCCGCTTCTTGATGGTCAGGATGGGATCCGAGGGATCTGAGCCGGTCGTGGCCTCATCAGGAGAGGCTACGCTGGCGGAGGCAGCCACAAACGGTGTCTGCGCCCGCAGCGGCAACCCGGCCGATACAACGGCCAGAGCAACCAGGCATCGACACCACTTCGTGTAGTTCATTCCCAGCCGATCCAAAATTTTCACGCCTAACCACGGCCAACGGCGTTCTTACTCAATTAGATGCACGTATCGGGCCGAAAGCCGCTGCCACTGAGCCTGCTGCTTCTACTGTCCGACTCTAGGGGACTCTACAGCCGAGTGCCAAGTTACAAAAGGAGCACACGTTTGGTCATGAATTCAAATGTCTTAAAGCACAGACGACGCGCCTTTAGAGGGACTCCAGGGGATGTCTTCTTAGCGTTCTTTGCGGAATCCTTTGCGGCCTTTGCGGTTAAAGGCTTTGACCGCCAAGTTCGCAAAGAACGCAAAGAAAATAGGGGCCCACATGAACTGCCGCACTACCTAAGGTTGCCCAACCCGCAAGCCACCGCTACCCCCTCTTGCCTCAATTGCCGAGGTTGTGAGATAAAGGCGTCCCCGTACGGAGATACTTTTATGAAAACACTGCTTGCCGTGCTTCTCCTTTGTGCCTTCACCTTCCCCGCTCTTGCCGCGGACGACGAAAAAGAAACCGACCGCGTCAAGGAAGCGGGCGTGGTTCTGAAAGAGATCCTTGACATCCCTGAGGACGTTCCCCAGGACTTGCTGGACCGAGCCAATTGCGTGGTGGTTCTGCCTTCGGTGAAGAAGGGCGCGATCGGAATCGGTGGCAGCTACGGCCGCGGAATTATGATCTGCCGCGGTGGCCCGCACTACACCGGACGCTGGGGAGCACCCGCGATGTATGCTCTCGAAGGCATCAGCATCGGTTTCCAGCTAGGCGGCCAGGCCACCGATTTCGTCTTGCTGGTGATGAACGAGGGGGGAGCCAAATCCTTGCTGAGCAGCAAGGTGAAGCTGGGTGCCGATGCCTCGGCAGCCGCAGGCCCGGTCGGACGCACTGCTGAGGCCGCGACCGACGTCGTGCTGACAGCCCAGATTCTCTCTTACTCCCGTGCCAAAGGCCTGTTCGCCGGAGTCTCGCTCGAAGGATCCACCCTGCGCTCGGATGGAAGCGCTAACGAGAAACTCTACGGGAAGAAGCTGAGCGCAGCGGACATCGTTAACGGCGGCAAAGTAAAAGCCCCGCCCTCAGCCCAGGGACTGATCGCAGTCCTGACACGCAAGTCCCCAAGATACAAAACCGCAGCCAAGGCGCCAAGCAAGCCGCAGAAGAAATAAGTTTGGTTTTGGTCGGTTGTGTGGAGTGTGGAGCGGACCTGTCCTGAGCGAAGTCGAAGGAGCCCTCGTCCGCCTCCGCCGCAGTGAAGCAAACCCTGGGGCAGAGTCGGAGCCTGCCCTACCCCGAATGTGAGGGGCCGGATCGGAGCCTGACCTACGCCGACTATGTGGGGCCGGGTCTCTGACCCGGCCAGGCCGAGCAAAGCTCGGCAGTCAAACCTCAGGCCACGCATGAGCCCAAGCCCCCGCAATCTCATCCGCTGCACCTGGCCCAGCAACCCCCTCTCCATCCGCTACCACGACGAGGAATGGGGCGTCCCCCAGCACGACGACCGCACCCTCTTTGAATTTCTCATTCTCGAAGGCGCGCAAGCCGGCCTGAGCTGGGACACGATTCTGCAAAAACGCGAGAACTACCGCGCCGCCTTCGACCAGTTCGATCCCGAACGCATCGCCCGCTACGACCGCCGCAAGCAGCAGAGCCTTCTACGCAACCCGGGGATTATTCGCAACCGGCTCAAGGTCGCCTCAGCCGTACGGAACGCGAAAGCTTTTCTGGAAGTCCAGAAAGAATTTGGTTCCTTCGACCGCTACAGCTGGCAGTTCGTCGGCGGAAAACCACGCGTGAACAAGTGGCGTCCGGGCCTCAAGCTTCCGGCAAGCACTCCCGAGTCCGACGCCATGAGCAAAGACCTGAAAAAGCGCGGCTTCAACTTCGTGGGATCGACCATCTGCTATGCCTTCATGCAGGCGGTCGGCATGGTGAACGACCACTGGGTCAAGTGCTTCCGCTACGCCGAGGTCGGCCGGGCAGGACGGCGGCGCACGTAATTAACTTCTGCATCCAGCATAACAATCCGCGCAGAGTGAATGGGACATGCTGGGCAAGAATATATCGGCCCATGCCAGAACAAGTTAGCCGGAATCGAAGGATGTCCGGGTCTTGACAACATCCAGCACCGCGTCACTTCACCCCCTGCCACGGCCTTAACCGCGGAATCCAGCGCGGAACGTTGGCGCAGAATCTCTCGTACTCTTCGCCGAAAGTTCTGCGCAGAGTTGGTTCCTCGTAGCCAATCACAAAAAGAGCGAAGGCCAGCCAGACCACCGCCCCGTACTCCAGTACTCGCGTATCACCCAGAAGCAGGCCCTGCCCGAGTATCACCGACAGCACTCCGACGTACATGGGATTGCGCACAAAGCGGTAAAGGCCGGTCATCACCAGATGCTCGGTCGGCAACACTGGCGCAGGCGTACCCCGCCCTTGCAGCGCGAATCGCACAAACGAGTCCAGAAGCGCCGGCGCGCCCAGCGCGATCAACGCGACACCTGCCACCCGCAGCGACTGCCATCCAAGGAACGGGGGCCGCATCTGCCAGCCGGAAATCCACCACGGAGCCACACCGGCAACCACTCCCGGGGCCACCAGGAAGAACAGGAACGATCCCACGCTCGCGCCCAACCGCGTCATTTTATGAACCTCGGAACCTTATGAACCTCGCAACCTTTTGAACCTCGCAACCTTTACGAATCTCGGATGCTGCACCTGCTCTCCAGTGTCATCCAGTTGCGGTCTGGAGACAACCCGTCAGCCCAGGCAAACAGGTGGCTCCGGGGAGGGGGAGATTAGTTGACTTAGTCAACTATATAATTGCCCTGATCACATAACGGAGGCGCGCCTGGCCATGAACCCCTTGTCTGCCACCCCCACTGATCCCAATATCAACGCCGTCCGCAGCTTCAACCGCTTTTACACCCGCCACATCGGCGTGCTGCGCGAAGGCCTGCTCAAGAGCCCGTTCTCGCTCGCCGAAGTGCGCGTCCTGTACGAGATCGCTCATCGCGAGCAGCCCACCGCCACCGAGCTTTGCCGTGACCTTGGACTCGATCCCGGATATCTCAGCCGCATCCTCAGCAAACTTGAAAAACGCGGCCTGGTTTCGAAATGTGCATCGCAATCCGATGGCCGCCAAAGCCTTCTCGGCCTGACCGCCCGCGGCAGAAAAACCTTTGCCACGCTCGACACTCGCCAAAGTGCGGAAGTCGCGGCCATGTTGCGCCCGGTCCCACCCCCCGGACAAGCCCGCCTGGTTCTGGCCATGCACTCCATCGAAACAGTGCTGGGCGCTCGCCCCGAACCCAAAACCCCGTATATTTTGCGATCTCATCAGCCCGGCGACATGGGTTGGGTCGTCCACCGCCACGGCGCCCTCTACGCACAGGAGTATGGATACGATGAACGCTTCGAAGCCCTGGTGGCAGAGATCGTCGCCAAATTCATTCAACATTTCGACGCCAGGCGCGAGCGCTGCTGGATCGCGGAGAAAGACGGCGAGATCGTGGGCTCAGTGTTTGTGGTGAAAAAATCGAAGACTGCGGCCAAGCTGCGCCTGCTGCTGGTGGAACCGTCGGCCCGCGGGCTGGGTATCGGCAAGCGCCTGGTCGATGAATGCCTGCGTTTCGCCCGCCAGGCGGGTTACAAGAAAATGGTTTTGTGGACACAAAGCGAGCTTCCCGCCGCCCGGCACATCTACCAGCAGGCGGGGTTCAGCCTGGTACAGGAAACGCCGCACTGCGACTGGGGACGCGACGATCTGGTATCGCAGGTTTGGGAACGCAAACTATAGACTTTTCTCTCGCTCCCGAAACGCAGGCGAGGGTTCCTTCGACTTCGCTCAGGACAGGTCCGCGCCACACGGGCCTACGCGCATCACGCGCTCACGACGTCTTCGGGCGCAAGCGGAAGGGTGATTCGCAACCTCGTGCCCGTGTCGCCGGCAGCCTGCAGCTTCATCTCTCCGCCTAACTCACGTACCCGCTCCCGCATGCCGCTGAGCCCGACGCCCATCCCTGCTCCGGTTTGCTCAAAGCGGGCGAGCAAATCTGGCGAAATTCCGCGCCCGTTGTCTCTCACTTCCAGAACGATTTGTTCGGGCTCCCGGCGGATCAGGACTTCCGCCAGCGAGGCTCCGGAATGCCGGTGCACGTTGGTCAGAGCTTCCTGCATGCAGCGAAACAAAACCAATTCGATCACGGCGGGCAAACGTGGCAGGCCGCGTGGACCATCCAGGGTCACCCGAATTCCAGTCCGCTGGCTCAGGCCATCGACAAACCACTGGGCGGAGGACTCCAGTCCCAGTTCGTCGATCATGGGCGGATGAAGCAGGCAGGAGAGCGTTCGTACCTCAGACACACACTGTTCCAGAATCTCGCTGGCCTGAGACCACAAATCTGCCTGTCCTGGCGATTGCCTGAGGACATCAAGATTCAGCTTCAACCCGACCAGGTACTGGCCGAGACTGTCGTGCAGCTCACGCGCGATGCGCCGGCGCTCGTCGTCCTGCAAGGTCAAAATGCGCGAAGACAGATGCCGCAATGCGGCGGTACGCTGCTCCACCAGGGACTCCAGCCTGTCGTTGGCCTGGCGCAGGTTCGCCTCGCTCTCACGCAGCGCCTGCTCCGTCCGTTTCTGCTCGGTAACGTCGCGCATGAAACACCGGGTGTGGACAAACTTGCCATCCTCCCAAAGCCCGTTGGCGTGAATCAGGACGAACTTGACCGATCCGTCCCTGCATCGGAGTTCGGCGGCAAAGTCATAGAGTTCTTCGCGCCGCATCAAACTCTGCCAATACGCATCGAACACCCGCGGGTCGGCGAAAAAATCTCCGAAGGACCGGCCGATATATTCCCCCGGCGCATAGCCCAGCAACTTCAACAGGGCCTGGTTGGCCCAGATAATCCTTTGGTCCGGGCCTGACTGTTGTGCACCTTCCACGGCGTTTTCGAGCAGATCGGCCAATTCAGACTCTTTGCACCGCAGCGAACGCTGAACCTGCTCGTGGTCCGCCTTTTCGGTCTGCAGCGCACGCGCCTTCTGCTGCAAGTGAGTAATGCTGCGCAGACGCTCCCCTTCGCTGGGCAATGAGGTGTAACTCTCGTCGGGAATCACGCTCCCATGGGCAGCACAGATTTTCGAAAATGGCTCGCCATCCTGGTCTCGGTTAAAACCGCTGATGGGATAGGCACAGCGCAGCGAGAAGGAATGGGCCTGGGCCAGATCGTTCCAGAGCTGTTCCAGCTGAATTGCGGCCTCAGGCTTGCCCTGCGCCCACAACAGGGCGACCATTTCTCCGAATGCCACGACCCGTCCCGGCCCTACACCAACGGCTGCCCGGGCACGATCAAACACACTTCCTACGACCTCTGCAAAGGCCTGGGGAACGGGCGAGCCGTCGCGCATAAACTTTGACAGGGTTTCGGTTGCGTCCAGCGGGATAAACTTGCCGCGTCGAATGGCGCGCTCGACATCGATACCCCGCGCGGCCAGGCGCTGCTTAAGCCCATCTCGATGACTGTGGGTGGCGATCGCCACGGCAGCGTCGCCTGCCTCGAGCGCAGTCGCGATAAAGTGGGCGATCGAATCCAGCAGGGCCGCATCTTCTGCATAGAATTGCACCACGTGGCCGTGGTGATCGTGGTCCGGCCACTGCCCAACTGGTGCCAGTGTTGCGCCATCGTAGCCCCGGTTGTTGATCGTACTCATATGGAGTTCCTTACTTAACACAGCACCGTCGCGGAAAGGGGAAGAATGCGTCTCAATTCTCCCATTCGCAATGGTTTCGCCCAATACAGTGAAGCCTGTAGGCAGGAAACTGCGGATCGGTCGCCTGAGGCTATGCGGCCTGCGAGGATCACTTATTGCCGCAACAGATTCCTCGCCAGAAAAAGGGCGTTGGCGGGACGTTCCGCCAGACGACGCATGAAATACGGGTACCACTCCGTGCCGAAGGGAATGTAGACGCGGACACGCCATCCTTCGCGCACCAGCCGCCGCTGCAAGTCACGACGAATGCCATACAGCATTTGAAATTCAAACGCGTCCCGGGGAATATTTTCCTGAGCCGCAAAAGCTTCTGCCAGCTTGATGATTTTTTCGTCATGCGTCGCCAGTCCGTGGTAGATGCCACTGGTCATCAGAATCTTCATCAGCTTCACGTAGTTGGCATCAACTTCGGGTTTTTGCTGGAAGGCGATCTCGTCCGCCTCTTTGTAGGCTCCCTTGCACAGCCGGATGCGGATGCGCTCGGACAGCAGCTTGGCGACGTCATCTTCGGCCCGGCGCATGTAAGACTGAATCACCGCGCCCACCGCCCCTTCGTGGCCGGGCACGCGATGCAACTCGTGGACAAAGTCGAGGGTTCGCTGGGTATAGGCGGAGCCTTCCATATCCACTCGCACAAAATTGCGCGGACGAATGGCCGCTGCCTTCGTGACCAGTCCGAGGACCAGTTCATGGGCCAGTTTCTCGTCCACATCCAGGCCCATGTGCGTAAGCTTCAGGCTGATGTTTGCGTTAAGCTGGCGAATCGCGATCTGGTCGAGCAACTCGTGGTAAAGCTGGGCGCTGGCGCGCGCTTCTTCGGTGTTGGTGACATTCTCGCCAAGATTGTCCACTGAGACGCTCAGACCCTTTTGGTTAACTTTTTGGGCGGCCCGGAGCGCGTCTTCCACCAGCGTACCCGCGACAAAGCGACTGGACAGGCGCTGCCCCACGGCAGACCGCTCAGCCATCCCGCGCAGGAAGCGATTCTCTGACAGAGAGATAAAAAGCGCCCTTAGCACGGGATTCCCTCAAAGCCGGGATCAGGACGGCGGGCGCTTTGCGCGCGCAGGAAGATCACAGAAATCTTGTATCACAATCCGTGGAAACTTAAGGCAGGCGAACCTCTTGGCAACGCGGCGACGTCACTGGGGCGCAAACTTGACTTCGATCACCTCTGTGGTCTCATGACTGGCAGGCGCCCACTTCCACTTGTAGATCGCGTCCTGCGCCGCCCGCACCAGTACCGGATGTCCACCCTTCACCTCGACTGATTTTGCGGTGCCATTGGGTGCCACCAGAACGTCGGCTTTCACGCTTCCACTTAGATTCATGCTGCGGGCGATTTCGGGGTAATGCGGCATCACCCGATTCACGATTTTGCGATTTTCGGGATTTGCCTGCTGGGCAAACGAAGCTGGAACCGAGGAAGGAACGAAAACCAGGGCCCAAAGTAGCACTGATAGTGTGGCAGTCAGTAAGCGATGCATGACGGTCAGGTTCCATCTGCAGCTTATTAATCTTCCTCGGATCTGGGAAGATGACCCTCGTAACCAGCCCCTGGTTCCGTCCGGCTAATCGAGAAATACCTCATCCACATAGCACCAGCGCCAGTTCTCGCCCGGCTCGAACGACTGGATGATGGGATGTTTGCTCTGGCGGAAGTGTTTGGTGGCATGCTTGTTCTTCGAGGAATCACAGCACCCGACATGGCCGCAGCTGAGGCACTCCCGCAGATGGACCCAGGTATCGCCCATCTCCAGACATTCCTTGCAACCGGTGCCGCTGGGTTTAACCGACCGGATTTCTCCCAGGTGCGAACAACCCGCTTGTGCACGTGCCATCGGATCGAACCTCCGAACTGACAACTGAGAACTAACAACAGTCTGCTGAACTTACTCTTCCAGGAACCTTTCCGCTTCCAATGCCGCCATGCAACCCGTACCTGCGGCAGTAATCGCCTGGCGATAGCGGCGGTCCTGCACGTCGCCGCAGGCATAAACCCCACGCACGCGCGTGAACACGTTGTTCGTAGTCACCAGGTATCCGTCCTGATCGGTTTCGAGTTGGCCTTCGAACATGCGGGTATTGGGTATGTGGCCAATGCCCAGGAACATGGCGCTGGTGGGGAAGTCCCGGACCTTATCGGTCTTCAGGTCGCGCAGCTTCAGGCCGGTGACTTCTTTCTTTGAAACATCAAGCACATCTTCCACCACGGTGTTGGTGAGAAAGTTGATTTTCTTATTCTGCCGGGCGCGGTCGAGCATGATTTTTGAAGCGCGAAACTGATCGCGGCGATGAATGAGCGTCACCTTGCTGGCAAAGCGGGTCAGGAAGTTCGCTTCTTCCATGGCGGAATCGCCGCCGCCGATGACCGCAATTTCTTTTCCGGAGAAGAAAAAGCCGTCGCAGGTGGCGCAGGAAGAGACCCCGTGCCCGATCAAGGCCTGTTCACTGGGCAATCCCAGCCAGCGCGCCGATGCGCCGCTGGCAATGATCAGGGTGCGCGCATGAATGGTTTCCTTGCCGAGATCGATGGCGAACGGCCGCTTGCTCAGGTCCGCGCCGACTACGTGTCCCAGCTGATACTGCGCGCCAAACCGTCCCGCCTGTTTACGCATGTTCTCGATCAGCTCGGGGCCCTGAATGCCCTCGGGGAACCCCGGGAAATTTTCCACCAGGGTGGTAAGCGAGAGCTGCCCTCCGGCCTCGTGACCTTCAATCACCAAAGGCTTGAGGTTGGCGCGAGCCGTGTAAAGTGCCGCTGTGTGACCGGCGCAACCGGAACCGATGATAACGACGTTGCGAATGTTGTCCATAAGATCGCGTCAAACATTAGATTGCGGAAGTGAGATTTCGATGCAACCGCGGACGCCCGGCCCGATCGTAGCCTCCCGCCGGCTGTCGGGAGGGCATCCCTGCGACTTCGCTCAGGAAGCTCTGCCCTCGGCCGCGGAACCTACTTCTTCTTGACTACAGGTTTTTTCGCTGACGGCGATTTCGGTTTCGACTGAGCATCCGCCGCACCGCCGATTCGAGCCAACTCGTCTGGCACAGTAGTTCTCGCGGCCAGCAGGCCGCGATAGTTTGAAAGAATAGCCGACGCGCTCTGAAACAGCGGCTCGTATGCGCTCTGGTCCGGCGCCGGACCCGCCTCCGATGAGGAACACCGCGCCAGCACCACGGACGACTTGCCAAAGCGTTCCAGTTTGATCCGGCTGGCCGGGGTGCTCGCTGACAGCATGGTTGCTGGACTGGTCACGGCCGAGGCGCTGTCCTCGATCGAAACCTGCATCAGGTCTTTGGGGTCGCGCACCCGGAAAACCAGAGTCTCCACCATATTTTTCGGATCGGTGCTGAACGAGTACTGCACCGTGGAGAACAGCGCCTGCACGGAGAACTCCCGGCGAATGCGCACCCAGTTGGCCACTCCAGGGTCGGAAGACACCTGCGATCCGGATCCGGGTTGCAGAAATCCCGGCCCTACCTCGAGGCTGGACCTTCCACGGTCAACCTCGAAGTCAGCCCCGAACAGGGGTTGCTTGGGAACTTTGGCCAGCGCAGCGGAAATCTCATGCTGCTCCTCGGCCGAAGGCGTACACACGTTGAGAACGTTGACCTTGACCTGGGGTGGCGACGGCTGCTGCGCGCCCGCCAGTAAACCCAGGCTCAGACAGACCGGCATGACAAAGACGATTCGGAGCACAAGGGATTTTAGCAGGCAGGCGTCAGACTGCGGGCGTCGGACTTCGGACCTCGGACCTCGGGCGCCGACAAGTAGCGTCAGCGCCTCG
>Ga0209068_10001688_pt1 | contig 10981 bp, 10 predicted proteins | sample ColStrG_CSR_2012_FD_187200 | JGI IMG/M metagenome (GOLD analysis project Ga0209068, IMG submission 187200) | Freshwater sediment microbial communities in response to fracking from Pennsylvania, USA - Cold Stream Run_MetaG_CSR_2012 (SPAdes)... | ecosystem: Environmental > Aquatic > Freshwater >...
TCCCGATGTCGTGCACGTCCTGGCCGGCGGCAAGGTCGTGGCCACCGGTAGCAGCGAACTGGCCGAGATCGTCGACCGAACCGGGTACGCCGCCTACTCGTGATTACGACGCTCCGCCTGCCCTGCCCGTGTCACGCGAGCAGAGGTTGCTAGCGTCACGCCATGGCCCGCCGAGACCGTCGCCGTGGAGGCGCACACAGCCCTAGACGCCGGGGCGATCCGGGTCGGACGATCGAAGTTCCGCCCTCGGGCGATGTGGCGGTCCCGATGCCGCCTTCGGCCGACGGTCCGGTGGACGACCTGGCGCCCGGCATTCCTGAGCCTGCATCGTCAGGGTCCGCGCCTTCCGCCGTTGCCAGTTCGTCTCCCGACGCAGCGGCGGCCGATGCCACCGGCGTGACCCCGTCGACGGTTGCCGGCCTCCTGGGTGCCATCGGCACCGGAGTGCCGATTGCCGATGCGGGAACGACCATGACCCGCAAGGACCGGCGCGAGGTCAATTCCGGAGCCCGACCCACGAAGATCGGGAAGAAGGCCAAGCCCAAACGGACCTGGCTCGACTGGCTGCTCCTGTCCGGGGTTGTCCTGGTGTCGGTCGCCCTTGTCACCGTGGTTTCGGGCTACGCGTACGTTCAGTACCGGTTCAACCAGGTGACCAAGGTGACGGTCAGGCACCTGAAAGTTGCTCCGGTGGGTTCTCCGTTCAACGTGCTCCTCATCGGTTCGGACAGCCGCTCCAATTTTTCCGGCAAGGATGAGAATGCCTACGGCAACTCCTCGACCGCCGGAGGCCAGCGCAGCGACGTCATCAAGATCGCCCACGTCGTGCCGGCGACCGGGCAGGTCAGCATCCTGTCGATTCCCCGCGACACCGTCGTGAAGGTGGCCGGCGACACCAGCCAGATCGGGACGTACAACCGTATCAACGCGACCTACAACACCGGGCCCGACCAGCTGGTCCAGACCATCGAGTCCAACTTCGGGATCTCCATCCAGCACGTCGTGCAGCTCAACTTCATCGGGTTCCGCGGGGCTGTCGACGCCATCGGAGGAGTGAATCTGAACTTCCCCTACCCGGCCCGGGACAGTGCCACGGGGCTGAACATCGCGACGGCCGGGTGCCAGCACGTCAACGGTGGCTACTCGTTGGCCGTGGCCCGCAGTCGCCACTACCAGTACTACGCCAACGGCTACTGGCAGTCCGACGGGACCAGCGACTTCGGCCGGATCCAACGCCAGAACGCCTTTCTGAAGGCACTCATCACCCAGGCCGAGAAGCAGTACAACCCGTTGACCCTCAACGCCTTCATCGGCTCCGTCATCCAAGGGGTGACCATCGACTCGACGTTCACCATCTCCGAACTGGCCTCGCTGTCCCAGCACTTCAAGGGGTTCGCCTCGAACACCTTGGCCACCTGGACGCTCCCGTCCTATTCGTCGGGTTCGTCAGAGTTCTACTCATTGGGTTCGGTCCTGTATGTCCAGCAGCCTCAGGCCAACCAGATCATCAGCCAGTTCCTCGGCGGCCCGGCACCGGTGGCGGCCACGCCGCCGCCGGGCCCCTACGGCCCTGTGTCGACCACTACGACCACCACGCCACCGACCAGCTACGCAACCGGTGGGAGCACGTCGTCCACGACGGCGCCAGCAGTAACCACGACAACGATCCCCGTCAACTTCGACCCCACCCCCTGCTGAACGGATCGGCCGATCATGCCCCCAGGATTTCTGGGTGGTGAGGGGATCAGGCGGGGACGCCGCTCTCGTCGAGGCCCTGGGTCAGGGTGTTCCAGCTGAGGGTTGCGCACTTGATGCGGACCGGGAATTTCACCACGCCTTGCAGGGCGGCCAGCTCACCGAGGGCGTCGATGTCGATGGCTTCGGGCTCGTGAGTCTCGACCGCCCCGCCACTGTCACGATCCGACGGCAACGTCGACTCATGGATCGACATCATTCCCTTGAAGGTGCCGATCAGCCGGCGAACTTCGTCAAGTGGTTTACCCTTCACGGCGGCCGACATCAGCGATGCCGACGACTGGCTGATCGAGCACCCGGTACCGGCAATCTTGATGTCGGCCAGGACGCCGGATTCCACATCGACTGTCACCACGATCTCGTCACCGCAGAGCGGGTTGAACCCCTCCACCCGGATGGCCGGCGGGGACTCGAGTTCCCCCCGGTTGCGAGGTGAGCGGTAGTGGTCGAGGATGATCTCGCGGTAGAGGTCTTCGAGGCCGGGCATCAGGCCGGGGTCCCTTCGTCGATGGGGCACGACTGCACCCGGGGGAGAGCGTATCGGGGGCAGCTCACGCAAAGAACCTTCCGGCGGCGTCGAGGGCGTCGACCAGGGTGTCGACGTCATGCTCGTCGTTGTAGAGCGCGAATGAGGCCCGGGCCGTGGCGTTGACGCCCAAGCGGCGCATCAATGGCTTTGCGCAATGATGGCCGGCCCGAACACACACCCCGTACTCGTCCAAGATCTGTGAGATGTCATGGGGGTGGAGATCGCGGAACGCGAAGGAGATGACACCACCTCGGTCCTCGGCCCGTGAGGGTCCGAAGATGCGGATACCGTCACCGAACCTGTCGCGCAGGGCGTCCAGCGCGTAGCTGGTCAGAGCGATCTCGTGGGCCCTCACCGCGTCCATACCGACGGCTCGTAGATAGTCGACGGCGGCTCCCAGGCCGATGGCTTCGGTGATCGGCGGGGTGCCGGCCTCGAACCGCCAGGGGAGTTCGTTGGATGTGAAGCCGTCCTTCGTCACGTCGAGGATCATCTCCCCACCGCCGAGGAACGGTGGAAGTGAATCGAGCAGATCCTCCCGCCCCCACAGCACGCCGATGCCTGTGGGCCCGAGCATCTTGTGGGCGCTGAATGCCAGGAGGTCGACACCCAGGGCGGACACGTCGGTGGGCAGGTGAGGCACCGACTGGCAGGCGTCAGCCACCACCACGGCCCCGGCAGCGTGGGCGGCGGCGGCCAGGTCGGCGATCGGGTTCAGGGTGCCCAGCACGTTGGACATACAGGTGACGCCGAGCAGCTTTGCTCCGTCAAGCACCCGTTCGAGTTCGTCGAGGACGAGCCGGCCCTCATCGTCGATGGGCAGCCAGCGCAGCTCGATGCCCCGCTCGGCGGCCAGCATGTGCCACGGGACGATGTTGGCGTGGTGCTCCATCTCGGTGAGCACCACAACGTCGCCACGATCGAGGTGGGTGCGGCCCCAGCTGTGGGCGACCAGGTTGAGGGCCTCGGTGGCATTTTTGGTGAATATGACCTCGCGTGCGGGATTCGGGGCACCGATGAACCGACCCACATTGGTCCGGGATGCCTCGAAGCGTCGAGTGGCCTCCTCGGCGATCGCGTATACGCCGCGGTGCACATTGGCATGGGTGGTCTCGTCGTACTCACGCATGGCGTCGAGCACGGCCAGCGGGCGCTGCGATGAGGAGGCGGAGTCCAGGTAGGTGACCGGGTGGCCGTGGACCTCGACGGAAAGAAGCGGAAAGTCCTTAGCCAGAGTGGCGGCATCCAAGGAGGACTCCGAGGCCATGGTTGCCGCAGTCGCTGCGGGGGTGCTGGTCGTTGGGGTGACGGCGGTTGGGTTGGTGGTGGTCAGTTCCGCCATGCGTCGTACCCTTCGGCCTCGAGGCGGGCGCCCAGTTCGGGTCCGCCCTCTTCGACGATTTCGCCGTCCACGAGGAGATGCACCCGGTCGGCATCGAGTTCCTCGAGCATCCGCTGGTAGTGGCTGATCACCAGCACTCCGAGGCCCGGCCGGGACTGGCGCACGGTATGGACGCCGCGGGCCACCGTGCGCAGGGCATCGACGTCTAGGCCAGAGTCGGTTTCGTCCAGGACGGCAAGGTCCGGTTCCAGTATGGCCATCTGCAAGATCTCGTTCCGCTTCTTCTCCCCACCGGAGAAGCCTTCATTCAGGTGGCGCTCGCCGAAAGCCGGGTCCATGCCCAGTTTCTCCATCCACTCCATCATCATCAGACGGACCTCGAGTACCGAGAGGTCCATGCCTCGGCGGGCGGAGAGGGCTTGACGCAGGAACTGGATCACCGGCACGCCTCCGATCGACTCGGGGTCCTGGAAGGCGAGGAAGATGCCGGCCTTCGCCCGCACGTCGGTGGCCCAGGCGGTGATGTCCTCGCCATGGAAGCGGATCGAACCGGCAGTTACCTCGTAGGCGGGGTTGCCGAGAAGCACATTGGCCAGGGTCGACTTACCCGACCCGTTCGGGCCCATGATGGCGTGGACGTTGCCCGACTCCACCGTCAGATCGATGCCCCGCAGGATGGGTTGGCCTTCGACCGACGCATGGAGGCCCTCGATCTGGAGGAGGGGAAGGGTCGTCGTCGCAGCGTCGGATTCGGGGCTCACGCCTACGATTGTAGCCCGTCATCCATATTTCTCCTACGGCGGTAGGTGGAATATGGCGACCCGGGCTGACCAGGAGTGACGGGGTTCCGCGCCGGAGAATTATCAGTATTGAGGGGCCAACCGGTACGGTACCGCCATGTCTGACCCCTGGAACTATGCCGGCCCGGTTACCCAACTCGGATCGGGTGCGGGCGTCGTGACCCTGGTCGATGAGTCCACTTTCGCCATCAGCGGTGCTGCCGGTGACATGGCGCCGGGATCGGCCCAGGGCTTGTTCTTCCGGGATACGCGTGTGCTGTCCCGCTTCGAGATCCTGCTAAACGGCGTCAAGGCCGAACCGTTGGCCGCGGTCAACGACGATCCGTTTTCGGCGACGTTCGTGTCCCGGAACCTACCCGCACCCGGGCGGGCCGATTCGACTCTGATGGTGTTCCGCCACCGCCATGTGGCCCAGGGCATGCGCGAAGAGTTGGTGCTCCGCAACTTCAGCGACGAGGCCACCGTCTGTACGGTGGACGTCCTGATCGATGCCGACTTCGCCGACCTCTTCGCCGTCAAGGAGAGCCGAGTCGGTGCCGAGGCGCACCCCGGCACCGTCACCACCGATGTCGTCGATGGATCGGCATCGCCTGGCGGAGGGACCGACAGAACGCCGTCACTGACCTACACCTTCGAGCGTGGACCGGTGGACCGGGGGGTCGAGATCCGGGTCGCCGACGCCAAGCGGGTGGCGCCGGGACTCGTCACCTTCGAGGTGATCGTGCCGGCCCGGGGGGAATGGTCGACCTGTATCGAAGTGGGTCCCGTCATCGACGGCGATGTCTTCGCCCCCAAGTACCGTTGCGGCGAACCGGTGGAGCGGGCCATCCCCAGCGAGCGCATGGCCGAGTGGCGACGCCAGGTGCCCCAGGTGGAGACCGACCATCCGGTCCTCAAGCAGGTCATCGCCCGGAGTGCCGAGGACCTCGGGGCCTTGCGCATCTTCGACCCTGACTATCCCGAGCGGGTGGTGGTGGCTGCCGGCGCCCCGTGGTTCATGACGGTGTTCGGCCGGGACTCGCTGCTGACGGCCTGGATGGCTCTGCTGGTCGACCCCGACCTGGCTCGCGGTGTGCTCCAGACCCTGGCCCGCTTCCAGGGGACCGAGGTCGATCCGCGCCACGAGGAGGAGCCCGGCCGCATCCTCCACGAAATGCGCTTCGGTGATGCCGCATCGCTGTCGCTCGGTGGCGGCAGCATCTACTACGGCACGGCCGACGCCACTCCGCTGTTCGTCATGCTGCTCGGCGAGATGCGGCGCTGGGGCGTGGCCCGCGAGCTGGTCGACGAACTGCTGCCCAACGCGGCCCGGGCCATCGAGTGGATCGAGCACTTCGGCGACGCCGACGGTGACGGCTATGTGGAGTACCACCGGGCCACCGACCGCGGGCTGGCCAACCAGGGATGGAAGGACAGCTGGGACGGCATCCGCTATGGCGACGGCCGGGTGGCCGAGGCCCCCATCGCTCTGGCCGAAGTGCAGGCCTACACCTACGGCGCCTACCTGGCGAGCGCTCACTTCGCCTTCGAGGCCGGCGACACCGCCACCTACGACCGGTTCCGGTCCAAGGCTGCCCATCTGAAGGCCAACTTCAATCGCGACTTCTGGTTGGAAGAGAAAGGGTGGTTCGCCGTCGGGCTCGACGCTGACAAGAAGCCCATCGACTCGCTGACCTCCAACATCGGGCACTGTCTGTGGACCGGGATCGTGGATGAGGACAAAGCTCACCAGGTGGCCCAGGCCCTGGTCGGTCCCTCGATGTTCACCGGTTGGGGACTGCGTACTCTGTCGAGTGACAACGGCGGCTACAACCCGATCAGCTACCACTGCGGCTCGGTGTGGCCTCACGACACCGCCATCGTGGCCGCCGGACTGGCCCGTTACGGCTACGACGGCGCGGCCCAGAAACTCATCTTCGGCCTACTCGACGCGGCCCAGGCACAGGGCGGGCGCTTGCCTGAGCTCTTCAGCGGTCTCGACAGGGGTGAGCTGACCGTGCCGGTTGGATACCCCACCTCGTGCTCGCCCCAGGCCTGGTCGGCCGCCTCGCCGCTGCTCTGCCTGCGGACACTGCTCCGCCTGGACCCCTGGATCCCCTACGGCAAGACGTGGCTGTCGCCCAACCTGCCTGAGGGGATCGGCTATCTCAAGGTGGAGGGCATCCCGCTGGCCGGGTCCCGGGTCACCATCGAGGTGGGAGGCCAGGTGCCGGGAGGGGTGTCGATCAGCGGACTCCCCCCGGAAATCGAGGTCATCCGGGAGCCCCGTCGACCGTCGACCGCCGTCTGAGCCCCAGGACGGCCCGGGCGTTCCTAGAGCACGGTCGCATCACCAGCCGCGCCCGACCCACTCGTCGAGATGGGGGGACTCGGATCCGACGGTGGTGCCGTTCCCGTGGCCCGGCAGGACCAGGGTGTCAGGCCCGAAGGCAGCGAAGATGCGGCCTTCGATCGAGCGGATGATGGTGGAGAAGTCGGCGTCCTCGAATGAGGTGTTGCCCGGACCGCCAGGAAACAGGGTGTCCCCCGTGAAAAGCAGCGGCGTCCCCTCGACGGCGAAGCACATGGACCCCGGGGTATGACCCGGAGTGGCAATGGTGGCTACCCGAAGGTGACCGACCGTGACGACTGACTCATCCTCCAGGATCTGGTCGTAGGAAGGGAGCATGGCGGCGTCGGCCCGGGTGACGGCCACGTCGATACCGGCATTGCGCACGGCTTCGACGGCCTGGATGTGATCCCAGTGACCATGGGTCTCCACCACCTGGTGGACGTTGAGGTCCCGACAGAGCTCAAGGAGCAGATCGTGCTCGTTGGCGGCATCGATCAGCAGCGAGTCGCCCGTCTGGCGACAGCGGACGATGTAAACGTTGTTTTCGACGGGTCCGACCACCACCCGGTGCACCTCCACTGCGGTGTCCTGGTAGTCGATGACGGTGTCTGCCATGGGTCCCACCTCCTGGTCCGAGCGTAGCGGGAAGGCAGAACGGGGTTTTCGGAGCCGGGGTCCGGCTCGGATGCCGGACGGTCCCCTGTTGGTCACCACGGCCCGGGTTCTGGTAGACAAACAGGGCACGTCGCCCCAGTTTGGGCACGACCTCACGCTTCCCTGCGGGGCGCGGCACATGAGTTCCCCGACAGGGGACTCCACGGGATGGAGATCAGGATGAATTTCGCCTTCAGCGAAGAGCAGGATGAGCTGCGCAAATCGGTGCATCGCTTCCTCGAAGACAAGTCGCCCGAGACCGAGGTTCGTCGGCTCATGGAGACCACCGAGGGCTACGACCCCGAGGTCTGGACGCAGATGGCCCAGCAGCTCGGCCTCCAGTCGCTGATCATCCCCGAGGAGTTCGGCGGGGCAGGCTTCTCCTATGTGGAGCTGATCGTGGTGCTCGAGGAGATGGGAGCGGCCCTACTCTGCTCGCCCTTCTTCGCTACCGTTGCTCTGGCCGCCAACGCCCTGCTGACCTCGGGCGACGCCAAGGCCCAGGAGTACCTGCTTCCCGGTATCGCCTCCGGGGAAACCATCGCCACGCTGGCCTTCACCGAGGACTCCGGCCGTTGGGACGCCGAGGGAATCACCCTGGCGGCAACGCCGGCCGCCGATGGGTGGAACCTGAACGGTCACAAGTCGTTCGTGATCGACGGACACGTCGCCGATTTGATCCTGGTGGTCGGCCGCACCGATGCCGGACTGTCGCTGTTCGGTGTCAAGGGAGACGCGGCTGGACTCACCCGGACATCGCTGGCCACCATGGACCAGACCCGCAAGCAGGCCCGACTCGAGTTCGCCGACACTCCGGCCTGGCTTATCGGCGTCAACGGGGGCGCTGAAGCAGGCCTTTCCAAGACTCTGGATCTCGCCGCCGTGGCATTGGCCGCCGAACAGGTGGGTGGCGCCCAACGCTGCCTCGACAGTTCGGTCGATTACGCCAAGACCCGGATCCAGTTCGGCCGCCCGATCGGTAGCTTCCAGGCCATCAAGCACAAATGTGCCGACATGCTGCTCGAGGTCGAGTCGGCCAAGTCGGCCGCCTACTACGCGGGCTGGGCCGCCGCCGAGGACTCCGACGAGCTCCCGGTCGTGGCCAGCCTGGCTAAGTCGTACTGCTCCGAGGCCTACTTTCACGCCGCTGCCGAGACCATCCAGATTCATGGCGGTATCGGATTCACGTGGGAGCACCCGGCCCATCTTTACTTCAAGCGCGCCAAGTCCTCCGAGCTCATGTTGGGTGATCCGTCGTACCACCGCGAGCTGCTCGCCCAGCGCATCGGCATCTGAGCGACACCTCCGCGCCTCCCGCCTTGAGTACCGTGGTCTCCATACGGAACCACAACGGGGACCTCGTCCTTGCCCGTCCTGACCCACCCTCCCGGAAGTGAGTTACATGAGGAAGTACTTGGCGTTCGTCCTGCTGGGCATCCTGACCCTGGTAGGTGGCGGCTTCGCTGTCGCCGGCGCAATGCAGTCGACGAGCGGCACCAGCCTCGGCCATGCGGTCGAGAACACCCTCAAGGCCTCCAACTTCACGGAGAACCTGATGGAGAAGACGGCTCAGGGCAGCCAGCAGGCCCAACTGGTCTTCCAGTCCCCCGATCGGCTGGGCGGCTGGCTGCGCAGTTCAAACCGCAAAACGTACCTGTTCATCATCGGGACCAAGGAATTCGTCGCCGTGACCCGGTCGGCCTCTGCCTCGGCTCCCACGAAGTTCTACACCCAGCGGACTGCCGGGGCTGTGTCCGTGGACCCAGCCCACACCTACCTTCCCTACTGGAACTGCAATCCTCAGCCTGGGGCACCGCAGCAGAAATGCCCGTCCACCCGGAACGGCTCGGTCACCACGGTCACGGTGAAGCAGGGCGGCTCGACCACGACTCTCACGTACACGGTGACAGGTAACTACGTGTCCGACTTCAAAGCCGTGGCCCCGGGCGGAACGATCGATCTGGCCATCTCCGATGTCGGCACCTCGCCGAAGGTGAATCTTCCCAAGGGCTACACGGTCACCACCGTCATCCCTTCTGGGGGCTGACGCCACCAGGTGATTCCGGCCAGGGATGGTTCAGTCGTCCCGATCGGCCAGAAGTCCGTCGATCCGTGTACGTAGCTGCCGGGCCGCCAGCTCGGGGTCGTCGGCGTCCACCAGCCAGCGCACCACCACGAAGTGTCGGGCCCCGGTAGCCACCAGGTCGCCCACGCTGTCCGGGTCGACTCCGCCCGTCACCCATACCGACCAGGGTGATTCCCGGATGGCGCGGGCCACGTAACCCGTCCCCGTGCCGGGACGGCCCGGTTTGGTCGGAGTCGCCACGACCGGTCCGGCCGAGAGATAGTCGACCGGCCACCTTCCTTCAGTCGCGGTTGATTCCGCGGATCCCGCGGGTGCTGTGGGTGCTGTGGGTGCTATGACGGCGGCCAACTCGTCGGGGGTGTGGGTCGACAACCCGAGAATGGTGTCGTTGCCGACCGTCGCCCGTGCAGCAGCGGCCGACATGTCGTCCTGACCGACATGCACTCCGTCGGCGCCCATGGCCGAGGCCAGGTCAGGCCGATCGTTGAGGACGAAGGGCACACCTTCGGCGGCGCAGACCCGCTGGACCAGGCCAGCGCGGGTCACCAGTCCGGCGTCGTCGAGGTGTTTCTCCCGAAACTGCACGATATCGACTCCACCGGAAATGCACCGGCCCACGAACGCCTCCAGATCGGGCCGGTCCGGGGTGCAGAGGTAGAGGCGCCGCCGGTCAAGTCCCCAGCGGATTCCGGCTGGAGTGGTCGCTCCCGTCGGCGCAGCGGTCGGGATCACCCCGGGTTGGGGAGCTTGGCCCGGGCCTCGGCCTTTGCCTGTTGCTTGAATTGGCGGACCTTGGCCAGCGCTTCGGGCGAATCGATATCGGCAACCGACCGGTGCGATCCAGTCTCGCCGTAGACCCCGGCGGCCTTCTCCCAACCTGGGGGCCGGACAGCGAACTGCTTGCCGAGCAGAGCCACGAAGATCCGGGCCTTCTGATCGCCGAAGCCGGGTAGCGCCTTAACGTTCGCCAGCAGCTGCTGGCCGTCCTCCGCCGTGGTCCAGATGGCTGAAGCATCACCGCCGTAACGCTCGACCACCGCGCCGCAGACCTCCTGGACCCGGCCGGCCATCGACCGTGGGAAGCGATGGAGGGCGGGTTTGGCGCCGAACACTGCCGCCAGATCGTCGGGGGCGGTGGCCGAGATGGCTGCCGGGTCGAGTACGCCGCCGAGGCGCTCCTTCAGGTCGCAGGGCGCCTTGAAGGCCCGCTCCATCGGGATCTGCTGGTCGAGAACCATGCCGATCAGGAGGGCGAGGGGATCGGTACTCAGGAGTTCGTCGGCGGCCTCGTCTCCACTCAGGTACAGGGACATGACCGCAGCGTATGCGAGTTCCCATCACCGTTCGACTGCGTCGGCGGCCCGTGCCCCGAGCGGGCCGAACAACCTTACGATATCCCAAAGGCGTCCGGGGGCGGGACGAAATCTATGACTGACCTTCAGCGGTTGCCCGAGACGGCGAACGTCGCGCTCAGGCCTGGACC
>Ga0209068_10001689_pt1 | contig 10977 bp, 10 predicted proteins | sample ColStrG_CSR_2012_FD_187200 | JGI IMG/M metagenome (GOLD analysis project Ga0209068, IMG submission 187200) | Freshwater sediment microbial communities in response to fracking from Pennsylvania, USA - Cold Stream Run_MetaG_CSR_2012 (SPAdes)... | ecosystem: Environmental > Aquatic > Freshwater >...
GGGCCGGATTCGTGGACGCAGCCGGCCACCAGCGACACGCCCGATCAGTCCGGCACGGCGGGGCGCTACGCGCCGCTGTGGACCGACGAGCCAGGCGGCGTGGAGGTGATCTACGAGAGCAACTTTGATTGCTATCTCGCGGTCTATCAGTCCCGCGGCGGCATCAAGCTGCGCGCCTCGAGCGACCTGATCCATTGGAGCGGACCCGTCGGTCCCACCATCCAGCAGCCCGGCCGCACGCTCTACTACCCGACGCTGCTCGGCGAAACCGGCGATCCGACCATCGCCGGAGCCGCGCCGCGGATCTATTTCAGCAGCTTCCCGATCGGGTCGTTTCCCAACTACAGCACATCGGTCTTCCAGAGCGTGCAGGTGACGCTTTCGCGCGGTGAGGTGGTTCCTTAGAGGGAATTCTCAGGGGGAGCCGTGCAGCGCGGGCCGAGAGTTGGTTTCTGACTCACCACTTGTCGCTCTCCTTGCGAGCGGATGAGGGCCTCTCCGCAACGTCGTCCCTGCGGAAAGCAGGGACCCATACTCCGTGTCCATTCGATCGGCTGCGGCGTATGGGTCCCGGCTCGACGGTCGCTTCGCGACCTTGGCCGGGACGACGCCGGTTTGCATGCAAGCGAGCAACCAACAAAAAATCAGCCCCGGTGAGAGCCGGGGCTGATGAAAAAACCGCAATCTTCGTGCCTACCGCTTCGGCCAGGGCACGCCCTGATAGCCGCGGGCGACCGAGCTGATGCCTTTGTAGATGAACTTCTGCACGCGCTTACCTTCGTAGGTTTCGGTCGTGTACAGGTTGCCCTTGGAGTCCGATGCGATGCTGTGCACGCCATAGAACTCGCCCGGTTGCCGGCCGCCGTCGCCGAACGAGGTGAGCTCTTCGAGCGTGTCGCGCAGGATGACCCGCACGCGCTCGTTCTGGCCGTCCGTCAGCATGATGTAGCGCTGCGCCGGATCCTTGGAGAAGGTGATATCCCAGACCGAACCGGCGCCGAGCGTGTTCTTGGCGTAGAACATCTCCTTGACGAAGGTTCCGTCCGGCTGGAAGACCTGCAGCCGGTCGTTCTGGCGATCGCAGACATAGAGCAGCCCGTCATTGGTGCGCTCGATGCAATGGACCGGGTTGCGGAACTGCTGCGCCGGCGGCGCCTTGGGATCGTAGGGACCGAGATTGGCGTCGTCCGGCTTGTTGCCGTAGGCGCCCCAGTAGCGCTTCATCTTTCCGGTGTCGGCGTCGAGCACCGCGACGCGCTTGTTGAGATAGCCGTCCGCCACATAGGCTTCGTTGGTTTTCGGATCGACCCAGATCTTGGCGGGGCGGCCGAAGTTCTCCTGATCGTTGCTGCCGCCATTCTTGCCGAAATGGCCGACCTGCATCAGGAACTTGCCGTCCTTGGTGAACTTGAGAATTTGAGCGTCCTTTTCGCCGTTGCCGCCGATCCAGACATTGCCTTTGTAGTCCACATGGACGCCGTGGTTGGACGAGGGCCATTCATAGCCCGGGCCGGGACCGCCCCATGAGCGCACCAGGTTGCCGTCCGGATCGAAGACCAGAATGGGCGGCGCCGTTCGGCAGCATTCGGCGATCGGCGGGTTGAGCTCGGCGCCGCGCTCGTTGTTGTGCAGGCCGCTGGCGCCGCGATGGATGATCCAGACGTAGTCCTGCTCGTCGACCCACACCCCGATGGTCCAGCCCAGCAGCCAATTGTTGGGCAGGGGCCTCGGCCAAAGCGGGTCGACCTCGAAGGTCGGGGCCGCGACGCTCGAGCCTTGCGCCTCCGCGCGGTGCTGCAACAGCGCCTGACCGACGCCGAGGCCGATGATGGCCGCCCCGAACGCCATGGCGGAGACAAAGCTACGCTTTTGGAAGAACTTCATTATGGTCGCCTCCCGATTGCTGCCAGAAGCTATCCCTCACGGCCAACCAGACCGCGTTTCCGCAAGGGTGCTTTCTCTTGGTTCAACGAATTGATTATAGAGAAACCGGTCGGACTTGAAAGCGCAATTCAGATGATCCCGGGGTGGCGCCCGGCCGGGGGAAGAATTCCGTGGTTTATCATTGGCTTATTGGGCTGATGCGACCCTGTTTCGCAACGCTCGCCGCGATACTGGCCGGCGTGCTCGCATGGGGCGCTGCCGCCGCCGACATCCCGGCCGAAAACCCGGCCCAGGTCCCTTTCGACGTGCGCGTCACCGCCTTCGTCAAGCCGGCGGGCGATCGGCTCGAATTGTTGATCCGCCTGCCGCTCGCTGCGATGACCGAAGTGGAATTTCCGACGCGCGGTCCGGGCTATCTCGATCTGGCGCGCGCCGAGGAAGCGTTGCGTGGCGCGGCGAAGATCCTGGCCGACGACATCACGGTCTATGAGAACGACGCGCCGCTGGCCATGCCGCAAATCGTGCGCGCGCGCGTGTCGCTCGCGTCCGATCGATCGTTCGGCTCCTATGAGCAGGCGCGCGCGCATCTCGATGAGCCCCGCCTTCCCGACGATTCGGAGCTCTACTGGAACCAGCAACTGCTCGACGTCCTGCTCGTCTATCCGATGGGGTCCGAGCGCTCGCAATTCGCGATCCATCCGCGCGTCGAGCGGCTCGGCACCAGCGTCTCGACCGCGCTCGGCTTCCTGCCGCCCGGCGGTGCCATCCGGGCTTTCGAATTTCGCGGCGATCCGGGCTTGATCCGTCTCGATCCGACGGGGCGCCAAGTCGCGCTCGGCTTCGTCCAGGCGGGTTTCTGGAGCATGCTCGATGGGGCCGACCGCCTCTTGATCCTGCTCTGCCTGGTGATCCCGTTCCGGCAGCCGCGGCCGCTGGTCGGCGTGGCGGCCGCGTTCACCCTCGGGCATTCGCTTTCGCTGTTGGGCACCGCCTTCGATTTGGTGCCGGACGGCCTTTGGTTTCCGCCGCTGATGGAGACGCTGATGGCGGTCACCATCGTCTACATGGGGCTGGAGAACATCGTCTGCGCGGCGCAGCGACTGGACGCCGGCCGCGCGCTCGCAAGGCGCTGGATCCTGGCATTCTGGTTCGGGATCGTGCACGGCTTCGGCCTTTCGTTTGCGCTCGGGGGACTGCTGCAATTCGCCGGCGATCATCCGGCCACCGCGCGGTTGGGGTTCAATGCCGGTCTCGAAGGCGGCGAGATCGCGTTGCTGCTCATGCTGGTGCCGGCGCTCGGGCTGTTGTTCAGGTTTGTGGTTCCGGAACGGCTCGGCATCATCATCGTGTCGGCGCTCGCCACCCGCACCGCCTGGCAATGGATGTTCGAGCGCTGGAATGCGCTCGCGAAATTCCCCTATCCGAAGCTCGATGCCGCATTCCTCGCGAGTGCGATGCGCGGCGCGATGGCGATGCTCATCGTTGCAGGGGCGGTGTGGTTGGTGAGAGGCCTCGTCAATCGCTGGATACGGACGGAAAAAACAGCAATTTGATCGCGGCGGAATGCGCTTTGGCGGGGGACCGCAGCACCGATTGGCCGGCTCATTTCGGCTTGTCGATCGACACGGCAGACTGGGCGCAGAGGTAGGGCTCGATCCGCGCGAGCACGGCGCCCGGCATGATGCGCTGCACCCCGCCCGGCGAGGGTGCGCCGCCGTCGTCCGCCTGGATAGCGTGAATGAATCTGGAATAGGTGAGGACCGGCGTCGGTCCAAACAGGCCGAATGCCGGCGTACCGACCGCCGCCGCGAGGTTCATCGGCCCTGAATCCGAGCCGACGAACAGGTCGGCCTTCGCCAGAAGCCCCGCCGCCTCCATGATGGTGAGATCGCAGGCGTTTACCGTGGGGGCGGGCGCCGATTGGACCAGGTGCTCGGCGCGCGCCGCGAAGTCCGGCCCGCCGATCAGAAAGACCGTGCCGGGCGTGCAGTGGCGAAGGCCGGCGATGAACTCGCCCCATCGTTCCAGGGGCCAGTCCTTGTCAGGAGCCGAGCTGCCGATGCCCAGCACGATCCAAGGACGCGCCTTTGCCGCATAGCGCTCCGCGATCGCGCCGGTCAGCGCCGGCCGCAAGCGCAGGATCGGCTCGCTGGTTGCGGACGGGACCTGCATGGCCTCCATCAACGCGGTCAACCATTCGATCGGATGGTCGTGATAGAATTTGCGATCGATGCCTGCATTGGTGATGAACCAGCGTTGCAGCCCGAAGCCGAGGCCGATGCGCTTTGGGATGCCGGCCGCCAGGGCTGCGAGCGCCGGCCGGATGCTGCGGTCGAGGATCCACACCGTCTCGGGTCGCAGCTGGCGCAACAGCGCGGTGAGGCGCACCAGGTGAAGCCCGCGCGCGAGCTCCGATCCGCGATTTTCGTAATAGAGCGTCTGGGCGATGCACGGCTCGCCCGCCAGGAGCTCGCGCCCGTGCGTCGACGGCAAGGTCAGGAATGTCACGATACCGGCCGGCGCGGTCGCCGCGATGGCGCGGATGAACGGCAAGTGCCAGATGACGTCCCCGATCCCTTGCTTGGCCTGTATGACGACGGTCGATGCCACTTGCTTGCGCTTGATGAAGTTTGTGACGCTGGTTGCGTTTTACGCGAGCCGCTATGGGCCGGCAACCGCGGACTCCGGCCCGTGCGGCCGATGCCGCCGGCGGGGCCGCTGCCGCCGGCGGGGCCGATTCCACCGCCGGCCAATTCCACTTGGATGGATCATGCTCTAGCATCGTTCAGCCCAGGAGGACCAATCGATGCCCAATCCTCGTTCCGCGCGTCCGAACCGCCGCGGCGTTCTGGCCGGCGCGGCCGCCGTGTCCGCGATCCTGGCGGCGCCCGCGGTCGTGCGGGCCCAGGCCAGTGCCCTGAAGATCGCCGTGCTGCTGCCGCGCTCGGGTTACCTGGCGCCGTCCGGTCAATCCTGCCATCGCGGTGCATTGATCGCGCCGCAGGTGCTTGCGCACTACGGCTATCGGGTCGAGCTCGTTCACATCGACACCGAATCGAGCGTCGATGTTGCCCGCACCCAGGCCGAGCGCGCCATCAACGAGGGCGCGAAGTGCATCGTCGGGGCGTTCGATTCGGCCGGGACGCTGGCCATGGCGCAGGTCTGCGAGCAGCGGCAGGTGCCGCTGGTGGTCAATATCGCGGGGGCGCCGCAATTGACCGAGCAGGGCTTGAAATACCTGGTGCGCAATTTCCCGACCGGCGGGCAATTGGTGGTCAACGGGCTCAAGCTGATCAAGGACGTGCTCGCGGCCACCAAGCTCGCGCCCAAATCGGCCGTCTTCATCCACGCCAACGATACGTTCGGCACCGCGCAACGGGCCGCCATGGATCGCCTGTTCCCGGCCGCCGGCATGCCGTTCCAGCTGGTCGATTCGATCGCCTATGATCCGACCGCGCAGGACCTTTCGGTCGAGGTCACCAAGATCCGCGCCCGCAGCCCCGAGCTCGTCCTGGTGGTGACGCGCGCGGCCGATGCCATCAAGCTCGTGCGCGACATGGTGCGCCAGCGCTTCGAGCCACAAGCAGTCATCTCGCCCGGCTCACCCGGTCTCTATGACGAGGAATTCTACCAGGCGCTCGGACCGCTCGCCGACTATCACGTCTACAATTTGCCTTGGGCCGATCCCAAGGCGCCGATGTCGCAGGCGCTGGAGGCGGCCTTCAAGGCGGCGCATCCCAATTTCCGCTTTGCGGTCGACTGCTTCAACGTCGGCTTCACGGTCGAGGCGCTGCTGGTCGCCGCCGCCGCCTTCAAGCGCGCCGGCACCGCCGACGGGGCGCCTTTGATGCAGGCCATCCGCGCGACCGACATCGCCGACCATGTGATGATCGGACCGGCCATTCGGTTCGATGACAAGGGACAGAATCCGGGCATCCCATCGGCCTGCGTGCAGAGCCGCAACCGGACCCCGACGGTCGTGCTGCCGGCCGAGGCCGCCACCATGACGCCGGTCCTGCCGCAACCGTCCTGGCAGGGTCGCAGCTGAGGGGCTCTCCGACCGAGTCGACCTCATGTCTGGCATCATTCTCAATGTCGTGGTTCAAGGCGTGCTGACCGGGCTCGTCTACGGCCTGATGGCGCTTGGCCTGTCCGTCATTTTCGGCATCGTGCGCGTGGTCAACTTCGCCCATGGCGAGTTCGCCGTGATCGCCATGTATGCGGCCTTCGTGCTGTTCCGGAACTTCGGCCTCGATCCTGTCGCCGCCATGCTACCGGTCGCGGCCGTCTTCTTCGGCGTCGGCTATCTGCTGCAATCGGCGCTGATCAATCCGTTCGTCGGACGGGCCGAGCACGAGCAGTTCATTCTGCTGGTCGGGCTCGGCATGGTCATCGTCAACGGCTTGCTGATGATCTTTGGACCCGATGCGCGGCCGGTCAATCTGTCCTATGGGCTCGACAGCTATGAGATCGGCCCCTTGCTGATCGACAAGGCGCGGCTGCTGGCGGCGGCCGCCGCGGTGGTGGTCGCCGCCATCCTGTTCGGGTTCTTCCGCTTGACCGCGCTCGGCACGGCGATCCGCGCCTGCGCGGACAACCTGATCGGCGCCGCGGTGGTCGGGCTCGACGTGAAGCGCCTCTATGCGCTGAGCTTCGGGATCGGCCTTGCCTGCGTGGGCGCCGCCGGCGCCCTGATGGTGACCATCGCGGATGCGCGGCCGGCGCTGGCGCAGGCCTTCACCTTGCAGGCTTTCGTGATCGTGATCGTCGGCGGGCTCGGCTCCATGAGCGGCGCGCTGGTCGGCGGCGTGCTCATCGGCGTGTCGGAAGCGCTGGCGGGCTTCTTTTTCGAGCCTTCGATGAAGAGCATGTTCTCGTTCGCGCTGCTCGTCGTGGTGCTGGTGCTGCGGCCGCAAGGCCTGATGGGCCGCCGCGCATGAGGGCGCTTTGGCGCGACACCGCGCTTTGGCGCGATATGCCCGTGCGCGGGCGCCTGCTCGCCGGCTTGCTCCTCGTCCTGTTGCTCGCCGCGCCCCTGTTCGCCGATCGCTATCTGCTCTCGATCCTCATTCTGATCTTCTATTTTGCCTATGTGGGGCAGGCCTGGAATTTGATGATGGGCTTGGCCGGACAGCTCTCGCTCGGCCACGCGCTCCATGTCGGGCTCGGCGCCTATGTGGCGGCGATGTTGTGGGTCTATTTCGGGATCGGGCCGTGGCTCGGCGTCATTCCGGCGATTGGGGTCGCAGCGCTGGTGGGCGCCGCGATCGCCTGGCTCGGCTGTCGTTTCAGCATCGAGGGTGTCTATTTCGCGCTGCTGACCATCGCGTTTGCCGAGTTCACCCGGATCGCGTTCGATCACTTCGGCGCTGCCGGCGGGGCGGGCGGATTTTTCGTTCCCTACCAGGCGCAGCGCCTGGGCGAATGGTGGAATCTGCGCGGCGGGCAGTGGCTGTTCTATTATGTCGGCTTGGCGCTCGCGACTGGCGCGGTGGTCCTCACGGCCTGGCTCAAGGGCTCGCGGCTCGGCTATCAGTGGCGCGCGTTGCGGGAGGATCAGCAGGCGGCGCGCGCGCTCGGCATCGACATCCTGGCTGCCAAAATGAAGGCCGCGACAATCTCTTCGGCTATGACCGCCGTCGGCGGCGTGTTCTACGCATTTTACTACGACAGCCTGTTCCCGGCGCAGGTGTTCGGCATCGGCCGCTCGATCGAGCTGATCCTCGCGCCCATCGTGGGCGGGCTCGGGACCATTTTCGGCCCGGTGGTCGGCGCGTTCATTCTGACTCCGCTCGGCGAGTTGCTGACCGCCGCCTTGGAGAAGCTCGGCGTCAACGCGCCCGGCGCCAAAGCGCTGTTCTACGGCCTGACCCTGATGTCGATCATCTTCGTTCGACCAGACGGCGTGTGGCCCTGGCTCGCGCGCGCCTGCGGGCTGACCGGCCGCCGAAGCGGAGCATCACCATGACGGCGCTGCTGTCGGTCGATGCCGTGAGCAAACGCTTTCGCGGCCTTCAAGCGCTCGATGCCGTGACCTTGCGCGTCGCGCAAGGCGAGCTCTTCGCCATCATCGGCCCCAATGGGGCCGGCAAGACCACCCTGTTCAATATGATCGCTGGCGAGGTCGCGCCCGACCAAGGCTCGATCGCGTTTGCCGGCGAGCGAATCGATGGGCTTGCTCCCGACCGCATCTGCCGGCGCGGCATCGGGCGCACCTTCCAATTGGTGCGGCCGTTTGCGGCGCTCAGCGTCGAGGACAATGTCATCGTCGGCGCGCTGCTGCGCCGTCCGGCCGTTGAAGAGGCGAGGGCGCATGCCCACGACACGTTGCGGCGTCTTGATCTGTTCGACAAGCGCGTGCAGCTGGCGTCGGCATTGACGCTGCCCGACCGCAAGCGACTCGAGGTCGCGCGAGCGCTGGCGACGCAGCCGCGGCTGTTGTTGCTCGACGAGGTCATGGCCGGATTGCGCCCGACCGAGACCGACCGGATGATCGCCATCCTGCGCGCGCTCAACGACGGCGGGCTCACCATTCTGCTGATAGAGCACGTGATGCGGGCCGTCATGGCCTTGGCGACGCGCGTGCTCGTGCTGCATCACGGCGCCGCCATTGCGCAGGGGCCGCCGCAGGCGGTCGTGCAAGATCCCGCGGTCGTACACTCCTATCTCGGGGCGGAGGCCTTCGGCTGATGCTGCGGATCGCGGAGCTCGATCTGTTTCATGGCGATGCGCAGGCGCTCGACGATGTCGCGCTCACCGTGGAGGAGGGGGCCATCGTTACCGTCGTGGGGGCCAACGGCGCCGGTAAGACTTCGCTCATTCGCACCATCGCCGGCATGCATCGCCCGAGAAGCGGGCGGATATTGTTTCGCGACCGAGATATCGCCGGATGGCCGAGCCATCGCGTCTGCAATCTCGGCATCGGCCAAGTCGCCGAAGGGCGTCAGATCTTTCCCACCCTGTCGGTCGTCGAGAACCTGCGGATGGGCGCCATGCTGCCGCGGGCACGCGCGCGCCAGGCGGCCAATCTCGATCGCGTCACGGCGATGTTTCCGGCGCTGGCGCAACGACTGGGGCAGGCCGCCGGCACGCTCTCGGGTGGCGAGCAGCAGATGCTGGCGATCGGCCGCTGCCTCATGGGTGCGCCGGAGCTGGTGATGTTCGACGAGCCTTCGCTCGGTCTGGCGCCGGCGGTGGTGCAGGACGTGCTGCGCACGATCCGCGATCTCAACCGCGAGGGTCTGACTTGCCTCCTGGTGGAGCAGAATGTCGCCGCTTCGCTCAAGCTCGCGCGCCGCGCCTATGTGCTGGAGAACGGCCGCATCACGCTCTGCGGCAGCGGCGAGGCGTTGCTCGCCGACGATCGCGTGCGCCGCGCCTATCTGGGGATGTGAGCAAGGTTCGCTGCAGGGAAAAGGTGACGTATCCCCGCGCCGACTGCCCGCCGGGGCAAACCTCGGCGGGTCTTCCAGAGCCCAATTCGGCAATCGCCCTAAACGCGCGAGCGTCCCGTGTACCAACCAAAGCCGAAGCACACGACGGCAGCCGCCGCAGCCGCGATGCCGTGCTTCATGTGCACAACAGTCGAGCCCGCCTCGAAGCCGGGCAGGAAGCTCGGCAGCGAACCTGCCGGCATCGTCCAGTAGACAATCGCCACCGCGGCGAATGCCAGTCCCACTATGATCGCAACAATACGCATGCGAATTCGCCCCTCGAGCGGTTCACTTCACCTTGAGATTTTCGGCCGATGTCTTGCCGCGATTGGTTACCAGCTCATACTCCACGTGCTGTCCTTCATTGAGCGTGGTCAGTCCCGCCTTCTCGACGGCCGAGATGTGAACAAACACGTCTTTGCCGCCGCCGCCCGCTTGAGGCTGAATAAACCCGTAGCCCTTGGTCGGATTGAACCATTTCACTGTGCCAGTCGCCATTCTCGTCTCCTGAAAAAGCGCGTAGATGCCCTTACACCCGCCCGGTCAGGCGGTTGCAAATCCGAATTCAGCGCTGTCTTGAGAGGGTCCCGGTGGGGCATAAACAAGCAAGGCCAAAGCTTCGAACCCGAGCGATATAAATGTTCGGCGCTTCGGTTACAATACCGAGTTTACGCCCGCCGCGTGCATGACCGCGCGATCAGCCGGCCGGTACTCTGGTCCGCTCCTAACCTGCCGTTCACCAATTCCATATCACTATCGACCGGCCGCCCCATTCCTGCCGCGATCGAACCGCGGTATGCTGTGTCGCGTCGGGGACGGGCGGGGGTCAATCCACGAATGCGGTCAGGTTGCGTCATGTCCGGCTGCGCAAGCGCGGCAGATGGCGGCAAACTGACGGGAAATCGCGGCGCGGGGGTTTGATGGGGCGGCAGGCCGAGTGGGGGCACGTTGGGCGCATCGCGCGAATCGGCGCGGTGATGTTCGGCTGCGTGGGGCTGGCCAATTGCTCGGCGAGCAAGGTTTTCAGCGACAAGTTCAGCGAGAAAATCAGCGACAAGTTCAGCCAGCGGGTCGTTGCCGAGGGCGAGCCGGTGCCGAAGGGCGGCGGTGGCTATAAAGTGGGTCAGCCCTACGTGATCAATGGGCAAACCTATTACCCGTCCGATAACCCATCCTATCGCGCCGAAGGCATCGCCTCCTGGTACGGTCCGGATTTTCATGGCCGTCTCACCGCCAACGGCGAAGTCTTTGACATGCACGGCATCTCGGCCGCCCACCCGACCATGCCGATCCCGAGCTATGCGCGCGTGACTGATCTCGACAACGGGCGCTCCATCATCGTGCGCGTGAACGATCGCGGTCCCTATGCCCGCAACCGCATCATCGACCTCTCGATCGGCGCCGCCAATGCGCTGGGCTTCTACGGGGACGGGCTCGCGCGTGTGCGCGTGGAATATGTCGGGCGCGCGCCGATCGAAGGCAGCGACGACCGCGTCTTGCTGGCGACGTTGCGGGAGGGCCGGCCCGCGCAGGTGCCCTCGCAGCTCATGGTGGCGTCGGCGCAACCCTTCGTTCCGAGCTTTGCGGATGCAGGCGGCGAAACGCCGATCCCGCTCGAGCGCCCCTTCGGGCTCGGGGGCGCGCCGGGCCGGGTTGCGGC
>Ga0209068_10001690_pt1 | contig 10976 bp, 11 predicted proteins | sample ColStrG_CSR_2012_FD_187200 | JGI IMG/M metagenome (GOLD analysis project Ga0209068, IMG submission 187200) | Freshwater sediment microbial communities in response to fracking from Pennsylvania, USA - Cold Stream Run_MetaG_CSR_2012 (SPAdes)... | ecosystem: Environmental > Aquatic > Freshwater >...
ATGAAACATCGCCGGCAGCGCCGCGAAAGTCACGCCGCCGCCCGCCATGTAGTAGGTCAGCGACCGCACCCGCCACACCTCGGCGATGATCAGCACCAAGCACCCCGGCACCAGCGCCACGCCGAGCGCGGCGCCCAGTTCCATGAACCTGGCGAACACCGGCACGATCGCGTCAGCCCCAGCGATCCAGCGGTCCGTGCCGTTGACACCCAATGCTGCCAGCGACACCGTCAGCCACTCCAGCCCAAACATGAGCATGAAGGCGATGCCCGCCAGCGCCGACGCTGCCGCCGCGATGGCGACCCAGATGAGGCGGAAGATGAGTTTCATACGTTCCCTCAAAGTCGACAGGGTCGGGGGAGGGAAATAGGGGTCAGACCCCTTTCATCTACCTGTCTGGTCCCCCCGCTAGGTCAATGAAAGGGGTCTGACCCCTATTTCCGCTATTGGCTTTGCCAGCACCGGGCGGCCGGCGCAGCTAGGAAGCCATTCCCTCCAGCCGCCCCGCGCTCGCCCGCACCTTTTCGCTCGCGCTTTTCAGCTGCCCGCACGCGGCCATGATGTCCCGGCCGCGCGGCGTTCGCACGGGGCTCGCATACCCCGCCTTGTTCACCACCTCGGCGAACTTTTCGATCTGGCCCCAGTCCGAACACTCGTAGATCGCGCCGGGCCAGGGATTGAACGGGATCAGGTTGATCTTGGCCGGGATTTTGGCCAGCAGCCGCACCAGCTCGCGCGCCTCGGCCAGGCCGTCGTTGACGCCCTTGAGCATCACATACTCGAACGTGATGCGCCGCGCATTCGACAGGCCCGGATAGTCGCGACAGGCCTGAAGCAGCTCGGCCAGCGGATACTTCTTGTTGATTGGCACGAGCACGTCGCGCAGCTCATCGCGGACCGCGTGCAGCGAAATCGCGAGCATCGTGCCGGCCTCGGCGCCCCAGCGGGGGATTTCCGGCACGACGCCGGACGTCGACAGCGTGATCCGCCGCTTGCTCAGCGACAGCCCCTCACCGTCGGCCGCCACCTCCATCGCTTCGCGCACATTGTCGACATTGTAGAGCGGCTCGCCCATGCCCATCAGCACGACATTAGTGATGGCGCGATCGCCCGTCGGGATCAGCCCTCCGTCGTCCGGCTTTTTCGCGCCCGGCCAATCGCCGATGCGGTCGCGTGCGACCAGAATTTGGCCGACGATTTCCTGCGCCGTGAGGTTGCGCACGAGCTTCTGAGTGCCGGTATGGCAGAACGAGCAATTGAGCGTGCAGCCGACTTGGCTCGAAATGCACAGCGTGCCCCGGTCGCTCTCGGGGATATAGACGCATTCGACCTCGGGACCCTTCCCATCGCGCCCGGTCGGGGCCAATCGCAGCAGCCATTTGCGCGTGCCGTCGTTGCTGACTTGCTCGGCGACGATCTCGGGCCGCGCCAGGGTAAAGGCCGCATCCAGCCTGCTCCGTAGCTCCATGGAAATGTCGGTCATGGGTGCGAACGAGGTCGCTCCCTCGACATAAAACCAGCGCCAGAGCTGCTGGACGCGCATTTTGGTGTGCTTCGGGGCGATGCCCAAATCGGTTAACCGCGCAGCCAACGCCGTGCGCGACAGGCCGGCCACAGAGGGCGGGAGCGGCTCTGACGGCGGTGATGCGAGCGCTGCGGATGTGATGATGGCGGTCATGCCCGCTATCTAGGAGAAAACTCCCCGGCTTGTCATCCAGCGTGGGAGCGTGCCCTGGCCCGTCCGGTTCCAGGCGCGCCGCAACATGGCACCTGTTGCGGTACGCCCGAAATAGCGGCTGCCTCACCAAAAGTGGATGGGCTTCATCAATTCGCGGTCAACGTCGTTGCGGGTGACGCCCACATCCTTCAGGTCGTGATCGCTCATGGATATAAGCTGCCTGAGTTGGCGGCGGTCATCGATGGCCTTCACAACGCGCAGAATGTGCTTCAATACGGTGCCTGCGAGCCTGCCGCTCCCTGGGCTGCTCGGAGCGGCGTTAATGTGAGTTTTGGTCTGATCCAACATAGCCCTGCTCCTCTTGCTGCGAAAAGCCGGAATGGCTTGTATCTCGGCCTGATATGCCGTTTCCCAGGGCGGGTGACAAACGATGAATTATCGTGTTATGCGTGAGAAAAATTCACATATGGATCGGATCCGATGGTTCGCAGTTTGCCACCCTTGAATACCTTGCGGAGCTTTGAGTCGGCAGCCCGCCTTGCAAGCTTCTCCAGGGCCGCGGACGAACTGCATGTGACCCACGGTGCCGTTAGCCGCGCCATCCGGCAGCTGGAGGAACATCTCGGGGTCAAGCTGTTTCTAAGGCGAACACGGCAGGTCGTGCTGACCCCGGCCGGCGCACTCTATTCAGCCCGAGTGCGGGACGCTCTGGAGCGCATCGCGGCAGCCTCCTCGGCCCTCGGCCGCGACGATGCCAAGGGTGAATTGACCGTCAGCACCTTGGATTCCTTTGCGTCCAAGTGGCTGGTGCCAAGGTTGTTCCGATTCCGGCGCGCGCATCCGCATATTGATATTCGTTTGGATACCTCGGAAAACCAGGCCAATTTCGAGACCGACGGCATCGACATCGCCATTCGCTTTGGCGCCGGCAAGTATCCGGGCCTTTCGACCACGTTGCTGATCGAGGAGGATATTTTTCCAGTCTGCCGGCCTCATTTCCTCGATGGAACCCATCCGCTGCAAAAGCCGTCAGATCTGCGGCACCACACGCTGATTCACGACGACTATTTCATCACCTGGGCGATGTGGCTGAAGATGGCTGGCGTCGAGGACGTGGATGCCGATCGCGGTCCGATGTTTCTGTCATCCGATCACGCCATTCAGGCGGCGATCCAAGGCGATGGCATCGCGCTTGCCCGCAGCGCGCTCGTGGAGGACGATCTTTTGGCTGGACGCCTCGTCAAGCCGTTCGATCTCAGTTTGCCTGGGGTATGGGCCTACTATGCCGTTTGCCCACTGCGCTCGCTCGAACGAAAGAAGGTACAGGCGTTTCGCAATTGGTTGTTGGAGGAATGTGCCAACGCAGCCAAGGACGCTGCCGCCGCAGTGGTCAACAAGCCGCAGATCAGGTTAACGGCGCGGCGGCACTAGGTCTGATGCCAGCGTCACGACTGCCGGCCCAAGGCACCCTCGTTACTCATCAAACATGCATTCTAACCGGCCGGGCTTTTTCCTCGCGCGACGAACGCTCCATTCAGCCGCCCCGGCTTGCCATAGCCAAGCGGCGCGCCATCAGGCGTGCGCACACTGCCACCGGCGGCGCGGAGAATCGCATCACCCGCCGCCGTATCCCACTCGCTGGTCGCTCCGAACCGGGGATAGATGTCGGCCAGTCCGCACGCCACCTGGCAGAACTTCAGTGAGGACGCCGCCGTGAATTGGCGCGTGATGGGTAGCGTCGCGAGAAAAGCATCCGTCTCGGTGGTTCGGTGGCTGCGGCTGACCACGGCCACCAGCCCGTCCTCCGGCGCCGGTCGCGCCGCGATGGCAACGGGTTCGCCGCCACGTTGCATCATCGCCCTGCCATCGGCGCCGACCCAGTAGAGCTCGCGCCAGCGCGGCACCAGCACCACGCCGAGGGTGGGCAGGCCGCCCTCGATCAGCGCGATGTTGACCGTGAATTCGTCGCTGCCCTCGATGAAGCCGCGCGTGCCGTCGAGCGGATCGACGATGAAATAGGGGCCGGTTGGGGCGGTGGCGTGGGTGGCCGCGTTCTCCTCGGACACGATTGGAATACCGGGCGCCTTGGCCGCGAGGATCTCGGTGATCGCAGCGTCAGCGGCCTTGTCGGCAACGGTGACCGGCGATTGATCGGTCTTGCGTTCCGTGGCCAGCGCATCGGTCGGCACGGCCAGAATCCGGTCGCCAGCGGTCAACGCGGCTTCCAGCATTGCGACGACGAGCGCGGCGCGATCCTGCACTTTAGACTCCTCCGTGGCGATCGAAGCCCTGCCAATGCGCGCCAATCCGGTCTAGCTTGTGACACGTCAACCGCAAGCCGGGAGTTTTCCCCATGAGTGCCTCCTTGGAAGCCATCCGTCCCAATATCGACCACTGGGACGAGCGTGTCGACCTCGCGGCCGCCTTTCGCTGGACAGTGCGGCTCAACATGCATGAGGGTGTCGCCAATCATTTCAGCCTGGCGGTGTCGGACGACGGCCAGAAATTCCTGATGAACCCGAACCAGAGACACTTTTCACGGATCAAGGCCAGCGACCTCCTGCTGCTCGATGCCGGCAACCCCGCGGCAATGGACCAGCCAGACGCGCCCGACCCGACCGCGTGGTTCCTGCATGGCGCGCTGCATCGCCATGTGCCCCAGGCGCGCTGCGTGATGCATGTCCATTCCAAATACGCAACGGTGCTGGCGTCCCTGAAGGACTCATCGATGCCACCCATCGACCAGAACACGATGCGGTTCTACGGCAAGATCGCGATCGATGAAGATTACGACGGCATGGGCCTTGGCGACGAAGCCGAGCGGGTGGGCTCCTTGATGCGGGCGAACCCGGACAAGAGCGTGCTGATCATGGGCAATCACGGCATCATGGTGTTCGCGCCCACCGTCGCCTATGCCTTTGACGAGATGTATTATTTCGAGCGTTCGTGCGAAACGCTGATCACGGCTTACATGACCGGTAAGCCGTTGAGGTTGGCGAGCCACGAGGTCGCTGAAAAGACGGCGCGGCAATGGCGCGAATACCCCGGCATTGGTGACATACACTTTGCCGAACTGAAGGCGATTTTGGATGGGGAGGGTGGCGACTACAGGCGCTGATCGATCATCCTCGAAACACAGCGCAACGGACCTTATGGTCAGCTCGCATCCCGTTCCTTCACGAGCCAGTCGTAGAACACCTCGACCCGGGGATCACGGCGTAGCGCGTCGCGGCAGATAAACGAATAGTCATCCTCCAGGCTGGTGTAGATCGACTCCGGAAACGGTGCCACCAGTCTGCCGCTGTCAAATTCGCTCTTCATCAACGTCAGGTCGGCGATTGCGACTCCCTCGCCCATGACCGCCGCCTGGGCCGCCATGTCGCGATTGGGATAGACCTGCCCGCGCGCCACCATGAAATTATCGCCGCCGAACTTTGTTGCCCAGCGGGACCAGTCATAGTGGTCCTCCGAGGAATGCAGCAGATTGAATTCAGACAGGCCAGCCAGGCCGGCCAGCGGCCTTTCCGCCAGCAATCGAGGAGCGCAAGCCGGCGTCAGCGCGACCGGAAGGAATTTATCGGCACTGATCCCTTTGGGCATGGCCGCCAGGGTGCAGGTAAACCCGACATCGAAATCGCGGCTCAAGAATTCATCCCAGGAATAGAACTTGGTGGTGAGATCAATGCCGAAACCCGGATTCAGGGCACGGAATTTCTCCAACCGCGGCACCAGCCAGCGCAGCGAAAGCGTGTGGGCGCTGATGACCTTCAAATCATGCCTGCCGGCCGAAACCTGTGCCACGCCAGCCTCGATGGTTGAAAATGCCTGGCCGAGGGCCGGGAGCAGTTGCCGGCCTTGATCGGTCAGTTCGACCTTCCGGATCAGCCTATGGAACAGCACGATGCCCAGCTCATCCTCAAGCAGTTTGACATGCCGGCTGATGGCGCCCTCGCTGACGCACAGCTCATCGGCGGCGCGGGCAAAACTCTCATGCCGGGCGGCCGCTTCGAAAGCGCGAAGGGCATTGAGGGATGGAAGCCGCATGGCGTTCCTCATGAGCCTTAGGTTTGCTGATCCTAGCACTCAAAAAGCTTGCTTTGTAGTCTGGGCGGAACCGGAATAATTCAACAACCTGCCCATCAAATGCAGGAGGCCGCAATGGCGCAAAGTCTGACTCGCCCGAATGAACTCGTTGTTGTGCTAAAATCGCTTTACGCGGATGTTTCCGCCCGCCTGTTGCACGTGCTGCAAGTCTGGGAAGGGCGCTATCGCCAGCGGGTCGAGCTGCGCCGCCTGATGCTCATGGGTCCAGAACTGATCGCCGATATCGGCATGACCATGCAAGAGGCCGAAATCGAGGCGGGTCTACCCTTCTGGCGGCCCCCGCAATTGCTGGAAACACATCTTCGATCGCCTATGAGCTGGTAGAAACTTTGGCAACGCCAGACGCTTTTGGCCGTCAATTGGGGTCCGGAGGTGCCACTCGTCTGAACACTGGTCGGGCAATCCCAGCCAAACCATGATGCGAGAGGTCGACGGTTGAATGATCCATCGCCCAGGCTATGGTTGCGGCTTGGTCCCTACTGGAGAAACCGCCGTGAAGCGCATCGAAGAGCAATTCCCCCGCCACAAACTGTCGTTTGGCCCCACACCCATCGAGAAGCTGCCCCGCCTTACCGCCCATCTCGGCGGCAAGGTGGAGATTTTCGCCAAACGCGACGACTGCAACAGCGGCCTTGCCTTCGGCGGCAACAAGGTGCGCAAACTGGAATACCTTGTGCCGGACGCGCTGGCCAGGGGTTGCGACACGTTGGTTTCCATCGGAGGCGTGCAATCCAACCATACGCGCCAGGTCGCCGCCGTCGCCGCCAAGCTCGGCCTCAAATGCCGGCTGGTGCAGGAAAGCTGGGTGCCGTTCAACGATGCCGTCTACGACCGCGTCGGCAACATCCTGATGTCACGGGTAATGGGCGCAGAGATCGACATGGTGAACGAGGGCTTCGATATAGGCATCCGCCGGAGCTGGGAGCGGGCGCTGGCCGACGTGACCGCGCGCGGCGGCAAGCCCTATGCGATTCCGGCGGGCGCGTCGGATCATCCGCTGGGCGGGCTCGGCTATGCAGGGTTCGCCGACGAGGTTCGCGACCAGGAGCGGGAGCTGGGCTTCAGGTTCGATTTCGTCGTGGTGTGTTCGGTGACGGGGTCGACGCAGGCCGGCATGGTGGTTGGCTTCGCCGCGGACGGACGGGCGCGGCATGTCATCGGCATCGATGCGTCGGGCACGGCGGAGAAAACCCACGCGCAGATATTGCGGATCGCCAAGGCCACGGCCGAGAAGGTCGGGCTGGGCAAGGATATCGCGGCAGCGGACGTTGTGCTAAACGCGGATTATGCGGGGCCGATCTATGGCGTGCCGTCGGAAGACACCAATGCCGCGATCCGGCTCGGTGCGCGCCTGGAGGGCATGATGACGGACCCGGTATATGAGGGCAAGTCGTTGCAAGGGTTGATTGACCTGACGCAAAAAGGATTCTTCCCGCAAGGCTCGCGGGTGCTGTACGCGCACCTTGGTGGCGTCCCGGCAATCAATGGGTACTCATATTTGTACCGGAACGGCTGAGTTTACCTGGCTGCTGGCGGCTTGATGCGCTCTACCGGCCCACCTCAAGCCGAGGCAGCCACAGCGCCAAGAGCCCAATCGCTGGTAGCACCGCACAAATCCTGAACACGGTGTCCAGCGACGTCATGTCCGCGAGCCATCCCAGGCCCGCTGCCGCCAGTCCCGACATTCCGAACGCCAGTCCAAAAAACAGTCCGCCAATCATCCCGACGCGGCCAGGCAACAAGTTCTGCGCGTAGACCACGATCACCGAGAACGCCGAGGCCAGGATCACGCCAATCGGCACGCTCAGCACCAGTGTCCAGAGGAAATTGGCGTAGGGCAGCAGCAGCGTGAACGGCAGTACGCCAAGGATCGAGCCGAGAATGACACGTCGCGAGCCAATCAGGTCTCCGACGGGGCCACCGAGAATGGTGCCGGCGGCGGTGGCGGCCAGGAACAGGAACAGGCTGTATTGGGCCATGCCGATGGACACGCCGAAATGGTCGATGAGGTAAAGCTGATAGTAGTTTTGCAGGCTTGAGAGGTAGACGAATTTCGAGAACATCAACGCCACGAGGATCGCCAGCGAGATCGAGATTTGGGCGGAGGCGAGCCCCGCCGCCATGGTGGCGGCGTTGCCTCGTGCCGCTCGCACATGCGTCGACAGCCAACGACGGTACCAGTCGCCGACCCAGCCGAGCAGCCCCATGCCGGCCAGCGCCACCAGCGCGAACCAGGCGACACTGCCTTGGCCGCGCGGCAGCACCACCAATGTCGCGAGCAACGGCCCCAGAGATGTGCCGATATTGCCGCCGGTCTGGAACATGGATTGCGCCAGCCCATAGCGGCCACCCGAGGCATACCGCGCGATCCGGGTCGATTCGGGGTGAAAGATCGAGGAGCCTGTACCGACCAATGCGGCGGCGCCAATGATGAGGGGATAGCTGGTGGCAAAGCCGAGCATCAGCAGTCCGCTCATGGTCAGAACCATCGCCGCCGCGAGCGAGTAGGGCTGCGGCTTCTTATCGGTCAGAATACCGACAATCGGTTGCAGGATCGAGGCCGTGATGCTGAAGGTCGCACCGATCAACCCGATCTGGGTATAACTCAGGCCGTAGCTCGTGCGGATCAGGGGAAAGATGGCCGCAATCAACGACTGCATCAGATCGTTGAGGCAATGCCCGAGACTGAGAGCCAGCAGGATCGGCAAGGCGAGTTCCTGCACCAGTGGGCGCGCGGGTGCAAGCGTAGCGGATAAAGAAGCAGCGTCGTCGTCGGCGGCGGCCATGCGCGATCCTTGCTTAACGCGATCGGAACCTGACATTTAGCAGACGAGTTATTCGCGCGTCTTTGCAATGGGCGCAACCCTGGCTTTCACAAGCGCCTGGGCTCTGCGCCCAACCAGCGGGCCAACCCGGCCCCGGCAAATGCGCCTACAAGCTGGGCAAGGATGAAAGCCGGCGCGTCAGTCCACTGGATGCCGGAGAAACTGTTGGTCAAGGTCCGGGCCAATGTGACGGCGGGATTGGCGAAGGATGTCGATGCCGTAAACCAATAGGCAGCGGTGATATATAGACCCACCACCATGGGCACGACCTCGGGCCGCGTGCGGCCGGTGAGCAGGATGGTGAGCACTAGCCCGAGGGTGGCCACGAATTCTGCGGCCCATTGCCCAGGTCCAGACCGGATCTTCTGCGAGAGTTCGAACAATGGGAGATCGAACATCGCATGAGCGACCAGCACCCCGAGCACCGCGCCAACGATCTGAGCCACAACATAAGTGACGGCGTCGGGTCCATCGATCTCGCCGCGCCACGCCATCACCAGTGTCACAGCCGGATTGAAATGCGCGCCTGAGATGGGACCGAACATGGTGATGAGCACCACCAATATCGCGCCGGTTGGGAGCGTGTTGCCCAGAAGCGCGATGGCAACGTTCCCACCCGCCAGTCTTTCGGCCATGATGCCTGACCCCACGACCGTTGCCAGCAACAGGGCCGTGCCCACCAATTCGGCAACCAGGCTTTGCAGCGGCGATGGCTTGAGCATCGCCTAGGCCTCGCCCTTGCCAATGGCACGCAGGCGGTTTCGGAGGGCCACGGAGTCGAGCGACGTGAGTGGCAGATTGACAAATATGCCGATGCGTTGGCTGAGCATCCGATGAGTGTCGGCGAAGGCAAAGCGCTTCTCTGCCTCGGTGCCGGTCGCCGTGGAGGGGTCCGGCACGCCCCAGTGAGCTGAAATCGGTTGGCCGGGCCAGACAGGGCAGACCTCATTTGCAGCGTCGTCGCACACGGTGAACACAAAATCCATGACCGGTGCGTCCGGCGCGGCGAACTGGTCCCACGACTTCGAGCGCAGGCCGGCTACGTCGTAGTTGAGCTGGCGCAGCAGATCGAGCGAATAGGAATGGATGTGTCCGCTCGGTTGGCTGCCGGCGCTGAAACCCTTGAAACGCCCTGCGCCGAGGCGGTTCATGATGCTTTCAGCTATGACGGAGCGAGCGGAATTGTGTGTGCAGAGAAACAGGACGTTGTAGGGCGATGTTCTGGTCTCGGGCATCGGCGTTCACCTGGCTGGCGATGGGAGGCGACGATTGCCACCGGCTTGTGACAGGTCCGTGACACAAGCAGAGTTCGGTTCAACGTCTGACCTTCATCGAGCCCGGCCAGGTCCACGAGGCGCTCAATCGCGGCTATTGGCGCTTGCCGCTCGGGCCTCCGCCGAAAACGCTGTTGCTTGATGGCCGGAAAGGGCGGCGGTCGCTGGCAGGGACCTGGCAGGCTTGGCCGCCGGGGCGGCCTCGGGGGTTGGCGCCGCCATCGCTGCCGCATCCACAGCCAGAGCGCTGCCGGGCGCCTCGGCCATGGGTTTCATGGTGATCACTGGCTTCATGGCCAGTAATTGCTCCTCGCTCAGGTGGCACGCGATGTAGTGTCCGGCGCCGAACTTGCGCATCGGCGGTGCCACGGTTTCGCAAGTGCCCTTGATCACGTAGGGGCAGCGGGTGGAGAATGGGCAGCCCTTGGGCGGGTTGGACGGTGAGGGAATTTCCCCTGTCAGCACGACTTTCCTCTTTTCCACATTGGCGTCGGCGATGGGCACGGCCGCCAGCAATGCCTCGGTATAAGGATGATAGGGCGGCGCGAACACCTCGCCGGTGGTGCCTTGCTCCATGATCTGGCCAAGATACATGACCACGATTCGGTCGGCCAGATAACGGACCACCGACAGATCGTGGCTGATGAACAGCATGGTGGTCCGGTGGTCGCGCTGGATGTCCATCAACAGTTCGGTGACGGCGGCCTGCACCGAAACGTCGAGCGCCGAGACCGGCTCATCCGCCACCACGACCCGCGGATTGCCGGCGAAGGCGCGGGCGATGCCAATACGCTGTTTCTGGCCCCCTGACAGCTGGCGCGGCAGGCGCTTGGCGAAATCGCGCGGCAGTTTGACTGTATCGAGCAGCCGCCCCACTTGTTCGGTGATCCGGCCCGGATCGCTTTCTCCGCCGAATTTCCGTATCACGCGCGCGATCTGGCCACCGACCGAGTGGCTCGGATTGAGTGTGTCAAAGGGGTTCTGGAAGATCATCTGCAACCTGCCGATGGTGGCGGCGTCCCGCTTTTGCACCGGCAGATGGGCAAGTTCCAGATTGCCCATGACCAGCGAGCCGCCGGTCGCTTCTTCAAGCCC
>Ga0209068_10001691_pt1 | contig 10973 bp, 9 predicted proteins | sample ColStrG_CSR_2012_FD_187200 | JGI IMG/M metagenome (GOLD analysis project Ga0209068, IMG submission 187200) | Freshwater sediment microbial communities in response to fracking from Pennsylvania, USA - Cold Stream Run_MetaG_CSR_2012 (SPAdes)... | ecosystem: Environmental > Aquatic > Freshwater >...
GGGGCAGGGTCAGCAACTGATGGTGCACGGCGATGAACACCGCGGTGTCGACCTCGGCGGCGCGCGCCACGACCTCGTCGCTGACGTCGCGCAGCTGGCCGGCGCGGGCGTCGGCCACGGTGGTGTCGACGGCCAGGATCCGGAGGCCGGGCACGTCAAAGACCTGCACCGGGCCAACGGGATCGAAGCCGAGCCGTTGTCGCGCTTCGGTGACCGAGATGGGGGGTTGGTGCTCCGGCGGGTCATCGTCGTGGCGGCGCCGGGACCGTTCGTTGGGATCATGACGGCGACCCTCACCCGAATCGTGGTTCCCGGGGATGATGAGCACCGGCAGGTCGGTGTCGGCCAGGATGGCGGCGAAACGATCCCACTGGCGGGGCTTTCCACCGTGGGTGACGTCGCCCTTCACGACCAATGCCTCCGCTCCCCAAGCCGTCAGCTCGGCCAGGGCGGCCCGGGCCGCTCGCTCCGGGTGGGCCACCTCCGGTTTCGGCCGCTCGACGATGGTGCTGCGGTACCCGAAGCTGCGCTCGCCGAGATGGATATCGCTGATGGTGGCGAAGCGGAAGAGCTCCGGGCCCGGTGGGCTGGTCAGAGTGCGGGCGACGGGTCGTCTCCAGCCTGACCGGTCGATCCATCGAATCTCACTGGCTGGTTCCAGATCGGTGATGACCAGGGCGTCGGGCCCGGCGCGGGCGGGGATCTCGATCCGGCGATCGCCGACTTCCAGTCTGGTCACGCCCAGGCCTCGGGCCGGCCAGGTCAGCTGCACGGTGGTGTCCTCGACCGCGAAGAGCCAGGGGTCGCCCAGACGCCCGATCGACGCCACCGGGTCAGCGCGCCGAATGGTGGGCCAGGTGGTGAGCCAACGCGTCGGAGGCGCGGGCCCGCAGTGCGACGTTCACCTCGAGCCGCTCGAGATGTTGCGCCAGCTGCTTGTCACCCTGAGGAACCTCGTGCTCCTCGAAGAAGGCGTAGACGTCTTGGGCCACGGCGGGGTCCGAGAGGCTTCGGATCCCGCTGAGCATGCGCACGATGCTGTTGGACGGGAAGCGTTCGCCCAGGGTCTGCCAGTGCTCGTGCACGAAGGCCCAGGCGCGAGGCCCCTGCGTCCGATTGCCCATGGCTCGAGCGAGGAGGTACGGCGCGTTCTGGGAGCGGATCTCGTCGGTGAGGGTCATGGCCGTCAGCCGGTCCACCAGCTCGGGATCGTCGAAGGCGGCCAGCGCGTAGAGGTAGCGCAACTCCTCCTGGGGCGTTGTCGCCGTGTGGAAGCGCTCTACGAACACGTCGAAGTCCTCCGCGCCACCCGATGCGGCTACGACGGCGATGGAGGCGGCCAACACACTGGGGTCCGCGGTCGAGGCGCTGTCGGCCAGGCCCACCAGGGCACGGGCCTCGGTCCGCATCACCGGGTCGACGGCCAGGACGCCGAGAGCCTCGATGAGCACACCCCGCAGCTCGCGGTCTCGGTCCGTCTCGCTGGTCGCGGGGGTGAGACCCAAGCGGAGCAGGGCCGGGCGCACCAGCAGACCGATGCGGGTGGCCAGCGCGGCCCGATCGTCGCCTTCGACCAGCCGATCGAGCGAGCCGAGGGCGGCCACGATGCGTTGCCAAACCGACAGGTCGGTCTCGGCGGCGAAGGCTTCAGCCATCTCGAGGAATTCGACGGCCGTCATGCGATCGGCGAGCACCGCCGCCCAGGCGTCGTCGACAAGACCGTAACGCTCGATGGGCGAGAGCTCAGCCTGGGCCTTGGCCACGAGCGAGGCCCGCAGGTCGGGGGCGTAGGCGGCGCGGTAGAACCCGGTGCCTTCGGTGTTGGCCAGCACCCAGTCGACGGGTTCGAACAGCGCCACATCGAGTCCATCTCGTTCGAGGAGCTCCTGTTCGAACGTCACGATCTCCCCGACGGCCTGGGTGAAGATGAGTGGTACCGGCCAGGTTCGGGCTTTGAGCTCGCTCTCGACGGCGGCGTCGCCCTCGCCCAGGTCGCCGGCGTAGGCAAACGGTTCCTGGCCAAAGCGCAGCGTCCCGCCATCGTTGACCAAGTCGACCGTAACGAGCGGGTACCCGCCCTGGAAGATCCAGCTGTCCATGATGCGGCGCACCGGTTCTTCGGTCACGCTTTCGATGGCATCCCAGAGGTCGGTCGTCTCGGTGTTTCCGTAGGCGTGCTGCGCGATGTAGTGGCGGATGCCTTCTCGGAACGGGTTGGCCCCCAGGTATTGCTCCAACATGCGAACGACGGCCGCCCCCTTCTCGTAGGTGAGCACGTCGAACATGCCCTCGGCATCGGCCGGCGACACCACCGGGAACTCGATAGGCCGCGTCGTCTCCAGCGAGTCGGTGTCGAAGGCCATGGTCCGGGACAGGCCGAACGACGCCCAGCGATCCCACTCGGGCCGGAAGGCGTCGGTGGCCATCATCTCCATGAAGGTGGCGAACGCCTCATTCAGCCAGATGCCGTTCCACCACTTCATCGTCACCAGGTCGCCGAACCACATGTGGGCCAGTTCGTGGGCGATCACGTCGGTCACGTTCTGCAACTCGGGCTGGGTCACCTCGGTCGGTTCGACGAGCAGCAGGGCCTCGCGGAACGTGATGCACCCCAGGTTCTCCATGGCCCCGAAGGCGAAGTCGGGCACCGCCACCAGGTCCACCTTGTCGCCGGGGTAGGCAACCCCGAAGTACTCGGCGAAGAAGTCGAGGCAGAAGGCTCCGACCTCGAGCGCGAAATCGGTGAGGTGACCTTTGCCTCGGGGATACACGATGCGCAGCGGGGTGCCCGACACATCAACGGGGTCGGTGACGTCGAGCGGGCCCACGATGAACGCCACCAGGTAGGTCGACATGACCATCGTGTCGGCGAAGCGCACGACGTGTTTGGCATCGCTATCACGGGGGGCCCGGCTCACCTCGGCGCCATTGGACACAGCGGTGAGGTCGCTCTCGATGACCAGCGTGATGCCGAACACCGCCTTGAAGTCAGGCTCGTCCCAGCACGGGAACGCCCGGCGAGCGTCGGTGGCTTCGAACTGCGTGGTGGCGATGACCTGGTCGACTCCGTCGGTATCGGTGAACGTGCTGCGGTAGAAGCCGTGGAGCTTGTCGTTGAGGGTGCCGGTGAACTCGGTGTGCAGCACGCGGATGCCGGCTTCGATTGGGGTGTCGAAGTGGAGGGTCGCCCGCTCGGTGGTCTCATCCAGCTCGATGCGGGCGGCGTCGATGGTGCGGCCGTCCTCGAAGACCACCCCGGCTCGGGTGATGTCGAGCTCGATGGCGTTGCACACGATGCGATCGACCCGCTCGACCACGTCGATGGTGGTGATGCAGGTGCCCTCGAACGTGAACGCCGCCAGGTCGGGCTCGATGGTGAGGTCGTAGCGTGAGGGCACGACGGAGCGCGGCAGACGGTAGGGATCGACGCCCGGGTCGCGGTCGGGGACGGTGGCGGGGACGGTGAGGTCGGACACGGGCTGCTCCGGGGTCGCTTCGAGGACGTGCAGAGCGTACCGACCCCGCTCTGTGTGCTAGCAACGCCTGTCCCGCAATCCCGTCTGCGCTTCCTCCCGCGGCCCTCGCCGTGCCGGGAACGGCACCTCCCCGGAGATCTCATGACTGACAAAACCCTCGATGTCGTCGCCATCGGAAATGCCATCGTCGACGTGTTGGCTCATGCCGACGAGGCCTTTCTTGACCGACACGCCATGGTCAAGGGGTCGATGCAGCTCATCGACGAGGATGCCGCCGAGAAGCTCTATGCCGATATGGGCTCTGCCATCGAGGCATCAGGTGGGGCGGCGGGCAACACCGCGGCAGGCATGGCGTCGCTCGGAGGCCGGGTGGGGTTTATCGGTCGGGTGCGTGACGACCAGTTGGGCGATGTCTACGGCCACGACATCCGCTCGATCGGCGTCGAGTTCCGGACACCGGCCGCCGCCTCGGGTCCGGCCACGGGTCGATGCCTGGTCCTCGTGACGAGCGATGCCGAGCGCACCCTGAACACGTTCCTGGGTGCGGCCAGTCTCCTCTCCCCGGACGACGTGGACGAGGCCTTCGTGGCCTCGGCCGAGATTGTCTACTGCGAGGGCTATCTGTGGGATCTGCCCGAGGCCAAGGCCGCGCTCATCAAAGCCATGGACGCGGCCCGGGCCGCCGGTGGCAAGGTGGCCTTCAGCCTGTCGGACTCGTTCTGCGTCGATCGTCACCGCGCCGAGTTCCTCGACCTGGCGGAGAACCGGATCGACATCCTCTTTGCCAACGAGTCCGAGATTTGCTCGCTGTATGAGGTGGACACATTCGACGAAGCGGCTGCTCGGGTGGCCGGCCATTGCGAACTTGCCTGTCTGACCCGCAGCGAGAAGGGCTCGGTGATCATCACGTCAACGGGGGAGCGGGTAGTGGTTCCCGCGCACCCCATTGGTCCGTTGGTGGACACGACCGGCGCGGGGGACCTCTACGCCGCCGGCGTCCTCTACGGGCTCACCCACGGCGCCAGCCTCGAGCGCTGCGCCCAACTCGGTTCGCTGGCTGCCGGCGAGGTCATCAGCCATTTGGGCCCCCGCCCCGAGACCGACCTCGCCGCCCTGGCCGCCGCCGAGCTCCCGACCTGACCCACCCGCCCGCAGTCATGGCCCAGGTGGTGAGCCGCTCGGTATCGCGGGCGGTGAGAAGGCGGGAGCTGTGGAACGGGAATCGGGAGAGCTGGCGGGAGTGGTTCAGCCCCGAGCACCCCATTCGCTGGTCCTGGAGCACCTATGACGCCAAGCAGGCCGACTATCCCCAGCGGCTCGCCTCCGCGGAGTACGCCCACGTTCGGACCCACCGCCTGCGCGGGAGACGCCAGACCCGAACCTTCCTGGACGAGGTGGCCAAGCGTGCCGCGTGATCCCGCCGAGAACCACGCCAAATCTGCAAGCGCAGCCACCGCAGCGGTAGGTCCGCTTGACCCCGCGATAATGATCGTTATTATTGCGGACGTGACCGACCTGGCCCCTGTCCGCGATCCGCTGCTGATCGACCTCGCCGAGATCGATGACACCACCGAACGGCTGGTCACGGCTGCCGCCCAGGTCTTCGCCGAGCGCGGCTACGACGGGGCCGGCGTTCAAGAGGTTGCCCGTCGTGCCGGGCTGACGACCGGGGCCATCTACAGCCGATTCTCCGGCAAGGCCGAGTTGCTGGCCGAGGCGATCCGCCAGTTCACCAGCCACGAATTCGACCACCTCTTCGCCCAACACCGCTTCGCCGGACGGGTCACCGACCTGTTGGCCACCGTGGGTTCGCATTTGGTGACCCGGGAACCGTCGCCGGCCCAGGCCATCCTGCTCGAGGCGTTCGTGACGGCCCGTCGCGACCCCGAGGTGGCTGAGGTCTTGCGCAACCACCTGGCCGAGCGCGCCGCCCAATTGCACGCGCTGGTGGACGAATCCAAGGCGGCCGGTCTCGTCGACCCCACTCTCGACACCGCGGCGATGGTGCATTTCGCTCACGCTGTCGGGCTTGGTTTCCTGCTCTTCGAAGTCATCGGTGCGCAGAATCCTGCCGCTGAGCCGTGGGACGGGGTCATCACCCGACTCCTCTCGTCACTCGGCCCCGATCCCGCTCACCCACTCACCCCCGTCATCGATCCCGAACCGCAGAACTAGGAGCTCTCCCATGGCAACCGACCAGGACATCCTCGGCCGCGCCGACGTCAACGACCTCGAGGCCATCATTGCCATCACCAACACTGATGTGCAGGAGATGATCCACACCGTCGAGGACAACGCCGACGCCATCTTCACCTGGGACTACGAGAAGGGCGCCCGCCCCGCGCTCAACAAGCTCTACGAGAAGGCAAAGACCGCCCAGTGGAACGGCGAGACCGATCTCGACTGGTCGATCGATGTCGATCCCGAGAAGATCATCTCCGAGCTACAGGGCAGCAACGCCGCCGGGCCGTTCCAGTGGGTTGTCGAACATCCCGACTCGCCGTTCAAGAACTTCGGCGACAAGGAATGGACCGAATTGGGTATCGAGAGCATCAACTGGCGCCTGAGCCAATTCATGCACGGTGAGCAGGGCGCCCTCATCTGCACGGCCAAGATCGTGGAAACGGTGCCGTGGATCGACGCCAAGTACTACGCCTCCACCCAGGTCATGGACGAGGCCCGCCATGTCGAGGTCTTCGCCAAGTACCTCCAGGAAAAGTGCACCGGCTACTACCCGATCAACGCCCACCTCAAGATGCTGCTCGATGACATTGTCCAAGACAGCCGCTGGGACATGACGTATCTGGGTATGCAGATCATGGTCGAGGGCCTGGCCCTGGCCGCGTTCGGCTTCATGCACCAGATGACCGACGAGCCGCTCCTCAAGAAGCTCCTGCGCTACGTCATGAGCGACGAAGCCCGCCACGTCGCCTTCGGCGTGTTGTCGTTGAAGGAGTACTACGCCGAGTTGAGTGATGCCGAGATGCGCGAGCGTCAGGAGTTCACCTTCGAAGCCGCGGTGCGCATGCGGGACCGGTTCCTCCAGCAGGAGGTGTGGGAGCGGATGGGCATCGACGGACGCAAGATGGTCAAGATCCTGCTGGCTACGCCGCCGGACCAGCAGCTGTTCACGCAGATGTTGTTCTCCAAGATCGTGCCCAACTGCAAGAAGCTGGGACTGCTCGACGCCAGTGATGCTTGGCTGCGCCACCGATTCGAAGAGATCGGCGTGATTCAGTTCGAGGATTGGGCCGACACCGGCGAGGAATATCTCGAGTTCGATGCCGTCTCGCAGGACCGCGTTGCGGCCGAAAGCGCCTGACATGGGCTACACCTGCTTCGACGTCACCGAAAGCGACCACGTTGCCCACATCCAGCTGAACCGGCCCGACAAGCTCAACTCGATGATCCCCGAGTTCTGGATGGAACTGCCGGCGATCGTCAAGGGCATCAGCGCCGAGGGTCGGGCCCGGGCCATCGTGGTCTCCTCGACCGGCAAGCACTTCTCGGCCGGTATGGACCTGGCCGTATTCACCGGTGGCGGCACCCTCGCAGCCGACGACGTCAAGGACAAAGCCCCCCGTCCGCCAGTCGAGCAAGGCCGGGCTCGGGCGCGCCTTCGCGAGTCGGCGCTCATGTTGCAGGACAGCTTCACCGCCTTCGAAAAGGCGCGCATGCCCGTCATCGCCGCCATCCAGGGCGGGTGCATCGGCGGAGCCGTCGACATGGTGACCGCCTGCGACATGCGCTACGCCACGGAGGACGCCTTCTTCGTGATCCAGGAGATCAACATCGGCATGACCGCCGATGTGGGCACCCTCCAGCGCTTGCCCAAGCTCATCCCTGACGCGCTCGTGCGCGAACTGGCCTACCTCGGGGGCCGCATGCCCGCCCGCCGGGCCTATGAGGTCGGCCTCCTCAATGGGGTGTTCGCCACCCACGACGAGTTGGTGGCTGGGGCGCTTGACGTCGCCGCCCAGATCGCGGCCAAGAGCCCGTTGGCCATTTGGGGTTCGAAGGAAATGATCACCTACGCCCGGGATCACTCCGTTGCCGATGCGCTCAACTACATCGCCACCTGGCAGACCGGCATGTTCCAGCCGGCCGACATGATGGAGTCGTTCACGGCCAAAGCCGAGGGTCGCGACCCGGCCTTCGACGACCTGCTCCCGACGCCCGACGAGTTCTGAGGGCTACGACACCACGAACACGGGGTGGCGGGGGGCGATGCGGGCCAACTCCTCATCGGGCGACTCCGCGGTGACGCCGTCGAAGAACACGGCGACCTCCAACTTCCACTTGGCCAGGTAGGCCCGGAGCACCTCGACCTTGTCGGTGTCGCTGAGCTCGGTGGCCTGGAAGAGCTCCACGTGGCGGCCGACCCGCAGCTCGCCCTCGCCGGCGGCTCGCAGATTGCGCACCCATTGGGTATGCCCCCGCGGTGCCACCAGATAGTCCTGGTCGCCCAGGGTGAGCAGGTTGACCGGGACCGAGCGCCATTCGCCGGACTTGCGACCTCGCACCCGCAACTCGCGTGAGCCCCACACGCTGACGCCGCGTCGGGTGAGAAAGGCCACAAGGCGATTGAAGACGTTGCGGGTGAACCAGCCGGGCTTGCCGTAGTGATGTTCGGTGGACTGGTCGTTCATGGGGACTCCTTGGGTCGAACGGCGAGAGCGCCGAGTGGTGAAGGTGAGTGGCGAGAAAGCGAGAGCACTGCTCTCGTGGTTCATCATGGGGTACTCCTTGATGCGTGTCAAGAGCGGTGCTCTCATTTCTTGCCAGTGCTCTCGATATGAGCGACACTGGGGACATGAGCCGTTCGCCCGCCCCTACCGATCCGACGAAGGCCGCTACCGCCCGGGACCGGGTGCGCGCCGAACTGACGGTCGAGATCAAGAACATCGCCCGGCAGCAGCTGGCCGAAGAAGGTTCGGCGGCGCTCTCGTTGCGGGCGGTGGCGCGCGAGCTGGGCATGGTGTCGTCAGCCGTCTATCGCTATTTCCCTAGCCGGGACGATCTCCTGACGGCATTGATCGTGGATGCCTACGAGGCGGTAGCCGATGCGCTGGAGCGCGCCGATGCCACGCGGCGGCGCCCCGACCTGTTGGGCCGCTGGCTGGCCATGGCCAAGGCGCTGCGCTCGTGGGCCCTGGCCAACCCGCAGGAATACGCCCTGATCTATGGCAGCCCGGTGCCGGGCTACCGGGCGCCGGTCGACACCATCGACCCGGCCAGCCGAGTCAGCCTTGCCTTCCTCCGGTTGGTCAGCGACGGGGTGGCATCAGGCCAGATGGTGGCGGGCCCTTCGACCGCATTCCCCAAGGCGGTGCGGGCCGATTTCGATGTCCTGCGGCGACTGGCGGGCCTCGACGCGCCCGATGCGATCATTTCCCGGGGGCTGCTGGTGTGGACCGGACTGTTCGGGACGCTCAGCTTCGAACTGTTCGGGCGTCTCCACAACGTGATCCACGACTACGACGCGTTCTTCGATCTCCAGATGCGCCGGTCGGGCGAGTTTCTCCTCACCGGGAACTGACTGCCGCGGTCAGACCTGGCGGCGGCCCCGCTCGACGATGGCCTGGCGGCGGGCCTCGACCTCGGCTGGGTCGAGCCGGGTGCGGGCCCATTCCCGGGAGATGTCCGCCTCGATCTGCCAGCCCTCGTCGGCGGTGGTGAGGCCGATGCAGTCCGATGGCCTCGGGCAGCAACACGGTGAGGCCCCATCCGGGCATCACCCCCACGCGGGCGTGGGTGTCGGCGAAGTGGGCCCGTTCGCTGGCCACCAGGAAGTCGCAGGCCAGGGCCAGCTCGAAGCCACCAGTGATGGCCACGCCGTTGACGGCCCCTATGACGGGCTTGGTGTGCGGCGGCAGGGGGCCCCGGGTATCGCGGGGCACGACGAGGTCGCTCGGCCACGTCGATCAGCACCACCTCGTTCCCGCCGGACGGTGTCGTCACGGTCAGGGTTCCTCGAGGTCGAGGGGCGGGAGAAAGTCGAACGTGAGATCCCCCAACTTCACCAGCAGCGAGGCGATCCAGCCGCCCATCGCCGAGAAGTGGTCGTCGAGGATGGAGCCGTCCTTCAGGGTGGCCTCCTCCAAGTCGTAGGAGCCTTCGTACGAAACCTCGATGGCGAACTCGGCGTCCTGCAGATCCTGCAAATACAGGGTCTCGATGGTGGGACCGGAGCGGTCGAGGCGATGGCTACCGATGGCCGGGCTCTGCTCGGGAATGGCACCGAGGAGCATGGCCGGGTCGGGGCTGGTCTTGAGGCGTTGCACGCGGAGCACGATCTCGACCTCGATGCGGGGCGGCTCGTCCACCGGCTCACCGATGTACCACGAGCGATAGCCGCTCTGCGCCCACGTCGGCCAGCCCAGGGTGATGTCGGCCTGCACCCGAGGGGGCAGACCCTCGCCCGGCAGCGAGTAGCTGGTCTCCCAGGTGGTATCACCCAACAGCACGTCGACCTGGAACCGTTCCTCGAAGGCTTGGCGCTCGAGTAGCGCATTCTCGAAGGCGTCGCGCAGGGCGCCGATGGCATCGGTGAAGACGTGATCGAGCATGGTGGGCCGAGGCTATCTCGCGCCGACCTCAGCCCGGTTCGGGCCCATTCGTTGGGTCCGGGGGCCGATGAGGTGCATCGCCGTTTGTCGGCGTTCGGGGGACGACAGCATTCGCCGGGCGGTGCCAGCATGGCTGATACTTCCCGGGTGCGGGCCGGCGACACCGAGCCCGTTTCGTTCACACGCCATCGAGGGGGACCACCGTGACCAGCCTGACAACCAACGACCTTTTCTCCGTGAGTGGAAAGGTGGTCCTCGTGACCGGGGGGTCCCGGGGGATCGGCGAGATGATCGCCGCCGGCTTCCTGGCCAACGGCGCCAAGGTCTACATCAGCTCGCGTAAGCGCGACGTCTGCGACGCCACCGCGGCTCGCCTGGCCGCAGAGTACGGCGGCGAGTGCATCTCGATCCCCGCTGACGTATCCGACCTGGACGGCATCGAGGCGCTGGTCACCGAGCTGTCAGCGCACGAATCGCACCTCGACGTGCTGGTCAACAACGCCGGGGCCTCGTGGGGAGCACCAATCGACGAGTTCCCCGAGGTGGGTTGGGACAAGGTCATGGACATCAACGTCAAGGGAGTCTTCTTCTTGACGCAACGGTTGTTGCCGCTGCTCGAGGCGGGAGCGACGGCTGAGGATCCTGCCCGCGTCATCAACATCGGGTCGGTCGACGGCATCCGTACCCCGTCGTTCGACACTGTCTCCTATGGGCCGTCCAAGGCCGCGGTGCATGCCCTCACCAGCCAGCTGGCCGGCAAGCTGGTCAAGCGGAACATCATCCTCAATGCCATCGCCCCCGGTCCGTTCCCGACCTGGATGCTCAGCACCGGCGTGGGGACCGGGGGCGACGTCGATGGCACCGACTGGGAGGCGGTTGGTCGCACGATGCCCCGGGGTCGGGTGGGCACCCCCGAGGACATCGCCGG
>Ga0209068_10001693_pt1 | contig 10970 bp, 10 predicted proteins | sample ColStrG_CSR_2012_FD_187200 | JGI IMG/M metagenome (GOLD analysis project Ga0209068, IMG submission 187200) | Freshwater sediment microbial communities in response to fracking from Pennsylvania, USA - Cold Stream Run_MetaG_CSR_2012 (SPAdes)... | ecosystem: Environmental > Aquatic > Freshwater >...
TCGCTGGTCGAAGATCCTCAACACGGATTTGCGAGCAACCGGAGCGCTACCAGCGCGGGCCGCAACCAGGTTGGCCACCCCGAGTGACAACCCGAGCGACAAGCTCATCTCGCGCACCCCTGTGTCTGTTGAGTCACTGCCGGTCGACCGCCGATCCTCACCATATCGGCTCAGGATTCCACTGACCCACAACCAACTTGTTAGCGGAGTTCGGGTGGCACCGTGATCACCGTCGGCACCTCCGGAATGGTGATCACCGAGGGCAGTTGCGGCAGGTGGTGACGATGGGTTGGCTGCTGTTGCGTCGGCTGCTGCTGGGTTGGTTGCCACACAGGCGGCTGGACTGCGGTACTGCTGGGCGACGCGGTCGTGGTTGTCGACGGCGACGGTGACGGCGACTGCGAGGGGGTGGTGCTGGTGCTTGTCGACGGGACCGTCGTGCTGGTCGACGGGTTATTGCTGGTGCCGTGGCCGCCGTGGATCAGCTCGACGATGCCGTAGACAATCAGTCCGATCAGGATCGCAACGAACAGGCCCCAGCCGATGAGCACCACGGGCTTGCGATACCACGGGGTGAACTCGGCCTCTTCGTCTAGAGGGTCGAGAAATTCGGGGAGCTCGAACTGCTCGAGAGCAGGCGGCGAAGTTGGCGGAGGCATCGGATCGGCATCCCCCGTCCGAGGCGGTGCCGACTCCGCGGCCGGTGGTGGAGATCCGCCCCTGCCGTATTTGGCGTGCTGGGTCGGTTGATCGTTGAAGTCGTCCGGCCGTCCGGGTGCCACCGCATTCATGCTACTGATACCGGCTGGCGGTTACATCCACTCAGAACGTGTCGACCTTCTCGATGCTGACGAACATGCCGTGGCGAGTGTGTTCGTTGGTGAACCGGGTGCCGTCGGTGGTGGCGATTATCGTCCAGCCCTGTGCGTCGTAGGTCTTGTAATCGATGGTGACCGTCGGAATGGCTCCCAGGTTGCCGAGCACCCAGTTAACAGCGCCGTCAGCGGTGACGCTGACGCCGTTGGCGTGCTCGCCATCTTGTAATGGGGAGTGGGTGAACGGTGCCTCGCACCCGACGCTGTCCTTATTGATCTGGCAGCGCGTCAGACCGGACTTGGTTTCGATGAAGACGTAACCATTCTCGTCGGGTTTGAGCGGGACGGCGCCGGCCGGAGCGGTCGGGCTTGCTGGTGTGGTCGGTGGCGCGGGGCTCGGACTTGTGGTGGGGGGCGGCGTCAACCGGGGCGTAGGGAAGGAGGGCTCGGTCGGGCCTGCCCCCGGCATGGCCACCGGTTTGCCCTCGATGATGCTGCTGCAGCCGGAAAGCAGGACTGCACCGGCCAGCAACAGCGACGAGCCAAAGGCGAGACTCCGCCGTGTCTTTTGCGATAACCGCACCCGTCGCTCCCCGAAAATCTGAGATATCAGAGGTCAGATTACGCACCAGGCGGCACAAGCTAGTGCAGTGACGCGCGTTTGGACCGTCGCCGATGGCAAAGCGTTACCGCAGCGCGGCATACGCTCCGGTTTCCGTCAATCCTCCACGTTCACCACGGGCGCAGGCGCCGCATCCCCGGCGCCGGGGCCGGGGGCCCGGGCGGCGGCAGCGACACGGCCGCGGACCAGATACCAGCCGCCGACGAGAGTCGGGATGCCGACGAGGGTCGCGCCCATCATCCAGGGACCTTGCACTTTGTCGAAATACATCAGGATCAGCACGGCGGCCAGGAAAACCAGCGTGGCATAGCCGCTGTAAGGAGACAGCGGCATCCGGAATTTCGGCCGCTCATGCGTCCCGGCTTTCGTCAGGTAGTAGAACCGCAGTTGGCACGCCACGATCGTCGCCCAGGCAACGATGACGCCCGTCGCGGCGATGTGGAGCACGATCTCGAACGCTTGGCTGGGTTTGACCGCATTGAGCACGATGCCGAACAACCCGATCCCGGCGGTGAGCAGGATCCCGCCAAACGGCACGCCGTTCTTCGACATGATGGCCGTGAACTTCGGGCCGCTACCACTCATCGCCATCGACCGCAGGATCCGGCCCGTGGAGTACAGGCCGGCGTTCAGGCTTGACAGCGCCGCGGTGAGCACCACAAGGTTCATCAGGCTGCCCGCACCGTGAAAACCGGCCTTGGAAAAGAACGTCACGAATGGGCTCACGCCGGCGTGATATGCGGTGTAGGGCAGCAGCAGCCCCAACAGGATCGTCGACCCGACGTAGAAGACCGCGATGCGGAACACCACCGAGTTGATCGCGCGCGGCATGACCTTTTCCGGGTTCGCCGTCTCCCCTGCCGCGATGCCGATCAGTTCGACGGCGGCGTAGGCGAACACCACACCCGAAGTGACCATCACCAACGGGAGCAGGCCGGACGGCAAAAGCCCCCCATGGCTGCTCCACAGCTGTGGTCCGGTGTCGTGACCGTCGATCTTGAAGCGCCCGGCCAGAAAGACGGTCCCGACGATGAGGAACGTCACCAGCGCCAGCACCTTGACCAACGAGGCCCAGAACTCCAGCTCACCAAAGACCTTGACCGAGATCAGGTTCATCGATGTGACGACGACCAAAGCGATCAACGCGAGCGTCCACTGCGGAACCGAATCGAATACCTTCCAATAGTGGATGTAGGTCGCGATGGCGGTGGTGTCCACAATCCCGGTCATCGCCCAGTTCAGGAAGTACATCCAGCCTGCGGCGAAAGCCACCTTCTCCCCAAAGAATTCACGGGCATAGGAGACGAAGGACCCCGAAGAAGGGCGGTGCAGCACAAGCTCACCCAAAGCGCGCAGGATCAGGAAGACGAAGACGCCGCAGATCCCGTAGACGATGAATAATCCGGGCCCAGCTGACGCAAGCCTTGCTCCGGCGCCGAGGAAAAGGCCGGTTCCGATGGCGCCGCCGAGAGCGATCATCTGCAGCTGCCGGTTCTTGAGGGACTTGTGATAGCCGGCGTCTTCGCGCGTGAGTCCCTCGGCGGCGGTGTTCTCCGGTGGCATCGAGCTCCTATCCCGAGGGGCAATTGCCCGTAAAGCTATGCCACTGCTCGACGCGGCGCGCGCTGGCCTGGCAACTCAGAAAAAGATGCCGACCGAAGGTGTGGCTAGTGATACAAACGGTGCGGTTGTGGCTGGCGGAACCAGGTAACCGGCCGGCGGGGCCTTACACCCCCAGCAGGCGCTCGGCGCCGTCAACGCCACCCTCGGTGATGTGCGCGGCACGGTCACGGTGGGAACATTGACGTCCATCAGCCTCATCGACATACCTACCCGCGATGCCACTGCCGCCCGGTAAGGCACGCAATTTAGGCCCGGTTGCCGGCACCGGCGCCGGCAGCGCCATACCCGGGATCGGCGCGGCGGATTTGGGCGAGATTGTTCAACTGCCCGACGGCTCCTTGGTCGCCGTGTTCGGTGACTCGTTCGGCGGCGACAAGGTCGGGATCGGCCTCCACTACGCGTCGGTGGCGGTTCCGGTGACATTCGACGAAAACGGGCGCCCGCGATTCGGTGAACCGCTCACCGGGCCCGCGGGAGGCCCCAACCCCCTGTTCATTCCGCCGCGGCGGGCGCGTGGGACGAACACGCTGCCGGCGGGCAGCGTGCTGGTCGGCGGCAAGACCTACATGATGGCGGTCGGCACCAGAAACCTGCGCCCTGACGGGGGTTCGTGGCTGGTCCAGGCCACGAGTGACCCGTCAAAAGGTTGGCAGCCCATCGACGGATCCTGGCGCCCCTGGAGACGGGGAGCACCAACACAGATCAGCGGCTACCTGGCCAGGGACCAGAAGGTGTACATCGCGGCAACCTCCTTTGACCGCAGTCAGGGAATCAGTCTTTACCGGGCCGAGCCCGACACCTTTACTGACCGCTCGACATGGCGGCCCTACGTTCGGCACCGCTGGGGCCGACGCGGCCGCCCGGCGGTGCCCATCAGCCAAGGGCAGAACTTCGGCGAGATCAGCATGCGGGAAGTCGACGGCCAAGTGGTGCTCGTGGGTTTCAACGCAACGACCGGAAACGTCGAGGTCCGGGTGGTCGACGACCCGACCAAGATTTTCCTCGAGGGAGCCGTGACGACAATCGTCGACCACAAAATCACGCCGCAACCTTACGGCGGGTACATCATCCCTGGCTCGACGCTTGAGCACATGAATATCTTTGTCAGCCAGTGGAATACGCGCAGCGATGCGCACGGGATCCCCCTCGGGGCGCCGTATAACATCCAGCACGTCATCGCCAACGTCCAACCCCTCCCGCTCAACGTCGACTTGTTGCGCTGAAAGCGACGTTTTGGGCCCAATAAGCCGACGTTCGCCGGACGCCGTACCACCCCCGGGAACAAGATGTCGACGTGCTCCGTTAGCATTGTCATCAAGTTGAGTGAACCAGACTCAATCCCGGGTTGACAGCCCACTGCCCAGCGAGGCAGACTTGAGCGAGGTTCACTCAGCATAGTGCGGGGAACAAACTCTACTACTCAGGAGGAAATCACTATGGCTCGTGCGGTCGGTATCGACCTCGGGACTACCAACTCCGTCGTCGCGATTCTCGAGGGTGGCGAACCTGTTGTCGTCGCCAACTCGGAAGGCTCACGGACCACGCCGTCGGTCGTCGCGTTCGCGCGCAATGGCGAAGTGCTGGTCGGTCAGCCCGCCAAGAACCAGGCGGTGACCAACGTCGACCGCACCATTCGTTCGGTCAAGCGACACATGGGCACCGACTGGTCCGTTGAGATCGACGGCAAGAACTACACCGCGCAGGAAATCAGCGCCCGCGTTCTGATGAAGCTGAAGCGCGACGCCGAGGCCTACCTCGGTGAGGACATCACCGACGCGGTGATCACCACGCCCGCCTACTTCAACGACGCTCAGCGTCAGGCCACCAAGGAGGCCGGCCAGATCGCCGGTCTGAACGTGCTGCGGATCGTCAACGAACCCACCGCTGCGGCACTGGCCTACGGCCTGGACAAGGGCGAGAAAGAACAGACCATCCTGGTCTTCGACCTGGGCGGCGGCACCTTCGACGTTTCGCTGCTCGAGATCGGCGAGGGCGTGGTCGAGGTCCGCGCCACCTCAGGTGACAACCACCTCGGCGGCGACGACTGGGACGACCGGATCGTCACCTGGCTGGTCGACAAGTTCAAGGGCACCAGCGGCATCGACCTGACCAAGGACAAGATGGCCATGCAGCGGCTGCGTGAGGCCGCCGAGAAGGCCAAGATCGAACTCAGCTCGAGCCAGAGCACCTCGATCAACCTGCCCTACATCACCGTCGACGCGGACAAGAACCCGCTGTTCCTCGACGAGCAGCTCACTCGTGCGGAGTTCCAGAAGATCACCTTGGATCTGCTGGACCGCACCCGCAACCCGTTCCAGTCGGTGATCAAGGACGCCGGTATCCCGGTCTCCGATATCGACCACGTGGTTCTGGTGGGTGGTTCCACCCGCATGCCGGCGGTCTCGGATCTGGTCAAGGAAATGACCGGCGGCCAGGAGCCCAACAAGGGTGTCAACCCCGATGAAGTTGTAGCGGTCGGAGCGGCTCTCCAAGCTGGCGTGTTGAAGGGCGAGGTGAAAGACGTTCTGCTGCTTGATGTCACTCCGTTGAGTCTTGGCATTGAGACCAAGGGTGGCGTGATGACCAAGCTCATCGAACGCAACACCACCATCCCGACCAAGCGGTCGGAGACCTTCACCACGGCCGATGACAATCAGCCGTCGGTGCAGATCCAGGTCTACCAGGGCGAGCGTGAAATCGCTTCGCACAACAAGCTGCTCGGCTCCTTCGAGCTGACCGGCTTGCCGCCGGCTCCGCGCGGCGTGCCCCAGGTCGAGGTCACCTTCGACATCGACGCCAACGGCATCGTGCACGTCACGGCCAAGGACAAGGGCACCGGCAAGGAGAACACGATCAAAATCCAGGAGGGCTCAGGCCTTTCCAAGGAAGAGATCGACCGGATGATCAAGGACGCCGAAGCGCACGCCGACGAAGACCGCACGCGGCGCGAAGAAGCCGACGTTCGCAACCAGGCCGAGACGCTCGTCTACCAGACGGAGAAGTTCGTCGCAGAACAGAGGAGCACAACGTCCGAGTCCGGTGGTTCGCAGGTTCCCGAGGACACCTTGAACAAGGTTGACGCCGCTGTGGCCGAGGCCAAGACGGCGCTCGGTGGCACCGATATCTCCGCGATCAAGACAGCGATGGAGAAGCTGGGCCAGGAGTCCCAGGCGCTGGGGCAGGCGATCTACGAAGCCACCCAGGCTGAGGGGGCTGCCGACGGCTCCCAGCCCGGCAGCTCGGGCTCAGCGGACGACGTCGTGGACGCGGAGGTGGTCGAAGATGACCGGGAGTCCAAGTGACTCAAGGAAATCAACATCCTGAAGGCAACCCGGAACAGGTGACTATCACCGACAAACGTCGGATTGATCCCGAGACCGGCGAAGTACGGCAGAGTGCCACTGGCCCGGCCCCTAGCGGGTCGGTGCCTGGGGCATTCGCCGGCGAAACTCCGGAGGAGGCCGACAAGGCAGCCGAACTGCTCGGCGATCTGCAACGGGTTCAGGCCGACTTTGCCAACTACCGCAAGCGGGCGCTGCGCGACCAGCAGGCCGCCACCGATCGGGCCAAGGCCAGTGTTGTCAGCCAATTGCTCGGCGTGCTCGACGATCTTGAACGGGCACGCGCGCACGGTGACCTGGAGTCCGGCCCGCTGAGGTTGGTTGCCGACAAGCTGGACGGCGCGCTGACCGGGCTCGGGCTGGAGGCGTTTGGTGCCGAAGGCGAAGATTTCGACCCGGTGTTGCACGAAGCGGTGCAACACGAAGGTGACGGCGGCCCGGGCGCTAAGTCGGTGATCGGCACGGTCATGCGGCGGGGCTACAAACTGGGCGAGCACGTACTGCGCAGTGCCCTGGTGGGCGTCGTCGACACCGTCAGCGGCGACACCGGGGCCGAAACCGGACAGGCCGACACAGCCGATAACGCCGACGCTTCGGGTGAATAGAGCACAGAATCAAGACAACAAAAGAGAATGGTGAAAGGAGGTGACGCGATATGGCCCAGCGCGAATGGGTCGAAAAAGACTTCTACAAGGAGCTGGGCGTCTCCTCTGATGCCACGCCGAATGAGGTAAAGCGGGCGGCCCGCAAGCTTCTCGCCGAGAACCACCCGGACCGCAACCCGGGCAACAAGGCGGCCGAAGACCGGTACAAGGCCGTGTCAGAGGCCAAGGAAGTGCTCACGGATCAGGCCAAGCGCAAGGAGTACGACGAAACCCGGCGGCTGTTCGCCGGCGGCGGGTTGGGCGGACGCCGGTTCGACACCGGTGGCTTCAACGTCGGTGGTGACGGCGCCGAGTTCAACCTCAACGATTTGTTCGACGCGGCCGGGCGAAGCGGTGGCAACAATATCGGCGACCTGTTCGGCGGCTTGTTCGGACGCGGCGGCGGCGCCGGCGCCCGGCCCAGCCGGCCGCGACGCGGCAACGACCTGGAGACAGAGACCGAGCTGGACTTCGTCGAGGCTGCCCAAGGCGTGGCGATGCCGCTGCGGTTGACAAGTCCGGCACCGTGCACCAACTGCCATGGCAGCGGAGCCCGGCCGGGCACCAGCCCGAAAGTGTGTCCCACCTGCAACGGCTCCGGCGTCATCAACCGCAATCAGGGTGCCTTTGGTTTCTCCGAACCCTGCACCGACTGCCGGGGCAGCGGTTCGATCATCGAGCACCCCTGCGACGAGTGCCAAGGCACCGGCGTGACGACCCGCAGTCGCACCATCAATGTGCGCATCCCGCCCGGCGTCGAGGACGGTCAGCGGATCAGGCTGCCCGGGCAGGGCGAGGCCGGATTGCGCGGTGCGCCATCGGGTGACCTGTATGTGACCGTGCATGTGCGGGCGGACAAGGTCTTTGGCCGCGACGGCGACGACCTGACCGTCACCATTCCGGTCAGCTTTAGCGAATTGGCTTTGGGTTCAACGCTTTCAGTTCCGACGCTGGACGGCAAGGTCGGAGTCAGGGTGCCCAAGGGTACCGCCGACGGTCGCATCCTGCGGGTGCGCGGTCGCGGTGTGCCCAAGCGCAGTGGCGGTAACGGGGACCTGCTCGTCACCGTCAAGGTCGCCGTGCCTTCCGATTTGGAGGGCACCGCGCAGGAGGCGCTGGAGGCCTACGCGGAGGCCGAGCGTGCCAGCGGTTTCAACCCACGGGCCGGATGGGCAGGTAACCGCTAAATGGCAAAGAACTCCAGGAGGGAAGAAGCCCGCACCTTCTTGATCTCGGTGGCCGCCGAACTGGCCGGCATGCACGCGCAGACTCTGCGTACCTACGACCGGCTCGGACTGGTCAGCCCGCAGCGCACTTCCGGTGGTGGGCGCCGCTATTCGCAGCATGATGTCGAATTGCTACGCCAGGTGCAGCGGCTCTCTCAGGACGAGGGGGTCAACCTCGCCGGAATCAAGCGCATCATCGAGCTGACCAATCAGGTCGAGGCGTTGCGGTCGCGGCTCCAGGAGATGGCGCTCGAGATCGAGGCGTTGCGTGCCAACCAGCGCCGCGACATCGCGGTGGTGCCCAAGAGCACCGCGTTGGTTGTCTGGCAACCCCGTAGGTCCCGCTGAGGGCCGTTCGCTCAGAAGTGGATTGAAAACTGCGCGACGGCCGGTTGGCCAGGACGTGCGGATTCGTAGCCACCGCGGCGTAGTGCGTCGGTCGGTGCGGTCATCGGCTCGAAACACACCAGGTCCTCGGCGGCTGGCGCGAAAATCTGCGCCGCCGGATACCCCTGTTCGAAGTGCACCTCGATGCGGCGGTCGCCGCCGGACACCGCGAACACCGCTCCGACGTCGACCCGGTCGTAGGCATCGTCAAATGCCTTGTCACCTAACGGTTCCACGTTCTCCGGCTGCGGTGTCGTTTGGCCGGTAGGCAGCCCCTGCCCGTCCAGGCTCAGGTGCCGCAGACTCGGTGTCTCGATGATCCACTCGCTGCGGGCCGTGTCCGGTATCCGGAGGTATGGGTGGAAGCCGAAGCAGAGCGGGACCGGGGTGTCGCTGGTAGCCGTGATCGTGGTGCGCAACGTCAGCGTCCGTTCGGCGAGCCGGACGGTGACTGCGAGCACGTGCGGATACGGGAAGCTAGCCAGCAAGCTAGGTTTGGCGCCGAAGTCAACCTCGGCGGTCAGCTCATTCGCTGACTCGGCCGTCACCCGCCAGTCCGGATATGCCGCCAGCGTGCCGTGGATCGGTAAACCGTTGGCGTCGGGGCGGACACCGTTCTCGCCCGGCGTCAGGGAAACTGTTTTGTTCTCTGCGGTATAAGTGTTGCCGCCCAGGCGGTTTGCCCAGGGATACAAAATCGGTATCCCCATTGTCTTGCCGGCTTCGAGGTAGGCATCGAGCCCGCGCCGCTGGCCTAGCAGCTCCACTCCCGAGTCGGTCAGCGAAATGCCGATCATGCCTGCGTCGGGCACGAATTGCGCAGTTGCCGGCGAAGACGGGTCGCGCAGTGTGATGACATGCACGCTGTAGACCCTAGCGCGACAACGGGTCGTGCTGAATACGCTCCGGCGGGGCACCTTTAGCGATCAGAGCGGCCTTTGTGGCACGGACCATGGCCGGGCCGCCGCAGATCAGGATCTGCCGATCGCCCCAGCCGCCGTACTTTGTCACCACGTCGGGCAGTTGGCCGGTTTGGCGCACATGCAGCCCACGCGGCGGGGCGACGTCGGGATAATCGGCGGCCCACGAGGGATCACGGCTGTACTCCGAGACCGGTGTCACCGACAGCCACGGATTGTGGGTCGCAACCTGCCACAGGGTAGGCAGGTCGTAGAGCTCGCACGAGTAGCGACCACCGAAGAACAGATGCACCCGTGGGTTCACGGCGTAGCGGGTGAGGTCCATGATCACTGCCCGTAGCGGCGCCAGACCGGTGCTACCGGCCACCATCAGCACGTCACCGCCCTCCCGATCCACGTGAAGTCCGCCGTGCGGACTGGACAGTCGCCACCGGTCGCCGGGTCGCGTTTCGTTGACAATGGCGGTGCTGGCCAAGCCGCCGGGGACGACCCGGACGTGGAACTCGATTCCGCCGTCCGGGTCAGCCGGGATGGCGGGGCTGAGATAACGCCAACGGCGCGGGCATTGCGGAATGTGCACGTTGACGTACTGGCCAGGGTGGTAGTGCATCGGGCGATCGAGGCGCAGCCGAACCACCGCGAGGTCGCGCGACACCCGGCTGTGCTCGATGACGGTGCCGTCCCACCAGGCGGGTCCCACGTCGGCGTCGGCGGCTCCGCTCATCACTCCGGTGATCAGGTTCAGCGAATCATCGGCCGCACTGTCGACGGCATCCGTCCAGGCGTCAGTCAGCTGAGTGCGCAGCGCAGCGTGCAGTGCGCGACGCAGGGTGTCGTAGTGGGACGGCAGCACCCCGAACTTGCGGTGATCCTGGCCGAGCTGGGCAAGAAAGGCCACCGGCTCCCGCGCGCGTTGTGCCACCAATTCGCCGTATACCCAGTGCATTGCCTGCGCGAAGGCGGCTCGTTGGCCGTGCATTTCAGGCGGGAACAGGTCGCGTACCGAGGGGTCGAGGGCAAACCAGTGGGCGTAGAACCGGCCGACGAGTTCGTTGCCGGCGCTCGGCTCCTCGCATGTGAAGGCGTCGTGCAACACCCGCAGCGCGTCGCGGTCCTCTAAGCCCACGGAGCCCGATTCTAGGCTCGGCGCCGACCGGCGGGCTACTACGCGTGAACGCCCTCGTACAGCACCGCCAGTCCGATCGGCCCTGGGGAAGGGAATTTTTCAGGCCGCCTCAACCCGTCTTCCGGTACACGAGCCAGCGCATCTCGATCGGGCATTCGTCGCGCTCCACGTCGAACACGTCGAGGCCGCTGATCCAACCGGCATACCAGCTCGTGGGCGGCCAAGCACCTTCGGGCAGGTGAGCCTTCTCGTACTCATACACTGAG
>Ga0209068_10001694_pt1 | contig 10955 bp, 4 predicted proteins | sample ColStrG_CSR_2012_FD_187200 | JGI IMG/M metagenome (GOLD analysis project Ga0209068, IMG submission 187200) | Freshwater sediment microbial communities in response to fracking from Pennsylvania, USA - Cold Stream Run_MetaG_CSR_2012 (SPAdes)... | ecosystem: Environmental > Aquatic > Freshwater >...
CAGGGCTCGATGTCTGGCAGCGCGATCGATGAAAACAGGAAGCTGCCCAGAGCCGGAAGGGCCAGTTCCTGGCAACCAAAATCCGTTCCGAGCTTGCTCATGATTAGCCGTAGCGCGACAAACAAGTCGGTATGTCGGGTCCCCATTCTGCGCTCAGCGAGCCTGCGGAGGCGACCTGTGGAATAAAACTTTACGTACCGTTCTCTAGCCGGACGATGCGGCTCGCCCGTGAGAAGCAACAGTCCGCGATCCTCGGCCGAAAAAAGAAACAAGAGCCGGTAAACCAAGCGCAGTAATTGGCGGTAATAGTCTTGGGGATCGAGCACGCCAGACCGAAGATCATCACGCAGCTTTCCATTCGCCTGGCAACTCAGAAAACCGCACCCAAGAGCCGTGATGGCTTGCTCTACTCCCCGGCGCAGATGATCAAGCGCGCGAACGCCCCGCTCCTTTGACGCCTGCGACCATTTTTCTAGCCAGCAGTCGTTCGGGTTGTCGGCTTCAACGCGCGATTGATGACAGAGCAACCACAACAAGACAAAATCGGCGTAGTTCTCGCCGAGCATCATGGCTTGCAAGTCAAACTCGACGTAGGCTTGCCGGGTGAGGCTGGCATTGTTTCGCAGCACTCTCAATTGCAAGCCATTGCTCACAAAACCCCAGAGATGATCGCGAGAACGATTCAGCGTTTCTTGAAGCAGACTATGCGGACTGCTTCGCGCAACTCCGGCAGTTCGCGGCTGGGGTCGATCCAGATCGACGCGAAAACCTAACAAGTGAATGGGCGTGCGATTCCACCCATGAGAAATAGCGTAGGTCTTGCCGTCTGCCTCAATGGCCTTGGCAGTGAGAAGCCGGCCGTAGCCCAGTTCCTGGAACAAAGGGAGCAACCACCGCTCACGCGTTAAGCTGGTGCCTACTTCCGTTTCAGGAAGCTTCTCGGCGGCGTCGCGAAAAGAAGACCAAGCGCCTGACACACGATTCCAAGATCGGCTGGTTGCTTCATTTAGCTTTTCGCCCTTGTCCAGGTGATAGTCGTCGGGCTTTAGCCCATCTAGTTCACGATCTCCCGCGACAATTCGCTGCAGCAAGTCCGGCGGCAGAATAGCGCCTTCGGCGCGCACCGTCAGGAAGAGGTCACGATTTCTTGACGCCATCGCTAGACTCTCGTTCCAGCTTCGGCCAAGGCTGGCAAATAAACAAAGATACCGAGGACATCCGGCGGCAGTTGTGCCTCTACTCGGTGTCGAACACCTTGGAGGCGAGCTGCGCTACGAACTCTGGTGTGCGCAGCTAATAGCTCTTCGCCCCGCTGTTGGGCCATTTCATTCAGCCGTGGTGTCAGAAGTTCGTAGTCGTGATTGACCTTACGGACAAATTCCGTAGCTTGATCGGGTTGAATGTTTGCATCGGGCGTGGCAAGTAGCAAGGCTTCGGCGCTGCTGGAATCCAGCCAAGTTGGATTTGCCGGCGATCCTTCGAAGGCCACGGTCATACAGTCCTCCGCAAGAAGTGGGTATTCCTGTGTTCCCCTGCGAGTAATGATGTGATAGCGCAAGCGGAGCAAGAAAACTGTTGTCCGGCGGACTACGGCGCGGGTGCGAATTGCTCCACAGCGGCGGCCGACGCTGACCGACTGGGCATCAAGAGCAGTGTCCAAAAGATAGCTGGCTAGCCCTTCGACAACTGGATGTGTGCGCGTAAGCAGCAGTTCACCGGCTTTGGTGGGTGGCTCAAACCGGACCAACAGGTGGTGGTTCGTGGTCAGTGCGTCCTTTAAGCCGCGCGGTATTTCGGTTAGGTCAACTTTGACTGCGCCATTCTGGGCAACAGCAGCGCCATATGCAACCAACGCCTCCTTCGTAAATGCCGATACTTCAATCCCGGAGCCAATCGCCTTGCGAACGTCGACAAGCTCACGTTCTACCTCGTGAACGCTTGCGCTGAGTCCTTCTTGCGCGAACATCGTCCGCGAGCGTTTTTCCCTCTCGGCGCTCATGTCCCATTTTTCAAAAAGGTCGGCCTTGGCCGGCTGGAAGTAGTTCTCAAAGTCGAGGTAAAGCTGCTCAGCAGTGCCGGGCTTAGTACGGAGGAGTAGTCCTTCGAATACGGCTTCAACAACCTTTTCAGTGTCCACAGGAATGGGAACAGAAATCCCAAGCGAGCTGCGGATTTTCTTGTGCTTCCGCAGCAGCACATCCAAGACGATGCCATCGATCTGATTGTCCAGACCGTAATAAGTAATCACGCGAACTTTAGAGCTTGGTTGTCCGTACCGATCCACGCGTCCCTCGCGCTGTTCGTGACGAGTCGGATTCCAGCTCAAGTCATAGTGAATCACTGCATCGAAATCTCGCTGCAGATTGATTCCTTCAGACAGACAATCCGTTGCCACCAGTACATGCTTTGCTGCCTCGGAAAGTTGGTTGACTCGCGCTTCTCGCTCTGATGGCGCGAGTTCGCTTGTAACAGCTCCAACGGAAACATCTTTAGGAAGCTCTTGCCTTAGAGCAGTAGCCAGATATTCAGCCGTAGCAATAAATCGGCAGAAGACAATAGGCCGGAAGCCTTCTTTGACCAGTTCTGCAATCATTCGAACGGCGGTCTGAAGCTTGTTGTCGTTCTTGCCTTGTAGAGCTTCAGCCTGCCGGGCCATATCCAGAAGGCGACGCCGGTGGTGTGGGTCTTCACCTTCCGCAGCATCTCCGTCAGCACCAGGCGTGATGTCAGCGGCTTCCGTTGCGGCATCATCCAGCAAATCGAGAACCGTTCGCTTTCCAAGATCATCGGCCTCTTCAGGAGTCTGTGTATCGATTGTGGCCGCGCGAGTCCTGAGCGTGGCGGCGGCCGCAGCCGGACTTGAGGCGAGCGCACGTAAGAGCGCTAGCGCTGACCACCACTGAACACGTTGACGGTGTCGAGTTTCGCCTGTCGCTGTAACACTTTCCTTGGCATATTCCAGAACTCTGGCAAAGAGCCGCCGATACTCGTCGTGCAATTTATAGCTTTGTTCTGCTTCTTCACGATCTGGAAAAGGCGTATCAGCCTTGAGAAAGTGCCGTATATCGCCGCGCCGGCGTTGCACCAGTTGCGCAGCCAATTGCCGTCGCAGCCCCTCGTTCTGTTTGCCGCTCAGATCCTCCGGCAGATCCGCGAAAGTCGGATCTAGAAGGCTCAGTAGCGATCGAAAAGCTTGCTCATTTCCCGAGTGCGGAGTTGCGGTCACCAAGATAAGGTGCCGAGCCTTATCAGCGGCCAGTCCCTTTATCAACTCAAACCGTTGGTGCCGCCCTCCTCGGCCTTCACCACCATACGCGCAAGTGTGAGCTTCATCTACAATCACCATCTCGGGGCAAGCCCGCAGGAAGTCGAGTCGCCGGCGGTCACTCTTAATGAAGTCGGTGGAGACGATGACGTACGGGTAGATGTCGAACAAGGATTCACCCGCGCGACAATGCCGTTCTAAGCGCGCAGCCGTCCCAGGAAGTACCAGTTCCGCGTCAATATTGAACTTGTCGCGAAGCTCACCTTGCCATTGCTCGGCCAACTGTGGCGGACACAAGACCGCAATTCTGCGGATTTCGCCACGGTCGAGCAATTCGCGCGCAATCAGGCAGGCTTCCACGGTCTTGCCGATTCCAACGTCATCTGCAATAAGCAGGCGGACCGGATCAAGCTTAAGAGCCATGAGGAGTGGCACGAGCTGATAAGGTCTCGGTTCAATCCCGAGTCGTGCGAATGACCGGAACGGACCGGCGCTGGCACGGAATCCCAAACGAACCGCATCTCGCAATAGGCGGCAAGAACGGTGATCGCCAAGCTTCTCCGGATCGGGAAGAGCGAAAGTGGCAGGTTCCACAGTTTCAAGTGGCAAATAAATGCCAGCCACTTCTTCGTCCGTACCGCCCAACGGGCGGACTACAAGCAAAGACTCTTCCGACTCTGGCAAGACCACCCATTCGCGCCCGCGCGCCCTAACAAGTGAGCCAACGGCAAAACTCAAGAGATTCTCCCAAACACATTTGGATAGCGGGCCACGATTTCCGCCCAGTTGTCGTGATGAGCAAAGCGAACGACCGTGTACCCAAGATCCTCCATACATTCTGTCTGAATGCGATCACGGCGCTGGCGATCTGCAAATTCGTGAGGCGGCCCATCAACGTAAATTGCGGAGAGCGAATCTTCGTAGAGAAAGTCTGGACGTGTATTGCAGGCTCCAACAAGTGGTTGAGGCTTAGAGGGTAACCGGAGATTGCTTTGCTCAAGGAAGCGAATCCATTGGCGTTCTAGTTCGCTCTCGGCAGAACGTACGAGTACGGAAAGATGCTCCTTCCTCGGCTGTTGCGCCGGCGAAGCGCTGACATGAGCATCGGCTAGGGTTAACAGTAAATCTCGAATTTGTTGGCGATCCAAAAGCTTGTGATCGCCTTGATTACCGTAGCTCATCAGGCAGTCGTAGCAGGCCGCCTCGCAATCCTCTGTGGCCTTCGGAGCGCGTCTTAAATCCTCTCCGGTCTTCGCATCGAAGTGGCAGATTTCAAGCGCCTTTACTGCAATTTCCCGGACAGCTTGTGGATCGTCTAGAATACTGCGAAGGACACCGGCGCCGCCCTCTGCGGACTCATAGAAAAGCAAAACGCGGCGATGTTTGGAATCTGGCAACGGTTCCACGGCCAGCTCGCTATCCTCCAATTGGTATTTGATTTGGATCGCGGATTTGAACGCAGCCCCGAGAGAAGCCATCACCACGTCGGAAAAGTGTGCAGTCGGTTCCAGTACAAGGCAGTTCCGGCGATCCTCCACAAACGGGATCACTCTCGTTACCCTTGCCGACATCGGATCTGCGGCGTCATCGTCGCCAGCCATATCGTTCGTGGCCCAATAGCCACGCTCAGTATCTAGCAGAAAACCGAGCAACCCCTTCTGCTTTCGCCGCTTCCAACCAAGGTTCATTCGCCAGATTGTCGCGGCCGATCCGTAGTCGAGGCGTGCCAAAACCTCGCCGTTTCGCTCAACACTTCCAACTCGATGCGTAGGACGGCCGGCACTTTCAGTGAATCGAACCGCCGTTCGAAGCTCGAATCCTTGGCGCAGCCTTTCCTCTTCGTCCGAATTGATTCGGTCGGTGCGCTTCGTCGTCACATTCTGCAGCCGGAACAACGATTGCATCGGCTGACCCAACGGACTCTTACAACGTTCACAAAGATCAACACCGTCGCCAATTGAAACTGGATGCAAATAGCCGCAAGCCTCGCACTGCTTTGCGCGGCGGGTCGCAAGTTCCTGGTTTTCTCCAACCGGTAGGATCACGCGATTAATCCGATATCGAGACCCTTCGTGGTAAACAACCGCACGCGGCCCGAACTCAGAAATAGCGAGGAAACGCGGACGAGATAAATACTCCTCTCTGTTCTTAGTTTGCCGGCGTCCAGGCACGAACGCGGATAATGGCAGCCTTGGGAAACTGTATCCAGGCAGGAACCCTTCGCTTGCAAAATAACGGTAACTGTAAAAGTCGGATTGAATCACGTTATCCGCTTCGGAGAGTAGCCGCACCTGGTCTTCCGCTTCTCGGCGCAACCTCTCGGCCTGCCGCTTTTCTTCTGCACTTCTCGTGGCGTCCAGAATAATCTTGCTTTGCATCCGCGCTTGCGTGTGCGCAGCCAAGTACAGGTCCTTCCACCGTCGGCAAGCCTCCACAAAGTTCAGGCGGACTTGCGCCAGCGTCGTATCGAGCCAGCGGTCCAGATCGTCATCGGCAAATCCTAGCTCCCTTTCACAGTCCTGAAGAACCATTCTGCACCGCGCTTTTGCCCTCGCCCGCACCGAATCGGAATTGAGGTCATTCTCCACGCTGGGAAGCAGCTCCAAGGTGGGGTCTTCGCCCGTGAGATCCAGCACATCTTTTAACGTCCGGCCCAGGCTGAGTTCCGACTCGGCGAGCCAAATTGCATAGACATGAGCGCGGACCAGATCCTCATTCGAAAGATCCAGCCTGGGCGGAGTTACTGATCCGGCGACCATCAGGCTCGGACGCCTGAAGAAATACTGATCGTGCGAACTGCCGGTGGAACAGTACGAAATCACGATGGCGGGTTGGCCGCTTCTGCCAGCTCGGCCGCTTCGTTGCGCGTAGTTTGCCGGCGTCGGAGGAATATTCCTGAGATTGACCGCGTTGAGTTCTCGGATATCCACGCCCAACTCCATCGTTGGACTGCAAAATAGCAATGGCAGAGTGGCTTCAGCGAACCGGTGTTCCCGGTCGATGCGCAAATCGGTGGGAACCTGCGCCGTGTGTTCGCGGGCTTCCAACCCACGGGTGGTCTCGGCCTCCTCGCGATAGAACTTCACGAAGAATTGATTTGTTCGACCGCCGTCGGCCGGCATATACGGTACGCGAATCGGATCGTGAAAGGCCTTTGAGCCGTCGCCTGCAGCCCATAGTAGAGCAGACGCCGAAAGTTGGTATCCAGGGGCGTCATCGGCGTTCTTAGGCTCGACGACTTGCTTAACGATTCCGGCCACTCGCAGCTTTTCCAACAGTTGGCGAATAACGGGTTCAGTCTCGGCCAGCGAAAGATTTGGAGAGCCCTGGAATGTTGTGCTCCTCCTGAGGAACTGCCCAAAGCCGCTGCGCGCGGACAGATAACTGTACCCTAAGTAATCGTCTTGATCTGCGCTCGATTGTCTGGGGAACAAGATGCTTGCGTGTTCAAGTTGCTCACTATCATCGACTGCCCAAGGTTCGCGAAGGTGTTGGCTGCTTTGCTGTCGTATTCTCTCCTGGTAAGAGGAATCAAGGTAGTCGACCTGAATCGCCAGCTCTCTGCGCATGTGATCGAGTAGCACTTTGGCTACGCGCTTGCGGGTCTCTGGGCTGCTGCCCGCCAGCACGGCGTGGCAATCCGTCCAATCACGCTCAGATTGGCAGAGTTCGTCGAGCGATTGATAATGAATTTCCAACAGCCCGCACTGTTCGAGATTCGGCAAAGTGATCCGCCACCCGCGCTTCAAATCTCGATAGAGCCGATATCCAAGTACGGTACGGAAGGCGCTTTGCGTATCTTTTAGCGCTTGGAATCTAACTGCCGGATCTTTCGCGTAAAGGTCCAAAGGCAAATTCAATGCTTTGAATACCTGCTCCGGCAACTCATCATGGGAGATACCGGCCGTGCCCGCCTTTGCCACGGCCTTGTATAAAGCTGCTCTTAACAGTCCCACTTCGACAAAATCGTTAAAGTGGCCCGCCTGTAAAGATGCATCCTGTCGATTGTCAGTAAAACTCAGAAGCTTTCGAGCGCGGTCGGGAAGGTTGGCTTCGCTCTTCAGTCCACGCAGAACCGATAGGCTGAGAATGGTTGTCGCTGTGGATCGACCTTCGGAACTCAGCGACGACAGTTTTGCAAAATCAGATTTCTGACGTCCGCCATAGGCCACGCCGCATGCGAGGCAAAATCGGAATGGAGTATTAACGAAATTCGCTAATAGGCCTTCCGAGGATTCCGATCCATCTGGATCGAGTCGAACGAGGTCAGGAACGTTCTTGCGCTGGCTGCTCTTGACCCTTCTGGCTCCGCGATGTTCTTCGACCCAATCTTCGGGGACGCGATCAACAACGCCTTCCACTGATGTAGGCCACGGATTGGACGCGCTGATATACAAGTATCCGGGAACAATCTCGTCGGTCCCTTCTTGATCCTGTGCGTCGCGCGGCTCAAACACACGCTTTCCCGGACTCGAAGAATGCACGGCGCGAACACAGTAGTATTCCTGGCCGCATTCACGGCAAAAGACTAGCGGCAGTAGAATTCTATTTCGGTCACCAGGAACATATTGTTGACCGTGGACGGTAGTGTATCGAGCCTCCTCCTCTTCCGGAGTCGCGTACACGGTATCGCCCTTGCTGATGAACTGGTGAAGGCGGAAAGCGAAAGGCGGAAACCCGTTCTCTGGATTTCGACCCACAGAGTATGACCGCAGCAGTTGACTTTGAAGTGCTTTGGCGCATTGGTCGGCCGGTAAACCGGTTTCCTTCTCCAGGAGTGCGGCAGCTCCGTCCGGTCCCACTAAACTTCGCGGGGTCGCACGGACGAGGCGTCCCGTTCCGTCCTCCGCGCTGAGTCCTAACCGATGTTCGATCCAACTCGATAGTGGATCTTCTATGAAAGCTTGAAAGCTCTTTGCAGAATCCGCCTCAGCGAGCAGCCGGTCTCGGAGTATCCGCCTCGATGCGTCATCCGAAGGCATGAACTTGGTCGCTGGCCGAAGTGTTTCTCCGATAACGTGCTCCGGTCGAACAGAGGCCCCAAAAAACTTGCTCGCAATTGCCGCGACTTCCTTCCGCTGCTGGTCGAAGTTTCCGCCGCTCGCCATCGTCGCTGATGTCCCGACGTACTGAAGAGCCTCACTCGAAACTCGATCCCTCAGCCTTCGGATCAGTAGACCCACATCCGCGCCTTGCCTGCCTCGGTATGTATGGAGTTCGTCCATAACCAAGAAACGCAACCCATGGGCCGCTCTCACCAGATCGCGCTCATCTGGTCTGGTCAAAATCAACTCCGCCATCACGTAGTTTGTGATGAGGATATCGGGCGGATTCGCAATGATCTCTCGCCGTTGCTCTTCCTTCTCTTGCCCCGTATATTGGGCGAAGCGCACAGGGGGGCGGTCCTCGGGATAGCCGTAGTGGAGAAACTTCTTGAGCTCGCGAAACTGGCTATTTGCAAGGGCGTTCATCGGGTATATGATGAGCGCCTGAATTCCACCGCCCGACCCACGTTGCAGCACTTGATTAACAATTGGCACAATGTACGACAGACTCTTGCCAGATGCGGTACCGGTTGTCAGAACATAATTGTGATTCTGGACTGCATAGCGAATTGCCTCCGCTTGATGGCGGTACAGATTAAGGGGGGTTCCTGAATTGTTGCTGCCAGGCTCCTTATCCTTTCGGAAGATTTTGGAACATTCGTCGTGTAGCACACGCTCGCGAACAAGGGTGTCAATTGAATCACCTTGTTCAAAGGCTGGATTCAACTGAATCAGCGGATCGGGCCACAGCAGACCCGAGTTCATCTCCGAATGCACGCAACTGGCTATTTTCGGATCACGTATGTTAATGAAGCTTCGAACATATTCAGAGTAGTCGTCAATGAGCTGTCTTCTGATTTCAAACGCATCCATATTACTTTTTGGCCGTCAGCATCGAGGAATTTGCTTCCGCGTCCACTTCTTAGTACTTTAGTTCATTGATGGCGGGCGCCACGGTGGGCAACGGCGAAGATGGACTTCGGCGTATTATGTGATTGACTGCTTCACCGGAAGCAGTCCAGTCTTGAACCACATATGCGCATTGCCTCTGCCGAAACAATCGGGAGTGTTCCCATTTTACAGATCCGCCGTTTTCTGCGCGAAACGATGCACGGGTCCGGCTGGACGCTGCCCTACCTTCAAAAACGGCTATCATTGACGCCCCAACAGGCACGCGCCTTGCTTACTCAATTGCATGCAGATGGATTCGTCGAGCCGTCGCCAAATCATAGGGATATGTGGGAAAACACGTCGAACGGCAACGCACTAGCTTCCGCCTCAGCCGCTCTGGCACTGCATAGAGAGTCAGCGGAAAAACGCCTTGAGGAATTCCTCGGCCGTGTTCAATTCGTTAATTCGCCAGAATGCGAATTTGCTTATCTGGTTGCCAAAGTGGTCTTGATAGGAAGCATGCTGAGCAAGAAAGCCAGAGTCAGCGACATCGACGTTTCCGTCAGGCTGGATCGAAAATATGTGGGCGACGCATTCGCGAAGGCTTTGGAAGATCGCAAGCGATTGGCTCAGCAGACGGGAAGATCGTTCAAAAGCTCCATTGACATGATCTTTTGGCCTGAGCGTGAGGTTTGGCTTCATCTGAAGGATCGTTCTAGATCTATAAGCCTGATCGCGTGGGACGAAAAGTGGCTGGAAACACAGCCGCATAAAGTCATCTATGAGCGAAAGCCGTAACTTGTCTATTCCTTCGCGCCAAGACGCTTCCTCACTCTTTGCCGCTTCACAACGCCCGCTGCTCCCTCCCTCACCATTTGATCCACCCACTTCTGAAGCTCGCCAAACCGAATTTTGCTTTCAGTCGGCTTCCGGAAAACCGTTATGGTGAATTCCGTCATCGCGCCGGGCGATGATCATTGAGTTGATCGTGCCGAAATTCGGCACCCACTTCGACGGCGTGCTCCAGCCCGTCCATATCTCAATAACTGACCCCGCGGCAAAGGGAAGTCCCCGCCGTGCCTTTCGGAGAATTTCTGAAATAAGCTGTCACCCTAATCGCCTCCCGTGGCGTACAGGTTGAGAGCATGCAAGATCATTCAACGCGACAACTCGATTACACCCGGCTCCGCGCACACACGCTTGACAAGCCCCGCACGAAAGCCGGGCAGGTTCGGCAAGCCTGGCCGGAAATCAAAAACCTGATCGCCGCTGGCCACAGCCTAAAAGACATCTGCGCCTGGCTCAACGAAATCGGTCTTGAAATTGGGTATGCGCGACTGTCGCACTACATCGGACAAATGCGCGAGCGTGACGCCGCCGACGCCTCCAAATTCCCTACGTCGTCTGCACAAGAGTGAGTGCCTTTTTGATCGTTCTCGCCAAGTAATCTGCTTGCCGCTTCTCACCGCCTTTGTGCGAGAGATCGCGCGAGGCAATCGTTGTTTCCACCTGCTCCACAGACGCTCCCAGCGATAGCGCATAGATCGAATACGCCAGATCGGCGCGCGTGGCATCGCCGGCATAACTCGGATTCGCTCGAAACTGCTCGATGCTCTTCAGTGAACCCGGTCGCGCGTGCGAAGCCGTGGTCCGCCGTAGTTCTGCTCGCCGCTTCACTTCCTTCTCCATCTGCAATTGAATTTGAGCAACGAATCCTTCAGCCGCATGGCAAACTCGCCCACTCGCCTCAACAA
>Ga0209068_10001695_pt1 | contig 10954 bp, 11 predicted proteins | sample ColStrG_CSR_2012_FD_187200 | JGI IMG/M metagenome (GOLD analysis project Ga0209068, IMG submission 187200) | Freshwater sediment microbial communities in response to fracking from Pennsylvania, USA - Cold Stream Run_MetaG_CSR_2012 (SPAdes)... | ecosystem: Environmental > Aquatic > Freshwater >...
CGGCGTGACGACCCGCCGCTGCGACCTCGCTACCGGTGACTTCACCGACGTGCCCGACGACTTCACCTACGTGGTGCACCTCGCGGCCTACCAGGAGCCCGGCCTCGACTACGACGAGGCCCTGCGCCAGAACGCCGAGGCCACTGGCCTGCTGCTCGCACACTGTCGCCAGGCCAAGGCCGCGTTGGTGATGTCGACGCACTCGGTCTACGAGCCGCACGCCGACCCGCGGCACGTGTACGTCGAGACCGACCCGCTCGGCGACGTCCACTCGGCGATGTCGCCGCCGTACTCGGTGTCGAAGATCGCGCAGGAGGCGGTGGCCCGCACGTGCGCGCGCCAGTTCGACCTCCCCGTCGTGATCGCGCGCATGAACGCGAGCTACGGCGACAACGGCGGTCTTCCCGTGTACCACCTCGACGCCCTGATGGCGGGCCAGCCGGTCACCACCCGCTGGGACCCGTGCCCGTACAGCATCATCCACGAGGACGACATCAACACCCAGGTCGCCGCGCTGCTCGACGCCGCGGCGGTGCCCGCGTTGGTCGTGAACTTCGCGGGTGACGAAGCGGTGAGCGTGCAGGAATGGTGCGCGTACTTCGAGGAGCTCACCGGTCGCGTCGCGCAGATCGACGTGGTCGAGACCCCGGGGACGTTGCGGGGCTCGATCGCGAGCAACGAGCGGCGGCTCGGGATCACCGGCCCGTGCACGGTCACGTGGCGCGAGGGTCTGCGCCGCGCCTACGACGCGCGCTACGGCGATCGCGCCCCTGACGTCGAGCGGACGCGCTGACATGACCACCGTGCTCGTCACCGGCGCGTCGTCCGGGATCGGGGAGGCGACCGCGCTGGCGTTTGCGCGCTCGGGCGCGACGGTGGGCATCTGCGCACGTCGCGAGGATCGTCTCGCGTCCGTGCTCGACCGCCTTCGTGAGCACGCCCCGGAGTCGCGCATGTGGGTCGGTGACCTCTCCGACCTCGATGCGATCCCTGCGCTCGTGGCCCGGGTGGAAGACGAACTCGGCGGAATCGACGTGTTGGTCAACAACGCGGGCGTACCCAAGCGCCGCCGCGCTGCGACCCTCACCCTCGACGACGCGCAGGACGTGATGCGCATCAACTATTTCTCGCCCGTCGCGCTCACCGTCGCGGCGCTGCCCGCGATGCTCGCCCGCGGCAGCGGCGACGTCGTGAACGTGTCGTCGATGGGCGCGCACCTCGTGCCCTTCGGGGTGGGGGCGTACGCCGCATCCAAGGCCGCGCTCGAGATGTTCACCGAAGCGCTCTACGTGGAGCTCGCCGACACGGGCGTGCACGCGCACCTGCTCGTGCCCGGCACGACGCTCAGCGAGTTCAGCACCGACAAGCCCGGGAACGACGCGCCCTTCCCGCTCGACCCGAAGACCGCGGCCACGCCGGAGCAGGTCGCGGACGCGATCGTCGCGTGCGTCGACGACGACCGCTTCCTCACCTTCGCGACCGACCGCGATGCCGCAACCGCTGCGGCCAAGGCCGCGGACCCCAACGGCTTCCTCGCGCAGGCACGCGAGCGTCTCCGCGGGTTGTAGCTACAGCTCGAAGAGCAGGTGACGGGAGAGGTCGCCGAGATAGTCGACGCCCATGTGGCGTCTCGTGTAGCGCCACTCGCCGTCGACCTTGGCGAACTCGTCGCGGTAGTGACCGTTGATGATGGGCTGCAGCGGCGTGTCGGGCGTCTTCTGGAAGACCGTGTAGTACGAACGCACCGTCGCGGTCAGGCCGTCGTCGGCCACCTCGACGATGGGGTTGGTGATCACGTGCTTCGTGAGCGGCGTGCCGTTCTCGTACTTGCGGGTCGACGCGTGGTACATGCCGGCGATCGCCGGAGCCCCGCTGATCTCCTGATCGGAGCCGTCGGTGGTGATCACCGCGTACTGCAGGTGCTCACCGATGCCCTCGTAGTCGCCGGCGTCGATGAGTTCGGCGTAGCGATAGAGCAGGTTGGTGACGGCGATCGCGTCGGGCACGTTGCTCACGGTCAGCCTCCCTCGACGGGTCGGAAGTAGGGCAGGACGAAGCCGTCGGCGACCGGGTGGAACTCCACCTGCACGCGCAGGCCGGCCTGGAAACGGGCGGCGACGGCTTCGGTGTCGATGCCGATCAGATTCGAGAGGATCTGCCACCCCTCGTCGACGTCGACGATCACCGGGCAATACGGCACCTCGAACGCCGGGGTCTGCGGCCGCCACACCATCGTCCAGCTGTAGATCGTGCCGGTGCCCGCGCTCTGCTCCCACGAGAGGTCGGTCGCGAGGCAGTGCGCGCAGATCGGCGACGGCGTGTGCGTGATCCCGTTGCACGCGCCGCAACGCTGGAACAACAACTCGTGGCGGCGCAGTCCGTCCCAGTAGGGCTCGGACACGACACTCGGGAACGGCGCGGGCACTGCGGTCGTCTGCGGCTTCAGCATGGTCACGGCCGGTGTCTCCCCAGGAGCAGCACGTCGTTGAACAATGCACCCGCGCCGCCGCCGGAGCACAGGGCGACCTCGGCGTCGGGGACCTGCATGGTGACGCACTCGTGGCGGAGTTGCTCGACGCCGCGAATGACGCGCTGCAGCAACTGCACCACCGCGCCGCCGTGACTGAAGGACATGAGGCCCCCGTCGGTGGTGATCGGGTAGCGCTCACCCGGACCGATGTTGCCGTCCATCACGAAGTCGCCGCCCTCGCCCGGGCCGCAGAAGCCGAAGGCCTCGAACTGCCGGATGATCTCGAACGAGAACGGGTCGTAGAACTCGCACACGTCGACGTCTTCGGGTCCGAGCCCGCACATCGCGAACGACATCTCGGCGGCGCGCCGACCCACCGTGCCCGCCACGAGGTCGGGGCGGACGTTGCCACCGAGGTCCCACGCGGGTGGGTGCTGGTAGGCGGGGCCGAAGTGGTCGGTGTTGCCGCCGAGGACGAACACGGGATCGTGCGGGAGGTCCCGGGCCCGGTCGGCGGTGGTGAGCACGAGCGCGCACCCGCCTTCCGCGGTCATCGAGCAGTCGAGGAGGTGGAACGGGTCGGCCACCATGCGGCTGTCGAGGATGTCCTGCACGGTGAACGGCCCGCGACCGCGGTACACGGCGTCGGGGTGCACGTGCCCGTTGTTCCGGATGGTCGCGGCGACGGTGGCCAATGCCTCGGGGGTGGTGCCGTACATCTCCATGTGCCGCCGCGCGATGAGCGCGAACTCCGCCGCGGTGAACATGCCGAACGGCGCCACGAATTCGTGCGCGGGCCGCGTCCACGGAGCAGTGGACGAGCGGTCGGTGTACACGCCCGCCGATCCCGCGGCGATGAGCACGGTGGTCGCGAGACCGTTGGCGATCGCGCCGATCGCGTCGAGCAGCGCGGGGATGCCGAGCCCCGACATCGAGCGCCAGATCGGGCCGATGCGCGCCTCGTAGAGGAAGTCGGAGCCGCTCTGGCCGACGATGCCGTCGATGTCGCGGAGGGTGAGCCCCGCGTCGGCGATCGCGCCGTACCCCGCGGCCCGCGTGATCGAACGGGAGTCGTGCCCGTCGAGCACACGCGCCTGCTCGGTGTTGTGGATCCCGACGATGCAGACGTCGTGGAACGGGTGTGACGGGTGGTGGGTCACTCGGCGCTTTCCTGTCCCGGCCGGCCGTCAGCCGAGCACGAGGTCGCGGATCTGGCGCATCTGCTCGTGGTCGCGCGCCGCCACCATCAACGTGGTGACCGGCGTCTTCTCCCACTCGGCGAGGCGCTCCTTGATGCGCGACGGCGGGCCGACCAGCGAGATCTCGTCGGCGAACTCCTCGGGCACCATGGCGATCGCCTCGTCGCGCTTGCCCTCGAAGAAGAGGTCCTGGATCTTCAGGGCCTCCTCCTCGTACCCCATGCGCTGCATGAGCTTGGTGTGGAAGTTCTGGCCCTTGGCGCCCATGCCGCCGATGTAGAAGCCGAGCATCATCTTCACGCCCATCAGCCCGGCGCTGACGTCGTCGGTGATGTTCACCGAGGCCATCGCGTTCACCTCGAAGCCGGGCTTGGCGGCCGCGAGCTGGTCGGCGTAGACCTCGGGGCGGAACGGCGAGTAGTAGAGCGGCAACCACCCGTCGGCGATCTCCGCGGTCTGCGCGACGTTCTTCGGGCCTTCGGCGCCGAGGAAGATCGGCAGGTCGGCGCGCAACGGGTGGGTCATGATCTTCAGCGGCTTGCCCAGCCCGACGGCGTCCTCGCCGCGGTAGGGCAGCGGGTAGAACTCGCCGTCGAACTCGAGCGGCCCTTCGCGGCGCAGCGCGCGTCGGATGATCTCGACGTATTCGCGCGTCCGGGCCAGCGGCTTGTTGGCCGGGCGGCCGTACCAGCCCTCCACCACCTGGGGACCCGACACCCCGAGCCCGAGGATCAGGCGACCGTTCGACAGGTGGTCGAGGGTCATCGCCGCCATGGCGGTGGCGGTGGGCGTGCGGGCGGCCATCTGCACGATGCCGGTGCCGATCTTGATGGTGGAGGTGTTGGCCGCAACGTACGCGGCGTAGGTGAAGGCGTCGTTACCCCACGACTCGGCGACCCACACGGAGTCGTACCCGAGGCGCTCGGCTTCCTGCGCGTCCTCGACGAACCCCTGCCGGGGGCCTGCGCCCCAGTATCCGAACACCAGTCCGAGCTTCATGGTCCTCCTCCGGCCGGGGGCGAGCGTACCCCGCGGGCTCCCGCCGTGTAACGGGCTACGCTCCCGCGCCCATGGACACGCTCGATGTGTTGGTCGCCCACGAGGAGATCCGCCAGCTCGCCGCCCACTACGCGGTGTACGTGGACCGACGCGATTTCGACGCCCTCGTGCTGCTCTTCATCGACGACGTGCGCGTCGGGCGCAACACGTTCGGCCGCGAGGCGCTCTGGGAGTCGTTCGCGGGGCAGATGCGCGACGTCCCCGTGACCATCCTCAACGTGGGCACGCACGCCATCGACCTGGTCGACGACGACCACGCCACCGGAATCGTGTACTGCAAGGGCGAGCTCCGGGACGGCGACCGCTGGCTCCACCAGGCGATCGTCTACTCCGACACCTACGAACGACGCGACGGCCGCTGGTACTTCGTGCGCCGGATCCACGAGCTCTTCTACGGCGCGGAGGTGGGCGTGAACCCGCTCACCCTGCCGCCGGCGAACTGGCCGCAGCACCAGGACGGCATGGGCACGCTGCCCGAGAAGTGGGACACGTGGCAGGCGTTCCACTCGGTCGACGGCCACGCCGATGAGCAAGCCGAGGAGAAGGAAGGCTGATCATGGACATCTCGATGACATTGCCGACGATGGTGGCGCACACGCGCGCCGACACGCTCCGGTGGTGCCGCGAAGTCGACGAGGGCCCGTGGCCCAGCCTCGCCATCCCCGAGCGCATCACCTACCCCGCCCACCACTACTCGGTGGAGCTCGCGGCGGCGGCCGCGCTCACCGAGCGGGTGCGGCTCTGGACCACGATCGTGATCCTCCCCGCGCACGACGAGGTCGACGTCGCGAAGGAGATGGCGTCGGTCGACGTGCTCTCGGACGGTCGCCTCACCGTCGGTGTGGGCGTCGGCGGTCGCGACCACGACTACCGCGCGATCAACGGTCGTTTCGACCACCGCTGGGAGCGCATGGACGAGCAGGTCGCGCGCATGCGGCGCATCTGGGCCGGCGAGCCGCCGTTCGAGGGCGCCGATCCGGTGGGCCCGCCGCCGGTGCAGGTCGGTGGTCCGCCGATCGTGGCCGGGGTGATGGGCCCGAAGGCGATTCGCCGCGCCGCGCACTGGGCCGACGGCGTCGACGGCGCGTGGACGATGGACGGCGACCTCGCGCACATGCAGCAGTCGTTCGAGATCATCAACGCCGCGTGGGACGAGGCCGGGCGCACGCAGCGGCCGCACCTCTCCACCAGCATCTGGTACGCGCTGGGCGACGACGCCGACGACCGCCTCCGCCGCTACGCCTACGAGTACATGAAGATCATGGGCGAGGAAGTGGGGCAGTGGGCGGCCCAGACCGTCAACTGCACCACGCCCGAGGCGCTGCGGCGGGCGATCGACCACGCCGCCGAGGCGGGGGCTGACGAGTTCTTCCTCGTGCCCACCACCGCCGACGCCGACGAACTGGCCCGCACCCGCGACGCTCTGGGAATCTGACGGCCATGACCTTCGGATTCGACTCCACCACCGATGACGTGATCGCCGGAGAGGGTTCCGGGCGCGTCGACCTGACCGGGAAGGTCGCGCTCGTCACCGGCGCATCCACCGGCATCGGCCTCGACACCGCGCGTGCGCTGGCCGCGGCGGGTGCGACCGTCACGATGGCCGCGCGCGACGCGACGAAGCTCGCGGCCGCGGCCGATTCCGCGCGCGAGCTGGTGCAGCAATCGGGAGGGAGCGCGACCATCGACACCGGCGTGCTCGACCTCGCGTCGCTCGACTCCGTGCGTGCGTTCGCCGCGGAGTGGCTGGCCGGCCACGACCGACTGCACCTGCTCGTGAACAACGCCGGGGTCATGTTCGCGCCCTACGGCCACACGCCCGAAGGTTGCGAGCTGCACTTCGGCACCAACCACGTGGGCCACTTCCTGCTCACCAACCTCCTGGTGCCGGCGTTGCTCGCCGACCCGCCCGCGCGCATCGTGAACCTCAGCTCCGGTGGTCATCACGCGTCGGGGATCATCTGGGACGACCCGAACTTCGAGCAGCACGACTACGACAAGATGACGGCGTACGGGCAGTCGAAGACCGCCAACGTGCTCTTCTCGGTCGAGCTCGACCGTCAGCTCGCCGCGCAGGGCGTGCACGCGTACTCCGTGCACCCCGGAATGATCGTCACCACCGAGCTCGGCCGCACGATGACGCGCGACGACTACCAGGGGATGATGGCCAAGGCGAAGGCTTCGGCCGGTAGCGGCGGCAGCGGCATGCCGCCGGTCAAGACGATCGAGCAGGGCGCGGCCACGAGCGTGTGGGCCGCGACCGCGCCCGAGCTCGACGCGCACGGCGGCGCCTACCTCGAGGACTGCCGCGTCAGCGAGGCCGCACCCCACGCCACCGACCCCGACGACGCCGCGCGCCTGTGGGCGCTCAGCGAGCAGATCGTCGGCCAGACGTTCACGTACTGAACCATTCGCGGACAAGGAGCACCACCATGGCCATGCCCACCGACGTCGGCGCGATCGATCTGATGATCGGCTTCCCGCGCCCCGAGGCGGCGAGGACCTACGACTACCTGCGCGCCGGCATCAAGGGTGACGACGCCAGCACCGCCGAGATGCCCGCGGGCTACATGTTCAAGCACGTGCCCAACCACCTGAGTGCCGACGACCCCTTCGTCGGCATCCAGATCACCCTCGCGGAGATGGACCGCTTCGGCGTGGCGATGGGCATGGTCGGTGTGGGCGGCGAGGTGGGCCAGCGCGCGGTGCAGGATCACCCCGACCGCTTCTTCGGCAGCATCGAGATCGATCCCAACGACATCACCGGTGCGGTGCGCAAGATGCGCGCCGCGAAGGACGAGTTCGACATCAAGGCGGTGACGACGTTCCCCGCGGGGTGCAACCCCCAGGTGCCGGTGAGCGACGCTCGCTACTACCCGATCTACCAGACCTGCATCGACCTCGACATCCCGATCATCTCCAACGCAGGTATCGCCGGGCCGCGGTTCCCCTCCGCGTGCCAGGACGTCATGCACTTCGACCAGGTCTGTTACGACTTCCCCGAGCTGCGCATCGTGATGCGTCACGGCGCGGAGCCGTGGGAGGCGCTCGCGGTGAAGCTCATGCTGAAGTGGCCGGGCCTCTATTACATGCCGTCCGCGTTCGCTCCGAAGTACTACCCCGAGGCGATCGTGAAGTTCGCGAACAGCCGCGGCGCCGAGAAGATCATGTACGCGGGCTACTACCCGATGGGTCTGTCGCTCGAGCGCATCTTCACCGAGCTGCCCGACGTCCCGTTGAAGGACGGCGTATGGCCCAAGTTCCTGCGAGAGAACGCGATGAACGTGTTCAAGCTGGGGGAGCCCGCATGACCGTCACCGATGCAGTGAATGTTCCCGTCGACCTGCTCGACGGCGAGATGTACAAGGCCGGCGCCTGGCCGGTCTACGAGTGGCTGCGCGCCAACGACCCCGTCCACTGGGATCCGGTGAACGAGCTCTGGGGCATCACCAAGTACGACGACATCGTCGCGATCGAGAAGGCCAAGGACGTCTTCATCAGCTCCGACACCAAGAAGGGCGGGTACCGCCCCAACCTCCCGGCGGACCCGTCGATCATCGGGCTCGACGACCCGTTGCACACCCGCCGCCGCATGCTCGTGAACCGCGGGTTCACGCCGCGCACGGTGTTGCAGTGGGAGGACCACATCAACGAGACCATCACCGGCCTGCTCGACGCCGCGCAGGCGAAGGGGTCGGAGGGGTCGAACGGTCGCATCGAGGTCATCACCGAGCTCGCCGCACCGCTCCCCGCGCAGATGATCGGTCTGCTCCTCGGGTACCCGCACGAGATGTGGCCGAAGCTGAAGGAGTGGTCGGAGCGCACCATCGTCGGCGGCGGCGGTCCGCGCTACGCGACCGACGACGTGATCTTCGCCGCGTTCGAGTTCGCCGGCGCGTGCGCGGAGCTCTACGAGGAGAAGCAACGCTGCCCGGCCGACGACATCATGACGGTGTGGACCACCGCCGAGATCGACGGCGAACCCATCGGCCTCGACCCCGTGATCTCCGACTGCCTGCTGCTCCTCGACGGCGGCGCCGAGACCACCCGCACCGTGATCGGCCGCACGATCCTCGAACTCGCGCAACGACCCGACCAGTGGCAGCTGCTCAAGGACGGCGCCGACATGGAGGTCGCCACCGAGGAGTTCATCCGCTGGGTCACGCCGGTGCTCAACATGTGCCGCGTGGCGACGCGCGACTACGAGCTGCGCGGCAAGACGATCAAGGCCGGTGACCAGGTGGTGCTCATGTACCCGTCGGCCAACCGCGACGAGGAGCACTTCACCGATCCGGACCGCTACGACGTCACGCGCGACCCGAACCAGCACATCGCGTTCGGCTTCGGCACGCACTTCTGCCTGGGTGCCGCGCTCGCGCGGCTCGAGATCAAGACCTTCTTCGAGCACTTCGTGCGTCGCGTCGACCAGGTGCGGATCGTCGACGGCTCGGTCGACTTCCTCGCCAACGCGTTCGTCGCGGGGCTGAACCGCGCCGAGGTCGAGTTGGAGTTCGTGCAGTGAGCCTTGCTGCCGGGAGCCACCCCGACGACGAGCTGCACCCGCCGACGTCCGACGACCCGTTCTGGGGCGAGACCTCGTGGTGGGCGTTCTCGGTGCCCGAACGGAAGCTCGCGGCCTGGTTCTACCCGCTCATGCGCACCAACCAGGACGTGTGCTCGGCCGCGGTGTTCGTGTGGGACGACACCGGTGACACGCCGTGGGACTGCCGCTACTTCAAGCAGTTCTGGCACCTGCCCATGCCCGAGGGCCCGCTGTCGGACTGCACGTTCGCCAACGGCATCTCGTACAAGGTGCTCGAACCGCGGATGGCGTACGCGCTGAAGTACCGCGATCCGGACGCGGTCGACGGCGTCGACTCCATAGCCATCGACGTGACCTTCCGCGCGGTGATGGAGCCGCTGCACACGAAGACTTCAGGGCCCGACGGCGGCCACCTCGACCAGCTCGGGCGCTTCACCGGCACGCTGGTGCTCGACGGCGAGACCATCCCGGTCGACTCGTTCGGCGCGCGCGACCGCTCGTGGGGACCGCGCTCGCCGTTCGGTCCGTACCTGATGTCGACGCACGGCTACAACGCGACGCGCATGCCGTACAGCCACGCGACGTCGGAGACCGCGTCGTTCCTGTGCATCAGCGCGAACGTCACCGACGACTTCCCGGTGCTCATGGGCTTCACCCAACTCGATGGCCAGGTGTCGCGCATCGCGAGCGGCAAGCGCACCGCGCTGGCGACCGACCCGGAGAAGGGCACCGTGACGCGCGTGCTCGTCGAGGGCGTCGACGAGCTGGGGCGCGAGTTCCACGCCGAGGGCGAGTGCCTCACCGACTTCCTGAACTCGTGCAACGAGAACCTCGTGGGCTGGAACCACCTCGTGCGCTGGGAAGTGAACGGTGTCGAGGCGTGGGGCGAGCACCACGAGAACTACAGCATGAGCGCCCAGCGCGCCGCGCTCCGCGCGGCGAAGGGCTGGTAGGCGGCTCGCTCAGCGCTTCGCCGCGTCCTTGATCGCGGCGGCGGCGTTTCCCCGCAGGGCCTTGGTCGACTCGAGGTTCATGGCGAGGCCGTTGAGCTCGGTCACGGCGCGCGTTGCGGTGCGGATGCCCTGCACCTCCATCGCGCGGTGCACCGTGCGCTTGTTGATCTGGAGGATGTCGGAGGGAATGGTCGCGATGCGCTGCGCGATCCGCAGCACCTCGTCCTCGAGCTGCGCCGCGGGGAACGCGCGGTTCGCCATGCCGAGCTGCACGGCCTCCGACGCGGTGAGCGGGCCGCCGGTGAGCATCAGCTCCATCGCGCCGCGGAAGCCGAGCAGCCACACCGGGTACTGGAAGTCGGGCGGGCTGAGCACGCGCACCACGGGGTAGGTGATCGTCGTGTCGTCGGCGAGGTACACGAGGTCGCACGCAGCCATCAGTTCGGTGGCGCCCGCCATCGCGTAGCCGTGCACCTGCGCGATCACCGGCTTGGCGAGGTCCCAGATGCGCGGCCAGGTCTCGGTGACGTGACGCGCCCAGTCGGCGACGCCGCCCGGCGTCTCGAACGGCCGACCTTCCGACAGGTTCGACTTGATGTCGTATCCCGACGAGAAGCAGTCGCCGGCGCCGCGGATGACGGTGACGCCGACGTCGGGATCGCGGTCGGCGCGCTGCAGCTCCTCGTGGATGCGGCCGCGCAGCTCGTTGGAGATCGGATTGCGCTTCTCG
>Ga0209068_10001701_pt1 | contig 10939 bp, 14 predicted proteins | sample ColStrG_CSR_2012_FD_187200 | JGI IMG/M metagenome (GOLD analysis project Ga0209068, IMG submission 187200) | Freshwater sediment microbial communities in response to fracking from Pennsylvania, USA - Cold Stream Run_MetaG_CSR_2012 (SPAdes)... | ecosystem: Environmental > Aquatic > Freshwater >...
TGTTCGCCATCCGGCGCCAGCACGCGGAACCGTGGCACCACCTCGTGCCCCTCGCGCACAACGCGCTGAGATAGTGCCAGTTCCTCGAGCACCATCGCTCGGTTCATGCCCGCCCTCCCCAACTGGCCCAGTCATATCATGTAAAAGCGACGTACTTCTAGTCCAATGGACATCCGGCTATGTCCTCACTCAACTGTGCAAGAGAACGCCTCGGGCCTCAAGATACTCGATCACTCAACGCAATATGGAGTGGCCTTGGAGCCGCGCACTTCTCAGCAGAGAGTTCGCTAGCCGCGATTTGGGTTGCGTTTCGCCGAACATAAAGACTGTTCCGTACTGTAGCATTTTCTGTAGTCGAACGTCTGACCTCTCAAACATCATTTTCAATACGCGCGAGAGCAACGTTCCGTGGGTTTATGACTGAGGTATACATGATGTATCGCAATCCAGACGGCACCGTAACTGACAGAACGCTGGTGAGTAAGATAAGAACAGACTCCGGAAGGACGATTTGCCGAGGCTCTTAAGGTCGATTGCAACGACAAACCCAACTATCGATATCGACAGATCTCTTCCGGGAAGATCCCATCAGAGATAGCCCTTGATACTGTGGAAACAGACCTATGGAAGTCCAGCACCTCACCAAAATGCAATCCGACCGGCACCGCCGCCTGTCAGCGCACTCCTGCGACAATAACTGCTCGACCGCGCCTCGCCGGATAGTGGTTGCAATCCATGGAGCCACTCGCGAACTCAACAGCGCTGTGCTATCTCTTCGCAGCAGAATGCAGTAGGCGCTACGCCGGAGGGCACCGCGCGGCCCTCATTAGGGTCGAGAATGCGCGCTCGCGCGAGCCGATCCATACCGCCGGTCTCAGGATCAACTTGAGAGTGGGAACCCCTACGGCCAGTCAAGGAACTTCCCCATGGACAGACCCCGCGCGCTCGTGATCGGCGGCTCGCTGAGCGGATTGTTCGCCGCAAACCTCCTTCGCACCGTCGGGTGGCAGGTCGAAGTGTTTGAGCGCGCGCGCGGAGAGTTGAGCGGGCGGGGCGCCGGGCTTGGCGCCCAAGCAGAGCTCTTTACCGCATTGCGCCGAATCGGGATTCGGCTCGACAAATCGATGTGGACCGAGTTGCACTCGTACACTTGCGTCGACCAGAGTGGCGCGACGATCTGCGAGATTCCCGTGCGCAAATTGAACACGGCATGGGACCGCCTGTATTCGACTCTGAAACAAGCCTACCCGGTCGAACACTATCACGCGGGCATGACACTCGAGCGGGTAGAACAGGATGAACGCCGGGTCGTGGCGATTTTCGCGAGCGGAGAGCGCGCTGAAGGCGATCTCCTGATCGGCGCCGACGGCATGCGCTCCACTGTGCGCCGGCAATTTTTGCCCGAAACCGCGCCACGCTATGCCGGCTATGTGGCCTGGCGAGGCGTGGCAGAGGAAAGCCAATTGCAGCCCGAATGGCGGGCCCCAACGCCCGGTGGCCTGATATTTTGTCTTCCGGACGGTGAGTTGGCGATCGCCATCCCGATGCCGGCCCAGGACGATTTGGGCCGCGTCCGCCGGCGCATGTTCGTATGGTTCCGTCCGGCTGAGTACGCTTCGACCTTGCGGCGGTGGTGCACCGACGCGACAGGGCTTTGCCACGGCGATTCGATACCGCCGCCCCTGATCCGGACCGAGGTGATCTCCGAACTCAGGCTAGCGGCTCGAACGTTGTTGGCGCCTCATCTCTCCGAGGTCGTCGCCTGCGCCCGCGAGCCGATACTCTCGGCAATTTTCGATCTCGAAGTCTCTCGCATGACGTTTGGTCGCGTGGCACTCGTCGGCGACGCGGCCTTCGTCGCTCGGCCGCACGTCGGGACCGGCGTCACTAAAGCCGCCATGGACGCGCAGGCGCTTGCTGACGCGCTCATCGGCTACGAAGACGACTTGGCGAACGCCCTGGCGATTTATGAGTTCGGCCGCATGGCGGCCGGGAGAGAGCTGATCGCTCGCGGACAACGCTTGGGAGCCCATTTGGAGCCTGCCCCGTCGGGCTCCGGCAACCGCGCGCGGCCGCCAATCGAAAATTATCTGCGCGAGTACGGTCCTGCCGACGTCGCGGACCTACACCAGGACGAATAGCGGCTCCCGATTGCCTCTTCAGCTGAAACCCTCCGCCACGCTAAGGTGCGACGAATCTTGATGGCAAGAAGTTTTTCGGTCTCTCACCGATGAGTTTTGCTCGGCTGCGTTGTCTTGATCAATGGGTGCGCATGGATAGTCCGGCGGCCTAGACAACGAGGTAAGCCATGGAATTGTTACAAGGGCAGAATGTCGTCGTCGTTGGAGGTAGCCGGGGTATCGGCCGTGCAATCGCGGAAGTTGCTCTCAGCGAGGGAGCGGAAGTTCTCGCCGTCGCCCGCGGAGCGGCATCGCTAAAGCAGCTATCCAATGAAGCCCGCGGGGTAAGAACTCTCGCGCTCGACGCGACGAGTGACGCCACGCCCGGCAAGGTTTTTGACGCTTTTGATCCTGACGTCCTCGTGATCTGCGCAGGCGCGTTTCCTCCCTCAGTGCCGATACAGGAGCAGAGTTGGCAGGCCTTCTCCACAAACTGGGAAACTGACGTGAAGGCGTCGTTCTTGTTTTGCAAGGCTGCGCTTCAAGGTCCGCTCAAGCCGGGGACCCGGGTGGTTCTGATTTCCAGTGGCGCCGCTCTGAGCGGGGGCCCACCAACGGCGGGCGGTTATGGAGCCGCAAAACGCATGCAGATGTTTATGGCAGGTCATTGCCAAAAGGAATCAGATCGCCGACGGCTAGGCCTGCGCTTCATGGCGCTTGCCCCTGCTCGCATCATGACCGAAACTGAACTCGGCAAAACCGGCCTCGAAGGTATAGCGGCTTATATGGGTATGAAGCCTGCCGACCTCCTCGCAGGAATGACCGACATGCAGACACCGACAGATGTAGGACGGGCTGTGGTCGCGCTCGCTACCGGCAAGCACCAAGGGATCTCCTTTGTCGTGAGCGGCAGCGGGCTTGCTCCGGCAGATTGAGGCGCGCGCAATGCCCAAATGAAAACAGCAATCCTGGCCGCATATGACAGATACTCTAGGGCCCGATGAGCCGTTGGGCCAGCCGATCCAAGATCGGCTGGTTTTCGAGCGTCTGGCGGTGGCCCATCGCAAAGAGCTCAAACTTCACTGTTACCGAATGATGGGCTCATTGCACGAAGCAGATGACATCGTTCAGGAAGCCTATCTCCGCGCTTGGCGCGCGAGATTGGAATACGATGGACGAGGCTCAATTCGGGGCTGGTTTTTTGCGATCGCTACGAACAGTTGCCTCAACGCACTCAAAGCCAGATCGAGGACCCATCGTCTTTTTCAGCAGCCGGGCTGGCCACCGTCGCTCGGGCCCGCAACGGGCGGGCCAGCAGCCGATCTGCGCTGGCTGGAGCCCTACCCGGATACTGAGTTTCCAAATTTCGTTGACACTGAACCCGGACCGGAGGCGCGGTTTGAGTCCCACGAAGCCGTACAACTCGCTTTCGTCGCCGCGATCCAATTTCTGCCGCCCAAACAGCGGGCCGCGCTGCTGCTGTGCGATGTCATGGGATGGTCGGCTGCCGAGACGGCGCAATTGCTGGGCGGTTCAATCTCTTCGATCAATAGCGCATTGCAGCGCGCCCGTTCGACGCTCGCTGCGCGATATCCAAAGGGTCGTCCCGTGAGTCGCCTACAGCCCAACGCTGACGAGGCTTTGCTGCTCGAGCGCTACATGCGGGCTTGGCAGGCTGCCGATTTGGACGGGTTTGTGGAGCTTCTGCGCGATGACGCAACCTTCCACATGCCGCCTTGGCGGGAGTGGTATCAGGGACGTCCGGCGATCCGAGGCTTTTTCGAGACAGTCTGGACTAGGTTTGCGGGCTACCGGGCAGTGGCTGTCGGTGCCAATGGACAGCCCGCGGTTGGGATTTATTCGCGTGCCCATCATGACCTCAACTGGCGAGCTCATTCCCTTCACGTGATCGAGCCTGCAGACCGTTCAATTGCCACACTGACCGTCTATTTGCCGCCGATCGGTCCAGAGTTGTTTCCGGCCTTTGGCTTACCTGAACGCCAAACCGCCGACCCAGGGAGACACCTATGATCACCGCCATCGTCTTCTATGAGCTGCCGCCGCACATCGGCGTCGAGGAGTGTCGCGCTCACTTCACGAAGATCGCCCCGGATTTCCTCAAAATTCCGGGGTTTCTACACAAGCAGTTCATCTGCGCCCGCGACGGCAAGATCGCGGGCGGCGTCTATATGTGGGAAAGCCAGAAGGCGGCCGAACGCTTCTATTCCGGCGAATGGCTCGCCGGAATTCGGGCCCGCTACGGCAAGGAGCCGAAGATCAGCTATTACGAGACCGTCGCCCTGGCCGACAAGGAGAGCGGCCGCGCGGGCGGCCTGGATTGAGGTGCTGGTCCATGATTTCTGCGAAACGGCGTCGCCCTCGCCGAACCTAACGGCTCAAACAGACGGACGCCGGCCCAATGTCTGTGGCGCGCGCCCGTGAGGGGCCGGCATCCGGAACCCTCAACATTAACGGCGAGACCAGTATTCTTCGTGGAGTTTCGCCGCCTCGTCCGCAAGCATGGGGCCGACGACTTCAGTCGAACGCTGCCCAGCTTCGAAGACGATCGTGCAGGGCAGGTCGAGTGTGGGATTCTCGACATGTGCACCCGTCAAGCACTTGACGTCATGTTCGCTCTGCCCAAAGACGACCCGTCCGATGCCCGCCCAATAGATTGTCCCGGAGCACATCGCGCAAGGTTCGGCCGAAGTGTAGAGTGTGCAAGAGGCCAATTTTTCGAGACTGAAATTCATCCCCGCCCACGAGGCCAGCAGCCTTTCGGCATGAGCGGTGCGATCGCCCCCTCCGGATTTGTAACCGTTGAGTTGCTCGCGCAAGACATTGCCGTCTTTGTCAGCGAGGAGCGCACCAAAGGGATGTTCGCCAGCGTCGCGGGCCTTGCGCGCGACTTCGAATGCCTGACGGAGCAGGCGCTCATCATAGGGGCGTTGTGGCATCGGCAGATCCTCCGGCAGTGCCGCTTGATCATAGTGCCGAACAATCCGCCGACTCAAGGCGGCAGAATTAGTCAACAACCCCGGCTCAGGACTTATTGATCATAGCCAGCATGGCAGCGCCCCGTTGCGCCGCCAATGAGGGATTGGCTCACGCCTGCTTGCGGAATGGAAACACCAGCTGACCTAGCAGGCCAAGGGGCACGGGGGTTGACGTTCCAAAGCGCTCGGGCAATCGATTTCGCGGCAAGTAGAATGTGCCGAATATCAGGTCGTACACGGGAAACAGGCCCGCGAAATTCTTATCGCGAGCTTGCTGCTCATCCGTGTGGTGCCAACGGTGGAAGCAAGGAGAAGCAATCAGAAATCGAAACGGTCCGAAATCCCAATCAAGGTTAGCGTGCAACATGATTGCAAATAGGGTGAGCAGGGGGAGAACGCTTGCAACCGCCGTAACCTTGAAGCCAAGGGCTAAGTGAGGCAGCGTGCTCGAAATTCGCATGAGCGCATCGTTCAGCGGGTGCACACGCACCGACGACAGCCAATCAAGTTCAGTCGACGAATGGTGCACGGCATGAAATCGCCAGAGCCGGCCGCCATGGAACAACCGGTGCATCCAGTAGCCGACAAAATCTGCGATGAGCAAAATGAGAATGGCTTGCTGCCACAGTGGCAGTCGAGATAACGGTCCGTAGCCTGCAAGCACTGTCTCACGGTCCACGCGACCATAGATGAGGAGCGCTAGCGGCGCGGCAGCAACAGCGACTGCAATCGTAACCACGGAGCGCGTAACAACGGGTGTGAAGAGCCAATAGATAATGTCGGTCATGTACCCCCGCCGGAATATCGGCTGCCGCCGGGTCTGCGATCGAAAGGCTTCGACCAGGCCGAATGCCAGGGAAAGGGCGACGAACGCGATCAGGATGCCAGCAATTGTTCCACGCATTGGGAAGATCTCCGGGGCTCAGGGTGCCAACGTTGCAAGCAGGGCGGAACCGTCGCCGAGAACGAGTGACAGCACTGTCCACATCAACAATGACAATCCTGCGACCATCAAGAACGGCGGCCTTCCTCTCAGGCTCCCTTCGAGAGGCCGGGAAGCCTTGCAGGGAGATCGGGGAGCGGAGCTAGGTGTCGCGTCTCGGCCTCCGTCATCATTCGCCCCACCGGCCAACGACAATCCCCCACCAACATCTGCTTCCACGACGGCAACGTCGTCGAACCCCTAACCAGATCCCGTTGCACCGCTTCGTATACGTGGTACGCTGTACTTATGGCAAAGAAGATGACGCTCAGTGAGCTCGGCGAAATGATGGCACACGTCGTGAAGCATATGGCAACGAAGGAAGACCTCACTGCCCTGCGCACTGAATTAAAGCGCGACATTGCGAACGTGCACAACCAAGTAAATTCTATCGAGCGCTATCTCCGAGACACCAAGATCGAGGTCCGTCTCGCCGACCTTGAAGAGAAAGTGTTTGGGAAAGTGCGCGCATAGTCCACGGAGGACGCGCCTGCCAATTGCTGTCATCCAATTCCATAGTAGGCATTCTTTCACCTCCCGCGACCATGAGTACATTGCAGGAAATTCAGTTTCTCCATCCGATGTGTGCGGTCGTAGCGTACTTCGGTAGCGAAACGGAGTTGCACCATGACAAGCGAAGCTGACGATGATTTCCTCGTCGACGACGAAATCCGCGTCTACTCCCTTTTGCCCTATCGGGCTTGCTACGTCACTCGTGAGAAGAGTGCCTCAGGCACCACGTACTACACGTTGGTCTTGCTTCGCCGCCGTCTCTGGACGTTTTCTATCATCAGACGTTCGAGCAAATAGGCCGACGAGGAGAAAGCCAAGAAAGGCACCGTGCCCTTCAGGAAAAAGTAGCGGCACACACACCTCGAAGCCGCCGGCCTTGCGCTGGCGGCTTTCTCTTTGCATCATCACTGCAGACGGTCGCGGTCGTGTGCGGTGCCCCGCTGGTGCTAGGGGCGATGCAGCAATACTGCACACCTAAAAGCGGACCAGCGCGCCACGATCGTCACCTTCCGTCTCCCGATCCGGTGCCCGCATCCTGCGGACTTCGGAAAACGAGACGGAGAGTTCCATGACAGATAAGGTTGCTCGCATTCGCGAGCTCAATGACGCGTTCCGGAAATATCCGTGGGGCGATGCGCGGGCACTCGGCAAAACCGTAGTGACGGCAGGCATCAATGCCCACGGACCTGAGTTCGTGCTCAAAGTCCTTGACGCCGTCGCTGGCTTCAATGCGTTCACACCGGACAACGACCCGCACGGCGAGCACGACTTCGGCAATCTCGATGTCGATGGTCAAAAGATCTACTTCAAAATAGATTATTTCGACCGCGATGGTCTCTATGGTTCGGAGGACCCGAGCGATCCAAAGCAGACGACGCGCGCAATGACAGTGATGCTCGCCGAGGAGTATTGACGATGGCGCTCAAACTCAACGAGCGACCCGATGGTTACGGCTTTCTTTACGGCACACTTCGTGACGGCGAGCTATCGCACAACATCAACGTGCTGCCGCCGGCATCGGAGTGGCGTGGCGACTTCGTGCTTCCAGGCTACGAGCCGCACGCCACCGACTGGATCGTCTACGTCGATGGCGAAGAGTATGCACGCGTTCGTCGCCGTGAGGATCTCGCCAACATCAGTGGGCGATTGCTCGCGCCCTAACCAAAACCCGCCACGATCACCTGATCGTCGGCGGGTTTTTTTCATGCAGGTGCAGACCGAAACGCTGCTGCCTATCCGTCGATCAACCGATCATTCTTGCACCTCCCGCGACCGCAAGTACACTGCAAGAAGTTCGGTTTCGCCATCCGGCGTATGCGGTCGTCGCGTACATCGGTAGCGAAACGGAGTTGCACCATGACAAGCGAAGCTGACGATGATTTCCTCGTCGACGACGAAATCCGCGTCTACTCCCTGTTGCCCTATAGGGCTTGCTACGTCACTCGTGAGAAGAGTGCCTCAGGCACCACGTACTACACATTGGTCTTGCTTCGCCGGCGTCTCTGGACGTTTTCTATCATCAGACGTTCGAGCAAATAGGCCGACATCTCATCACTCCCGACGCCTCGAGCGTCCGGGAGTGTTCTGTGTCCACGTCGCCGACATTTCATGCAGGTGCAGACGGAAACGCGTGAGGCGTTTCTCTGCCATACCCCCCGCTCCGTCCCGTCGCCTTCCCAAGGTTCCATCCCCCCACACACTGGGTGCATGAGATTGTTGCCGCCCCGTCTCTTTGCACGATGGAGGTGCGGCTCACCAGGCGTCAAGGCACCCGATGCCTTTCGCTTCGCGCGGTTCGGACAACTCATCGGGTCCCCCGCCTTGACCCCTGTTTCGTCCGCACCCTCTTCACTTAAAGAGAGCCGGGGCGGCAGCCACCCCTGAGCTCGGTCGACTTATCAGCCCTCATCAAAAACAACTATGCCCAAACTAACCTTCGCGCAGCGCGCAGCGCAGATGCATGAAGCAGCGATGGAGCTCAGGAACATCGCCGAGCTCGTTCTCCTCGAAGCGCAGCGCATGGATGCTTCGCAGGCGCGCTTTGCCGCGCAGAAGACTTCTCGCCCGCACAGCAAAACGGCGAGCCGCTAGTGCCCGCCGTCCTTACCAACCTCACCATTCTACTATGACCATCGTGTGCATTCCAGATTACGAGTTTACTGACCCCGATAATCACCCGGACGACTTACCGCCGCACTGTGCGCTGTGCGCGTCGGAGCTTCCTTACTGGGGCGCGCACTGTCACTGCGACCTCGCCTAACGGTATGACTGAAACTGACACCGCAACTATCTGCGCACTCAATGACGCATTTCGCGCGACGACAACGAGCATGATCGGGCCGTGGCTCGGCTCGGGGCAACTCGTCATCACGCGCGGCGTCGCTGACCGCGGCATCGACTTCCTCAATCGCGCTATCGCATCGGTGCGTGCATTTTCCGACTTCACGCCGGACAATGACCCGTGGAGCGAGCACGACTTCGGTATCTTCGAGCTCGATGGCATCGCGCTCAATTGGAAGATCGATTACTACAATCCCTCGCTTGAGTACGGCTCGGATGATCCTGCGGACATAATGAAAACGCGGCGCGTTTTGACGGTGCTGCTTGCGGAAGAATACTAAGCCGACCTCGCACCGGCCTCGGACTGCTGCCACCGAGGCGGGAATGCGGAGAGAGGGTGTGTGTGGGGGGATGGGATTCCTCCTTCCCCCGCGACCTCAATGCAATCCCTTCATGCGCATGATTGCAATCCTCATGGTGCCGCATATAATTCCAACATGGCCAAGGCGAAATCTCTCGATGCGAAGATCGATGCCCTCGCCCGCGTCGCCGAGAGCGGCTTTTCTTTGATGGAGAACGGATTTTCCGCTGTCTCGGAGGACATCGCGCTCCGGCCCACCGCCACGACAGTCGGTATCCTCTTAACCACCTTGCTTGACGAACAATTACAACCGATCTCCCGCGAATTGCGGATCATCCGCGTCGAACTCGACCATCTCAGAGAAAAAGTTGAAAACATCATCGGCTTCCGTGTCGAGATCGACCATGCGCTGGAGCGCATCGCCGCCATCGAAAAGCATCTCGGAATCAACAAAAAAATCGCCGCCTGATCTATGAACAAGCGAGATGCCAAACAAGCTATCACGCGCTTCGTCAAAGTTGAAAGCGCCTCCCGCAGAAATGCCGGCTACACCTATTTCATCAGCGGCGATGCTCAGAATGGCTACCGGTTCGCGCTGGTCAACCGCTATGGCAACGAAGTGTTCGAGAGCGTGATATTTCTCAACAAGGATGCCTGCCGCGCAGTCTTACGCACCGCACAGCGTCACGGTGCCTGCACCGACATCCGTGACGACACACGGTAGATGATCCTCGACCCCTTCCCGCAACCCGGCGCTTGCCGACACTGAGGTCGGCCGAGCTCCGGTCAGCGTGCAGGAGAAAGATCAATGACGCAGGCGCAGAAGTCGAACTCAAGCAAGCCTAGGCCCTCGGCAATTACCAAGGAGCCATCTGCCGAACCGCGCTACGAGCATGGCGTGACGAAATTCACGTACGCCCTAAAAGCCTGGAGCGTCGAGCGGCGCGGCGCAGGCTGGTTTGTCGCTGAAACAGTAGCGAGCATCATCGGCAACAAGCCCACCTGGCGCGGTCCCTTTCAGTCGGTCGAGAACGCCTGCCGCGCCATCGCGCGCGGTCTCGCGCTCGAACTCACCGACCGGCACACTCGATCGGTGGAGAGCCATAGGATCGCAAAGACCGATCCCCTGCATGGGCTTGATCCCAAGAGCACCCTCTAGGCCCAGCCGCCCTTGCCCCGCCCACCAGCGGGGCTTTTTTCCTGCTGCGTCCACACTCAACCAACCAGCCCCGCGAATGATTCCCGCCGAATGGCGATCGAGATTGCCTCGGCTAGCTATTTCCCCAATTGCCGCCTACATTGTTGTGCATCTGGAGCAAAAGGCCATGAACACCACTGTCCTCCGCCAACGCCTCGAGGCACAGGGTTTCTGCAATCTCGACCAGAAGAGCCTCATCGAACTCGGCCCCTGGTTGCGTTGGTCCCCATCCATTTGTGCGGCCATTATCTTGATCGGCACCATGCTGCAATCGGCCACGATCCTGTGGGCGCTTGCGATCACGGCAGCGCTCGGCGCGATCCTACCGCACCATCCATTTGATTATCTCTATAATTACAGTGTACGGCATATAACCGGCACTCGTCCCTTCCCTCCTCAGGGGCCTCAGCGCCGCTTCGCCTGTGGACTGGCAGCGGTATGGCTAATCGGCACCGGATGGGCCTTCTATGACGGATACAGCACAGCAGG
>Ga0209068_10001702_pt1 | contig 10926 bp, 10 predicted proteins | sample ColStrG_CSR_2012_FD_187200 | JGI IMG/M metagenome (GOLD analysis project Ga0209068, IMG submission 187200) | Freshwater sediment microbial communities in response to fracking from Pennsylvania, USA - Cold Stream Run_MetaG_CSR_2012 (SPAdes)... | ecosystem: Environmental > Aquatic > Freshwater >...
CTCGTTCGGGGTGGGGAGCATCGCCGCGCCCTCGAACAGCCGGTTGAGTCCCTCGATGCCGGCCCGCTCCACGACGCCTTCGACGAACGCCTGTCCGCGCTCGTAGTGCGCGCGCTCGAGCTTCAGCCCGAGCAGCGTCTCGATGAACCGCTCCGCCTCGCCGCGCTCGACACGATGCCGCTGCTTGGCCTCGTGGATGCGGTCGAACGTGGGGATGAGTCGCTGGCCGATGCGGGCGACGACGACGTCGGCATAGCCGTCGAGCACGGCGGTCAGTCGTTGGAGCTCTTCGCGCGGCGCGGCCTGGGCCGGCGACTGCATCGCGCCGAGCACCCGCTCGGGGTCCTCGGTCATCGCCTGCACCGACGCGGGGTCCGACGGGTCGATCATGCCGAACTCGGCCTCGAACGAGTTGAGGTCGACCTGGTACGCCGACACGTAGTCGACTGCGAGCTGCACCAGGCGGCCGCGGATCCACGGCACCGAACGCAGCGCGGCGTGCACCACTTCGTGCAGCGCGACGTAGAAGCGCAGGTCGTCGCGCGGCAGTTCCCAGCCTTGCTCGAACGCGTCGATGTTGGAGACGACGAAGCAGAGGCTCGGGTCGTCGCCGCCGGGAGACGTCGCGGTGGGGAGCGGCCCGGTGGGCAGCGGCAGGTCGTAGCGGCCCAGCGCGTGCTGCGCGAGGAAGCCGAGCATCGAGCCGGCCTGCACCCCGAGCAGCGCGGGGGCGATCATGCCGAGCATCGGGCCGAGCCCGCCCATCGCGCCCATCGCGCCGAACATCCCGGGCATGCCCGGCATCCCGGGGACGTTCGGCATGCCGCCGAGTTCGTCGGGGGTGAACGGGTCGGTGCCCTCCTCGGCGTCGGCCTGCTCGCCGGCGCGGCGCATGGAGTCGCCGAGCGCGGTGGCGAGCGCTTCGAGCACCGGCTTCAGCGCGACCATGTGGAGTTCCACCCAGCCCTGCGGCCCGACGGTGCGCAATTCGGTCGCGAAGGTGGCAGTGAGACCGGTCTCACCGACGACGAGGGTCTGCGCGGCGTGCGCGAGGTCCTCGAACTGCTTGCGGTCTGCGGCCGACACCGTGGGCTCGGGCCGGCCCTCGAGCGCGACCGACTCGGCGGTCTGGCGGGCGACCTCCCAGTTGAGCGGCCCGTCGGACTGCAGCATCCGCATGACCTGATTGAGGTCGATCTGGGAGAAATCGAACGTGGACGGGTCGAATCCCGGGAACGGTCCTCCCGCCGGGGCGCCGCTGGAAGCGCCTCCCGCCGGGGAGCCGCCGGAAGGGCCGCCAGCAGAAGGATGGTCGGAGAAATCCCGATCTTCCGGGTCTCCAGGTTGAGTCGGATCGTCCACGCGGTCAGTCTATGGAGGTGCATCACATCGCAGTCACCGGCGCCGCCGGCCTCGTCGGTCGCCACCTCCTCCCCGCGCTCGCCGATCATCCCGACGTCGGTCGGGTCGTCGGCCTCGACGTGCGGGAGCCGGAGCGGCGCCCGAAGTCGGTGACGTTCCACCGCGTCGACATCGCGGGCACGTCGTTGCGTCCGTTGCTCGAAGGCGTCGACGTGCTCGTGCACCTCGCGGGGGTGGTCGACCCGGTACCCGACGAGAAGCTCATGGCGCGCGTCAACGTGGGCGGCACCCGGCACGTGTTGGAGGAGGCCGCGGCCGTCGGCGTGCGCCGCATCGTGCGCATCTCCAACGCGGCGGTCTACGGGGCGTGGCCCGACAATCCCGTGCCGCTCACCGAGGAAGCGATGCTGCGGCCCAACTCGCACTTCTCGCCCGCGGTGCAGGGGGTCGAGGTCGAACGCCTCCTCGCGTCGTGGCGCGGCGACCACCCCGACGTGACCGTCACCACCTTGCGGGCCGCGCCGGTCGTGGGTGGCGGGGGTTCCGAACGCCTGCTCGCGCGCGTACTGCTCGGTCGGCCGCCGCTGCGGGTCCGCGGCGCGCACCTGCCCGTGCAGGTCCTGCACGTCGACGACCTCGTGTCGGCCCTCGTGCTCGCGGCCACCACCGAACTGCCCGGCGTGCACAACGTCGCCGCCGACGGCTGGCTCGAACCGAGGGCCGCGGCCGCGTTGCTCCCCGGATCCCGCGTGCCGGCGGTGCCGGCGGAGGCGCTCGCCCGGGCGCTGGCGCGGGCATGGGACCTAGGCGCCGGGGACATCCCGCCCGGCATCGTGCCCTACCTGCAGCATCCCGTGGTGCTCGACACCACCAAGCTGCGCGCCGCGGGCTGGGCGCCGAAGGTGAGCAACGAGGACGCGCTGCGCGAGGCGGTCGCGGCGATGCCGCCGCGCGACCGTCGCCCCGCGATCGCCGCGGGCGCGCTGGTGTCGGCCGGCGTCGCGACCACCGTGGTCGTCCGCCGCCGTCGACGTCGGCGCGCGTAAATCTCTGCATCCCACCGTCGAACCTGACGAAGATGGTCAGGTGAGCGGACCGAACCCAGCAGGGCCCGAGAATTCGTGGTGGCGCGAGGAGTACGGCGACCCGTGCCGCGAGTGCGGCTTCGAGTGGTCGGTTGCCCCCGGCGATGCCATCGCCGCCGTCGAGGAGTTGCCCGCCGAGTTCGCCGAGTTGCTCGCGGTTGCAACGGGGGACGCGGTGCCGCCCGGGTGCACGTGGTCGGCGAAGGCGTACGTGTTCCATGTGGCCGACAACCTGCGCATCTTCGCCGAGCGTCTCGAAGGTGTGCGGGCGGGCGGTCCGCGCGAACTGATCGGCTACGACGAGAACGAGCTCGCGGCGGCGCGTCGTTACGTGGAGATGTCGTTGCCCGCGGCCCTGTGGTCGATCACTGACGCGGTGCCGCGCTGGGCCGACGCGTCACGCGCCGCGCTCGCCGACGACCTCACCTACCTGCACTCCGAGCGTGGCGAGCTCCGCGCGTCGGAGATCGTGCGCGCACCCGCGCACGACGCGCTGCATCACGCGTGGGACGTCAGCCGCGCGGTTCGGTAGCGAGCAGCGCGACGAGCTGGTCGAGTTCGTCGTCGGTGTTGTAGTAGTGCACCGACGCGCGCAGCACGGCGTCGAGTCCGCGCTGCTCGAAGTCGTGACGCGCGAAGTCGATCGTCGACACCGAGATGTTCACGTGCTCGCGACGCAGCCGCGCCGCGCACGCGTACGGATCGACGCCGTCGATCGTGAAGGTGACGATGCCGCACTGCTGCACGCCGCGGTCGCGCCGCGTGAGCCCGGGGATCTCGCGAAGTCGTTCGCGTAGCGACGCGCCGAGCGCGAGCACGCGCTCGGTGATCGCGTCGACGCCGAGCGCGAGTGCGTGGTCGACCGCGGCGCCGAGGCCGAGCTGGTTGGCGACCGAGCGTTCCCACGACTCGAAGCGCCGGGCGTCGTCGCGCACCACGATGCGGTCGCCGGGTGCCCACTGCGCCGCGTGCACGTCGGCGAACGGAGGGTCGAGTCGCTCGATCCACGGGCGGCGCACGTAGAGGAACCCGGTGCCGCGCGGCGCCCGCAGGTACTTGCGCCCGGTTGCGGCGAGGAAGTCGCAGCCGAGCGCGTCGACGTCGATCGGCAGGTGGCCCGCAGCCTGGCAGGCGTCGAGCAGGTAGGGCACCCCGGCCTCGCGGGCGACTGCGCCCACCGCCGCGGCGGGGTTCACCAGGCCGCCCTGCGTGGGGATCCACGACAGTGCGATCAGGCGCGTGCGGTCGTCGATCAGGTTGCGCAACGCGTCGACGTCGAGCTGCCCGGAGGGGTCGTCGGGCACGAACACCATCTCGACGCCGTGTCGTTGCGCGAGTTGCAGGAACGCGATCACGTTGCTGGCGTACTCGGAGACCGACGTGAGGATGCGGTCGCCGGCGCGGAACGTGGATGCGAGCGAGTAGCAGGCCATGTCCCACGCGCGGGTCGCACTCTCGGTCAGCGCGATCTCGTCGGGGGCGGCGCCGAGCAGTTCGGCCACGGAGTCGTACACCGCGGCGCTGCGCTCGGCCACGAGGTCGCCGGCCATGTATCCGCCGACGCGACCCTCGAGCTCGAGGTGGTCGATCACGGTGTCGAGCACTTGGCGCGCGGGCAGCGCCGCGCCCGCGTTGTTCAGGTGGACGACGTCGCGGCAACCGGGCGTGTCGGCGCGCTCTCGCGCGACATCGATCGCCGACGCGTCGATGGTCACCGCGAGGCGCGCGAGGCTCAGGCGCCCGCAGGCGCGAGGTGCTCCGTGCGCCAGTCGTCCCACTCGTCGGTGAAGTAGCGCACGCGCGTCTTCTTGTACTCCTTCACCGACCAGAGGAGCGCGTACTCGCTCACGCCCGTCTCCGCGGCGATCGCGGCGATGGTGGCCTCGCAGTCCTTGGCGTTCTTGCCGTGGACCATGGTGAACACCGAGTACGGCCAGTCGTCGTAGGTGGGTCGGCGGTAGCAGTGGCTCACCAGCGCGAAGCCGGCCATCTGCGGCCCGATCTCGTCGAGCTGGTCGTCGGGCACGGCCCACACGCCCATCGCGTTGGCCTTGAACCCCGCACTGCGGTGGTTCATCACCGCGGCGAAGCGCCGCATGAGCTTGCGTTCCTTGAACGACGCCAGCAGGTCGAGCACCGTCTGCTCGTCGGTGCCGATCATCTCGGCGTACGCGGCGAAGGGACGCTCCACGAGCGGGAGGTCCTCCTGCACGACGCTGATCGTCGCGATCTCGAGGTCGGTGAGCTCGGGCGCATCCATGTGCTCCCTGCGCTCGGGGCGCTCGTGCTCGAGCACCTCCGCCTTGGCGTCGGCCTTGGTCGCGCCGGTCATGTCGAGCTTCACGCCGATCTTGTAGAGCTTCAGCGTGGGGAGGCGACGGGTGAGGATCGCGCCCGACTGACGGTGCAGCACCTCGACGTGCTCCTCGAGCGAGTCGCCTGGCGGCACGGCCACCGTGTACCAGAGGTTGTAGCGGTGGTTGCGCTTGTAGTTGTGGCTCACACCGGGGTGCGCGCTGATCGCTGCGGCGGCTTCGTCGATGCGCTCCGGGTCGATCTGCGCGGCGACGAGGGCCGAGCCGTAGCCGAGGGCCCGGGTGTCGAAGATCGCCGAGAGCTGGCGCAGCACGCCCAGCTCCTTGACGCGCGCCACCCGCTCGCGGGTCGCCTCCTCGGAGAGGCCGAGGCGCTCACCGAGCACCGCGAACGGCCGCGGGTCGAGGGGGAAGTCCCACTGGACCGCGTTGAGCAGCTCGCGGTCGAGGTCCTCGAGCACGTCTTCATTGCCCGGCATGGTCTGGGGCTCGGTCATGCGCCAATCGTACGGGCCACCTGGCACCCGCGCCCCCTCGACTCCGCCGCCGCCCCGATCGACGCCCCGGATCGGCGCTCGTTCAGCCGCCTCAGCCGCCTCAGCCGCCTCGCCGGGTCAGCCGGTGGTGGGGAAGAACGCCTGGACGGCGGGGTCGGCCGCCGCGAGGGTGACCTTGGCGTGCCGGGTCCGCCCCGATGGGTCGACGTAGCCGACGTCCACCGGGTCCTGGGGTCGCAGCGCCCGCGTGGCCGCGATCGCGTCCGCGTGACCCCTGACCGGTTCGTCGCCCATCCCGGTGACGATGTCGCCGGCCGTCATCCCGCTCCTGGCGGCCGGGCTCCCCGGGAGCACCACGCTCACCCGGGCGCCGCCGCGGGGCCGCTCGACCGCGTCGTCGCCGAACACGACCCCGAGCCAACCGTGACTCACGGTGCCGGTCGACTCGAGCTGGTCGCGCACATCGCGTACGGCGGTGATCGGGATGGCGACCAACCCGACCCCGGATGCGCCCGACGCCGTCGTGAGCACGCCGACCAGGTTTCCCGAGGCGTCGACCAGGGCCCCGCCGGCCCAGGCGGCGCCCGGCTGGATGCCCGTCTCGATCGCGCCCGCCACGATCGCGCCGCTGCCGGCGTCGACCAGGCGGTTCTGGTCGGAGATCACGTCGATGTCGGTGCGGTAGCCACCCGACCGGTTCGCGGCCACGGCCACGACCGTCCCGCCGACGACGATCCCGCTCGCGTCGCCCTGCGCCACCGCCGTGAGGTCGGCGTCGGCCACCGACAGCACGGCGAGATCGGTCAGGGGATCGGTCCCCAGCACCTTCGCCGGATGCTCGTGGCCGTCGTAGCTCACCACCTCCAGCCCCGGAGCGCCTCCCAGGAGATGGGCGTTGGTGACCACGCGGTCGGGCGCGACCGCGACTCCCGAACCCACCGGCTGGGCGGCGCCGTCGGCGCCCACGACCCTCACTCGCACCACGCTCGGTGCGGTGTCGGCCGCGATCCGGCGGGCGATCGAGTAGTCGACCCCCGACGGGGTGCCCACGAAGGCGGGTTGCGGAGCCGGCGCGGACCCGGATCCGTTGCCCAGGGCCCCGAACGCCACGAGCACCAGGATGGTGACGACACTGGCCGCGATGGCGCTCCCGAGCCCGACAGCCCATTCCCGGGGCCGGACGCGGGCGGGCGCCGCACCCGGCGTGGCGACGAACGACTGCAGTTCCGACGGGTGCACCCAGGGGCGGTCGGCAGGCTGGGGCGGCGGCCCCCCGGCGCCCTCGGGATCCCGGCGAGGTTCGAAGCCGCCCTCGTCGTCGGGACTCATGGCGCGGAGTGTACCGACGGTTCGGTCGCCGAAATCGTCGCCTTCTCCCTTGCCTCCCTCCGGTCGGCTTCCTGGCCGCGTGGACCCGGGCCGGACTCCGGGACAGCCCGCCGGGGACGGTGGAGGGGGTCTTCGGTACCATGAGCGCCGTGCAGCCCCCCGAACACGGCGACTGGATCGCCGTCGTCACGGAGCCCCTCCCCGTGGAGGCGGCCACCGTCTGGGCCACCACCCCGTCGAGCGGCGCGGTGGTGACCTTCCTCGGCGTCGTGCGCGACCACTCCGAGGGTCGCGACGGCGTGCGCGGACTCACGTACGAGGCGTATGAGGAAGAGGCGATCCGGAAGCTCGCGGCCGTCGCCGCCGAGGCGCGTGTCCGGTGGCCCGACGTCGAGCGCCTCGCGCTGCTCCACCGCCTCGGCGACCTGCTGCTCTCCGACGCCTCCGTCGCCGTCGTCGCATCGTCGCCGCACCGGGCCGAGGCCTTCGAGGCCGCCCGGTTCTGCATCGACACCCTGAAGGAGACCGTGCCCATCTGGAAGCGCGAGCACTGGGAGGGCGGCTCCGACTGGGCCACCTGCTCGCACGAGGTTCGCACCGTGACGCATCCTGCGCCGCACGGCGCGCACGCCTGACGGGGGTACCGCACTGTCCCGCGACCTCGCGATCGACCTGGGTACCGCGAACACGCTGGTGTACGCGCGCGGCCAGGGGATCATCCTCAACGAGCCGACCGTCATCGCGATGAACACGCGCACCCACGAGGTGCTCGCGCTCGGCCACGACGCCTGGCAGATGATCGGCCGCACGCCCGGCTACATCGTGGCGGTGCGCCCGCTGCGCGGTGGCGCCATCACCGACTTCGAGATCACGCAGCGACTGATCCGCATGCTCTTCCAACGGGCCGGCATCTCGCGCATGCAGCGTGCTCGGGTGCTCATCTGCGTGCCCTCGGCCATCACCCACGTCGAGCAGCGCGCGGTGCTCGAGGCTGCGCGCCGCGCGGGCGCGGCGCAGACGTTCCTCATCGAGCAGCCGATGGCCGCGGCGATCGGCGCGTCGTTGCCGATCCACGAGCCGCTCGGCAACATGGTCGTCGACATCGGCGGCGGCACCAGCGAGGTCGCGGTGATCTCCCTCGGTGGCGTGGTCGCGCTCGAGGCCGTGCGCGTGGGCTCGTTCGACATCGACGCCGCCATCCAGGGTTATGTGCGACGCGAGTACGGGCTGGCGATCGGAGAGCGCACCGCGGAAGAGGTGAAGCTCGCAATCGGCTCGGTGTTCCCCACCGACGACGAGTACAAGGCCGAGGTGCGCGGGCGCGACCTCATGAGCGGCATGCCCAAGACGATCGTGCTCACGCCCGAGGAGATCCGCGAAGCGATCGACGAACCGATCCAGGCGATCCTCGGCGCGGTGAAGCAGGCGCTGGCGCGCACACCGCCGGAACTCTCCCAGGACCTCCTCAACGAGGGCATCCACCTCGTGGGCGGCGGCGCCATGTTGCGTGGCTTCGATCTCCGCATCGAGAAGGAGACGGCCGTGCGCGCACAGCTCGTCGACCTTCCCCTCGAGACGGTCGTGCTCGGCGCGGGGCGTTGCCTCGAGTCGTTCGACCGTCTCAAGGACATGTTCATGTAGGACCGGTTCGCCGGGCCAACCACCATGAACCAGAAACCGCGCTACTGGCGACCCAACGGCACCCTGGCCACGTGGCTCTGTGGTGTGCTGGTGGTGCAGGCGATGCTCAACATCGTCTGCATGTTCCTCCACGAGGCCGACCGCTGGGTTGCCGTCCGACAGGTCCTCGACAACACGAGCGTGAACAGCAGCACGTTCAACACGCGCGTGCAGCACGCGATGAACACGTCGAACTCCGCGTGGTTCTCGTTTGCCGGCTACGCAGTCACGGCGTCACTCGTGCTCTACATCATCTGGTCGTGGCGCAGCGCGAACAACGCGCTCGCGCTCCGCCGCACCGGTGCCCGCCAGTCCCCAGGCTGGGTCATCGCCGGGTGGCTGGTGCCGGTGCTCAACTTCGTCCTGCCCTACCAGACGGTCTCGGACCTCTGGCGCAGCTCCGCACCCGACGCCGAGCGGGGCGACGGTTGGCGCCAGCGCCACGCGAGCGGACGCGTCGCGACGTGGTGGGTCGCGTACCTCGTGGGCACCGGGGGTTACGCGGTCGCCATCCTGTGGGTGCTGGCCGGCAACTGGTCGGCCGACCAGGCCGAGCTCTGGTTCGCGGCGTCGCGGGCGGTGCTCGCACTCTCCGCGCTCCTCGGCGCGTGGGTCGTGTGGGACGTCACCCAGCGCCAGCAGCATCAGGACGCCGCCGATCCCGCTGTCACCCGGGCGCAGGTCCAGGCCGGCGCGTATGGCGCGTACGGCGCGTACGGCGCGTACGGCGCGTACCCCGCCCGCCCGGTCGCCGGTCAGCTGGCCGCACAGCCGGTGGCCCAGGGCCCGAACGGACTCCCGGTGCCCGGGTGGTACCCCGACCCGAGCGGCCTCCACGAATTCCGCTACTGGGACGGCGTCGCCTGGACCGAACACGTGAGCCGGGCCGGTGTCGCCGGGCTCTCGCCGGTCGTCCCGACGCCGCCGGCCACACCGGAGATCGCCCCCGACTGGTATGCCGACCCGTCGGGCGGCCACCAGTGGCGCTTCTGGGGCGGCGACGCCTGGACCCCCCACGTGTCCGACGACGACGTACACACCGACGACCCGTTGACCGCGCCGGCTCCACCGCCCACGCCGCACCCGGCCCCGTAGACGCGCGGCGCCGCGGTTCAGTCGTCGGAGAGGGATCAGCCTTCGTCGACGTCGTCGCGCGGGTCTTCGTCGCGGAGGTCTTCGTCGCGGAGGTCTTCGGCGGCCTGGCGCACCTGCCAGTCGCGGTCGGTGAGCGCGGCCTCGATCGCGGCCTCCACTTCCGGGCCGTCGAACGGCGCGAGCGCGAGCACCGCCCGACGCCGCACCGCCGGCTTGTCGCCGCACGCCTCGAGGATCGCGGGGAGCGCCGCGCCGTCGCCCAGCGCGCCGAGCGCGGCAACCGCGGCTTCGCGCGCCAGCGGGTCACGGTGCGTGCGCACCACCGCAACGAGGGGACCAACAGCTCCGCCGGACACCGCGTCGTCGGTCAGTTCGCCGAGGGCCCAGGCCGCGGCCTCCACCACCATCGTGTCGGGGTCGCGCAACCTGGGGAGCAGTTCCGCCACCACTTCATCGGGACCGCCATCCGGACCGGAGACGCGCGCGACCGCGGGTGCGAGCTCCACCGCGCGCCGACGGACGGCAGCTTCGGGGTCGGCCAGTGCCGCGACCCAGGTCGGGCGGACCTCGTCGGGCGCACCCCGCGCCAGGGCACCCAGCGCGGCCGCGCGCACGCGGGCATCGGGATCGTCCGCGGCCGCGTCCCCCAGGCGGGCGACGTCGTCGGCGGTGAGTTCGCCGCGGTGACCCAGCGCGGCGAGCGCGGCGGCACGGGCGACGGGGCCCGCCCCGATCACCCGGGCAGCCGGCCGTTGATGGCGATGATGAGGCCGGCGAAGATCGTCGCGACGATCACGGCGATGAGGAAACCGGTGAGCCCGACCAGGATGATGGCGCGGACGAGCGCCCATCCGCGGCGCGCGACACGCACGCTGCGTCGAGACCGTGGCCGCGCGCCGTACGGCGTGCTCGGCATGGCAGGCTGAGGGGTGGGTGAGGCCGGCACCGCCGCCCACCGTAATCGTCCGATCCCCGGAGACCCATGACCGACGCAACCGACGCCGCGCCCGATCCGCCGGACGCGGCCGCGATCGGGCCGCCGAGTGGGCCGGACAACAGAGAGGCGCGGAAGCACCGTCGGCACGTCGTCATCGCGTGGATCGCGTCCGTCCTCGGGGTGCTCCTCGTGGTGGTGGTGATCGCGGGGTTCGTGATCCACCTGCCGTACGTGATCATCTCGCCGGGCGAGAGCACGCCGCTCGACTCGTCGGTCGTGTCGATCGAGGGCGCGCAGAGTTATCCGCACCGCCAGTCGGTGGAGTTCCTCACCGTGCGCGTGTCGAACACCGACCCCACGGTGTGGCGGGTCGTGAACGCTTGGCTCGACCCCGACAAGGACGTCGAGAAGCGCAGCGACGTCGTCGGCTGTCTCAGCGACACCGACAACCAGCAGTTCAACACCGACCTCATGCAGCAGTCGCAGAACGACGCGAAGTACGTCGCGCTCACCCACCTGGGCTACGACGTGCAGGTCTCACCCGCGCGCCTCACCGTGATCGAGGCGTGTCAGGGGGTGCCCGCGTACGGCAAGTTGCGGGTGGGGGACCGGATCGTCGCGGTCGA
>Ga0209068_10001703_pt1 | contig 10920 bp, 11 predicted proteins | sample ColStrG_CSR_2012_FD_187200 | JGI IMG/M metagenome (GOLD analysis project Ga0209068, IMG submission 187200) | Freshwater sediment microbial communities in response to fracking from Pennsylvania, USA - Cold Stream Run_MetaG_CSR_2012 (SPAdes)... | ecosystem: Environmental > Aquatic > Freshwater >...
GGGCCAGGGCGGTGACGTTCGAGCTTCCGAAATCGGGCTGGACATCGAGCAGGTCGCCACCATCGACCACCCTCATCAGCACCGGTCGGATGGGGTAGGGCCGACGAGGGTCGGGAGGGATCAGGTCGAGGATATCGACGCTCCGCTGGCCGGCGTCGGGCCCGTCTTGCCGGGGTGGATGCTCCCAGGCATTGAGGGGGAAGTGTCCGAGGTACCGGCGGGCGAGGTCGATGGCTTCACCGTCCTCGCTCACCAGGTTGTGGACGACTCCACCGGAGTCGATCGCCACCTCGGGCCCGCCCAGCACCTCCTTGGTCACGCCCTCACCGGTTGCCGACCGCACGAGCGGCGGTCCGGCAGCGAAGATCGAAGCCGTCCCGGTCATGGCCACGAAGTCACACAGTGGTGCCGTGAGCGCCCCGTGGCCGGCGGACGCCCCGAGCACCAGGCTGACCAGCGGCACGATGCCCGAGAGATCGGCCAGGCCCATGAGGTCCCCCGGCCGGCGGCCGGCGGCGGTCTCGGCGACCCGGTGGCCCGCACCCTCCAGCATCAGGACCAGCGGGACCCGCTCCTGCAGGGCGATCTGGCAGAGGCGGAACCTCTTGTCGGAGGCGCCACTCCCGATGGACCCGCCGAGCACGGTCACGTCCTCGGCTCCGGCCAGGGCGGGCCGGCCGTTGATGCGTCCCGATCCGGCCACCAGTGCGTCGGCGGGCGCAGGGGGCTCGTCCACGGTGCCGACCAGGTTGCCGATTTCGAAGAAGGTGCCCGGGTCGAACAGACGATCGAGTCGCTGACGCGCATTGAGCCGCCCACGACGGTGCTGGCGCTGGAGACGGGCCTCGCCCCCCATCGAGCGAGCCTCGGCCTTGCGCCGCCCGATCTCGTCCAATGCCGGCCCCCAACCGTGGGGATCGTTCCTCATCCTGACTCCCTTCGACAGGCTCTTGTCGGGCCGGGCGCGACCCACCTCGAGCCATGATTGTCGATCCGACGAGCGTCGGCGACCGGAAGAGGTGCGCGAGGAAGCTTCCTCACGATGGGCCTGAGCCCATTCTCGCTGTTCGAGCCCGGATGACCTTCTCGGGAGTCGGTAGGCGCCGCCCTCGGATGGGCAACTGAACTACCTTGGGTCATGTGGATGGCGATCGATTCGGCCCGATCGATTTCGACTGGTTTCACCGCGAGCACCTGCCGAGACTTCTGGAGTCCCGAGGGCGCGTGTTCTCCGACGCCGACATCGGGGTGGTCCGACCGATCGCCTTCCGGCTCGAGGGTGGGAGCGCCTACACCTACATCCCGTCCGGTGGAACCTTCGAGGTCGACACAGGCATCGGAGATGCCCACACGATCGTCGACATGGCCCCAGGCCCGTGGTGCAGTTTCGTGTGGGACCTGCGTTCGTGCTTCGCACTTCTCTATGGAGAAATGCTGAAGATCGATCGGGGAAGCTTCGGACAGTTGGTGCGCTGGGAAACCCCGTTGCGAGTCGCGTTCGACGGCCGGACAACCTACGACATCGACGATCCACCGCCGGTACTCGACGCTGCGGGCGAGCCACTCCATTTCACCAAGTCTTTTTCGCTCGACGAGCCTCAGGCTGAGATCGCTGACTTCCTATCTCGGGCGGGATTCGTTCATCTCCGCCGGGTTCTGAGCCTCGAGGAGCTCGAAGCGCTTCGGGCCGAGGTCTCGCTGGCAGTGGCGGACGCACGACCTGACGATCGACGCTCGTGGTGGAGCACCGTCGGGGATCGAGAGGTTTGCAACAGGGTCAACTACATAAGCGAGCGGTCACCGCTCGTCGCCGGCCTGGGAGCCGACGACCGATTCCTTCGTATTGCGGCGCTCGGCGGCTCCGATCTTCGCGATGCGAGAGACCGGATGGACGGCAACGGCGTCGTGATCAAAGTGCCCGGTGCGACCGGAGGACTCGTCGACCTCCCCTGGCACCGCGACTGCGGCATGGGCGGGCACCCGGTGAAATGCCCGATGCTCAATGTCGGCATCCAGCTCGATGCCGCGTCGGCGGAGAGCGGCCAGTTGCAGATGATCCCCGGTTCCCATAAGGGGACGTCCCGACTTCCCGGTGTCAACGAGGTGACGGGTCTCCCGATCACACCCATCTCGACCGAGCCAGGGGACGTGACCGTGCATTTCGGGCACACCCTCCACGCCGCCCCCGCTCCGACGGACCCAGATGCCCGCGGCAGGAGAGCGCTCTACCTTTCCTTCGTGCCGCCGATCACCTTCGAAATGGTAGGTCCCGGGGAGGGTTACAACGACGTGCTCTTCACCCGCCAGGACGGCCACGTGCAGCACGTCGATCAGCTGCGCCAAATGGCTTGAGGTCGACGTGAGCATTCGCCCGACAGGGCGTCGGGGAACTCTGACCACCTGCAATCCTACTGCTCGGCTGAGGAGCCGCTTTCCGTCCCCGGAAGGTGGCGCTCGGCATGCCCGGCACCGTCCCTCACCTACGAGGACGTGACACTCGAGTCGGGGTCCGGCTCAAAGAACTGGTGGACCAGTGCTTCGAGACCGGCCCCGAACAGCGTCCACTCCTGATCCTCGCCGTTCGGCCCGGTCGGACGGGTAATTCGCTCGATGTTCCCATTGATGCGCTCTCGTAGCGAACACCCTTCGTTGAGTGCCGTGACGGCCATGACGAACTGTTGCATCGTCCATGACGGTCTTATCCGAACGCCGAGGACCTCTGCCAGTCCCGCGTAGGTCTCTTCCCAGAACTTGGAGACTGTGTCGTAGCCTTCTAGGAGAGCTGCCTGGATTCGTCGCCGCTCGTCAGGGACCGCCGTCGACGTGGCGATGGCGACGACGCTGATCCAAAGTGACAAACTCGACGAATTGGCAATGGCGCTGCTGCTTGCCGCTCCTCCGACTCGGCAGACTTCTTGAAGGGCACGGGCACGCGATTCGACGGTCGATAGGTCGATGCCACCGAGGACGGAGGCGACCGCCGCTATCGTCAAATCGGTTTCGGGTCGCCCCTCGTCGTGAGCAATGGTGACGAGTACATCGGCCTGGTAGTCCGCCAGGTTCTCCCACACACGCCTGATGACCGAGGCATTGGTGACCCGCAGACCTGTCTTCATCTCGACGCGCTCGAACACTCTCTTGAACGTGAGATTGCCGGACCCGGCTTCGAACCCCTCCTCGAACAGGATCTCGCGTCCCGCCTCCAACAGAGTGGCGCGCAACTCTTCTCTGGTCTGCTTGGCTTTGCGTCTTTCAGTCACAAGCCCTCGCCTCGGTGCCACCTGGCCGCTCGCCGGCGGCAGGGACCTCCATCACCCAATCATGTGCCCATCGGTCGCCGGAGTCGAATTCTCGGGTCAACGGTTCCCGGCTCGCTCGGAACGGCAATCTGCCGGTTCGATGTGGCTGGAGGGCCGGCATTCGGCCGCTCCCGGGTATCAACCACCACAATTGCAACTACAAGTTGCAATTGTGGTGGTTCGGGACAATGATGTGGATCAGAGGCGGCGGATCCCGAACGTGCTCAGGCGGTGCGAAAGAGTCGCCGAGCACGCGGGACCGGGAGGATCAGGGAAATAGCTGGTCAGGGGCCAGCGGGGCCGAACTCGCCGATCTGGTAGAACCGGACGGTGACCGACCATGAGGCCCTGTGGCTCGAAGGTACCGACCAGATCTCCCAGGCGGTGGGCGTCACCGCCCGGGCGTTGCGGGACAACCCGGGCTTCGTCGCCATCTCCAAAGATCCCGTCGTCCGACTGGAGATGCTGTACAGCACATTCGGGGGCATGCTCGCCGTGGCCCGGGTGGCCGGGGTCCGACAAGGACAGTGTGTGCTGGGAGCGGCCGCCGCTCTACCACCCGGCCACTGCATCGACTCCATGCTGCCCGCGGAGGTCAGGACGCTGAACATCCCTGACCCGGATGCGACCGATGCCGATCGCTTCCTCTACAGCGGATCGGTCATGGCCACTCACGATCTGCCCGAACCCCACTGGCATGTCGGCCCGGTCGGTGTCGAACCGGGCTTCCGATCCATGGGTATGGGTCGAGCCGCCATGAGGCTCCTCTGCAGCGAGTTCGATGAACACCGTCGGATTGGGTGGCTGGAGACGGACAAGCCCGAGAATGTCCGCTTCTACCTCGGTCTGGGATTCGAGATCGTGGAAGAAGTGCCGATGCTTGCATCGCGCTTCTGGTTCATGCGCCGCGAGGCGCAATGACCCGGTGGGAGTTGCTCAAGTCGGCGTAGGCGGTCTCCATGGCATCGGGACGGTCCACCTGGAGGAGCGCGACGCGGGTACCGCTGGCGGTTCGAAGGACACTGGCGGGTCCCTCGGGTGTTTCCATCGGACCGGACTCGAGTACCCACGCACCGCCCTGCAGCAGGGCGACGGCGTCGTTGAGGTCGCGAATCCCGTAGATCGGGAGCACAGACCCCGGAGGACGGTGATCAGCGACAAGTACGAAGGGGCGGGCGCCAGGGTCGATGGCGGCCACATCGGCGCCGAAACGTCGAAACCGCCAACGCAATCGGGCGCCTGGCAGGAGGAGCCATCCGGCAACGTCCGACTCCGTGTCACTCGAACCCACGTAGAGATACCGCAACTCCACAGTTCACAGCGTAGAGCGGGCAGATGACATCCCCACAGACGACGGTCCGCTCTCCTGATGGGAGTTCTGCCGGTCTGCGATCTGGGCCGAACTCGCATCTCTGTCGTGGATTCGGACGGTCGGGCGCCCCGGAGGGCGACGTCCCCTCCGGTGCCTGCCCACCTAGCCTTCTCCGGTCATGACGATTCTCGGCCTGCGGCACGCTGCCGCTTCGACAGGGACCGGATCGACCGGGGGGCAGCGCCGGCCGGGACTTCGGGGGTCATTGATGGTCTGCGTCGCCCTGGTGGCCGGAGGTACGGCCGTGGCTTCGACCGATGCCGGTGCCGGGGCAGGGGCCGCCCGAACGGGCCCCACATCCACTGTGTCGAAGTCCTACGTGGCGCTGGGAGACTCCTTCACGTCGGGTCCCGCCATCCCCGCACAACTGGGACCCACTACCAACCCCAGCGCACCGAAGGTGTGCATGCGCTCATCCGACAACTACCCGTCTCTCGCCGCCCGAGCCCTTGGCTTGGTTCTGACCGACGCAAGTTGCGGGGGTGCCACCACTGAGGATCTGACAAGATCCCAGGGCCGTGCAATACCCGCCCAGCTATCGGCCATCAACTCATCAACCTCGCTGGTCTCGATCGGAATCGGCGGCAACGATCTGGGCTTCTCGACCATCGTCGCAAATTGCGCGGCGGTCACCCCGTGGGGCCCGACCCGAGTGGGTTGGAACTGCAGGTCGCACTACACCGTCGGTGGCATCGATCAATTGGCGTCCACCATCCAGGGAGTCGGCCTCAAGGTGGCCAACGTGCTCAACGAGATCAGAGCCCGAGCCAGGCATGCGAGGGTATTCGTCGTTGGCTACCCCGACATCGTTCCGGTGACCGGATCGGGATGCTGGCCTCGCCTCCCGTTCTCGGCCCACGATCTCGGCTATCTACGTGGCGTCGAAGCGGATCTGAACTCGACGCTGGCCAAGGACGCGAAGGCCGCCGACGATGTCTACGTGAATATGGCTGCGCCCAGTGCTTCGCACACTGCCTGTACCCCCGAAGACGCCCGCTGGGTCGATTCGATTGTGCCCTCGCCCGGCAGCTACCCGCTACACCCCAGCCCCGAGGGTATGGCCGGCATGGCCTTGGCGCTCGAGGGCGCCCTGCGCTCAACCGGGACCTCAACCAGCTTGCAATGAGCGGGGATCCGTCCCTGGCCTCTGGTCGAGCCGGGTGTCGACGCAGCCTGCCGGTGCAAGGTGATGGCCGGGCCACCGGAATCAGATGCCGGCTGGACGGATGATTTCGTCACGAATGGCATGGAGCTGACGGATGCGGTCATCATCAGGGCCGAGGTACTCGCTCAGGATGCCGGTTGCGTAGGGAACGTCAAGACGCCCCGCTCGGATCATCTCCTCGATGTCCGCCCAGTCCTTGCGACGATTGAAGAACCCCTTGAAAACAGCGAGGTCATTGCAGCTGAGGAAGGGGAGGCGCCTGTTGACCAGTTGGTGCTCGGTTACGTGCAACTGCAGGTCGTCGTGGAAGCGGGTCGTGTTCAAGAAGATATCTACCGGAATTCCGTCGAACATCAACCGGCACTGACCATCGGAAGTCAATTGCGACACGTCTTGATCGGTCGGCACAATGTCTGCCGGCAACGCCTCCAGGACCCGTTGGGTCTCGGCCGGAGACGCGAAGATGTTGAGGTCGATGTCGACGGTCGTGCGTGGTTCTCCCGTGCACCACAGCAGAGCGAATGCACCCCCGAATGCGTGATGGATCCCGGCCTTGTCGAGCCCGTCGTGCAGTTCGACGATTGCATCCAGGATCGGCTTCATCGACCGACTGTCTCCGCGACTCCAAATACGGGATACCGGAGTGACCTCCGTGGTCCTCGTGGCAGGACGTCGACGAACGAGAAAAGGGCTTCGATCTTCTGCGCCAGTTCCCGCTCGTCGGCCGTTGGCACCGGCCTCAGATTCGCTGCGACCTCGAAACCTGCGGCCCGGAGCAGCCGAGCCAGAGTGGAGACGGAGGGGATGGAAGCGCCCGATTCATACGCGGCCAAGGTGGAAGCGGACGTACGTCCACGCATGGCGAGTTGCCGTCGAGAGAGGCCGCTCCGACGGCGGGCTTCCTGAAGGAACACGGCCGCGTCCACCTCCTCAATGATACCAGATCTGGTATCAGACGACGCCGTGAGGAAACTTCCGAATCGGCGCGGAGGGGGGTGACGCAGGGTGGGATGCTCAGGTCCCGGAGCTGAGGTTGGAGATGGGACGGACCACGACTCCATCGGGCACTGCGGCGCCCACGTCGAACACATATCCGCCGCGAGTGAATAACATCAATGTAGTTCAACTCGCGGCGAGACCGACTCCCAGCGTGGGCCTTGTGTGCTCCACATGCGCGCGAGTACCGTTGACAACTAGTGGATACAAACGAGTACATGGTGGAGCCACCCCATGAGCTGGCCGAGCGGATCCGCACCTATCGCCTCAAGCACGGGATGACACAGCGCGAAGTGGCCGACCGCCTGGATGTGACCCAGCAGTCAGTCGCCCGATGGGAGCAGGGATCGCCGCCGAGGAGGTACATGCTCCGCGTCATCGAATCGCTGCTCGAGGAGACCGATTCGCATGACACCTCGACCGACCTTGCTGACATCATCGGCATTCGCCCCCCCGTCGCCGGACGCGTCCCAACGCGGGGCCTCGACGATGCCCGGAGGATCTACGTCCAGGGCTGTCTCAAACTCCTCGAGCGCGGCGAACGGTTGCCCAATCGGGTGCTTCTTGTGCTGGCCGACGAGCTCGGCTGGGGCTCCGACGACAACTGATTCGGATGGCGGCGATTTTGCTCTCATTCTCCGCGCCCGGACAGCCGGACTGACAGGTGGCTCAGGTTCGGCACCGATTGGCGTTGCCGGAATCAGATCACCCACTACTAGCTGTCTCTCCTGTCAGTCACTGGCAGGAGCCGGCTAGTAGCTAGGCTTGCCGGCGTTCGAGCCCGATGACTTCTCCTCCCAAATCCTCGACTCTCTGGTGTCCTCGGACGGGCACTTCTGAGAACAGCGGCCCTCTCGGCTTCGTGAGGGACGCCCACCTGAAGCGAAGGCCGAGCCGGTGAGCGCCGATGGTGCGTAACCCCTTCCGAGGTGTCAGGGTGGGGCTCGGGGCCCTTGCGCTGGTGCTGGCCGTAGGCACCGTCGGTTACCTCCTCTTTGGATTCGGTCTGCTCGACGCCGTCTTTCAGACCGTCATCACCATTACCACGGTGGGCTTCAACTCGCCGCACCCGCTCGACGGTGGGAGCAAGGTATTCACCATCCTTCTCATCCTCGTCGGTACCGGCACGGCCCTCTACACGTTCTCAGCCGTCCTCGAAGTGCTCATCGATGGCCACATGCGAGATCTGATCAGGAGGCGCAAGATGGAGCGGCAGATCGACCGGATGCAGGGTCACGTGATCGTGTGCGGATGGGGGCGTGTCGGACGTGAGGTGGCTCGATTTCTGGCCAGTGGAAATGCGGACCTTGTGGTCATCGATCGCGATCCCGAACGCCTGAGCGGGATTTCCTATGCATCTGTGTGCGGTGATGTGGCCGACGACGAAACCTTGCTCCGGGCTGGCCTTGACAGGGCCGCCGCGTTGGTGGCTGCACTCAATACTGACGCCGACAACCTCTACGCCACGGTGGCCGCCAAGTCGATGCGCCCTGACATCCAGATCATCGCCCGAGCCCGGAACAATTCCTCCGAGTCGAAGCTGGCGCGTGCAGGGGCCGACCGGGTCGTGAACCCGCAGCAGCTCGGGGGGGATCGCATGGCTTCGTTCGTGACCCAGCCGCATGTCGTCGACTTCGTCGATGTGGTCATGCATGACGGGTCGCTGGAGTTCCGACTGGAGGAGGTGACCCTTGCGGCCGACTCCGCCTTGGCAGGCAAGACGCTCCGTTCTGCGCATCTGCGCGACCAGACCGGCGCACTGGTCCTGGCCATCCGGCGGCCAGATGGCCGCTTTGTCACCAATCCTTCACCCGAGGACACGATCGAAGAGGCGGACGTCCTCATCGGGATCGGAACGGCCGAGCAGCTCGAGGCGCTTGCGGCGTTTGCCAATCGATCTGTGGACCGCCAATAGAAGATCGAGAGGGCGGTGCCCGGATACACATCGCGAACGCGACGATGACCACCGTGCTCGACGCCCAGGAGTGAATCGGGTACATCGAGCGCCTCACGGATCTCGACCACCGCAGCCGAGACCTCGTCGATGTGATGCGATCGCTACCGTCCCCGAAGACCTCGGCCCCCGTCCCCTCGTAGGAGGACGTCGACGCCAGATCACGCTGCACCTACTCGGGCAGGGAGGACGCCTTCCGACTCTCTGCCCGCAGTGCTCGAAGCCGCGGAAGCACCTCTTCGGCCAGGACCGTGATCTGATCACGGGCCTCGATAGGAGCGATTCCTGGCAGGTGGACACGTAGGTTGATGGCGTCAGCACCGGCTGCCTGCCAGGTGTCGTAGAGGCGGTCGGCCATTTCGCCAGGGTCGCGGGCGGTGATGGTCTGGTCTTCCGCAAAGCGGTGGGAATCTCCCACATAGGTGTCATAAACGGCCCGCTGACGTCCGATCAGCTCCGTGCTGGGTGCGCCGACCCACACCCGACGGATGATCACCTTCGGTTGGGTCCCCCCGCCAGCGTCATACGCATCACAGATCTTCTTCAGCCGCGGAATCGTCGACATGCCCTCGGCCAAGATGCCCGCTCCACAGGCAGCTGCTCGCCTCGAAGCCGCCGGCGAAGCGGCCGCGCTCAACACCGGAATGGGTGAACGCGAGCATTCTTGAAGCGCCCGATCGCCCTCCAGCTCGCGCAAATCACGGCCTTGCAGCATCTGGACAACCCGAGGCAGCCGTTCCTTGAACAACGGCACCGAATCGGCCAGTTCAACGCCCATTGCCTGGAAATCGAGCGGGAGCGCACCTGCGGCGACTCCAAGGCCTACTCGGCCCGGGTGTCTCGCGCCGAGCCACGCCATCTCCTCGCAGAGCTGACCTACTGTACGCAGGGGCAGCAGTAAGGGGCAGGGCGAGACCCAGCCGGAGACGGTCTCTTCGAGCATGAAGGCTGATATCTGGAGGGGGTTGGGAAGGTAGCCTGCAAATCCGCCGTGATGTTCACTGGTCATGATCCCGTCGAAGCCGTTGGAGAGGCCCAGCTTCGCTTGATCGCACATCTCGCGAACAATGCCACCCGCATCGAGGTCGTTGTGAGGGTAGACCCTGAGCGAGATCGAGCCGGGTGCAAAAGGGGCGCTGGAAGTCACGGCTGATGCAGGCACTGCAACCAGGGACAATGCACCCCCCGGTGCAAATCCGATCGGACCGGCTCCCACGATGGACCGACGAGGAGCGTCGCCGTCACGCCGTCCGAGACCCGGTCGCTGTAGGCGCTCCGCCCGGTTGACCGACCGCCTCCGGACTGAACGGCGACCAGGAGCCGGTGTCGACGTGGTTTCCGGCATCGACATCCAGCAGTACGCCGGTTATCGATCGGGCTTCCTCGGATAGGAGGAAGGCAACGGCAGCGGCGATGTCCTCGGCCTCCGTGAGTCGTCCCAGAAGCAGATTGCGGCCAGCTGCCTGACCCTCATCTGCCTCCCAGATGTCCCTGGTGGCGTGGGTCTTGGTGAGTCCGGGGCTGACTGCGTTGACACGCACACCCCGTCGCCCGAGCTCGTTGGCCAGGGTACGAGTCAGGGCATTGAGGGCTGACTTGGCCGCGGCATAGGCCGCCATCGAGGGCGTCGTCTTCTTCGGCGAGCCACTGGAGATGTTCACGATGGCCCCACCTTCGTCGGCCAAGCCCCGAGCCATGGCCTCTCGTATGAGCGACAAGGTCGGCCAGGTGTTGAGGGCCACCGTCGCCACCAGGTCCTGTCGGGTCAAGGTGAGGGCCGATCCTACGAAGGGCGCGCCTCCGACTGCATTGACAAGAAGATCGATCCGGCCGAACGTCTGGATCGCCGTATCGACCAGAAGGGCCGAAATGGACTCGTCCTCGGCGGCGCCCGGGCAGGCGACGACGTTGAAGCCTTCGTTTTGCAGGGTCCGCTCGGTTGCACTCAATCGCGACTTCGACCGCGCATTGATCACCACCGATGCGCCCTCCACTGCCAGGCGACGGGCTGATGCCGTACCGATCCCCGGATCTGTCGATGCACCGGTTACGATCGCCACCTTCCCGTTGAACCGGTGGCCACAAGTGTGTTCGTCCACGGCTCTCCTTCACACAAGCCCGGCGATGTCCCGGT
>Ga0209068_10001705_pt1 | contig 10894 bp, 10 predicted proteins | sample ColStrG_CSR_2012_FD_187200 | JGI IMG/M metagenome (GOLD analysis project Ga0209068, IMG submission 187200) | Freshwater sediment microbial communities in response to fracking from Pennsylvania, USA - Cold Stream Run_MetaG_CSR_2012 (SPAdes)... | ecosystem: Environmental > Aquatic > Freshwater >...
GCATGGAGGAGCATGCGGCGATCCGCGCGGCGGTGCTGGCCTCGCTCGGGGTCGCGGACGAGCGGGAGCTGTGCGCGGCGATCCGCGACGGCGCCTTCGAGAGCCGCGAGGATGAGTTGCGCGCAGCGCTGCGCACGATCGTGCGCGCAAAGCTCGAGGTCGCAAACCCGGGCCACCTACAGGCAGTCGAGAACGCAAGCGCACAGGAGGCAACGTGACTGACGAGCTACCGCAGGAGCTGGCCGGGCTGCTGGAGGAGGTTGACGCCTTCATCGCCGCCGAGATCCGACCGCTGGAAGCTGAAGGCGACAACGCCCGCTTCTTCGATCACCGGCGCGAGTACGCCCGTACGGACTTCGAGGCCGGAGGAATCCCGCGCGCGGAGTGGGAGGCGCTGCTCGAGGAGATGGTCGAGCGCGCGGACCGTGCAGGGCTGTGGCGTTACGGCCTGCCCGAGGAGCTCGGAGGTCGCGGCGGCTCGAACCTCGCGATGGCGGTCGTCCGCGAGCACCTCAACCGACTCGGCATCGGGCTCCACAACGACCCGCAGAGCGAGGTCTCGATGATCGGCAACTTCCCGACCGTGATCCTGGCGCACGAGTTCGGAACGCCGGCTCAGCGGGACCTCTTCGTGCAGGGTGGCCTGCGCCGCGAGGTGGGTCTCGCGTTCGGTCTGACCGAGCCCCACCACGGCTCCGATGCGACACACATGGAGACGACCGCGCGCCGCGATGGCGAGGAGTGGGTGATCAACGGAACGAAGCGCTTCAACTCGGGTATGCACCGCGCGAGCCACGACCTCGTGTTCGCACGCACGTCGGGCTCCGCCGGTGAGCCGCGAGGGATCACCGCCTTCATCGTGCCTCGCGACGCCCCCGGGCTGCGCGTCGAGTTCTTCTGGTGGACGTTCAACATGCCGAGCGACCATGCCGAGGTCTCGCTCGAGGATGTTCGCGTGGGTCACGAGGCGATCCTCGGCGAGCTCGACCTCGGCCTCGCGCTCGCGCAGCGCTTCGTCCACGAGAACCGCATTCGCCAGGCCGCGTCGAGCCTTGGCGCGGCGGCGTTCTGCGTGGACGAGGCGGTCAAGTGGGCGCGCGCGCGAACCGTGTGGGGCAAGCCCCTGTGGCAGAACCAGGGCATTCAGTTTCCCCTCGCCGAGCTGTGGACCGACTGCGAGCTCGTGCGCGGTCTCGTGCGCAAGACAGCGGCTGAGCTCGACCTTCACCACCACATGGAGGTGACGCATCTCGTCGCGATGGCCAACTACCGCGCCAACAGGCTCGCCTGCGAAGCCGCCGACCGAGCCATGCAGACGTGCGGCGGGATGGGCTACACGCGTCACATGCCCTTCGAGCACATCTACCGCCACCACCGCCGCTACCGCATCACGGAGGGCAGCGAGGAGATCCAGATCCGGAAGGTCGGCTACGAGCTGTTCAAGCGCTGAACACGTGCGGCAGTAGAATGCGGCGATGGGGCGGAAGATATTCCTGGCGCTGATCCTGGTCGGGTTGGCGATCCCGGCCGACGCGCTCGGCATCACCACCACGTTCGGAAGTGACCTCACGGCCACGCCGAATGTCACTTTCGGCTGCGAGACCATGCCGCAGCTCAGCTCTCAGAACCTCGGGTTCTACGAACTCGTGCCGTCGGGCCAGCCGAGCTGCACATGGCGCCAGCTCGGCGTCTTCGGCGTGCTGACCGATACACACGCGAGCACGGTGCCGGGAGACGGCACGATCACGAGCGTGTCGATCAGGTCCGGGCCCAACCCCGCGCCGCTGCGGGTCACGGTTGTGCGTTTGCTCGCCCCCAACGAAGAAGGCGGGATCAACACCAACAAGGCGGCCTGCTGCTACTTCGTCGCAGAGAGCCCCACCCTCCAGCCGGCGCCGAACGCGATCACCACGTTTGCCCTCAATCTCCCCGTAGAGAAGAACGACACAGGCGGGCAGGTCTACACACAGGATCAGGTCGGCGTCAGCGCGCCGGCGGGCACGGGAACCCTCCCGCTCGCCGAAGTCGGCGAACACAGCAGCTTCGCCTTCACCCAGCCTGGCGCGTTCGACGCGAACTTCACGTATCCGGCGATGGGCGCTCGTGCCACCGACACCCAGGGCGGCCGCGCCGAGCAGGGCATCTCCGGCTTCGAGGTGCTCGCGCGCTTCACCTGGTGCTCGGCCGCTGCCCGGGCGGCGCAAGCCTGCGGCGGCGAAGGCGGTGCCGGCGGCGCGGGCGGTGCCGGCGGCGCGGGCGGCGCGGGCGGCCAACCTTCCGGCTCGGCGGGCGGCGGTACTCGTTGCATCGTGCCAAGGCTCACCGGGACGACGCTCACGGCGGCCAGGAAACGACTCTCGCGCGCGCACTGCCGTCTCGGCAGGGTCACTGCCGGGAGATCCGGGAGGGGCGCCAGGCTCGTACGCGCCTCGTCGCCCAGAGCAGGCACCCGGCTACCCATCGGCGCCAGGGTCAACGTCAGGCTTCGCTAGGCATCGGCCCCGAGCGTGGCGGTTGCGGGCTATGCGCGACGCGCTGGGCATCCCGGCGATCGCCGGTGATACGGTCGGGCGACACTGAAGCCACCGGACACGGGAGAGTCAGATGCTCAAGGACTTCAAGACCTTCTTGCTGAGGGGCAACGTGGTCGATCTCGCTGTCGGCATCGTGATCGGCGCGGCATTCGGCGCTCTGGTCACCGCGTTCGTCAGGGATCTGATCACTCCGATCATCGCAGCGATAATCGGCAAGCCCGACTTCTCGGCGCTGATGTTCACGATCAACGGCAGCACGTTTCACTACGGCGACTTCATCAACGTGCTGATCGCGTTCGTCTCGATCGCCGCCGCAGTCTTCTTCTTCGTCGTGAAGCCGGTCAACGCGATGATGGCGCGACAGCGGACGACGCCTGATCCGGACTCCGAGGTCGTCCCGTGCACGGAGTGCCTGAGCGAGATCCCGCGCGGGGCGCGCAAGTGCGCCTTCTGCGCCTCGCCGCAGGCGGCTGGCGCGTAGCCGAGTTAGCATGGCGTCCCTCTACGACTGGGCGGGCGGTGACGCTGCGTTCTCGCGCCTGATCAACGCGTTCTATGACCGCGTCGAGGCCGACGAGCTGCTGTCGGGACTGTTCCCGGGCGGTGTCACGGAGGAGCATCGACTGCACGTGATCGCATGGTGGGTCGAGGTGTTCGGCGGCCCGGCACGCTACTCAGACGAGCTCGGTGGGTACGAGCGCATGCTCAGCAGGCATCACGACCTCGCGATCACATCCGAGCAGCGATTCCGCTTCGCGTCTCTGATGAGCCTCGCGGCGGACGATGCCGGCCTTCCTGACGACGCTGAGTTCCGTTCGGCATTCGTCGCATACGTCGAGTGGGGAACACGGCTCGCCCAGCACAACTCACAACCCGGCGCCGTGGTCGTGGAGCACGCGCCCGTCCCGCGTTGGGGCTGGGGCGAGGCGCCGCCGTTCCAGCCCTAGCTCCGAAATCGAGGTGCAACCCGCCGCGGGTGCATCTGGGACGATCCCGGGGGTGTTGACGCGCAGCCGAGGGGGCGTCCTGTGGCGGGGCGGCGTGGCCGTCCTGCTCGTGGTGCTGTTGCACGCCGCCGGGGTGGCGGCTCCCGGGTTCTCGCAGGCGGCGAGTGGCGCCGGTGGCGGACAGCAGGCGGTGCCGGGGTCGGGCGCGGCGCACCCGGGGTATGCGGTCGGCACGCGCACGCTGACACTCGTCGACCGTCGCCGCACGATTCGCCTGCCCGACGGCAGGACCGAGCCGAGGACGCTCGTGACCTACGCCCGCTACCCGACGCTCGCGGCGCCCGCCGGCACCGAAGTCGCCGGATCAGCGCCCGCTCCGGGACCGTTCCCGCTGGTCGTGTTCGCGCACGGTTTCGACGTCACGCCCGCGACGTACGCGCGGCTGCTCGCGAACTGGACGCGCGCCGGCTACGTGGTCGCGGCGCCGCTGTTCCCCCTCACCAACCCGCACGCCCCCGGCGGGCCCGACGAGGCCGACGTGGTCAACCAGCCCGGCGACATCAGCTTCGTGATCTCCAGGTTGATCGCGGCGAACGCCGCGCCCGGGCCGCTGGCCGGCCTGATCGACGCTCGCCGCATCGCCGTCGCCGGCCACTCAGACGGCGCCGAGACGGCTCTCGCGGTGGCCGCCAGCCGCCGCTACCGCGACGCGCGCGTCACGGCGGCGCTGATCCTCTCCGGCGCGGAGATGTCGGGTATCGGCGGCTACCGCTTCGCACCGGGCGGCCCCGCGCTGCTCGCCGCGCAGGGCACGCGCGACACGTTCAACGAATCGCGGTACACCTACGCGTACTTCGGCGCCGCGCGGCGTCCGAAGTACCTCCTGCGCCTGCTCGGCGCGGGACACCTGCCCCCCTACACGACCCAGCAGCCGCAGCTGGCGATCGTCGAGCGCGTCACGCGCGCGTTCCTCGACGGCTACCTGAAGGGCAGCGCGACCGCGCTCGCCGCCATGGCGCCGTTTGGAAACGTTGCGGGGACCGCGGCGCTGGAATCGATGCCGTAGCGCAGCACGGGTCGGCGGAAAGGCCGCCTGCCGGGCGACTCAGCCGCCGGGCGAGTGAAAGTTGCCGTGGATGTGGCCCAGCACCTGACCGTTTGGGTGTTACGCCCGCGGCCTTGGGGACGCGTTCGCCGTTGGCGGCGTCGTAGACCGTGCAGGTCACCTCGAGCGTCTGTGACGGTGGGCCTTCCGTGTTGATCGTGAATTCGGCGAGGACTCCCTTCGCCGGCACCGCAACGTCTGTCACTTCGTCAGGTGACGAGAGACATCCCCGCTCGCGTCAGGCTCGCACGTCTCGCTCGCCCTCGAGCGCGTCGAGAATGACCGGGTAGACGTTGCGGTGGGCCTCGCGGCCCAGGAAGACGTCGAGGTGGGTGTAGCCGGGGAGCACGTGAAGGCCGTGGCGACCGGGGTCCAGCGCATCGAAGTAGGCGTGGGTTCGCCGTTGGGACTCTGCCAGGAAGCACGTGTTATCGGCGCCGGCGATGAACGTGAAGCGCGCGTCGGTCTGCGGCCGGGGATCGAGGAGGTCGGCGGGAATGCCCGCAACCTCCCCGGTCGGGACGAGGTGACCGGCCGAGGCGCAGACGCCCATCTGCTTGAAGAACGAGAGCGGGCAGAAGCCCCACTCCCGCGATCCCCATTCGTGGGTTTCGTGGTCGAGGTTGGAGTGGTGCCAGAGCACGTCGTGCCCGACGCCGTAGAAGAAGTTGGCCGAGCGGCAGATGTCGTTTCCACAGCCCTTGGGCCCGGCGGTGGCCAGGAACGCGAGCGCGCGGTTGACCGCGGCGGGCGGCCTGGCCGTCCATTGCGGGTCGACGCCGCGCACGAGCAGCGAGGCGCCCGGGACCATCGCCTTCAGGCGCAGCTTCGAACGGGTCGTGAGGCTCACGTGCAGCGAGACCGCGTTGCTGACGACGTCGGTCACCTGCGGCAAGAGTCCCGCGACCGCGGCCATCGTGAAGCTCGTCGAGCCCTGGCAGTGGACGACGGCCTTCAGCGTGTCGTGCCCGCTCTCGGCGAGGATCGTCTCGACCGCCGCCGGGTGGTCGTATGCGGCCACCTCATCGAGCGTCCACATCGACGCCGGCAGGTCGATCGAGCCGCGCCAGTTCTCCGCCCACACGTCATAGCCGGCCTGCACCAGGGCGCCGGCGAGCGTCTGCTGGGTGGGTGCGCCGTAGAACATGTTCGCCCGCACCGAGCAGCCGTGCGCGAGCATCACCGGGCCGCGCCACGGCTCCTCTTCTCCGCGTAGCTGGTGCAGCGTGCCGTGGCCGCCGTCGCGGGCGCGGAAGCCGATGATCCTACGCCGCAGGCGCTCGTGTCCGAGGAGCTCATGCCATTCGCCTGGCTGGTGGCCCTGCCAGCGCGTGTCCAAGGCGCTCGGCGTGGGCCAGTCGGCGTTGTTGACGAGTTTCGAGCGATGGCCGAAGACGTCGATCATCTGCTTGGTGAAGTAGCGCTCGAACTCCGCGACCGACTCGATCCCGGCGGGTCCGCTCGTGCCGCGCATCGACGCGAGCATCTTCGCGAAGCCGATTTTCGTGACGTGCAGGATGCCCGTCGCGACGGTCGCCTGATCGCCCTCCGGCTCGTCCTCGTGGTGACCGCGAAGGATCCGTATCAGCAGGCGGGAGGTGTCGCCCCAGCCGTCCAGGTTGCGGCCGTGCTGAACGTCCTTGAAGCCGCTCAGCGTGAGCGGCCGGTCGTCGCGGTCGCGCAGGAACAGGCGGTAGAGCATCCGCCGGTGTCGCTCGGAGCCGTCGGCTACGAACAGGTTGAACCACCCGCGCTCGGCCTTCAGCTCGCCGCCGAGCTCGTCGCAGAACACCGAACCCGTTGCCGCGCCGAGGTGCGCCGGTTCGGCGATGAAGCGGTCGAGATCGTCGATCTCGATCGTCAGCTCCTGCGCGCAGCCGGTGCCCCGCTCGCGGCCGGCCACCATCGCCTGGTTGTAGCTCAGCTCGTCGAATGAGATCCAGCCCGACATGCGCTCGTGAAAGCGGACGGCGTTCACGATCCACTCTCCCCGACCATCGCCGCGGCGAAGCGATCGGCCAGCGCCGCGATCGTGAAGCTCGGGTTCGGCCCGACCGGGCCGGGCAGCACAGATCCGTCGGCGACCCACAGTCCCGGGTGCCCGTGCACGCGGCCCCACGGGTCAACGACACCCTGCCGCGGGTCCTCGGCCATCGCGCACCCGCCGACGGGGTGAACGGTCACCGCACGCTCGGCCAGGGCCAGCGGGTCGCCGACGAACTCGCCTCCGAGGGCCTCGGCGAGCTCGCGCATCGAGCCGGCGACGCTGTCGTTGTACTCACGGTTCGGCTCATCGCTCCAGTCGAGCTCGACCCGCTCGCCCTGCACGCGCATGCGCCCGTTGGGGATGTCGCGACCCATCGCGAGGATCGGCATCATCGCCCCGGAGATGTGCGCGTCGCCGAACGCCTCGGCGGCGAAGCCCTGCTCGTGGGTGTCACGCCGGCCACGCAGGCGGTCGCGAAAGCTGCGCTCGATAACCCGCCGCGCCCGCCACACGTCTCCGGGTATTTCAGCCATGTGCCACAGCCACTCGGCGAACGCGGGTGCGCCCGCATCCTGCACGTAGTGTCCGCGCCCAGATGGCGAGCGCTGCTCATCGACGTGCACCGAGGCCGTGATCACCGGGCCGCGGCTCGGCTCGAGGTAACGCCAGCCGCGCGTCCCCGCACCCCCGGGCTCGCGGCAGTTGCGCACCATCCCCAGGTGATCGCCGTTGCCCGAGATGCGAGCCCCCAGCGCCGGGCTCAGCCTCGGCAGCGACGCGCGGTTTTCAAGCAGCAGGCGGGTGCTGCCGATCGTCCCCGCGCAGAGCACGACGTGCGTGGCTCGGACCGTGCGCTGTTCGTCGTCGCTGTCGTCGAGCAGGTGCTGCGGGTGGCCCGAGCGCGCGGAGAGGTGCTGGCGGTAACCGACCGTGTATCCGGGCGCCCCGCCCTCGCTCGGCGCGATCGTGCGCACCTCGCAACAGGTCCGCAGCTGCGCGCCGAGCCGCTGGGCCTCGCTGAGGCATGTCAGGTCGAGCGTGCTCTTGGAGCCGTAGTTGCAGCCGACGTCGCACTCGCCGCACAGCCTGCACGTGCTGCGCGGCGTCCCGTGCACGTTTTGCTCACCGCCCGGGATCGGCCTTCCGGGTGCCGGCTGCTCGCCGTCGGCGGCGAACACGACGGCCAGGGGTGGCAGCTCGCAGGGCGCGCCGATGGCGTCTGCGGCTTCACGCATCGCACGCGTCTTGGCCGTCGCCTCGTAGGCTTCGCCCTCGCCGGCGGGAAAGCGCTGCGGCCTCTGGAACTCCTCGAAGCGGTCGTAGTGGGGCTCGAGATCGGCTCGCGTCACCGGCCAGTTCTCGTAGCCGCCGTTGGCCAGGTCTTCGCGAACGAACGTGCGCTCGTCCTTGCGCAGCATCACGTTCGCGTAGATCAGCGATCCCCCGCCGAGCCCGCTGGAGAGAATCACGTCGAGGTGCTCGAACGCCCACAGCTCGAACAGCCCGAAGCGCCCGACCTCGGGCTCCCAGAAGTTGCCGCGCATCTCAGACGGGGTGCGCGCGAACGAGCCGGGAGCGTGCGGTTGGCCACGCTCGAGCACGAGCACAGAGCGCCCTGCCTGTGCCAGGCGCATCGCGCTCACAGCGCCGCCGAACCCGCTGCCGACGACGACCACGTCGAACTGCTCATCGCCGGGCATGAGCTGAACATACTCCCCGGCGGGAGGCTTGTGTGCGATGCGTGTCCCACGTCTCATGCACGCCGCGGCCGGCCGCCGATAGGCTCACTCCATGCAGCAGCGCGAGCGCGCTCAACCGGTGACGATCATCTCTCCGATCCACCGCTGGTGGGCTGCGTGGCTGCGGGTGACGTGGCCCGGGGCGGATCGCACGCCGCTCGTCAAGCGCACGCTCGTCAGGCTCTCGTTCATCCACTTCGCGCACTGGTCGCTCGTGGCACGGATGCCTCCCGGCCGCCGTCGCGGCGCGCGCCGGCTGGCGCCTGGCTACGTGCTGTTTCAGAGCAACTTCGACGATGACATCCGCGCCTACGTGGACGCGTTCGCGCTGGTCGTGCCGCTGCGGATGCGCGCGATGTGGCAGGGCGTCTTTCACTTCCCCGGGCCGCGGCCCGTCGACCGCTTCCTGAGCTTCATCGTGGCGCGCACGACGCCGGCCCAGCACTACTACTGCGCCTACCCGCATGCCTCCTCGAGCATGATCTCGGCGGCGCTCGAGCTCGCCGACTGCCACGAACGCTTTCAGCGCGAGGCGAGCTCACTCGACGATGAAGAGTTCGCCACGCGCTACGCCGCGTTCATCACAGAGAACCAGCTGCTGCTGTGAGCGGAGGAGATCACACGGCAAGCGCCCTGATCGTGCTCGCGCCGGTACGTGACGGTCAGACAGGCGATCTGCTGGAGACGCTGGCCGCGCTGCCGAAGGGGCACGCGAGTCCGTTCGGACGGGTGCCGGGCACGCATTTCGGCCGCTGCGTGCTGATCGGGGCGCTGCTCGACGGCGACGAGCAGCCGATCGAGGACGGCCGCGCGTACCTGCTGCTCAGCGCCGACTTCGACGGCGACTCCGAGAGCTGGCTGAGCGATGCCGCCCAGCGGATCGGGCCGGAGCTCGATCGCATCCTCGGCCACTGCGAGGGCTATCGGGCGGACGGCGCGGCGCGCACGCTGATCGACTATGTGAACACGTACAGCGTCAGGGCGGGCTTCTCGGTGCGCTCCTACAACGCGAGCGTCGCCGCGATATTGGAGGGCCTCGAGCTGCAGCGGGCGCTGCGCCGGTTCGCCGTCGAGGCGCAGGGACTCGCGCCGGCGGCCCTGAGGGGCGCCTGGATCGAGAGGTTCGCGCGATGAGCAGGCTCGACGGCCTCCAGGGCAACGTCCTCGTCGGCTATGAAACCGGTCACGCCGCCTACCTGTTCGCGAGCGTCACCGAAGCTGCCGCGGCACGCCGCTGGCTCGCCGCCGGCATCGAAGGCGTGACCACGCACCGTCGCTGGGCCGAGCGAGCACCCGACGTGACCGTGAATCTGGCGTTTGGATACGACGGACTGCTGGCGGTCGGGGTACCGGCGGCGCGTGTGGAACACCTGGAGGCGTTCAGGCAGGGGATGCTCGCGAGGGCGGCTCGGATCGGCGATACCGGCGCGAGCGCCCCGGAGCACTGGGATCGCGGGGCCTGCGACAGCGACGTGCTCGTGATCCTCACCGCGCGCGAGGACGGGGCGCTCGAGCGCAAGCTGGCAGAGATGCGCGGCTCGATGGACGGCGCCGGGCTGATCGTCGATCACGTGCAGGACGCGCAACGACTGCCCGGCAGCGCCGAACATTTCGGCTTTCAGGATGGCTTTTCCCAACCCTCCGTTGCGGGCGGCACCGCGCCACGGGTGGGAGAGGGGACGAGGACGCGGTGGCGGCACTGGCGGCAACTGGCGATCGGCGAGTTCGTGCTCGGGTACCGCGACGAGGGCGGCTGGCCGCCCCCCGCGCCGCTTGGGCCGCTGGCCGATGACTCGAGCTTCGTGGCGGTGCGCAAGCTCGAGCAGGACGTCGCCGCCTTCAGGGCCTACACGCGCGACACCGCGAACACCCTCGGTCGCGATCCGCTTTGGCTGAGCGCGAAGATGGTCGGGCGCTGGCAGAACGGCTCGGCCCTCGCCCGTCACCCCGACGCGCCGGGCCCGTCGGCGGCGGCCGATCCCGAGGCCAGCCGCTTTCGCTACGGCGAGGATCCCGCCGGCATCGCCTGCCCGCTCGGAGCGCACGTACGGCGCGCGAACCCGCGCGATGCGCTCGGCTGGGAGGGCCGGCTGACGCAGCGCCACCGCATCATCCGCCGCGGGATGAGCTACGGGCGGCCGCTCGCGCCCGGCAGCACCGTCGATGACGGCGTGCCACGGGGGCTGATGTTCGTCTGCTACCAGGGTGCGCTGGAGCGCCAGTTCGAGTTCACCCAGGCGCAGTGGCTCAATGACGGCAACGCGCTCGGACTCGGCGGCGACGGCGACCCGGTGCTCGGCCCGGATGGAGCGTCGGGCGAAATGGTCATCCAGGGCAAACCGCCGGTGTTCCTGAAGGGACTGCCCGGGTTCGTGAGAACCCGTGGCGGCGGCTACTACCTGCTGCCCGGCTTGACGGGACTCGCGGCGATCGCCGACGGAACCTGCTGAGCGGCGCGGCGCGCCCGCACGCTAACTTCGCGATCGGGCACCACCAGCGCGCCGGACTGCAGCCTCATTCCCGGGCGAGTCGAGCCGATCCGCTCCAGCTGCACGCCCGTCAGGAGCGCCTTCAGCAGAATC
>Ga0209068_10001706_pt1 | contig 10891 bp, 8 predicted proteins | sample ColStrG_CSR_2012_FD_187200 | JGI IMG/M metagenome (GOLD analysis project Ga0209068, IMG submission 187200) | Freshwater sediment microbial communities in response to fracking from Pennsylvania, USA - Cold Stream Run_MetaG_CSR_2012 (SPAdes)... | ecosystem: Environmental > Aquatic > Freshwater >...
GATCCGGCCGCCGTGGAAAAGGCAGCGGACGACTTCGCGGCCAAGTTTCCCGACAGCGAATTGCGTGCGCTCCTCTATAAGGCGGCGATGCGCGGCTATCAGAGTGCGAACAATGGTGACAAAATGTCGGAGATGGGGCAGAAACTCCTGAAACTGGATCCCGATGATCCCGAGGCGCTGATCGCGGTTTCGGAAGTGATCGCGGAACGCACACGGGATACCGATCTCGATAAGGATCAGCGCTTTGATCAGGCCAGGAAGTACGCCCAGCATGCTTTGGAAACGGTGGACACCGATGTTCCAATCCCAGCCAATGCGGCCCAAAGCCAGATCGACGCGTACAAAGGGTTGTTGCGATCCAGCGCATATTCGGTTCTGGGTACGATCGAGTACGGTCAGGAAAAATACGCTGATGCGGAAGGCTATTTCCGCAAGTCGATCGATGCTTATCCGGCTCAACCGGACCCGGTGGTTGTGCTGCGCCTGGCACTGGCGCTGGACAAGCAGGCCAGATATCCGGATGCTCTGAAAGAGGCTAACCGGGCGGTCGAATTGACCCAGGAAGGAACCGCAGCGGGAACCACGGCGCGGCATGAGCGCGATCGCCTGGTGCAGTTGACGGGCGGGGTTGGTCCGGGCAGTGGCGGCCCACCCCCCACGAAACCGCCGGCCAACGCCGCTCCGAACGCGACCCCTCCTGCCCACTAGCGTGGTGGCCGGTAGAAACGTAGCTTGCTACGTTTTCTTGGTGCCGCCGAAACGTAGCAAGCTACGTTTCTACAACAACTGGCGCCGCACGGGCGTGGACACCCGCGCCTGCATTTCAATCAGATCATGAAGTCACGGAACATCTCGGAACTGGAGCAAGCTCTGGAGTATCAGTTCTCGCGGCCGGAATTGCTGGAGCAGGCGCTCACTCACAGCTCGCAGGCGCGCGAACTCGAATCGCTCTCCACCCAGCCGCCGGCTCGGGTGGGAGATAACGAGCAGATCGAGTTCCTGGGAGACGCCGTCCTGGGGCTGATTGTGGCGGAGGAATTGTTTCACCGCTTTCCGCACTTTCGAGAAGGCGAGTTGTCCAAATTGCGAGCCCACCTGGTCAGCGAAAAGCATCTCATCCGGGTAGCTCGCCAATTGGAACTCGGGCACTACCTGCGGCTGGGCCGGGGCGAGGAAAAAAGCGGAGGGCGCAACAAGACAGCGCTCCTGGTGGACGGCCTGGAAGCCGTGCTGGGTGCAATGTACGTGGATAGCGGGTTGGAGACGGTCCGGCGCGTAGTATTGCAGTACATCGTCGCCCCCGAGGTGGAACACCTGGCGCGAAACGGAAGCAGTTTGCCGCTTACCGACTATAAGTCAGCTCTGCAGGAGAAACTCCAGGCCACCGGCCGTCCCCAGGCATCTTATGTATTGGTAAAAGAATTGGGGCCTGAGCACAGCAAGACTTTTACCGTTGAGGTTCGATTGCAAGCGCCGGGCAATCACGGTGAGACCGAGTTCGTCGGCCGCGCAGAAGGGGCCACCAAAAAGAATGCCGAACAAGGCGCTGCCTGCCAGGTGCTGGAACACCTCGCTTCCCTGGTGGTTGTTGGGGACAGCAAGGCGCCCGGCAAAGGACGCGCCTAGCCGCAAACCGGATGGGGAAAACGCCACACACCGACTGGCTGACTTCACTGCAATCGCTGCTGACCACGGTAGTGATTGCTGTGTTTGTCATCACATTTGTCATCCAGGCTTTCCAGATTCCTTCCGAGTCCATGGAGAATACGTTGCTAATCGGGGATTATCTGCTAGTGGACAAACTGCGTTACGGCAGCGGTGGATACCTGGATCATGGCCTGCCATACAGGCCGGTGCGCCGCGGCGACATTATCGTCTTCCACTATCCGGTTCATCCCAGCGAACACTTCGTCAAGCGCGTCGTTGGTGTCCCCGGGGATCGCTTACGGATCATTAAGCGGCAGGTGTATGTGAACGGTTCTGCTTTGCGAGAGCCTTACGTGCGCTACATGTCTCCTGCGGTCACGGATCGAACGCCAGATGAAGTCTTCCGGGACGAGTTTCCTCGTCTGGACATTTCAGCTCCGGGCATGGAAGGGGACTGGTGGTTGCAGATGAGGAAACTGGTCGAGGACGGCGCCCTGATTATCCCGGAGGGGCACTATTTCGTGCTGGGCGACAATCGGGACGACAGTGACGACAGCCGCTACTGGGGCTTCGTGCCCCGCGAAAATATCGTCGGGCGCCCCCTGTTTATTTACTGGTCGTTTCGCAATCTGAACGACGACTTGCAGGTTTCTTCCACGCCGGGTGATAAACTTTATCACTTCGCCTACGCGATCAGCCATTTGTTCCAGCTCACCCGCTGGGACCGGACATTTCGAATCGTTAACTAAGGGCGGCATCGCCCGTGAATGGGACAACACCTATTGGCCAAGAAAGAAAATACGCAGGCGGAAAAGCCGCGCGAAACCACTGTTGAGTTTCTCGCTTCTCTGGCGGCAGTGCTGGTAACCGGTCTGTTCATTATTACCTTCATCGTGCAGGCGTTTGAGATTCCTTCGAGCTCGATGGAGAACACTCTGCTGATTGGGGACCACGTGTTTGTGAACCGCGAACAGTTCGCGCCGCGGACGCAGTGGCTTGGTCCCATCGTGCCCTACCGGCAGATCCATCGTGGCGACATCGTGGTGTTTCTCTCACCGGCGGAACCGGGGCTTTACGTGGTCAAGCGAATCATCGGCATTCCTGGAGACCGCATTCATCTGCGCGACGGCGTGGTCTACCGCAATGGGGAAAAGCTGAATGAACCCTACGTAATCCGCCAGGAAGGCGGCGAGGTCAGCTACAACCCTTACCGCGACAATTTCCCCGCGATCCCGCCCTCCGAGGGGGGAAGTGTGACTCCGGACTGGGAACTGGCTTTGCCGCAGCACATCCAGGGTGACGATGTGGTGGTGCCTCCAAACAGCTATTTCGGCATGGGGGACAACCGTGACGTAAGCCTCGACAGCCGTTATTGGGGTTTCATTCCGGTTGGAAACGTGATTGGGCGGCCCATGTTTATTTACTGGTCGTTTGAGACGCCGGCGGGGCAGTATCTGGAGCGAGAAGTCAGCCAACGAGTCGGTTTCCTGGCCCATGTGGTGATCCACTTTTTCGACGAGACTCGGTGGCGGCGTACGTTCAAGGTGGTGCAGTGAGTTTTTGGCGATCGAAGCGCGGAGTTCTCACGCTGAGCATTGTTGTGCTCCTGGCGCTGTTTCTCATCCGGCCGGGGGGAAATCGGCTCAGGACTCAGATTGTCAATTCGATAAGTCTGGCGTTGGGACGGCCGGTGGATGTGGCGGCAGTAAACTTGCGCCTGCTTCCCCAGCCCGGATTCGATCTCGAGAATTTCGTGATCCACGACGATCCCGCCTTCAGCGCCGAACCCATGCTTCGCGCCCAGCAAGTAACAGCGTCGCTGCGTGTGACTTCGCTCTTCCGTGGACGACTGGAGATCGCGCGGCTGAACCTGACCGATCCCAGCCTTAACCTGGTACGGAACGCGGAAGGACATTGGAACCTTGAGAACCTCATCGAGCGGGCCGCCAAAATACCGGTTGCTCCCACCAGCAAAGCGAAGACAGAACGTCGTCCGGGGTTCCCTTACATTGAGGCCAACCACGGCCGCATCAATTTCAAGTTCGGAGCGGAGAAAAAGCCGTACGCGCTGACCGAGGCGGATTTCGCCCTCTGGCAGGACTCGGAAAACGCCTGGGGAATGCGGCTGAAAGCGCAACCGATGCGAACCGATTTCAATCTTACCGACACTGGCATGCTGACGGTAAGCGGTTCGTGGCAAAGAGCTACGACTCTGCGGGAGACGCCGGTGCAGTTCAGCCTGCAGTGGGACCGCGCGCAACTCGGCCAGGTTACCAAGCTCGCCTATGGCAACGACAAAGGCTGGCGGGGGAGGCTCAAGGTTTCTGCCACGCTTGCGGGTACACCCGCGAATCTTGCGGTAGCGGCAGCGGCGTCGGTCCAGGATTTCCGCCGTTATGACATTCTTGGCGGCGGCGATTTGCTGCTGGCGGCGCAGTGCAGCGGACGCTACAGCTCGCCCGATCACACGCTCTCCGAGGTTGCCTGCAGCGCTCCGGTAGGCGACGGCATAATTGCCGTCAACGGCAGTATCCAGAGTCTCATTTCACCCCGCATTTACGAACTTGCGTTGAGCGCTCAAGATCTACCAATCCAGTCGCTGATTGCATTCGCACGCCATGCCAAACAAGGGATGCCGGATGATCTGGTCGCGACTGGCCGGCTGGATGGGGACGTGAAGGTCCGGCGCGCCGCCAACGCGTCAGGCGATGCGGACTGGGAAGGCAGCGGTGAAACCTCGGGCTTCGAGCTGGCGTCGAAACTCACCAAAACGGAGTTGGTGTTGGGAAGAGTTCCGTTCACGATGTCTCCAGCGATAGGGTCGAAATCACGAGTGGCAACAGCCGAAATTGTTCCTCCGCCGGAGACTCACTTTGAGGTGGGTCCATTCGACTTGGCTTTGGGCAGACCGGCGCCCTCGACCGTGCACGGCTGGGCCTCGCGTTCGGGATACAGCTTCACCGTCCAAGGGGACGCGCAGGTGCAGCGCCTGTTGCAGGTGGCGCGGACAGTGGGAATCCGTGCTCCCCAGCCCGCGGCCGAGGGGCTGGCCAAAGTCGACTTGCAAATTGCCGGTTCCTGGACGGGATTCGCAGCGCCCAGAGCTACGGGGAAAGCCCAACTGCATTCGATTCGCGCGGAAGTGCGTGGATTGTATGCGCCGCTTGAAATTGGTTCCGCGAGCCTCCTGCTCACACCTGACCAGGTTAACGTGCAAAACCTGGCGGCTTCAATCGCGGGGACTTCGTGGCGCGGCTCCCTGGCGCTTCCGCGCCAGTGCACCACGCCGAACTCCTGCCTGGTTCGCTTTGATCTCCACGCCGACGAGATTGCCTCCGATCGACTGAACCAGTTGATCAATCCTTACATTCCCAAACAGCCGTGGTACCGCTTCCTTTCCTCACCGGCAACCGGAGGCGTTCCCTACCTGCTCACAGTACATGCGGCGGGTAGACTCACGGCCGATCGAGTTGTGATTCGCAAACTTGCCGGAACCCGAGTCTCAGCCGAGTTGGAACTCGGCGAGGGCAAGCTGCGATTGTCCGATCTGCGTGGCGATGTCCTGGGTGGCAGGCACGTTGGCGAATGGGAAGCCGACTTCACGGCAGAGTCCCCAGAGTATAGCGGGAGCGGCACTCTGGAGCGGGTCGCGCTCAATCAGCTTTCCGAAAGCATGAACGATGATTGGGTCACAGGTTCAGCAGCGGCAACCTATCGCGTGAAAGCATCAGGCCTCGATGCGACTGAATTGTTTGCGTCCGCCAGCAGTACACTGACGGTCAATGCCCGGGACGGTTTGCTGCGCCACGTTGCGCTTGCCGAGGGAAGCGGGCCGCTGCAGATGCACCGTTTGGCAGTTCGCCTGTTCCTGCACGATAGCAAGTTTGAAATTCAGGAAGGAAAGCTGGAGACTCCGGCTGGAGTCTATCGAGTGAGCGGCACTGCATCGCTGACTCGCATTCTGAATCTGAAACTGACGCAGGAAGGCGCGCCCAGCTTCAACATCACCGGGACGCTGACGGAACCGCACGTGTCGCCAATCCTAACCCCGGAGACGCGAGCCGCCCTCAAACCGTGAGGAAGGCCCAACATCGCTGCGCACTTTGGCCAGAGACGAGGAAACAGATCGCCGGAATCACGGCACATAACCCGCGCCGCGCAGCACCTTCCCTGGCTTCGCCCCCGTCATCTTCCCCTGATCAATCACCGGCACTCCGTTCACCAGCACGTAGTACATTCCTTCCGACAACTGATTGGGATGATCGAACGTGGCCAGGTCGCGCACCGTTGCCGGATCGAAAACGACCACATCGGCCCACATGCCAGCTTTTAATACTCCGCGGTCAGTCAGCCGCATGCGCTGCGCCGGCAGAGCTGAGAACTTGCGAATGGCGTCTTCCAATGTAAGCCTTTTCTCTTCCCGAACATACTTGCGCAGGATGCGCGGGAACGTACCATAGGCGCGGGGATGGGGATGCTCCAGCCCGAGAATTCCTTCCTGAGACGCACCTTCTGAATCGTTGTCGATTGAAACCCAGGGCTGTTGCAGGGCGAGAGCAACGTCGGGTTCGGACATGCCGAACACCGCGACTTCGGTGAACGCTTTGTCCTCAATCAGCAGATCGAAAAGTGCATCCATCGGATCCTTGTTCCAGATTTTGGCGACTTCGGCGAGGGTCTTGCCTTGCAACGGCAAAAGTTTCGGATTCTGCACCACGCCGATCAGAACCGATTCAGGACCAGGAATTTCCTGCCATTCGTTGTCCCATTCTTTCGATGGGGTCATGAGATCTTTGCGGATATGAGCACGCATTGCAGGATCCTTCAGGCGCTCTACCAGCTTGGCATCACCACCATCGTGCGCCCATTGTGGAATAAACGCCGACATGGTATTGAACCACGCAGTGTAGGCGTAGGTGTTCGCAGACACGTCGACGCCCTGCGCGCGCGCCGCATCAATCTTCGTCACCACTTCCGGCATGCGTCCCCAATTTTCCTTGCCTGCAACTTTGATGTGCCAGATCTCAACCGGGATGTGAGCCTCCCTCCCGATGCGCAGGGCTTCGTCGATGGCCGAAAGCACGGCATCGCTCTCGTTGCGCATGTGCGTGGCGTAGATGCCGCCGGACTTTGAAGCTTCTCCGGCCAGCGCGATCAACTCTTCGGTTTTGGCGTAGGGAGCGGGCGCATACTCGAGAGCGGTGGAGAGGCCGGCTGCGCCATCGCGCATGGCCTGCCCCACCAGGGCCTTCATCTGATGGAGTTGTTCGGGCGTTGGCTGTTTGTCATCGTCCCCCAACACCATGCGCCGGACTTGGGTTGCTCCCACGTAGCTGGCGAGATTGATTCCCATGCCCTGCTTTTCCAGCCGGGCAAAGTATTCGCGGAAGGTGCGCCAATCGGGAGTGATGTGATAGTGATCGTAGCCGGTACGGTCCGCCCGAATGATGGCGTCATTGAGCGGAGCCGCTGATCCACCTTCGCCGGTGATTTCCGACGTGATGCCCTGGTAAATCTTCGACGGCAAGCGCGGATCGACCAGGATCGTCAGTTCCGATTGCCCGAGCATATCAATAAACCCCGGCGCTACCACCTTGCCGCCAGCATCGATGGTTCGCGTGCGTGGTGCATCGGCCAGATTACCGATGGCGGCGATCCTGCCGTCCCGGAGTCCGATGTCGCCGGAATACCAGGGCGAGCCTGTGCCGTCGATGATGTGGCCGTTGGTAATCACCAGGTCGAAGGGCTGCGGCGGCAACGCGGGCCACACCGAGGAAGTGCAGGTTAGAACTATGAGAATTACCAACAAAGATTCGAAGAACACGGTTCGCATCACAAGTCTCCCGTAACTACTTAGTCTCCGATTCGTCTTCACGTCTGCGCAGGAGCATTGGTGACAGGCCGTCGTCCCCAGCTCAGGCTGAGTCCAATCAGGCTCCAGATCCCCAGCGCCAGCCATTCATATCCAGTGAAATGCCCGGGAATGCCGGGCACAATTTTCATCAGGACCATGAGCAGTCCCACAATCATTCCTACCACGGCGATAAAACGCTCGCGCGGCGCCGGACCCATCCGGTAATAGGCTGCACAAGCCGCCAGCCATCCGATGGCGGAAGCCACCGAGCCCACTTCGGAAATGGGCACGAGCATGGCATCGCCCAGAAACATGCACGCAGCAGTGGCCAGCCCAATGCAAAGCACGGCAACCGAAGGCGTCTGATTGCGCGGATGTACATGGCCAAGGCGCTGGTCCACCAAGCCACGCCGCCCTACAGCGAACAATAGCCGGCTGGCTGCGATCAAGTTCCCGTTGAACACTTTAAAGAGTGAAAGCATCGCGGCGGTCAGTATGACGCTTACGATCCAACGCGAGCCCACGGCACGCTCGAAAGCAACTGCGGTCATGAATCTTTCACCGGTGAGCTGCTTCCATGGGGCAACATATCCAACGGCCGCGACCACGATGGTGTAAAAAAGAATGCCGACTACAATCGCCATCCAGATGGCCTTGAAGAACCCGCGAGTGCGGAATTCCGGGCTGGCCTCTTCTGCGCCCTTTACGACCGATTCAAATCCAGCCATGAAATAGGGCACAATTTGCATCACCAAGAGTACGGATACGAATGGGCCGTGGGTGAAAAGCGGCGGGAAATTCCGGGGCGAACCTTTGCTCACTCCGAACCCGACAAACAGCGCGAACAAGGCCAGTGTTCCGAAGGCGGTCCAGTTCTGAAAAGTAGCGCTCAGCCGGATACCGCGATAGTTCAGGAGAGTCAGAAGCCCAGTGACGCCGAGCCCGATCAACAAATGCGGCAGGTAAACCGGCCGGCCTGCGATGCGGTAAAGCTCCATCGAATCCAGCGCGGGAAAGATGTAGCCCGCAATCTTGCCGACCGCGACCGCCTCCCACGGACACACGATGAAATAGGCGAGGATCATCATCCAGCCCGTGGCAAAGCTGACCGATCGCGGAAAAACTTTGGCGGTGTACGCAACCTCACCCGCCGCATCAGGCATGGCCGCAACCAGCCGGCCGTACACATAACCGATGGGCAGCAGCAGCGCCCCGCCAATTGCGAAGCCGAGGATCGCACCCAGCACGCCGCCGCGCAGCAGCCAATCATCCATCACCACCAGCCATCCGACTCCGACCATCGTGCCCCAGCCCAGGGCGAAATAATCCACCACGCGGAGTTTTCGGGCGAGTGTGACCACGCGGCGCGAATTATAGCATCGCACCTTGGTTGCGTAGCCACGAGTCTCTGACCCATCCGCCCAGCGAAGCGCGGTGGCACTGACCGGTCAAAGCTCCAGTGCCAGATCCCGTTCACGCGGTATGCTATGTTTGAATCTTCATGAATTCCTGAACGAGGCGGCTATGCCCCGATACGAATATCGCGTTCTCAATCCAACTCCGGCAGCAGAAAAGTCGTTTCTGGCGTGGATTGACCGGCTGGACCAGGAGTTCATGAACCGCGATCCGGAACATCGCAGCGATGTGGTACGGAACGCGCTGCACGAGCTTTACCTGGCACATCCCTATGCAGCGCCCAGTGCCGGCGCACCCCTGGCTGAACAGGTCCTGATTCACTCCTTCGATCCGCGCAACGCCACGCTGGAGCCGGAAACCTACGGTGATGTGGACGCCGCGAAATACGCCGAACGCAAGCCTCTCATCTGGTTCTGGATGATGTATGACCGCTCGCCCGTGGGCCTGAATCACTGGCTGGGTCATCGGGTTCGGGCAATGCTGGCTCGCCACGTGCTCAAACATTGCGGCAAGAACGTAAAGATATTTCACGGCGTCGAAGTTTCGTTCGGATATAACCTGACCATTGAGGACAACTGCACCATTCACAAGTATGTGCTGCTGGACGACCGCGGCGAAATCATCATTCATGAAGGCTCGTCGATTTCCGACTACGCCAATGTGTATTCGCATGCTCACGACCTCAACGATGGCATGCTGGTGGACAATCACCGGACCGAGATCGGACCGAAGGCTCGCGTCACCTATCATGCGACGGTGCTCAGCGGGGTGAGGGTGGGCGAGCACGGCATGGTGGGCTCGATGGGGGTGGCATCGAAAAATGTCGAACCTTTCCACATCGTTGGCGGAATTCCAGCCAAACCGATCAAGGTAAAACCCATCGCGCCGGAAGAGCTGCGCAAGGCTTTTGAAAAGCGGTAGAGGGTCATGCGGGTTCTGATCATTGGCGGAACGACCTTCATCGGGCCTCACGTTGTGCGCAGCCTGGTCTCCGGGGGTCACGAAGTCACGATTTTTCATCGCGGCGAGCACGAAGCGGAGCTGCCCGGCAGCGTGCGCCACGTGCATAGCGCGTCCGCCGCGTATCCCGTCCTGAATTTCCCAGCCGAGCTTGTCGCGTGGAAACCCGATGTCGTCCTGCACATGGTCGCGATGGGCGAACGCGACGCCCAAGCCGTGGTGCGAGCGTTCAAAGGCGTGGCTCGGCGGCTGGTGGTTCCCAGCAGCGGCGATGTATACGGCGCCTACGGCGTTCTGATTGGGATGGAGAGCCCGATCGCGGGAACAAACCTGCTGATTGAAGAATCTCCGTTGCGAAACAATCTCTACCCGTATCGCAAGATGGCGAAAGGGCCCGACGATTTTATCTACAGCTACGAGAAGATTCTGGTGGAGCGCGTGGTGATGAGCGACCCGGAACTGGCAGGCACGATTTTGCGCTTGCCCGCGGTATACGGCCCCGGCGACACCCGCCACGGCTTTTCTGCTCACCTCAGGCGCATGGACGATGGCCGCTCCGCGATTTTGCTGGACGAAAATCAAGCGCGCTGGCGCTGGTCCCATGGATACGTCGAGAACGTTGCCACCGCAATCACGCTGGCGATCACGGATGATCGCGCGAGTGGGCGGATTTACAATGTCGGAGAAGAGTCGGTTCCCACGACCGCAGAACGAGTGCGACAGCTTGCGGCGCTAGTGGGTTGGAGTGGCGAGATTGTACCTCTTCCCCGGACATCGCTCCCGCCGCACTTGCGAGATGCTTACCACTATTCGCAAGATCTGGCGTATAACACCAGCCGCATACGCGGCGAGCTCGGCTACGAGGAAACGGTTTCGGTGGGCGAAGGGCTGCGCCGCACCATTGCCGGGCTGCGCGCGGACCCGCCCGCGCTCAACGTCGCGCAATTCAACTATGCGGCTGAAGACGCTGCGCTAGTCGCCATGAAAACCACCTGATCTGGCGGGATTTCCAGC
>Ga0209068_10001707_pt1 | contig 10887 bp, 9 predicted proteins | sample ColStrG_CSR_2012_FD_187200 | JGI IMG/M metagenome (GOLD analysis project Ga0209068, IMG submission 187200) | Freshwater sediment microbial communities in response to fracking from Pennsylvania, USA - Cold Stream Run_MetaG_CSR_2012 (SPAdes)... | ecosystem: Environmental > Aquatic > Freshwater >...
TGCCTATGCTTGCAAGTTGCTGCAGCCCAAGTTCGTAATTCCGATGCATTTTGGCACCTTTCCGCCGCTCACGGGGCGCCCGGAAGATTTGCAGAAGCTAGCGCCGGAAGTTAAAGTGGTCGCCATGACCCCGGGCGTGACGATTTCTTAAGATTGCAGATTGCAGAAGTTTGTTTTGTGAGGAGACGGAACGTGCCCGACCTGACGACCGAGAATAAGCCCTCCGTACGCGGCGATTGGAAGAGCAGCCGCGGAATTACCACCGATGCGGTCGATAGCTATCTTTATTCAATGTTGCCTCCGCGCGACGCCGTCATCGCGGAGATGGAAGCGGAAGCCTCGGCTCACGATATTCCGATCGTGGGGCCGGCGGTGGCGCGGTTGTTTCATTTGTTGGCCACAACGATTCAGGCTAAAACCGTGTTCGAGATGGGATCGGCGATTGGCTATTCCACGATCTGGTGGGCGCGCGCCGTGGGCGAAGGCGGTCGTGTGCACTACACGGACGGCAGCGCCAACAATGCCCGGAAGGCTCGGGGCTATTTCGAACGCGCCGGCGTGGCGCCACGCATCTCCGTGCATACCGGCGATGCCCTGGAGATTCTCTCGGAACAGAAAGAGCAGTTTGACATCGTCTTCAACGATATCGATAAACACGATTATCCGCGCGTGCTGCGGCTGGTTGGGCCGCGCGTCCGCAAGGGCGGCCTGTTTATCACGGACAACACCCTGTGGAGCGGAAAAGTGGCTGTACCTGCGGCTGACGGCGATACGGCAACGTTGGGAATTCAGGAATTCAACCGGCTGTTGTATGCGTCGGGCGAATTCTATCCCGTTGTCCTGCCGCTGCGGGATGGCGTGACGGTGGCGGTAAAGGTTTAGAATTTACGCTTAGGAATTGTATGGACGTGAACGAGAGTTTACCTCGCGACCCACGAACTGCGAAGCGTAGTGTGTGCGAGCTTCTGGCGCGGGTGGACGCCTTGCGGATCCTCGATGAGCGCAGCGACGACGAGATTTTGGGCTACGGCGAGGGCGGGCTGCCCGGCTAGAGCGAGTGCGTGAGAACTACTCTTTCGCCCCTCCGGGGCTCGTCAATTTCCCACTGTAACCGCGGCTTACGCCGCGGCCTTTATTCTTAAGCCGCTCTGCGGCTGGGAACCGATGCCTTACTAGTGCAAAATGTCGTTGCGCGCGACAGGGAGGACAGAAGTCCCTAGTGCATACCAAAATTCTGCCCGGGCAGGCCGCGCAGGAGAAAGCCGAGAGCTGCCAGAACCCACGCGAAATAGATGGTCGTTTTGCGGCTGGGATGGGGCGGAAAATCTCCGGCGAAGAAAACCTGGTAGGCGAAGCCGATCGCCACGAAGAGGAACATGATTTCGTTCAGGGCGAGCCAGATCGCGAGGCATGCGGCGAGGAGAAAGATTCGCTCCATTTTGCTGAGCGCGCGGACGGCTTGACCTCCATCCAGAAATGCAACCGGGATCAGGTTGAGCACGTTAAGGAAGGCCGTGGCACGGGCCAGCGCAGCCCAGATCATGTCTCCGGTCTGCATCCAGAGGGCGGCGCAGACGAGGGCCCCGAGAAATCCAGCCAGCGGGCCGGCCAAGCTCACGGCGGCGCGGGTTTCGAGCGAGACGCCCAGGGCTTGCCAGCGCACGTAGGCTCCGAAGCCCGGAAGAAATACCGGCATGTCCGCCGGAAGGCCGCGGCGCTTGATGTCGATGTAGTGACCCATTTCATGTACCAAAATCAGAACGGCAAAGCCGATGCCGAATCTCGGCCCCCACAGCGCCCAGTAGAGGCTGAAAAACGCCACAAAGCTGAAGAGAAATTTCAGTTTGAAAAGGAAAGTCAGGAAGAACTTGGCCTTGGAAAGAAAGATGGCCAGCGGGGCCAGAGGTCCAAGACGCTTGGCCCAGGAACTGTCGGCGGGTTTTTTGGTCGGCTGGGCGGGGACGATGGATTGACCGGATATCTGGGTGCCGATCTGTTCGAGCGCCCGGGCGTGCTCGGTAATCCAGTTGGCTTGCGAGGAATTCGGCGGAAGAAAACGCAGACCCAGGAGCCATTGTTCATGGGCCTCGCGGAATTGGCCCTTGGCTTCGAGAACCTTGGCGGCATCGGACAGGCGGTCCAGTTCTTCGGAGTGAACCAGGGCCTGGCAATGATCGCAAACGAGGGCGCCCAGGTTAAGGTCGCGGCCGCAGCGACGGCAGTTCCGGATGAATTCTGGGGAGAACGTGGACACAGGTCTATTTTAGCGGGTTTGAGTGGGGCTGCGCCCCACGGACGAACCGAGGGCGGCCGTCCGCACGTGAGTCTGGCTTGGGGCGGCCTCCCCCACGCGAGTTTGGGTCTCTCAGGTGCTTGGCCCATCCGCCATGGGCAGACTGAAGTAGAACACGGAGCCGTGACCTGGCTGACTGGTAACACCGATCGTGCCGCCGTGGGCCTCCACAATGGCTTTGGCGATAGCTAACCCCATGCCTGTGCCTTGGACTTGCAGACGGCGGTCCTGGCCGCGATAAAACTTTTCGAAGACGAGGGATTGCTCAAAGTCGTCGATACCGGGGCCTTGATCGGCGACGTTGGTGGTAAGGAATCCGTTTTTGGCTTCGGCGGTGACGTGGATGGGGGCGCTCTCGGTCGAGTATTTGGCGGCGTTCTCCAACAGATGCGTCAGCACTTCCTTGATGCGGGCCAAGTCCATCCGAACGAGAGGCAGGTCGTGGGGGAGATCCACCCGCACGGGATGATGGCGGAGGACCTGTTTCAATTGCTCCAGCGTTTCGTCGATGGCGTCGCGGAGGGCGTGGGGTTCGAGTTCGAGCTTCACGCTATGGGCGTCGAGCTGCGCCATTTCAGCCGCTTCGCCGATCAGGCGATTCAGGCGGTCACTTTCTTCATTGATGATGGTGAGCAGTTCCTGGCGCTGCGCGCTGCCCGTATTCGGGTCGCCAAGCAGGGAAGTGACCGAGGCCTTGATCGAGGTCAGAGGCGTCCGAAATTCGTGGGTGAGGGAATCGAGCAATGCGGAGCGGAGCTGCTCGCTCTCGCGCGTGATTTCCGCACGCGCAAGTTTTTCGATCGTCGCAACACGCTCAATCGCCGTAGCAATCAGGCTGCCGAGCGCGTCCAGCGTTTGCCGCGACGGAATCTTGCCAGACACGCCCAAGCTGCCGACGACTCGCACGCCCATGCGAAGCGGCACGAAGGCCACTCCCGCCGGAACGTCAAATTTAGGTTCGCCGCGCATGCTGGTGAGTTGGAGGTCGTGCAGTCCGAGACCGTCAGCGGCCGCTCCGGAACGGTAGACATCGGGACGGTTGGTCAGCGAAAGCGCGGCCGCCTTCACATCGAACGACTCCACTACATATTTCGGAATGCGGTTGAGAATTTCCGCGACATTTTCACTGGTCAGTAGCTGCTGGCTGAACGCGTAGAGATGCTCGACGTCGTGCCTGCGTTCATTCGCGTTGAGAGCCTCGCGGCGGGCACGTTCCGAGAGTTGGCTCGCCATGACGGCAGTGGCAAGGAAAGCAAACAGCGCAATCCAGTTCTGCGGGTCGGCAATGGTGAACGTTCCAATCGGGGGCAGAAAAAAATAGTTGAACGCGAGGGTAGCCACCAGAGCCATCAAAACAGCGTGCCGCAATCCCCAGTTCGCTGAAATCACTAGAATGCCCAGGAGAAACGTTAGCGCCACGGTCGTAGGATTCACGTGCAACCAGGAATGGTAAACACCGGTCGTCACAGCGACAGCCACAAGCGCCGCGATATAGCCCGCCATCGAGTTGTTCCCCAATTTCACGAGCCGATTGTATACCCCGGCCTCGACCGCTAGTCTGACCTCGTTCGACAACTAGCCAAGGTTCGACGACAATAACCGCAATGCAAAAAACGCCCGAGCAATGGTTGGAAGAGGCCGCCCCGCAAAACAAGGGCGGAATATTCAAGCTCTTCCTCGGCTATGCGCCCGGCGTGGGCAAGACCTACAACATGCTGAGCGAAGCCATTCGCCGCCATGCCCGCGGCGAGGACGTGGTCGTGGGCGTGGTCGAAACGCACGGCCGCAAAGGCACCGCCGACCTGGCGAAATGCATCGAAGTGGTCCCCCGCAAGGAGCTGGAATACAAAGGCGCGGCCTTCGAAGAAATGGATGTGGATGCCATCCTCGCGCGCCACCCGCGTATTGTTCTAGTCGACGAACTGGCGCACACGAACATCGAAGGCAGCAAGCATCGTAAGCGCTACGAGGACGTCCTCGAACTGCTCGACGCGGGAATTGACGTTCTCTCCACCATGAACATCCAGCATGTCGAGAGCGTGACGCCCACGGTATATGGCGTCACAGGCGTCCAAGTGCGGGAGACGGTTCCGGACTGGGTGTTGAAGCGCGTGAACGAAGTAGTACTGGCCGACCTCACCCCCCAGGCCCTCCAAAGCCGGATGCGCCGCGGCGATATCTATCCGCAGGAAAGAGTTGGCCGCGCCTTGGATAATTTTTTCCGTGAAGGCAACCTCATCGCGTTGCGCGAGCTGGCCTTGCGGCAGGTGGCGCAGGCGGTCGACCGCAATCTGGAGTCGCATCGCGACAAAGAAGATCCGGGCCATGCTGTTGCGATCCGGGAACGTATCGCGGTCTGCATCAGCTCCAACCCGTCGGCGCAATACTTGATCGCGCGCGGCGCACGCATGGCCCAGGCCATGGATGGCGATTACTACGTGGTCTACATTGACCTCGGCCAGGACGATACCGAAGACCGCCAGAAGACGCTCAACGCCAACATCCTGTTTGCGGAAAACGTCGGCGCAACCGTGGTTCGCCTGACCGGCAAAACCGTAGCAGCCGCAGTGGCGGAATTTGTGCGCGAGAAGCGCATTACCCAGGTCGTCTTCGGACGCTCCGCCACCCGTGGATTGAAGCGATTTTTCTACCTCTCCGCTATTCATCAATTTTTGCGTGACGCTCCCGCGGTAGACGTTCATATCGTGACCCAGGATCCGAACTAAGTTCGGCCAACCCATGCCCGACCTCCAGCGCATTCTCGTAGTCGACGATGAGCCGCAAATCACCCGCGTGCTGCGCACCACGCTCGCCAGCCAAAGATACGAAGTCCGGGTCGCCAACGACGGCGAAACCGCTCTCGAAATCATGAAAGACTGGTCGCCCGAGATGGTCATCACCGACCTCTCCATGCCGAACATGGACGGCCTCGAATTGTGCCGCAGGCTGCGTGCGACCACACAGATTCCCATCATCGTCCTCTCCGTGCGCGGCGAAGAGCGCACCAAAGTTCAAGCCCTCGACGCCGGCGCGGACGACTACGTTACCAAGCCCTTCGGCATGAACGAGCTGCTCGCCCGCGTTCGCGCCAACTTGCGCCGCAGCAACGCCGCCGAGAGCGCCATGCCCTCCGTAATTGAAACAGGAGATTTGCGGATTGATCTGACTGCGCACAAAGTTACGGTCCGGAATGCCGAGGTCCACCTCACTCCCAAGGAATTCGACCTGCTCGCGTATCTGGCCCAGCGCCCCGGCAAAGTCGTCACCCATCGCGCGCTACTGGCGGCGGTGTGGGGTGGGGAGAATACCGAGCAAGTGGAGTATCTGCGGGTGTTCATTGGCCAGCTGCGCAAGAAACTGGCGCCGGATGCCTCTTCACCCAGCTACATCCTCACCGAACCGTGGGTGGGCTACCGCTTTGAGGCTCCGGAGTAGTTTCGTCCGCGCAGCCTTCGACTGCCAGTAGCTCTTATCCTTACGAAACTTTTACGAATTCCTTAGCCCATCCCAACGGCGCAGATTCTCTAATACGTTAAGGGCGAAGCTAACGCAGGGCGCCCGTGGCGTGGGCCATGAATATTCTCTTCAGCGTCGTGGCGGTTTCCAGCATTGCAATCCTGCTGTGTTTTCTCGCGGCGTTGGTTCGTGAGAGCAGAACAGCCCCCCGCCGGCTGCGAGGGCATTTTTTGAGAGCGCATTTGTATCCACAAAAAAATAAAGAGCGGCTCTTGCAGCGTGCGAAGTTGCGCCGCATAGCGCCCGAACATTTGCCAGTGAATTTGACGGTCGACAACGACCGTCCGCACTCCAGCGCCGAGACTTACACGCGCAAGAGGGCATAGGAGGAATTTTGAGAGACGCAATTTACGTGGTGGCAACGGTGGTATTTCTCGTAATTTCAATCGCCTATGTGCGCTTCTGCGATCGAATTCGCTAAGGGAATCAGGGGGAGTTATGAATGCTGAATCCGTAATCGTGCTGGTAATCAGCGGTCTTTTAATGATTTATCTGCTCTACGCCTTGCTGCGGCCGGAGAAATTCTGACATGACAGTGAATGGGTGCTTACAAATTCTGGTGTATCTCGCGTTGCTGCTCGCCGTCACCAAGCCGGTGGGACTGTTTATGGCGCGAGTCTTCAATCGCGAGCGAACTTTTCTCGATCCCGTGCTGCGGCCGGTAGAACGGCTGCTCTACCGCCTGACGCTGGTCGATGAAAACCACGAAATGCGTTGGACCGAATACGCCGTCGCCATGCTGCTGTTCAGTGGCGTCTCCATGTTCGTGCTGTATCTCATCCAGCGGGCGCAACAGTTTCTGCCGTTGAATCCGCAGAAATTTGCCGGCGTCGGCGCTGACCTGGCCTTCAATACGGCGGCCTCCTTCACCACCAACACCAACTGGCAAAACTACGCGGGCGAGAACACCATGAGCTATCTCACCCAAATGGCTGGGCTGGCTTATCACAACTTTGCTTCGGCGGCGGTTGGCATCGCGCTGGCCATCGCTTTCGTGCGCGGCATTTCGCGCCAGGAAAAAGACACCATCGGCAATTTCTGGGTCGACGTAACTCGCACTACGCTGTGGGTTTTGCTCCCGGCGTGCATTGTGTACGCCATGCTGCTGGTTTCGCAGGGCGTCATCCAAAACTTCCGTCCCTATGACACGGCGAAGATTATCGAGCCGCAGCAGGTTCCCAAAGTTGGAACGGATGGCAAGCCGGTCATGGGCACCGACGGCAAGCCCGCCACGGATACCGTCACCGATCAAGTCATCGCCCAGGGCCCGGTGGCCTCGCAGGAAGCCATTAAGATGCTGGGCACAAACGGCGGCGGTTTCTTTAACGCGAATAGCGCTCACCCCTTCGAGAATCCCACGCCCTTCAGCAATTATCTGCAAATGCTGTCCATTTTTATAATCCCGGCGGGACTTACTTACACGCTTGGGCGCATGACCGGTTCGCCTCGGCACGGCTGGGCGGTTTGGTCGGCCATGGCGATCCTATTTGTCGCAGGCGCATGTACGGCGTACTGGGCAGAGTCTCACGGCAACCCGCTGCTCAAGGGCGTCGATCAGCGCGCCAGCATCACGCAATCCGGCGGCAACATGGAGGGCAAAGAAGTTCGCTTCGGCATCGCCAGCTCCACGCTGTTCGCCACCATCACCACCGATGCCAGTTGCGGCGCCATCAACGGCTGGCACGATTCCTATACTCCGCTCGGCGGTTTGGTGCCGTTGGCCAACATCATGCTGAGCGAAACCGTTTTCGGCGGCGTTGGCGCCGGACTTTACGGCATCCTCATCTACGTCGTTCTCGCGGTCTTCATTGCCGGCCTCATGGTGGGCCGCACGCCGGAATACCTGGGCAAGAAAATCGAAGCCTACGACGTAAAGATGGCCATGCTCGTGACTCTGGTCTTTCCTCTCACGATCCTGGTACTCACCGGAATCTCCACGGTGGAAGGGTTCGGCACCTCCAGCATCAGCAATTCGGGCCCGCATGGCTTGACCCAGATTCTGTATGCCTTCACTTCCATGGCAGGAAACAACGGCTCCGCCTTCGGAGGGCTCAACGGCAACACCCTCTGGTACAACACCGCGGGCGCGGCCACCATGCTCATCGGGCGCTTCTTCATGATTCTTCCCATGCTCGCAATTGCCGGGAACCTGGCGAAGAAGAAACTTGTGCCGCCATCGTTGGGCACGTTTCCCGTAACCACCCCGTTGTTCAGCGTGCTGCTCGTCGGTGTCATCGTGATTGTCGGCGCGCTCACGTTCTTCCCCGCGCTCAGCCTTGGACCGATACTCGAGCACTTGCTAATGCAGGCAGGAAAGACTTTCTGAGGACTTATGGCCGAAAAGAAAAGTAAGGCAATTTGGGATGTAAAAATCGTGCGGCGCGCGATCTGGGATTCCATCGTGAAGCTCAACCCGCGCAAAATGATGGCGAACCCCGTCATGTTTGTCGTGGAGGTGGGCAGCGTCCTCACCAGCGCTCTGCTCATTCGCGACGTGCTTCAGCACCACGGCGCGGTTGGCTTTAACCTCCAGATCACCCTGTGGCTGTGGTTCACGGTGCTGTTCGCCAATTTCGCCGAAGCCATGGCGGAAGGCCGAGGGAAAGCCCAGGCCGACGCGTTGCGCAAGGCCAGGTCGGAAACCATTGCCAATCGCCTGCTGCCGGACGGCAACGTGGATAAGCTCCCAAGCTCGAAGCTGCGCTCCGGAGATATCGTTTCCGTTTCAGCCGGGGAATTTATCCCGGGCGATGGGGAGATCGTCGAAGGCGTCGCCTCCGTCGATGAGTCAGCCATCACCGGCGAATCCGCGCCGGTCATCCGAGAAGCCGGCGGCGACCGCTCCGCCGTTACGGGCGGCACGCGCGTCCTTTCCGACCACATCAAGGTTAAAATTACGTCGAATCCCGGCGAGACTTTCCTCGATCGCATGATTGCCCTCGTCGAAGGAGCCGAGCGCCAGAAAACTCCGAACGAGATCGCGCTCAACATTCTTCTGGCCGGACTCACAATTATCTTCCTCCTGGCCGTGGTCACGCTCCAGCCGTTCGCCGTGTATTCCGGCGCGCCGCAGACCGTATTCGTCCTCGTATCCCTGCTGGTCTGCTTGATTCCCACAACCATCGGCGGCCTCCTTTCCGCAATTGGAATTGCAGGCATGGACCGTCTGGTGCAGCACAACGTCCTCGCCATGTCAGGCCGTGCGGTGGAAGCGGCCGGGGACGTTAACACGCTCCTGCTGGATAAAACCGGAACCATTACGCTAGGCAACCGCCAAGCGTCCGAGTTCATTCCTGCCCCCGGAATCACGGAAGCGCAAATGGCCGATGCGGCTCAACTGTCGTCGCTAGCCGATGAAACTCCGGAAGGGCGCTCCATCGTGGTCCTGGCCAAAGAGAAATACCGTTTGCGCGGCAGGGAACTAGCCTCGCACGAAGCGGTCTTCGTGCCCTTCACCGCTCAGACCCGCATGTCGGGAGTGAATCTCGATGGCCGCGAAATTCGCAAAGGCGCGGTCGATGCCATCACCAAATACCTCGCTCAATACAACACGGTTCTACCCAAGGAAGTTCAGGCCAGCGTCGAAACCATCGCGCGGTCGGGCGGCACGCCGTTAGTGGTCGCCGAAAACCGCCGCGCCCTCGGCACCATTCATCTCAAGGACATCGTCAAAGGCGGAATGAAAGAACGCTTCGACCAACTGCGCGCCATGGGCATCAAGACGGTCATGATAACGGGCGACAATCCGTTAACCGCCGCCGCCATTGCCCGCGAAGCCGGAGTCGATGATTTCTTGGCCGAGGCAACTCCCAAAGACAAAATGGATCTTATCCGCCGCGAACAAAGCGAGGGAAAACTGGTAGCCATGACTGGCGACGGAACCAACGATGCTCCGGCATTGGCCCAAGCCGATGTCGGCGTCGCCATGAACACCGGAACACAGGCCGCGAAAGAAGCCGGAAACATGGTCGACCTCGATTCCAATCCCACCAAGCTCATCGAAGTCGTCGAAATCGGCAAGCAGCTGCTGATGACCCGAGGCGCACTGACAACGTTCTCGATCGCGAACGATGTCGCCAAGTACTTCGCCATCATCCCGGCAATGTTCGCAGGCACGTTCCCAGTTCTAAACGCGCTCAACATCATGCACCTGAAGACGCCGCAGTCCGCAATTTTGTCAGCGGTGATCTTCAACGCGCTAATCATCATCGCCCTGATCCCGCTAGCGTTAGGCGGCGTTAAGTACCGCCCCATGGGCGCTGCGATCCTCCTGCGCAACAACCTTTTGGTCTACGGCGTTGGAGGGATCATCGTCCCGTTTATCGGAATCAAGCTAATCGATATGGCCATAACCAGCGTAGGCATGGCGTAGGAAGGGTAGTCATGAAAAAGAATCTAATCACTTCGGTGCTATTCACAATCGTAACCACGGTGTTGTTAGGCGTGGTCTATCCGCTGGTGATCACGGGCCTGGCGCAAGTAATCTTCCCAGAAAAAGCCAACGGCCAACTCGTGCGCCGCAACGGGACAGTAATAGGCTCGCGCATCCTAGCCCAACCATTTACCGGCACAGGTTTCTTTCACCCAAGACCCTCAGCCGCAGGAAACGGCTACGATGCCACCAACTCAGGCGGCTCCAACCTCGGTCCGACAAACCAAAAGCTAATGGATCGCGTCGCAGCCGACGTCGCCACAGCCAATGCCGAAAATCCCGGAGCCCTAGTTCCAGCAGATATGGTCACAACCTCAGCATCGGGCCTGGACCCAGACATTTCCCCAGCATCAGCCGAGTTCCAGATTCCCAGAGTAGCCAAAGCCAGAGGCCTGTCGGAAGACCAGCTCCGCAAACTAGTGCAAGAGCATACCCAAGACCGACAGTTCGGTTTCTTCGGCGAGCCAAGGGTAAACGTCCTGGAACTAAACCTAGCCCTCCAAGACCAACCCAAGAAGTAAATCGAAGGATTCGGCGCTGCGAAAGGAAAGAAAAAATGGTGGCCAGGGACGGACTTGAACCGCCGACGCCAGCCTTTTCAGGGCTGCGCTCTACCACCTGAGCTACCTGGCCACTGGAGCCGTTG
>Ga0209068_10001709_pt1 | contig 10882 bp, 11 predicted proteins | sample ColStrG_CSR_2012_FD_187200 | JGI IMG/M metagenome (GOLD analysis project Ga0209068, IMG submission 187200) | Freshwater sediment microbial communities in response to fracking from Pennsylvania, USA - Cold Stream Run_MetaG_CSR_2012 (SPAdes)... | ecosystem: Environmental > Aquatic > Freshwater >...
CGAGAGCCTCGAGCCACTGCAGCGCAAGGATGCTCCAGCCGTCGTAGAGCTGCGCGACGTCCACATCAGCAGGGGTGAACGAGGTACGTGACCACATCATCTCTGCGTTGTCCCGCATCGAGAGCGCCGAGCCGACCGCTTCGATCTGCACGGCCTGAGCACCGGGCGCGATCGCGTCGCGACGCGAGACGATCACGGCGATGGCACCATCGATCGGCGGGTCGCAGTCGTAGATGCACAGCGGACTCGAGATCATGCGCGCCGAGAGATAGTCGTCCATCGTGAGCGGATCGCGATAGACGGCGTGCGGATTGCCCGCTGCGTTCGCACGCGCGACCAGTGCGATCTGGGCGAGTTGCTCGCGGGTCGAACCGGTCTCGTGGAAGTACCGCTGCGCGAGGAGCGCGCCCGTACATGCGTAGCCGGCTCCGTACGGCAGCGTCATCGCTTGGTACCCGCCGACGCCTCCCGCCTTCGCGCTCGCGACCATTGCGCCGGCGCGACCTGTGTTCATCTGCGCCGTTGACTCCCAGACTGACCGGAAGCACAGCACATGGTCCGCGACGCCGGTTGCGACGGCCATCGCGGCATTGACGACACCGCCGAGCTGGCTGGCGAGCTCGGCGGCGCCCGTGTGCCAGCGCGGTTGCAGCCCGAGCAGGCCGACGATATCGGAGACGCCCGCGCCCGACATTCCTGGCGTCCGATGGCCTGCGCCTGGATAAGTCGAAACCCCGTCGATGTCGTCAAGGGTCAGGTCGGCGTCGGCAATGGCGGCCAGCACGGCCTCGGCGGTCAGCAGCAGCGGATCGCGCCCGAGCCGACGCCCCACCTGAGAGATGCCGATGCCGGTGATCGCCGTGTCGAGTTCGAACGGCTCTCTCATAGTTGCGTCGCCGGACGAAAGATCGGCAGGAAGACCTCGCCATGTTTCGCGAAGCACACTTCAACCTCGAGGTCGCACCGCAGATGCTGCTCGGAACAATCCACCAGATTGGTGAGGACGTGCAGGCCACGTTGTTCGTCGAGCTCGACGGTTGCGACGACGTAGGGCGGGTCGAATCCCGGGACCCACTGATACTGGTTGACCGTGAACGAGTAGACACGCCCGAGTCCGCTGACGGCCTCCGGCGCCAGCAACATCGATCGGCACTGCGGGCACAGTGGTTGCGGTGGGTGGAGGTAGAACCCACACTCCTGGCAGCGCAAGATATGGAGTCGACCGTCGGCCCCACCACACCAGAAGTGACGATTGCTCTCCGTCACCTCGGGCAGGATCCGATTGAACGGTTCGGTCACGATGTCGGCCATGGAGGCCTCCACTCAAGATCCAGATCCGTGCCGAGGTGCACGGCAACGTCCCGCGCGAGCGGAGGCCCGCGCGGGACGCTATCCGGCCGTTTCGCCAACCGGGTCTACTGCAAGTTCAGCTTGAGCAACTTGTAGTTCTTCGGATCGCAAGAGAAAGTCCCCGGCTTGGTCGGATTCACCCGCGACCATTTGCCATTCTCGATCTGCATGAGGACGTAGCACGGAGAAAGCTTCTTCTGGCCCAGGTTCGCAGTGCCCAACAGACCTCCGGCGTTGAACGCCGTGAGCGTCTTGGCCCCGTCGACGACGGCGGTGCGCGTGACGTTGTTGTTGCCGCCCGCCTTCACCGCCGCCTGGACCGCCTGTTGGAAGGCGAGCGTCGCGCTGTACCCATAGAGCGAGTACGACTCGACCTTGTCAGCACCAACCGCCTTCACGAAGTTCTTCATCGGTTGAGAGAACTTGGCATCCTCGAACGGCAGAAAGGGCAAAGCGACGTAGTTTCCGTCGACGGCACTTCCGGCGTCCGTGAACGCCTTCACGTAGCACGCCGAGCTGCAGAGCCACACCGTCTTCGGGTCCAGCCCCTGGAGCTGTGCTTCACTGCGCCACTGCACGTTGCCCGACGCCTGGGCACCGCCGTAGGCGAAGTTCGAGCCATCCTGCTTCATCTTCGAGACGACCGGCGTGTAGACGCTCTGGGGCGCGCGAGCTGACAATGCGACGTTCTGATCCTGCTTGATCCCTGCAGCCGCCACCGTCTCGGCGAGAACGTAACCAGCGTTGTAGCCCGGCTTGGTGTCGTTGCCTACGACGAAGGCGCCATGCAGATTGCCGAACTTCTTCAGCAAAAACTTGGCGGCTCCCATGTTGCCTTGGTAGGTCTGTGGGTTTTGCGTGAGGGTGTCGCAGATCGTCCCCGAAGCGAGAACGGGAAACGACGTAGGCGCACAGGCTTCGGCGGTGCCGGCGACAATCGCTCCGAAGTCGGGCAAGCCGGAGGCGTTGCCCTTGATGTCCTGGCAACTCACGAGATCTTGTACGTCGGTCAAGAACAGCGCAGCAGTGCCAACCATCGCGAAGTCCTGCTGACACGCCTTGATGATCGCGTTGCGCGCCTCGTTCGGATTCAGCTTCGAGTCGATGAAGTCGACCTGAAGCTTGCGGCCGGCAATCCCGCCGCTCTTGTTGATCGTCTTGACGGCACCGTTGACACCGTCGACAGCCGACTTGAAGATACCTGGCAGGATCGGGTTGTCGACGTCCGCGACCACCGCGATACGGATCGTGTCGGCGGTCACGCCGACGTCGCTGGCCTTGTTCGCGGCGGCGCGAGGTGTCTGCGCACTTGCGGGCAACACAGCTGCGGCAGCGAGCGCGACGGTCGCCAGGCCAGCGACGAGGCAAATCTTGCGTATCTTCACAGTCCCCCCTGGGTGTGTCCTCACGGCTCGAAGTTCGCTACCTGGTGATGCGCACGGCTCCGAGACCCCTACTTGCGCGGGGGAACATACCACGTGCAGAGTTTTTTTCATAGCGCGCGTTGAAGAACCCGCTCAGGGAGTCCCCTCCTCGGAGGCCGGCTCGGCCGCGTGCAGACTTGGATACATACGCGACGGGCTCCTCGAACGGCGTGAGCGCTGACGATGCCTTGCTCGACTCAGGGCAGAGCCGTCATGACTCCGAGGAGCTTCACGGGCGTGGGGTTGCGGTTGCGCCATGCGTGGTTGGTGCCTCGCTGCACGACGCAGTCGCCCGGGCGCAGCAACACTTCTCCGTCTTCCATCCGCAAGGTGACGTCGCCTTCGAGCACGAAGATCATGTCGAGCGTGTTCGTGATGTGGAAGAACGCGTCGTCGTTCACTTCGCCGTGGGTGTGCTCGGCCATCACTTGGCGCAGGACGTCGTCGGGTGGCACGAGGAAGATCCGCCACCGTGCCGCGCCCGGGGCTGGTTCGAGCGTGGCGTCGGCTTCGCTGGGCGCGTGGCCGAGAGGCTCGTCCGGTGATGAGACCCACAACTCTCGCCAGAACTGCGATTCGGGCACCGGACCGTCGTCGATGATCGTCGACCTTCCGTCGACGACACCGGTCACGACTCTGCGAACTCCCATCAATGCTCTCCTCTCAGAGCTTGCCGATGACCTGTTCCTGGTAGCGCTTGAGTTGCTCGGGTACCAGGGGCAGGTCGTCGGGTGACGTCATGTTCGGCCAGAACAGCAGCCGACTCGCGCCCGCCGCCACGAAGCGCCGGACGTAGCCGACGTCCAGTTCGGACGGTTGGTCGTAGCTTCCCGGCCAGGCCGTGATCTCGATCGCGTCGGGATCGCGTCCGTTCGCGACGGCGATCTCACGGATCCGTGTCGCGGACACTGCGATCTCGTCGGAACCGATCGTGAAGGGAAGCCAACCGTCGCCGATACGGCCGATGCGGTCGATGACCGGGGCGCTGTTGCCACCCAGGAGGATCGGCACCGCACCTCTCGCCGGCTTCGGGTTGGAGTACACGCGGTCGAACGCCCAGTGCTCGCCGTGGAAGCTGGCCGGCGAATCGGCCCACAAGGCGCGCATAGCCAGCATGCACTCCTCCAGGCGAGCACCACGAGCGCGGAAGGGCGCGCCGACCGCGGCGTACTCCTCCTGCTGCCAACCGATGCCGAGACCGAGCATCATGCGGCCGCCGGAGAGGCTGTCCAGGGTTGCGACCCGCTTGGCCAACACTGCGGGACTGTGCAGCGGCGCGAGCATCACCGCCGTGCCGAGGTTCAGCCGGGTGGATGCACCCGCGACGAACGACAGGAACTCCAACGCGTCGGGAAGCGCGAGTTGGCGGAACGTGGTCCCATGTCGCCAGACTCGCTGTACGGGTAGCGAGGCTCATGATCCTCGGCGATCACGACGTGCTCGACGCCCCAGATCGATTCGACCCCGCAGTCCTCAAGCAACGCGGCGTAGGCGCGGATGAAGTCGCCCGACTGCAAGTCCGGGCATCAGCGGCGCCAACACACCAAGCTTCACCATCGCGTCAGTCCGCGTCCGGTCGGAGTTGGTCACCGAACGAAGGATCGACGTAGTCGTCGATGCGCACGATGCCATCGCCGTTCGTGGTCAACACGATCGCGTTGTGGGCCTCGAAGGACCGATCGTTCGCGCGGACGGTTCCGCGCACCACGATGCGGATGAGCGCACCGTCCGCGAAGGCAACGTCCTGCACGATCTCGCAACGACAGTCGGCAAGGACGGCTTGGAGCGCACCGGCACCACCGAAACCGGCTGCCGGCACTTCGCGCCTGTCGCTGTTGTGCCAATTGACGCAGTCCGGCGCGAAGAGCGCCTCCCACTCCGACCGGTCTCCCGTCTCGAACGAGTGCTTGAGTGCCGCAGCTGCGGCCGAGAGTTCTTCGCTCATCTGTGGCTCCTCATCTCCGACAGGGTGAGTCGTGTCAATGGTGAGTGCACCGCGACGGTCATCCGATGACCTGTCGGTACTCGGCGAGCAGCTCGATCGTCTCGGCGGCGGTCGCGCCGGGCCGGTAGGCGTGAAGCGTGAGGTGACTGATGCCCGAGCCACCCCACTGTTCGAGGAGCGCGTGAAGCTCGGAGGGTTCGACTGCGGTCGGCACGATCAGATCGACGCCGAACATCGCCGCGTCACGGCCGGCCTCGTCGACCAGTGTGCGCAGATGATCAACGGTGCGCCGCGGGTCCTGCTCCGGACCCGCGGTGCCGATCAGCGAGTAGAGGAAGCCGTCGGCGACGCGCGCGGCGCGCCGGTACGCGGCCTCGCTGAAGCCGCCGATCCAGATCGGGATGACCGAGCGTGGACGCGGCAGCACCCCGAGTCGATCGATGGTGTGGAAGCGACCCCGGTAGTTGACAACGGGTTCGGTCCAGAACCTGCGGAGCAGCGTGATCTGCTCCTCCTGGCGAGCTCCACGGGTCGAGAAGTCCTCGTTGAGTCCCTCGTATTCGACGTAGTTCCAGCCGACACCCACACCGAGGCGGAACCGCTCGTTCGACAGCAACGCGACCTCGGCGGCTTGTTTGGCGACGAGGGCGGTCTGGCGCTCCGGAAGGATGATCACGCCGGTCGCCAGCTCGATGGTGGACGTGTAGGCGGCGAGATACCCGAAGAGCACGAACGGCTCGTGGAAGAACGTCGTCTCGTCGTACGGCACCAGGAGCGGCGGCGTCCGGTTCGCGTGTTCGGCGCCGAGAACGTGGTCGTAGGCGATGAGGTGCGAGTAACCGAGATCCTCAGCTGCTTGGGCGAAGTCGCGGATTGCCGCGAAGTCCTCGGCGAAGTCCTCGCCCGGGATCTTCACTCCGACCTTCACGCCGTCACGCTCCGCGAGTGCCGGCCGGGCGGAGACGACGGGCCGGGCGACCGCCCGGCACGTCGTCGTCGCCGCCCCACATCAGTTCACCGTCGACGTCCCATTGCACGCCGCTCGACCACATGACGTAGCTCGGCATCGGGATGTACAGCTGATTGACGCACGTGCCGAGTGCGCGGAACGACCGCCCGGTCGCGTCTCGCGCTTCGACCTCGATCGACTCTGGATGGCCAGCGTCGCTCCGCCGGACCGTGCGCCGACCCTCGACGATCCGTTGGATCTCGCGGTCACGCAGGAAGAACCCGGAGTGGAAGGTCGTGGTGGAGAGGTCCCCTGACGTACCGAGGAAGAAGGTGGTGTCGGCGGAAGCCGCGTACGTGTCGGCATGACCGACCGCCGCCGCGGGATCGGCCGGCCGTGGCCGGCCACGAACGTCAGGGCGCACACCCCAAGCGCTCCCGCGCAGTTCGTAGCATTCGACCTCGACCTCTTCTCCGCGGAATCTCACCGAGCCGGTGACCCGCGACGGCTGGAAGTAGCTCGTGGTCGTTTCGCCCGGCCCCCGCCCAACGGGCGGATGGACGCCCGTGTAGCGGAGGTCGATCCGAAGCTCGACGTCATCGTCATAGTGCACGTCGTAACTCGTGAGTGGCTCGATGCACTGGTACGTGAAGCCGCCCGGGAGTCGCACGTCACGAAGATCATCTGGAAGTGGGAGGTGGAACGCTCGGTGGACGTAGAGCGCGGTGTCCTCGGTTGCGGCGGTTCGATCCCACAGGTACACAAACAACGACGACACTCGCAGATTCGGCCGGAAGATCGCGTAGAGGATCCCGGTGAGGTTCCGTTCGGGCATCGCGAAGCGCAGCCACAACGTCTCGGTCCAGAACGGGTCGTCAGTCGTGGGAGGGTGCCAAGCGTCGTCCGCTTCGGTCGTCCCGAATCTCATGAGCGCCTTCTCGTTCGTCTGGACTCGGGCCCGCGAGCAGGCGAACATGGATCTCCTCGCCACCGTGAAGGAACCTCATGCCGCTCGACACCGACGCGATCGTTGCGATCCAGCAGTTGTACGCCGCGTACTGCCACACCCTCGATGACGGCGACGGCGAGGCGTTCAGCGCGTGCTTCACACCTGACGGGACCCTTGGCGGCTCCGGCGGCACGATCACTGGCGCCGAGGCGCTCGCGCAGTTCGCCACCAAGCTCCTGGCATCCGGTCGGAACCTTCGTCATGTTGCAAGCGGCATCTATGTGGTGGGCGACGGCGACGAGGCCGAGGGCCGCGCGTATCTCCTGGCGTACCACGGCGGCGCGAGCACGGAACTTCTCGCGAGTGGGCGCTACCGCGATCGCCTGCGCCGGGTCGACGGCACGTGGCGGTTCGTCGAGCGAGCCTTCATACCGGACGTGTGAGGGACTAGTCATTGGCGCGCGCACGGATCATCGCCGCCAGAATGGGCTTGCGCACCTTGAACGTAGGCGTAACCGGAAGTTCACCCGGTTCGAAGAACGCGACGAGCGTCGGCACCTTGTAGCTCGAGAGGCGCCCGCGGAGCGTCTCGACGAGGTCGGCGACGTTGAGCTCCGCACCTGCATCGGGAATCACCGCAGCACCGACGGTCTGGCCGCGCGTCGCGTCGTCGACGGCGACGACGTACGCCGCGGCGACACCGTCGATGGCGACGAGCTCGCGCTCGACCTCAGCCGGCGACACGTTGGCGCCCGATGTCTTGATCATGTCCCCGAGGCGGCCAAGGAAGTAGATGACGTCACCGTCGACCTCCCCTTCGTCGCCGGTTCGGTAGTAGCCGTCGGCATCGAAAGAATCCGCCCTCGCGACCTTGTGGAGCCCGAGCGTCACGGTGCGACCGCGCACGAGGATCTCGCCCCGTCCTCGATCGGCGACGCGGTCACCCGCAGCATCCACGACCTTGATGTCCACACCGGGAGCGAAGACTGAGAGTGGCGCGCAGAGCGGTCGATCGGGATGCGGGGGTTCCGTGCCCCACGAGTAGATCCCGAAGGTCTCCGACATTCCGAGCCCGACCCGGGCTCGCGCATGAGGCAAGAGGCCAACGTCACCTGTGCGATTCACCGAGCCGACGATCGTCCCACCGCTCGTCGGACCGTCCACGCAGTGCACGGTTCCTCCGATCTCGAGGGTCGGGAAGAGCGTCATGACCAGGCCGCCGACCCAGAACAGCGGCATGGTCAGGACGTTCTCGTCATCGGCCGCGATGCCCAACATGTCACGGAGGTAGTGCGTCTTCTCCACGATGCCGCCCTGGGAGTGGATGACGCCCTTCGGATCTGCGCTCTGGCCCGACGTGTAGATCATCATCGCGGGCTCGTCGGGATGGACCTCGGCCTCGGCCGACGCGACGAGGTCGATGGCGGAAAGTTCGGCGAAGTCGCGCCACGCCGGCGGCAACGCCCACACTGGTTGGGCGGGCGCGTCGAGCACGATCCACCGGAGGTAGGGCGCGTCGGCAATGCGGAGCTCCGGTGACTGGTCCGCCAGTTCGGGGAACGCGTCTTCGAGGAGATGCTCGAAGTCCTGGTTGAGGAACGTTCGCTGAACGATGAGCCCGTGGAGATCGGCGTGACGGATGACGCGCGCCAGTTCAGGCGCCTTCGAGAACGTGCTGAGCGGTACGGCAACCGCTCCGACCCTGGCGATCGCTGCCCAGGCGACCACCCAGGAGGGGCTGTTCGCGTACAGGATGCCGATCCGGGTCGCCTTTCCGACGCCGCGGGTCAGCAGCCACGCCGCGAGCTCGGCCGAGCGCGCGTCGAGCTGCCGGTAGGTCAGCACTTCGTCCCCCAGCACGACCGCAGGCTTGTCGCCAAATGCCTCGGTCATGGCACGGATGAGCTCAGGAACGGTGCGGGCCGTCGTCGGGTCGCTCTGGTGCATCGTCTACTCGCGCGTCATGAAGGACCCGGCTCACGGTGTCCGGGTGGATCACCGGCCTTCGCGATCGAGACGCCGGTGCGCTCAGTGAACAACCATCCCGCTTCGGCGTCGCGACGAAGCCGGTCGCGGTAGCGGCCCATGAGCGCGATCTTCGGGTGACCCTGCGCATCGCGCACCAGGACCACGAACTCGCTCTCCGCCGTCGCCACGTCGCCATCGACCTCGATGATCGGATTCGTCATGAGGTGCATCGAACGGGGCATGACCATGAGTTGATCGTCGTCGGTCCATCGTGGTTGGCCATCACGAAATCCCCCACGACCGAGGAACTCGCGGATGCCGTCGTGGCCGACGTACTCGCCGCCACCGACGCGGTAGATCGCGTCCGGAGCGAACAGCGACACGAGGCGATCGAGCGCCCGGTCGTCGTTGAACCGCATGTACTGCTCGAGCATCCTCCTGATGAAGAGCTCGTCTTCCGTGACTGCGTTCACCACTCCCCCTCTTCGTCAGGGAACTTCGGGAGACCCCGCGAGGAGTCCGAACTTGCAGAACTCCCACACCTCATCCGGACTGGGCGGAGGGTCAACCAGAGGAGAGCCGAGGATGCTTGCTTGGTAGGTGGTCGCGAGCAGTTCGAGGATGATGCCCGCGGCGCGCTCGTGATGCACGGTCCGGATCGCTCCCGCGCGTGCGGCATCGGCGATGAGGTCGGTCAGGTACGCGACATGACCCTTGAGCGCGTGACGCAACTCGGCGGGATGGTTGAGCTGGAGCCGGAAGTACTGCTGGACGAGCAGGCGGTCGACCCCGGAAGGCTTCGCGTTGACTTGACTCGTGATGACGAATGCTCGCAGCCGGCTGAGCGCATCGGGCTCCGACGCGACGGTCGCCCGCAAGCGTCGGAAACGTTCGCCCTGGACCTCCTCGAAGAGCGCGACGACGAGCTCGTCCTTGCTCGAGAAGTACTGGTAGAAGGTCTTCGTCGACACCCGCATCCGGTCGACGACGTCCTGCACAGTGAACTCTCGCCCGTCGGTCTCGTTCACCAGCTCGCGAGCAGTGGCCACGAACTGCCCGCTCTTGCTTTCTGCCTGCGCGCGCGATCGCTCGAGGGAACGCGTGACCGCGCGTTCCTGCCAGGCGGGCGGAGCGGGGGCTTGCGGTTCGCCCTTCATGCCCGTCAGCCTCTCGGGGTGCTGCGCGGCAGCCCGAGGTTCTGCTCGGCGACCACGTTTCGGTGGATCTCGGTGGTGCCCCCGTAGATGGTGGTGCCGGGCGCGAAGCGGAACGTGAACTCGGGGAGCCCGTCTTCGACGACACCGTCGGCACCATGGGGCAACAAGCCCGCCGGTCCGACCAGCTCGAGCAGGTCGGACGCGGCGCGCCCCAGTGCCTCCGCGGCGTAGATCCGTGCCATCTGGCCGGGCGCGGCAGTTGCGGCCTCGAGCTCCAGCGCGACGCGGGCGAGGCGCTCTCGGGTCACCGGGTCGTCGAGTCGGGGGCGACCGTCGGTGTCGACCTGACTGCTCAGCCAGTCGATGACGGCACGGAGCAGTCGTTCGATCCGAGAGGTGGACAGGAAGCCGGCCCCGCCGCTCGCCTCATCGGGACCGCCGCCCTTGCCGTGCTCGGCGGCGAGGGGCGCCGAGAGCACCGACCAGCCTTCGTTGACGTTGCCAAGCCGGAAGCGGTCGGCGACCCGCACGTCGTCGTAGTGCACGAAGTTCGTCCGTTCACCGCCGAAGGTGCGGATGGGCCTGATCTCGATACCAGGCAGATACAGCGGCACCAGGAACACGGTCAATCCCTTGTGCTTGGGAAGTTCGGGATCAGTGCGGGTGAGACACAAGCTGTACTGACAGACCTGCGCGCCGGTGGTGAACATCTTCTGGCCGGTGATCACCCACTCATCGCCGTCACGCACCGCGCGGGTACGCACCCCGGCGAGATCCGACCCGCAGTCGGGTTCCGTGTAGCCGAGGCAGATGTTCACGTCACCAGCGGCCACTCCCGGGAGCACCTCGCCCTTGAGTTGCTCGTCGGCGAACATCCGGACCGCGATCGCGGGCAGCGGCGACGTACGACTCACGACCGCGGGCGCACCGGACCGATCGAGCTCCAACTCCACGATGCGCGCCCGCACCGGATCGAGCGCCGCACCACCTTCTTCGACCGGCCATCGCGGTACCAACCAGCCGCGCTCACCTAGCGCGCGATGCAGCGCCTCGTTGTATCCACTGCCGGTCTCGCGCTCTTCGTCGTGCACCGCGTCGGTGACGTGCTCGTCGAAGAACGCTCGCGCCTCGTGCCAGAAC
>Ga0209068_10001710_pt1 | contig 10882 bp, 6 predicted proteins | sample ColStrG_CSR_2012_FD_187200 | JGI IMG/M metagenome (GOLD analysis project Ga0209068, IMG submission 187200) | Freshwater sediment microbial communities in response to fracking from Pennsylvania, USA - Cold Stream Run_MetaG_CSR_2012 (SPAdes)... | ecosystem: Environmental > Aquatic > Freshwater >...
CCATCCTGGTCGCGGTCGAGATCCTGGTGCTGCTGGCGGGCGTGATCTCCCGCTACGTCTTCAACCGGCCACTGACCTGGTCGGACGAACTCGCCTCCATCCTGTTCCTGTGGCTGGCGATGCTGGGCGCCGTCATCGCGCTGCGGCGTGCCGAGCACATGCGGCTCGGCTTCCTGGTGTCGCTCGCGCCGCCTGGCCTGCGCGGGCGGATCGAGACCCTCGCCACCACGGCGGTGCTGGTGTTCCTGATCGCGATCATGCTGCCGGCGCTCGACTACGTGGTGTTCCAGCAGATGATCACGACGCCGGCGCTCGAGATCCCGGACGCCTACCGGGCCGCCGCGATCGCGGTCGGCGCAGCCCTCATGCTGGTCATCGCGGGCGCCCGCCTGATCGAGCGCGCCCCCATCGGCGCGTTTCTGGTCGCAGCCGCTATCGTGGCCGCTGTGGCGGGCGCGCTGTGGCTCGCCGGAGGCGCGCTGCTGGCGATGGGAAACTACAATCTCGTGATTTTCTTCGTCGCGCTCGTGGGCGTCCTGGTCGCACTCGGCGTGCCGATCGCATTCGCCTTCGGGCTTTCGACCCTGGCCTATCTGGCTTTCACCACCCAAATCCCGCTCACCATCGTGATCAGTCGCATGGACGCCGGCATGTCCGGCCTCATTCTCCTGGCGGTGCCGCTGTTCGTGTTTCTCGGCCTGATGATGGAGATGGCGGGGCTCGCGCGCGCCCTGGTCGATTTCATCGCCGCCTTGCTCGGCCATGTCCGCGGCGGCCTCGCCTATGTGTTGCTCGGCGCCATGTATCTGGTCTCCGGCATCTCCGGCTCGAAGGCCGCCGACATGGCCGCCGTGGCGCCCGTGTTGTTCCCGGAGATGAAGCGGCGCGGTGCGCGGCCCGGCGAATTGGTGGCGCTGCTGGCGGCCTCCGGCGCCATGTCGGAGACGATCCCGCCGAGCCTGGTGCTGATCACCATCGGCTCGGTCGCCAATGTCTCGATCCAGGGATTGTTCACCGGCGGGCTCCTGCCCGCGCTAGTGGCCGCCTTGGTGCTGGTCGTGGTCTGTTATTTCCGTTCCCGCGGCGATGATTTGAGCGGGGTTACGCGCGCGCCCTTGCGCCAGGTCGGATTGAGCTTCCTGGTGGCGCTGCCGGCGCTGGCGCTGCCCTTCCTCATCCGCAGCGCCGTGATCGAGGGCGTCGCCACCGCCACCGAAGTGTCGACCGTCGGCGTCGTCTACACGGCGCTCGCCGGCCTTCTGTTCTATCGCCGGTTCGAATGGCGCCGGCTCTATCCCATGCTGGTCGAGACCGCGTCGCTCTCGGGCGCCATCCTGTTCATCATCGGCACCGCGACCGCCATGGCCTGGGCGCTCACCCAATCGGGCTTCTCGCACCAGCTGGTGGCCGCCATGGCGGCGGTGCCGGGCGGGCAGCTCGGCTTTCTCGCCATCTCGATCGTGGCCTTCATGATCTTGGGCAGCGTGCTCGAAGGCATCCCGGCGATCGTGCTGTTCGGGCCGCTGTTGTTTCCGGCCGCGCGCGCGCTCGGCCTGCACGACGTGCACTACGCCATGGTGGTGATCCTGGCCATGGGGATCGGCTTGTTCGCGCCGCCGTTCGGGCTCGGCTTCTACGCCGCCTGCGCCATCGGCCGCGTCGCGCCCGAGGCCGCCATGGGACGGGTGTGGCCCTATCTCGCCGCCGTCCTCGCCGCGCTCGTGATCGTGGCGCTGTTTCCGTGGCTGTCGATCGGGTTCCTTTAGCCGCTTGCCACCTCGAGGCCGAAGGCCACATGATAGCCGCATGACCCGAGACATCGCCGTCGCCCGCGCCGCCGAATATTTCGACAGCGGCGCCTTCAAAGTCGATCTTGCGCGCCGGGTCGCAATTGCGACCGAGAGCCAGAACCCCGACCGGGCCGGCGAGCTTGCTCATTACATCGATGCCGAGATGAAACCTGCGCTCGAAGCGCTCGGCTTCCGCTGCCGGGTCATGCAAGAAGCGAAATGGCGCGGCCCTTTTCTGTTCGGCGAACGTATCGAAGGCGAGGGATTGCCGTGCGTGCTCGGCTACGGACACGGCGACGTCATCCGCGGACTCGACGCCGGGTGGCGGACGGGCCTGTCGCCCTGGCAGCTGGTGGAGACGGACGGCTGCTACTACGGCCGCGGCGTCGCCGACAACAAGGGCCAGCACAGCATCAATCTCGGGGCGCTCGCGGCCGTGCTCGCGACCCGCGGCAAGCTCGGCTTCAACAGCAAATTTCTGATCGAGATGGGCGAGGAGATGGGCTCGCCCGGCCTGCGCGAGCTTTGTGCCGAGCACCGCGAGCTGGTCGCGGCCGATGTGCTCATCGCCTCCGATGGGCCACGCCTTGCGGCCGATCGCGCAACCATCTTCCTCGGCAGCCGCGGTGCCTATCCGATCGATCTCTGGATCGATGCGCGCGAGGGGGCACATCATTCCGGAAACTGGGGCGGGTTGCTCTCGAGTCCGGCGATCCAGCTCGTCCACGCGCTTACGATCATCGCCGGGCCGACCGGACAGGTCCGCATCCCGGAATGGGTGCCGCAAACCATTCCGGATTCGGTGCGCCGCGCGCTCGCGGATTGCGAGGTGCGTTCCGGCCCCGGCGAGCCGGACATCGACCCCGAGTGGGGCGAGCCGGGGCTCACGCTTGCCGAAAAGGTCTACGCCTGGTGCGCGTTCGAGATTCTGGCGATGACGGCCGGCAACCCCGACAATCCGGTCAATGCCGTGCCGGCGCGGGCTTGGGCGCGTGGCCAGCTTCGTTTCGTGGTCGGCGTCGATCCCGACGCGATCTTGCCGGCATTGCGGCGCCATCTCGACCGCCACGGTTTCTCCATGGTCAAGATCGCCAAGGGCCGTGACGAGATTTTCCAGGCGACCCGCCTCGATCCCGATCATCCCTGGGCGCAATGGACCTCGGCTTCGATCGCCAGGACGACCGGCGCGCGACCCGCGATCCTTCCCAGCTCCGGCGGCTCGTTGCCGAACGACATCTTCTCCGAAGGGCTTGCACTGCCCACGATCTGGGTGCCGCATTCCTATCGCGGCTGCTCGCAGCACGCCCCGAACGAACACTTGCCGCTGGCGATCGCGCGCGAAGGGCTGCAACTCATGGCCGGCCTTTATTGGGATTTGGGCGAGCCCGGCACGCCTGGGAGATCGCAAAGCAAAGTTTGATAGGGCCCGAACTACCGCGCCCATTCCCGACTCTACCGACTCGAAAGTTGATCTGTGGTCCCTCCGCCTTCGCCGCGCTATTTCCCCGCATAGGCATAAAGGCCGACCATTCCGGTCTGGCCCTTGTCGTGGCGGGTTCCCGTAAACGGCGCGATCTTGGTGGTGAGCTCCTCTTTGGTCAGGCCGGGCGGCAATGCGTTCGGCTCGAGATCGGTCGCGACCAGCACGAACGTATAGTGGCGCGCCGTCTGGTGGGGCGGCATGCACGGGCCGGAGAAGTGGCCGACGCCCTGCCGGCTCTTGCCGCCGACGTATTTGGGCGAGTCCTTGCTCACCTCGCCTTCGGCAAAGCCGGTAACGCTCGCCGGGATGCCATAGGCGACCCAATGAATGACGCCGAAGCCGCCGCGGCCTTCCGGATCGATCATCAGGAATGCGAAGCTCTTGGTACCGGCCGGCGGATTGGTCCACGACAATTGGGGAGAGACGTTCGCGCCGAGACAGTTCGGATTTTGCGGATCGTTCGCCTGGCTGTTGCCCACCTTCGCGGGCATCATCTCGCCGTCCTTGAAGGTCGTCGACGACAATTCGAAGAGCTTTTCCTGCGCGCGCACCGTCGAGGCCGCACACAAGACTGCGATTCCACTCGCCAGAAACAGATGTCCGATCGATGGCTTCACGGTATTTCCTTCCCTGCGGCTTTGTGGGCGCAATCTTAGCATCCGCGGGGCTCACCGCGAATCCTCGATTCAACGGGCCGGACGACGTTTCAGGCTGGCGGCAAGCCCCGCGATTCCGGGTTCTGCTGCCACGGAACGCGGCGCCGAGCCGCTATTCGGCCCCACATCGAAGCGGACGGGCGATTGACGCGTTCTTTAAACCACGCCGATGATCGGCGGCTCAAGCGGCACTTGCGGCCGCCGCGCGCGCATCGACCTGCAACAGCTGCGTGATTTCCTTGGCGGGTTTTGGCTTGCTGAAGAAAAAGCCTTGGAATTCGGTGCAACCGGCGAGCCGGACCAGCTCCAATTGCTCTCTTGTCTCGATGCCTTCCGCCGTCGTCGGCACATTGAGGACCCTGGCCAGCCGCGTCACCGCTTGCACGATTGCCAACGACAGATCGTTTCCGTTCGACAGATCGTTGACGAAGGAACGATCGATCTTGATCTTGTCGAACGGCAGGAGCCTGAGATAGTTCAGCGAAGAGTACCCAATTCCGAAATCATCCATGACGATCTGAATTCCGAGCTTTCGAAGCTGCTCCAAGACCGCGAGGTTCTCCCGGCTTTGCCCCAAGAGAATCTCCTCGGTAATCTCCAGCTCCAATCGGCACGGTGCGACCGCAGATGCCGCAAGCGCATTGATGACGGCCTGTGCCAAATTGTGGTTGCGGAATTGCGCCGGCGAAAGATTAACCGCTATCTTGATTTCGCTCGGCCAATTTGCCGCGTCGGAACAGGCCTGCCGGATCACCCATTCGCCGAGCGGCACGATGAGACCGGTCTCCTCCGCAACCGGAATGAATTCCGCCGGCGAAATCGTGCCGCGGTCCGGGTGGTGCCAGCGCAAGAGACCTTCCAGGCCGACAATCCGGTTGTCTTCAATATTGACGACCGGCTGGTAGAACATCTGAAACTCGCCCCGGGCGATTCCGTTTCGCAAATCCGTTTCCAACGCGCGCCGGGCCGCGATGCGGGCGAACATTCCGGGTTCAAAGAACCGGTAGACGCTGCGGCCATCGCCTTTGGCCCGATACAGGGCCACGTCCGCCCGCTTCATCAACTCGGCCGACCGGATCGCTTCCGTGGGCGCACGAGCGATCCCGATGCTGACATCCACGCTGGCCTGCAGACCACCGAGATCGTAAGGCACCTTGATGGCCGAGCAAATCCGCTCCGCCAGGCGGGAGACGTCTTCCGCGCCTTCGAATTCGATATGAACAATCGCGAATTCGTCGCCTCCGAGGCGCGCGACTATATCCATGGTTTCGACGCACGCGCGCAGCCGGTCGCCAACGGCCTTCAGCAACTCGTCGCCGACCAAATGCCCGAGCGTATCATTGACGAACTTGAAGTGGTCCAAGTCCAGGAAAAGCACCGACAACCGCGCACCCCCATCGACCGAAGCAAGCAGCTCCTCGAGCTGATCGGCAAATCGTGCGCGGTTGACCAGGCCGGTGAGCGGATCGTGGTGGGCCATATAGGCGATCTTTTCCTCGGCCCGCTTCCTGTCGGTGATGTCTTCGTGAATGGAGACCCAGCCGCCATCCTCCATCGGCTGGCTCAGGGACGAGATCACGCGGCCGTCATCGAGGTCCGCCGATGCCCTGACCAGCATTCCTCGATCGAGCTGTTCCGCCAATTCATCGCAAAAGGCATCGACGTCGCCCAAGAAAGTTCCGCCGGCCTTCTTGCGCTGAATAATCTCATGCAGCGACGTGCCCGGCGCGATCTCGCCGGTCGGCAGGCGATACATCCTGAAATAGCGATCGTTTGAAATGGCGAGGCAGCCCGATTTGTCGAACATGCTCACCCCCAACGGCATGTCGGCCAACAATGCATTGAAGCGCAGATTTTGGAGTCTGAGAACCTCCGCCATTTTCTCGCGCAAAAGCCGCCCGCGGACGCTGAATCCATTTACGCCCAGGATCACCAGGGTAAGCGCGATCGCAATCAAATTGTACCAGCGCTGCTTGGCATAGACTCCCGAAAACAATTCGGCCGTTGAAAGTCCGATGGTCACGATGAGGGGATAGTTCTTGATGCTTCGATAGGTAACCAGCCGAGGAATTTCGTCCGTGACTTTGCTTTCGGTGTAGTACCAACCCATTGGATTCTTCGAAAGATTGGTGAACAGAGAGGCGCGGGACAGGTCTTTGCCGAGTGCGTCCGACGTGTGCCCACCCACGGCGCGAATAATGCCGTCGGTGCCGACGATTCTGATGTAGCCGTCGCCGCCGACATCCACCGAGCTGTAGAACCGCGACAGATAATTCGGGTCGAGCGAGGCATCGACCACGCCACCGAACGATCCGTCTGCGCTGTTGATGCGATGCGCCAGCTGCACCGACCACTTCCCGGTGGTTCGGCCGATGAGCGGCTTGCTGATGAACAGATCGTCATTGTCGACATTGACGAAACGCGTGAAATGCTCGCGATCCCTGAGATCGGTCCCCACGGAAGTCGGAGAATTGATGTTGCTTTGCTTGATGAACCCATCCGGGCTGATGATCGCCACTTGCAGGGTTTGATCATCGAAAAGCTGGCTGGTGTTCAGCCAGCGCCTGAGATTGAAGCCATCGGGATCCAGCATGTAGTTCGATCGAATGATCTTCAGCGACCGGTCGATCTCATTCAACGATCGGGAAATGTGCTCTTCGAAGGCGCGCGCGAGATTTGCGGAGTTCTGCACGGCGGCACGTTCGGCATCGCCGTATTCCACTTTCAAATGAAAACCTACTCCGGCCCAGACCAAGGCAATCATCATCGCGCTGAGCAAAGTGGAGCCCTGCGCGACGGCGCATAGCCATCTGCCTCCGATTTCGATCGACGTACTGGGTCGCATTGCGATACGCCACACAGGGTGATTGAAGGTAATTTTTGGCACAAGACAATTTTGGCTCGGTTATTGGAATAGACTGATTCTACTTATGCTTCATTTACCGTGAATCTCGCGATCGGATTCCGCACCGGTACGGAGCCCCGGAGGCGGCGCATTCGGAGGAAACAGCGGCAATTTGCGGGTCATTCGCGCATATTTGCGTGACGGCCACCCGCCGGCGGTGGATTTGTTTCCCGCTCGCGAGAGAACGAGGCCCCGCACCGCCGCTGCGGAGGGAAGATGGTTATCAAATGGTTGCCGGACAATCGCTTGGAATTCGATCGAGTAAAGAAATGGCGATGCGCGGAGCAAGCTCGAATTCGGCTTAGTTTTAAATTTAATTATTGTGGTAGCCGAACATCAAAGCGGCCCTGGTAGCGGTGGTTCTCTCGAGCGACCAACCCGGGGACCCGACCGTGACCAAGTATTCTCTTGCTCTTACGAGCCCTGAGCACGCGGAGAGTCACGTTCGGGTAGGCGAATTTCCCGGAGCCGAAAGGGCGTTTCAGCTGGCGGAGCTCATCGCTCTCGATTTGGGTATCGAGCTGGACGGCAAGTGGTGGGGTTGGACCGTCGAGGTTCGCAGCGCCCAAGGTCGAAAGCTGTTCGCGGTCCCTGTGACCGGTGGCGATCTGCATTAGAGCATTTTCAGGAAAATGCCCGCCCCCCGGAGGCGGGGGTGGAATCCGGTTTTCCGTCCGAAAGTGCGACAACGCAACAATGCTGGAGCGGTTTCTGCTTCCAGCAACAGTAAAACCGCTCGCCCGAAGCGGTCTTGCTCGCCGACGGTACTGCAGGCATCAAACATAAAGCATCGGCGCGCGCCGGCTACGGGTGTCTAACCTCTCCCCGAAGGGCGAGACCAAGAGACCCCGTGCCCACGTCATGCGATCGCTGATCGGCCGCGCCGGTCGAGTGCTCCCACCGTCATTAACCAGACCGCACTGGCCCCCGGGGTTTTGCCGGGTATTGGGTCGCACCCGAAGATTAAGATGTGCTAACCATTTGGTTTATGACCTCGGGCTGGGAGAGGCCTTCATGAATCGGCGCCAGTTCATTAACCAATGCAACCATTGCGCTGGTGCGGCGGCGCGGCGGCGATACCCGTTCTTCGGCTGCTCGGCTTCTGCAAACGTGGCCACTGCAAATGCCCCGGGTCTGCCCAGGTGGAGGCCGGAGCCGCCATGGCCGATTACCGTATACTAACCGCCGGCGATACCGCGATCGTTGTCGAATTCGGCGACAGTATCGATCGCGGGCTTAATGCCATCGTGCTGGCGCTGGCCCGACGGCTCGATGAATCCCGCCTCCCCGGGCTGATCGAGACGATCCCGACGTTCCGGTCGCTGACGGTGTTCTACGAACCCGTGGTGCTGTCGCGGGCGGCCCTCGAGACCCATGTCGCCGGGATCGTGCACGAGCTCGGGACCACGCCGGGAGGCGGCCGGCGGTGGCGCCTTCCGGTCTGCTACGACCCCGAAATGGCGCCGGATCTCAATGATGTAGCCGCCCGCACCGGGCTGACGCCGGCCCAGGTGGTCGAGCGGCATTCCGGCGTCCGGTACCATGTCTACATGCTGGGGTTCCTGCCCGGCCTCGCCTACATGGGCGATGTGCCGCCGGAACTCGAACTGCCGCGCCTCGTCTCGCCACGCCACAAGATCCCAGCCGGCATGCTGGGGATCGCCATGGCGATGTCGCTGATCATGCCGCGGGAGACACCGTCCGGATTGAACCTGATCGGCCGGTCGCCGGTTGCGATGTGGCGGCCTTCCGACACATCCGGCGCCGGGGAGAGCACCCTTCTGGCGCCCGGCGACACTGTCGTCTATCAGCCGATCTCGCTTCGCGAATACGAGGTGCTGGCCGCGCAGGCGGCCGCCGGCGAGCTCGATCTCGTGCCGGAGCAGGAACCGGCCGCGGAACGGACCGGGGGGGCCGCGTGAGGCCTACTCTCCACATTCTAAAGCCCGGATTGATGACGACGGTCCAGGATCTCGGACGCACGGGCTTTCAGAACCTGGGGATCGGGATCAGTGGCGCATTGGACCCGACCGCGTTGCGCGTTGCCAATCTGCTGGTCGGGAACGAACCCGGGGCTGGCGGCCTTGAGGTCCTTTATCTCGGTCCGACAGTCGAGATCGAAGCCGACGATGTGCGAATGTCTTTCGTCGGGGCTACGGCCACCGTCGAGATACTGCCTGACGCCTCGGCAAGCTCCGGCACCAGGATCGAGACCATGCGCAGCGTGGTGGTGAAACGCGGCGAGGTTGTTCGCGTCGGCTCCTTGACCGGTGGCGCCACCCTCTATGTCGGCATCGAGGGCGGCTTGGATATCCAGCCGATCCTGGGCAGCGTTTCGACCAACATTCGGGGCGGGACCGGGGGATGGCAGGCCCGTGCCATAGTGGCGGGCGAACGGCTGCCGCTATGCCGGACGCGGGCTTCGGACCGGGATGAATGGCAAGCGGCAGGAATCGAATTTCGGGCGCCGAGCCGCATCCGGGCAATCCCCGGACCCCAGGACGACTATTTCGACGACGCCGAGATCACGAAGTTCTTCGGCAGTGAATACACGGTTCAATCCGGGTCCGACCGGGTCGGCATGCGGCTTCAAGGAGGAGCCATCCAGCACGCCAAGGGCTTCAACATCGCCTCCGATGCCACGGCGCCGGGATCCATTCAGGTGCCCGGAAACGGCCAGCCGATCGTGCTGATGGCGGACCGCCAGACCATCGGCGGCTACCCCAAGATCGCGACCGTCATTTCGGCCGACCTGCCGGGGCTGGGCCGGCTGTCGATCGGGTCGAAAATCGTGTTCGAGCCGATCACGGTCGAGACCGCGCAAGGCCTGCGGCGGGATATGTTGGCTCACCTGGACAGCCTGCGGGAGCACATCGTTCCGACAAGCCTAAACAGCACCGACGTGGCTCCTCGGCTGCTCAACCACAACCTCATCAGCGGTGTCGTCGACGCCCTTCTGGATCATGTGGCCGACCATTGATGAGTGAGACGAGCACGATATCGCAAGCCGGCAAGGATGCCGGCGCGCCGATCGAGACGGGACATTCCGCCGCTGTCCGCTCGGCGACCGCCCCGAAAAGGGTCGACAACGTTCTTCTCGGCATCGCCTTCATGATTGCTGCCACCGTGCTGTTTGCCGGCTCGACGGCGATCGCGAAATGGCTGGCGGCGATCTATCCGGTCGGCGAGGTGATGTTCTTCCGATCGTTCTCCTCGCTCGCCATCTGCGCGGCCTTCGTGTTGCCGTTTACCGGATTCTCGGTGTTCGCGACCAAGCGGCCGCGCGACCACATCGCACGCGGCGTCTCGCAATCGATCTCGCAGACCTTCACGGTTCTCGCCATCAGCATGATGCCGCTCGCCGGCGCCGTGGCCATCAGCTTTTCGGCCCCGCTATGGTCGGCGCTGCTGTCGGTGCTGTGGCTCAAGGAGCGGGCCGGACCGGCGCGCTGGATGGCGTTGCTGACGGGGTTTGTCGGCGTGCTCATCGTCACGCATCCGGGTGCCGACTCTCTGCAGGTCGGCGCTTTGTTCGCGCTCGGCAACGCCATCATGTACGGCAGCGTCACCGTCGCGGTTCGCGGCATGACGGCAACCGAATCGACCGCAACGCTGCTCATGTGGCAGATGGTGACGATGGCGGTCCTGCACACGCTGCTCCTGCTGTTCGGATTTCGCATGCCGACGCCGGTAGATGCCGCACTGTTCATTCTCAGCGGTGTCGCCAACGCCGTCGGTCAATTTTTCTGGACGAGGGCGCTGCTGCTCGCGCCGACGACCGCGGTATCGCCGTTCTACTATCTCATGTTGGTGTGGGCGCTGGCGATCGGGTACCTGGTCTGGGGGGATGTGCCGACACTCGCCCTTCTCGTTGGCTCCGGCATCGTCGTGGCATGCGGGTTGTTCCTGCTCTGGCACGAGGCGCAGCGGAGGCCGTGACCTTTCAATCGAATTTCCTGAACACCGGCTTCACTGGGCGACCCACCAGGTATTTTTCGACGCCATCCTCCAGCGCTTGTCGGTAGACCCGCAGCGATTCGCCGACTGC
>Ga0209068_10001711_pt1 | contig 10878 bp, 7 predicted proteins | sample ColStrG_CSR_2012_FD_187200 | JGI IMG/M metagenome (GOLD analysis project Ga0209068, IMG submission 187200) | Freshwater sediment microbial communities in response to fracking from Pennsylvania, USA - Cold Stream Run_MetaG_CSR_2012 (SPAdes)... | ecosystem: Environmental > Aquatic > Freshwater >...
CATCGCCGACGCCATCCTCGGAAAGTCGTTCTGCGCGTTAGGCGATGGCGCCGCCAGCCCGGTGGCATCGTCGATCGCGCTCTTTCGCGACGAATACATCGCCCACATCGAGGGCGGCGGATGCCCATTCGATCCCCGAGACTCCATGCTGACCGTCGATAGCGCGAAAGGGACGGGGCCCCATGACTAGTGCGGCAAAGACCGAAACCGGGGATGAGCTGAGTCGACCGGACATGGTGACGCTGACCATCGACGGAAATGAAATCAGCGTTCCCAAGGGAACTCTGGTGATTCGTGCGGCCGAGTTGATCGGCATCCAGATCCCGCGGTTCTGTGACCACCCGCTGCTCGAACCGGTCGGTGCCTGCCGGCAGTGTCTGGTCGAAGTCGAGGGACAGCGCAAACCGCTCGCGTCGTGCACCACCGTGGCCACCGACGAAATGGTGGTACGCACCCAACAGACCTCGGAGGCAGCCGACAAGGCCCAGCACGGCGTGATGGAACTGTTGCTGATCAACCATCCGCTGGACTGCCCGATGTGTGACAAGGGCGGTGAATGTCCGCTGCAGAACCAGGCAATGTCCAACGGCCGCGCCGAGTCTCGTTTCGAAGACGTCAAGCGCACCTTCGCCAAGCCGATCAACATCTCCGCGCAGGTTTTGCTGGATCGCGAGCGCTGCATCTTGTGCGCTCGTTGCACCCGGTTCTCCGAGCAGATCGCCGGTGATCCGTTTATCGACATGCAAGAGCGCGGCGCCTTACAACAGGTCGGCATTTACGCCAACGAGCCGTTCGACTCGTATTTCTCTGGTAACACGGTGCAGATCTGCCCGGTTGGCGCGCTGACCGGGACCGCCTATCGGTTCCGGGCCCGCCCATTCGACCTGGTTTCCAGCCCGAGCGTGTGCGAACACTGCGCGTCGGGATGCGCACAGCGCACCGACCACCGTCGCGGCAAGGTACTGCGTCGACTTGCCGGTGACGATCCCGAAGTCAACGAAGAGTGGAACTGCGACAAAGGCCGGTGGGCGTTCAACTACGCGACCCAGCCGGACCGGATCACCACTCCCCTGATCCGAGACGCCGACGGCTCGCTACAGCCCGCGTCCTGGTCCCATGCGATCGCTACCGCGGTCCAGGGACTCGAGGCGGCCCGCGGGCGCGCGGGCGTGCTGGTCGGTGGCCGGGCGACCTGGGAGGACGCCTACGCCTACTCCAAGTTCGCCCGAATCACGTTGGACACCAACGACATCGATTTTCGCGCGCGTCCGCACTCGCCGGAGGAGGCCGAATTCCTGGCCGCTCGCGTTGCGGGCCGGCCGGTGACGGTCAGTTATTCAGACCTGGAAACGGCGCCCGTGGTGTTACTTGTCGGCTTCGAACCCGAAGACGAGTCGCCTATCGTGTTCCTGCGACTGCGCAAGGCGGCCCGCAAGAACGGCGTGCCGGTGTACGCGATCGCCCCGTTCGCCACCCGCGCGCTGCACAAGATGTCCGGCCGGTTGCTGCAGACCGTTCCCGGCGCGGAGGCTGCGACACTGGACGGGCTGGCCACCGGTGAGTTAGGTGATCTGCTGGCCACGCCCGGCGCGGTCATCATGGTCGGCGAGCGCCTGGCCACCGTTCCGGGCGGGTTCTCGGCCGCAGCCCGGCTCGCCGACGCGACCGGAGCCCGGCTGGCATGGGTACCGCGGCGGGCCGGCGAACGTGGCGCGCTGGAGGCCGGCGCGCTGCCCACGTTGCTGCCCGGTGGCCGTCCGGTCGCCGACGACGCGGCCCGTGCGCAGGTTGCCGCGGCATGGAATGTCGACGAATTGCCCACCGCCGCAGGACGTGACGTGGACGGCATCCTCGCCGCCGCAGCCGACGGGTCGCTGGGCGCGCTGCTGGTCGGCGGCATCGAACCCGACGACTTCGCCGATCCCGAAACGGTGCTGGCCGCGCTGGACGCCGCACGCTTCGTCGTCAGCCTGGAGCTACGACACAGCGCCGTCACCGAGCGCGCCGACATCGTGTTTCCGGTCGCCCCGACGACACAGAAGGCCGGCGCCTTCGTCAACTGGGAGGGCCGCTATCGCGGTTTTGCTCCCGCACTGAGCGGAAGCACCCAGCAAGCGAGTCAGTCGGACCACCAGGTGCTCGACGCGTTGGCTGACGAAATGGGCGTCTACCTGGGAATGTCCGACGTCGACGCAGCCCGTGAGGAAGCGGCGGCGCTGGGGTCTTGGGATGGCAAACGTGCCGGCGGCCCCCAGGTCGCAGTCACGCAGCCGGCCCAACCCGGAGCGCGCGAAGCGGTGCTGGCCGGCTGGCGAATGCTGCTCGACAGCGGCCGGCTGCAAGACGGCGAACAGCATCTGGCCGGTACCGCACGCACGCCTGTGGTGCGGCTGTCCGCTGGTTCGGCGACGGAAATCGGCGCCGCTGACGGCGACGCAGTCACCGTCAGCACCGATCGCGGCTCGATCACCCTGCCGCTGGCCATCACCGACATGCCCGACCGAGTGGCCTGGCTTCCGCTTAACTCACCGGGTTCGGCGGTTCAGCGCCAGCTGGGCGTGACGGTGGGCGGCTTGGTCAAGATCTCGGCGAAGATCGGAGTGGGCACCGCCGGCGACGATGCGGAGCGAAGCGATGAGGAGGAGCGGCGCATATGACCGCTTTCGGGCACGACCCCTGGTGGCTGGTATTAGGCAAAGCGCTGGCCGTCTTCGTGTTCCTGATGCTGAACGTGTTGGTCGCGATCCTGGCCGAGCGCAAGATCCTGGGATGGATGCAGCGGCGGCCCGGCCCCAACCGGGCGGGTCCGTGGGGCCTCCTGCAGAGCCTGGCCGATGGGATCAAGCTGGCGCTCAAGGAGAGCATCACCCCGCGCGGCGTCGACTGGTTCGTGTACATGGCGGCGCCGGTCATCTCGACCATCCCCGCGTTCACCGCTTTCGCGTTCATCCCGTTCGGCCCCGAAGTGTCGGTTTTCGGCCACCAGACTCCGTTGCAGCTGACCGACCTGCCGGTTGCGGTGCTGTTCATCCTGGGATTCTCGGCGATCGGGGTGTACGGCATCGTGCTCGGCGGTTGGGCGTCTGGGTCCACTTACCCGCTGCTGGGCGGTGTCCGATCGACCGCTCAGGTCATCTCCTACGAGGTGTCCATGGGGCTGTCGTTCGCGGCCGTCTTCCTGTTCGCCGGCACCATGTCGACGTCGGAGATCGTGGCCGCCCAGGACCGGGTCTGGTACGTCTTCCTGCTGCTGCCGTCCTTCGTGATCTACCTCATCTCGATGGTGGGCGAAACCAACCGCGCGCCATTCGACCTGCCGGAGGCCGAGGGTGAGCTCGTCGCGGGCTTCCACACCGAGTACTCGTCGCTGAAGTTCGCGATGTTCATGTTGGCCGAATACGTCAACATGATGACGGTTTCGTCGCTGGCGACCGTGATGTTCTTCGGCGGCTGGCATGCTCCATGGCCGCTCAACATGTGGGCGGGAGCCGACACCGGCTGGTGGCCGGTGCTCTGGTTCACCGCCAAGATGTGGACCTTCCTGTTCATCTACATCTGGCTGCGCGGAAGCCTGCCCCGGTTGCGCTATGACCAGTTCATGGCGTTGGGCTGGAAACTACTGATCCCTGCGTCGCTGGTCTGGGTGCTGATCGCGGCGGTCATCCGCACGCTGCGCAACGAGGGCTACGAGCACTGGACTACGGCGCTGGTGATCAGCAGCGCGGTCTTTGCCGTCATCCTGGTGCTGTCGTTGCGCAAACCGTTCGCCGCCCCGAAGGGGAGGAAACTCAGGCGGCTCCGCCGCGAACAGGCCGCCGCGATCGTCGCCGCCGGACCGGCGTTCCCCACACCGCCGCTTCCGGGCCATAAGGCCGTGGCGAGCAAGGAGACAGCAAGTGCCTAAATTCCTTGACGGCGTCGCGGGCTTCGGCGTGACGTTCAGTTCGATGTTCAAAAAGAGGGTCACCGAGGGGTATCCAGAGAAGCCCGGTCCGGTCAAACCGCGCTACCACGGCCGCCACCAGCTCAACCGGTACGCCGATGGGCTGGAGAAGTGCATCGGGTGCGAGCTGTGCGCCTGGTCATGCCCGGCCGACGCGATCTACGTCGAGGGCGCCGACAACACGGACGAGGCAAGGTTTTCCCCGGGAGAACGCTACGGCCGCGTCTACCAGATCAACTACTTGCGCTGCATCGGCTGCGGGCTGTGCATCGAGGCGTGCCCCACTCGGGCGCTGACGATGACCAACGACTACGAGCTGGCCGACGACAACCGCGCCGACTTGATCTACGAGAAGGATCGGCTGCTGGCCCCGCTGCTGCAGGACATGCTCGCGCCCCCCCACCCGAGGGCCGAGGGCGCCACCGACAAGGACTACTACCGGGGCAACATCACCGCAGCTGGCCTGCGCGAGATCAAGAACGCGGGAGACGCCGAGTGAGCGCGATGCTGCCCACGTATCTGGCCTCTGATCAGGCGGCCGCCGTCATCGCCCGCACCTCCACCGGTGAAGCGGTGACGTTCTGGATACTGGGTGCGCTCGCACTGATCGGCGCCGTCGGGGTCCTGATGGCGGTCAACGCGGTGTACTCGGCGATGTTCCTGGCGATGACGATGCTCAGCCTGGCGGTCCTCTACATGGTCCAGGACGCGCCGTTTCTGGGTGTCGTTCAAGTCGTGGTCTACACCGGCGCGGTGATGATGCTTTTCTTGTTCGTGCTGATGCTGATCGGCGTGGACTCGGCGGAATCGCTGAAGGAAACGCTGCGCGGACAGCGGGTCGCCGGTGTAGTGACCGGCCTGGCATTCGGCATTCTGCTGATCGCCGCAATCGGCGCCGTGTCGACGAGGACTTACACCGGACTGACTGCGGCCAACGCCAACGGCAACGTCGAAGGCTTGGCCTTCCTGATCTTCTCCCGATATCTGTGGGCGTTCGAGCTGACCAGCGCACTGCTGATCACCGCAGCCGTCGGCGCCATGGTGCTGGCCCATCGCGAGCGCTTTGAGGCCCGCAAGACCCAGCGCGAACTCTCCGAAGAACGATTCCGTGGTGTCGGGCGTCCCACGCCGCTGCCGGGCCCGGGTGTCTACGCGCGCCGAAACGCGGTGGATTCGGCCGCGCTGCTCCCCGACGGCTCCTACTCGGAATTGTCGGTCTCGTCGATACTGCAGAGCCGGGGTGCCGACGGCGCGCCGATCAAACCCCGCGAGGCTCTCCCCGAATCTGTTAAGGGCGGTGCGTCGTGAACCCGGCCAACTACCTGTACTTGTCGGCGATGCTGTTCACCATCGGCGCCGCGGGAGTGATGTTGCGGCGCAACGCCATCGTGATGTTCATGTGCGTCGAGCTGATGCTTAATGCCGTCAATCTGGCGTTTGTCACGTTCGCACGGCTGCAAGGCCAATTGGACGGGCAGATGATCGCGTTCTTCACCATGGTGGTGGCTGCCTGCGAGGTCGTCATTGGTCTGGCCATCATCATGACGATTTTCCGTGCCCGTAAATCGGCGTCGGTCGACGACGCGAACCTACTCAAAGGGTAGAGACTGCCGCCGTGACAAACCTGACTCACTTCACCTGGCTGCTCGTAGCACTGCCGCTGGCGGGCGCCGCAATCCTGCTGTTTGGGGGCAGACGCACCGACGCGTGGGGACATTGGCTGGGCTGCGCCGCTGCGCTCTCGGCGTTCGGTGTGGGTGCGACGCTGCTCGCCGACTTGCTCAGGCTGGACGCGGCCGACCGGGTGATCCACCAGAAGGTGTTCACCTGGATCCCCGTCGGCCAACTGCAGGTCGACCTCGGGCTGCAGATCGACCAGTTGTCGATCTGCTTCGTGCTGCTGATCTCCGGCGTCGGCTCGCTGATCCACATCTATTCGATCGCCTACATGGCCGAGGATCCGGACCGCCGCCGGTTTTTCGGGTACCTCAACCTGTTCCTGGCCTCGATGTTGCTGCTGGTGGTCGCCGACAACTACGTGGTGCTCTACGTCGGCTGGGAAGGCGTCGGACTGGCCTCCTACCTGCTGATCGGCTTCTGGTACCACAAGCCGTCCGCGGCCACGGCGGCCAAGAAGGCGTTCGTGATGAACCGTGTCGGGGACGCCGGACTGGCATTGGCGATGTTCCTGATGTTCAGCACCTTCGGCACCCTGTCGTACGCCGGCGTGTTCGCCGGGGCGCCAGGCGCGGGCACCGGCGTGCTGACCGCAGTGGGGTTGCTGCTGCTGGCGGGCGCCTGCGCCAAATCCGCACAGGTTCCGCTGCAGGCCTGGCTGGGCGACGCGATGGAAGGCCCCACCCCGGTGTCCGCGCTGATCCATGCCGCCACCATGGTGACCGCCGGCGTGTACCTGATCGTGCGGTCCAACCCACTGTTCAACCTGGCGCCCGACGCGCAGCTGGGCGTGGTCATCGTCGGCACCGTCACCCTGCTGTTCGGGGCCTTCGTCGGCTGCGCCAAGGATGACATCAAACGCGCCCTGGCCGCATCGACGATGAGCCAGATCGGCTACATGGTGCTGGCCGCCGGCCTGGGCCCCGCCGGCTACGCCTTCGCGATCATGCACCTGCTCACCCACGGCTTCTTCAAGGCCGGCCTCTTCCTCGGGTCGGGCTCGATCATCCACGCGATGCACGAAGAGCAGAACATGCGCCGGTACGGCGGACTACGCAAGTCTCTTCCCATCACGTTCGTCACGTTCGGTCTGGGATATCTGGCCATCATCGGCGTGCCGCCGTTCGCGGGCTTCTTCTCCAAGGACGCGATCATCGAGGCGGCACTTCACGAAGGCGGTGTCCGGGGCTACGTGCTGGGCGGTGCCGCGCTGCTCGGTGCTGGCCTTACCGCGTTCTACATGACGCGGGTGATGTTGATGACCTTCTTCGGCGAAAAGCGTTGGGCCCCGAGCGCCCATCCGCACGAGGCACCGGCACTGATGACTGGGCCGATGATCCTGCTTGCCTTCGGCTCGGTGTTCGCCGGCGGCCTGTTCGCCGTCGGGGGCACCTTGCAGCACTGGCTTGAACCCGTCGTCGGAGTTCACGAAGAAGCCGCCCACGCCCTGCCCGCCTGGGTCAGCACCACGGTGGCGCTGACGGTCGTCGCCGTCGGTATTGCGGTGGCCTACCGGATGTACGGCGGCAAGGCGGAGATCCCGCGGGTCGCCCCCGCCCAGGTCTCGGTCCTGACCACAGCCGCACGCGCCGATCTCTACGGCGATGCCTTCAACGAGGAGATGTTCATGCGCCCTGGCGCGCAACTGACCGACGCGCTGGTCGAAGTCGACGACGCGGGTGTGGACGGCTCGGTCAACGCGCTGGCCGCATTGGTGGGCCGCGCCTCGGATCGCCTGCGGGGGTTGCAAACCGGCTTCGCCCGGTCCTACGCACTGTCGATGCTGACGGGCGCGACGCTGGTGATCGCGGCGATCCTGGCGGTGCAGCTATGGTGACTCTGCCGTGGCTGAGCATCCTGTGGCTGCTGCCGCTGGCAGGTGCAGTGCTGATCGTGCTGGTGCCCGCCGAGGCGGAAAAGCTCGCCAAGTGGGCCGGCCTTTTCATCAGTGTGTTGGTGCTGCTGGTGACCGTCATCATCACAGCCGGGTTCAAGGTCGGAGGTGCGCCGTACCAGTTCGTCGAAAGGCATGAGTGGATACCGGCTTTCGGCGCCGGCTACACCCTGGGTGTGGACGGCATCGCGATGGTGCTGATCCTGCTGACCACGGTGTTGATTCCGTTGCTGCTGGTCGCCGGCTGGAACGACGGTGGCGAACGAGGCGCGCCTGCGTTCATCGCTTTGGTGCTGGCCATCGAGTCGATGGTGCTGATCGCGGTGGTCTCGCTGGACGTGTTGCTGTTCTACGTGTTCTTCGAGGCCATGCTGATCCCGATGTACTTCCTGATCGGCGGCTTCGGTAAGGGTGCCGGCAGGTCGCGTGCCGCAGTTAAGTTCCTGCTGTACAACCTGTTCGGCGGGTTGATCATGCTGGCCGCGGTGATCGGGCTGTACGTGGTGACTGCGAAGCACGGCACCGGGACGTTCGACTTCCGCGACATCGTGGCCGGCTTCTCTTCAGGCCGCTACAGCGCAGATCCCGGGGTGATCAAGGCACTCTTCTTGGGCTTCATGTTCGCCTTCGGCATCAAGGCACCGATATGGCCTTTACACCGCTGGCTACCCGATGCCTGCGTCGAGGCCACGCCCGCCACAGCGGTACTGATCACGGCGGTGATGGACAAGATCGGCACCTTCGGCATGCTGCGCTACTGCCTGCAGCTGTTTCCCGGCGCCTCAACGTATTTCCGGCCCATGATCATCGTCCTGGCCGTCATCGGGGTGATCTATGGCGCCGTGGTGGCGATCGGCCAGAAGGACATCATGCGCCTGATCGCCTACACCTCTATCTCGCACTTCGGCTTCATCATCCTGGGCATCTTCGTGATGACCAGTCAGGGCCAGAGCGGGTCGACGCTGTACATGCTCAACCACGGCCTCTCCACGGCTGCGGTGTTCCTGATCGCGGGCTTCTTGATCTCTCGCCGCGGCAGCCGAAAGATCGCAGACTACGGCGGCGTGCAGAAGGTGGCCCCGATTCTGGCCGGGACGTTCCTCGTTTCGTCCATGGCCACCGTGTCGCTGCCCGGTCTGGCTCCGTTCATCAGCGAATTCCTGGTCCTGCTGGGCTCATTCAGCCGGTACTGGCTGGCGACGGCGTTCGCGGTCACCGCATTAGTCCTCTCGGCGGTCTACATGTTGTGGCTATACCAGCGGGTGATGACGGGCCCCGTCGCCAAGGGAAACGAAGACATCGGTGATCTGAGGCCGCGCGAGCTTGTCGTCGTGGCTGCGCTGATCGCAGCGTTGTTTGTCCTCGGGGTTTACCCCAAGCCCGTGCTGGACCTGATCAATCCCGCGGTCGAGAACACCATGACGACCATCGGCCAGCATGATCCCGCGCCGAGCGTGACCCGTCCGGTTACTCGTCCGGTTTTGAAGGCCGCCCCCGCTCCAGCCGAAGGACCGCACCGATGACCCTCCCCACTCCCAGCATCGAGTACTTCCTGCTGTGCCCGACGCTCATCGTCTTCGGAGTCGCAGTAGCCGGCGTCCTGGTCGAAGCGTTCGTGTCCAGGCGGTTCCGGTACGGCGCGCAGGTGACTTTGACGTTTGGCGGCTTGGTCGCAGCGTTCGTGGCACTGCTCCTGGTGGCCGACACGATTTGGGCGGGTCGCCCCGCAGTGCTAGGCGCGGTGGCCGTCGACCAAACGGCGCTGTTCCTGCAGGGCACCGTGCTGCTGGTCGCGATGCTGGCGGTCATCTTCATGGCTGAACGGACGGGCTCCGTAAAAGACGTGGTAAAAGGCGCCGTTAAGGCCGCCGCCGCGAAGGTGGCCGTGACGGTCGGGGGCGGGCTGGATTCCTTTACCCCGCAGGCTTCCGCTGTTCCTGGCAGCGACGCCGAGCGCGAAGCGCAACGGGCGGGCGCCGCCCAGACCGAACTCTTCCCGCTGGTAATGCTGTCGGTCGGCGGCATGATGGTGTTCCCCGCCTCCAATGACCTGCTGACCATGTTCGTTGCGCTGGAAGTCTTGTCGTTGCCGCTGTACCTGATCTGCGGGCTGGCCCGCAATCGGCGCCTGCTGTCGCAGGAAGCGGCCCTGAAGTACTTCCTACTCGGCGCGTTCTCCTCAGCGTTCTTCCTCTACGGTGTGGCGTTGCTCTACGGCCAGACCGGCACCCTGACGCTGGCCGGGATCCGCGACGGATTGACGAAGCACGGCGACAACTCGATGGCGCTGGTCGGCGTCGCATTGCTGTCGGTCGGGCTGCTGTTCAAGGTCGGTGCGGTGCCCTTCCATTCCTGGATTCCCGACGTCTATCAGGGTGCTCCTACCCCGATCACCGGGTTCATGGCGGCGGCCACCAAAGTCGCGGCGTTCGGCGCTCTGCTGCGGGTGTTCTATGTCGCGCTGCCGCCGCTGCAGGACCAGTGGCGCCCTGTGCTGTGGGCGATTTCGATTCTGACCATGACGGTCGCCACCATCACCGCGCTGAACCAGACCGACGTCAAGCGCCTGCTGGCCTATTCGTCGGTCGCCCACGTCGGATTCATCCTCACCGGCGTGATCGCCAACAGTGCGGCGGGCCTTTCGGCGACACTGTTCTATCTGGTCGCCTACAGCTTCAGCACCGTCGGCGCGTTCGCGGTCGTCGGTCTGATCCGCAACGCCGACGGCGTCGAAGACGCCACGCTGTCGCACTGGGCGGGCCTCGGGCGGCGCTCACCCGTTGTGGGCGGGCTGCTTTCGATGTTTCTGCTGGCTTTCGCCGGCATCCCACTGACCAGTGGATTCATCAGCAAGCTTTCGGTGTTCAAGGCCGCCGCCCAGGGCGGCGCGGTACCACTGGTGATCATCGGTGTGACTTCCAGTGGGGTCGCCGCGTACTTCTACGTGCGGGTGATCGTTTCGATGTTCTTCGACGAGGAGACCGACGAAACTCCACATGTCCTGGAGCCCAGCTTGTTGACCAAGGTCGCCATCGCGGTATGCGCGCTAATCACAGTCGGTTTGGGGATCTTCCCGCAGCCATTGCTCGAGCTGGCCGACAACGCCGCACAGCTGCTGCGCTGAGTCAGCCGCGACACCTCGTTGGCGCCGGCTGCGCACCCGGGAGAAACTCCGGTGCCGGAGCCCTTAAGCCGGGCCGAAGAAACCCGACTGCGTAGTTCCCTTGTTGAAGCCCCCCGAGCTCGACATGCCCGAGTTTGCGACACCCGTGTTAAAGGGGCCCCCCGAGTTATTGATACCGGTGTTAAAGGGGCCGCCCGAGTTATTGATACCGGTGTTAAAGGGGCCGCCCGAGTTATTGAT
>Ga0209068_10001712_pt1 | contig 10876 bp, 11 predicted proteins | sample ColStrG_CSR_2012_FD_187200 | JGI IMG/M metagenome (GOLD analysis project Ga0209068, IMG submission 187200) | Freshwater sediment microbial communities in response to fracking from Pennsylvania, USA - Cold Stream Run_MetaG_CSR_2012 (SPAdes)... | ecosystem: Environmental > Aquatic > Freshwater >...
CTCGAAACTTTTGTATGGGACGGTGTGGGCACGCAGTAATTTGCGCGTTTTCCCAGCTTGGCGCAAATGGGTATCCAAAGTATGGGCATTCACTGGACACCCTTCTCGTTTTAAGATTTCAGCGATCATCGGGGTGGTACGACCAGGTTGCTGTTCGCGCAAGGCAATCGCCCGCGCGATGACGCTAGGGTCAATCACGCGCGGTTGCCTTGCATCCCGACGGGTTTTCGGCATCAACGCCTCAAACCCATGCTCTCGATAGGCCGTCAAATACCGACGGAGGCTGGTGATCGATACCCGCGTGCGTCTCGAATATGGAATTTCATAGGTTTTGGCGGCAATTTCGCGCAATGCATCCTCCGACCTGCCACTGTCAGGCGGATGATGGATCAATTGCGCGATCAAACCGTGTCGAAAGAGGGCTACTCCCAGATCGGGGTCATCGAAATGACTCCCGTTGAGGGCTGATTGATGTTTTGGGCCTCGATTTGTCATGCCGACAATCGTCCGACACACTTGGCCCATTGTCGAGATGGCAAGGTGTGTTGGCGGGTGCTGCTGCGCAGCAGCACCCGTGGCATCCAGCGTATCGCCACTCAATTCAGCCTAGTGCGATTTGCACATCATGACCCAGCTTTCTGTAACCACGTAGCGATGTAGCAATACACGGCACAACTTCACGCAACTTGGTGTGCTCGATTTACTTGAGTAAACTGTTCAGTACGTGGTTATGCTGCTTCGAAATTCGCTCTAAAGCAATCGCCCAACTCCGGCATTCCAACCCCAGCACCACATTACGCGCAGCGCTGTATCGGCGGGATGGTCTGCATCCAACCAGCCGGCCAATGTAATACTGCTTGCTAATAGTCGTTGCGCCACGTTACCGGCCTGACCATATGCATCCAACAACAGCAGGCTCGGCATCGCGACCGCTAGCACTGTCAACACTGCACTCAACCAGCGCAGCGCATTCAGCACAAATGCTGCGCACCATCGTCGCAGGCTACGTAGGCTGGCCCCGGTCTTGAGCATCAGCATCCGCCAGGTGGTCATGGCACCTTCACCCAGCCGTCCTCGCAACGCCATCTCAATCATCATCAGCGCATAGTGTCGGTGTCGATGCACCAGGCTTGGCAGCATCGATATTGTCTTCCCACAGATCTTGCACCGCCATCGTCTCACTTCGATTAGCACATCCCGTTCCACGTACACTACCCACCGCTCGTAGCTGCCATGCCCATTAATGTTTGTCCCCGTGCAGTTTGGACATTGCGCCGGCCGTTGTGTGGCTAGCTCTGCATATGCTTCTTGATACTCTTCTGCGGTCCCCAAAAACTCAATCGTGATTACAATGATTCGTGCGTGGGCCGTAGAGTGCCAATACGATACCAAGCGCTTAGCACTCTGCGGCCTGCCTCCTTTTTAGATTCAACCAAGCTTAACCGATCAAAAAAGCCACTCTCTTTGGAGGTGGCTTTATGTTTGCCTTCATTTATTTCGGCCTTCGGACACCATTTCGTACTCAAATAACTCGGACGCTAACAATCTGGCCTGCTGCCAGCCCACGCCATGCCCAAGCTCCCGGCTCGTAACGCCTACTTTGTTCACACCGCCGTGTGGGAGTTTAACAGCGCCCTCACGCTGATCAGCCTGTGGCCGCTGTATTTTGAAGTGCTAAAGCTGACACTGGTCGACGTAGCGCTGTTGCAGTCGGTGATCTTGATCTCGAACATCGTGCTCGAGATCCCAACCGGCGTCATCGCCGACGTGTATTCGCGCCGCCTATCAGTAATCACCGGGCGCCTGTTCGTTGGCCTGGCCTATGTGTTGATGGGTATATTCCCGGTCTTCGGGGTGATGTTGTTCGCCGGCTTCGTCGAGGCCATCGGCGACACCTGTGTAAACGGGGCGCTTGAGGCCTGGCTGACCGACGAAGTGGGCTCAGACGCCGTTGGCGACGTGATCCTGCGCGGCGGGCAAATCGCGGCCCCGGCTCACTGGCTGGGCGTCGTGCTCAGTATCGCTTTGGCAGCGCTGTTTAATTATCAGCTGCCGATTGTGTTGGGTGGGTTGTCGTGGTTTGCGCTGGCGCTGTTCCTAGTCGCCTTCATGCCCGAGACGAACTTCGTTCGGAGATCGCCCGGGGTATCGGGCGCGTTCAATGGCAAACATCTGCTCGGCCAATTCCGCGACGCGGCCCACACGTTTACCCAGGGTCTGGCGCTGGTGCGCGCTTCGCGGGCGCTGACGCTGCTGTTCATCGCCCGCTCACTCAGCGGCGCTTTTGGCGGCGTCTTTTACACCTTCTCACGCGACCACATCTTAAATGGGCTGGGGCTACCGGTTGTGATCGCGCCGGTGCTGGGTCAGTTGAAGGACAACGTATGGTTTGGGTTGCTCGAGATGCTGCAAAAATGTTTCTCGTGGTTGGCACCACTCCGGTGCGGCGGCTCGTCCGGCTGGACAGGGCGCAGCCGGCAGCGCGGGCCTTGCTCATCTTGCATGCCGCGCTGCTACCGGCGCTGCTCGTGTTCGCGCTCAGTAGTCATGTGGGGCTTGCGTTTGCAGCCTGGGTGACGGTTAACGGCTTGCTTGACTTGTGCGGGCCCATCAGCATGGCCTGGCTCAACCAGAACATCCCCTCCAACGTGCGCGCCACGGTCCTGTCGATGAGTAGCCAGGCAGGCAGTTTTGTGACTATGTGTGCCAGTGGCGGCTTGGGGGCTGTTGCAGACGCCTTTGGCGTGCGGGCCGGGCTGTTGCTGTCAAGCACGTTGCTCTTGCTCCCGCTTGCCATCTTCCGCCGTCAGGCAGGACAGGGGACACAGCCATACCCAGTGCCTGCCATAGATGTAGAGCTGCCCTAAGCCTCAGATGCCGGGCATGATCGGACGCTTTGACGAGTGGTGGGGCGCGGCGCGCATTCACCAACACACTTGCCTTCTGCGTGGACGGTTGTATCTTTGGCTCCTGCGAGACGAGTGAAGACATATGAAACTCACCGGAATCCATCACCACTCCGTGCGCGTCACCGATATGGAGCGCGCCGTGGGGTTTTATCGTGACATCTTGGGCCTGCGCGAGATTGGTATCCCGTCCACATTTCCGCCAGCTGGAGCGCGGGTGCGCTGGTTCCAAATCGGCGACCAGCACTTGCACCTGATGCCCGCCGATCAGGCCGACCCGGTCAGCCCGCGCCATATCGCCTTGCATATCGAGGACGCACAGGCAGGTCGTGCGTATTTCCAAAGTAAGGGCATACCGACTCGCGAAGACATTCCAATCCCCGGCGCAGATCGCTTCATCGTCTCGGACCCCGATGGCAACAACATCGAGATGATCCAGTGGAAACAGACGTATCAGATCGTGCCGCTGGACTAAACGCTGGACTAAACGCTGGACTAAACGCTGGACTAAAGAGTATAGGCACACAACCATGAAATTCGGCGCATCGGTTTGGCCTTTCAAGTGGGACACCCCATACGACGACGCTATCAAGCGCGTCGCCCGGCTGGGGTTCAAAGCGGTCGAACTGATCGCTTGGGACCGCGCGACGCTGGACAGTTATTACACTCCCGCGACCATCAAGCACCTGCGCGATCTGATCGCGGGCGAGGGCTTGGTATTGTCCGAGTTCGTCTCGACCCCCAAGGGCATGGCTAGCCCAGATAAGGCAACACGCGACGCAGCGGTGGCGCACTTTCAGCGCCAGGTCGAGGTCGGTGTCGCACTTGGCACCCGCCTGATTAATTCGGTCTCCAGCTACCCGTTTGACATTCCCGTGCCGCATATCACCGTGCTACCGCATGTGCAGATATTCCAGGTGGACTATCCAGCGGGCCTGGATTGGGAGCGGAATTGGCTGGATTATGTCGATGTGATCCGGCGCTGTTGTGCGATTTGCGAAGACGCGGGCGTGAGTTATGCGCTCGAGCCGCACCCGCACCGATATATGTCCAGCGCGGCCGGGATGCTGCGGCTGATTGAGCATGTGGGCTCGCCCGCGCTGGGCATGAACCTCGATCCCAGCCATCTGTTCCCAGTCGGCGAAGTGCCAAACGCAGTCGTGTATCAGCTTGGCCGGCGCATTTTGCACTGCCATTTCTCCGACAATGACGGCCTCACCAACGTGCATTGGCGGCCAGGCAAGGGCAAGATCGATTGGGAAGCCCTGATGCGGGCGCTCTCTGACGTCGGCTTCGATGGGGTGATCTCCATCGAGCTGGAAGACGTGCCCGGGGTGTCGCGCGGGCGGGCGGCCATGCACGGCGCGTATGGTGACACGGTTCACGCCAACGACGCGTTTGACACGGAGAATGCGGCATCACTGGCCTACCTGAAGGACATCTGCACTCGGCTCGGGATCACGATCGCGTGACCGGCTTGATCTTTACGCGAGCATCATCGCCGGCCCAAAGGCACCGATCACGCTCGTATGCGTCACAAGAGAGCCGGCAGGGTGCCAGACATGCAGCAGGCAAGCCGGCGGTTCCATGATCGCCTCAAAACCGGACGTGCGTTTAAGATCGAGGCTGAATTGGTGTGCCGTAGACGGGCAAGTCATTGCTAGCGACCCCCAAAAGCGGCGCTGGACCGCGCGATGCACGTGCCCCGCTAAGATGCGTTCGACGTTTGGATAGCGCGCGACGATCGCGCCGAGGGCATCGGCACCTTTGAGTCCGATGTCGTCCGATGGCTGCAAGTAGGTCGCGAAGGGCGGGTGATGCATACATAGCACCGTCGGTCGGCCGGGCGCTTCAGCCAAGCGTTCTTCAAGCCACCCCAAGCGAACGGCGCATAGTTCACCATCAGCGCGGCCGGGGATATGCGTATCGAGCGCGATCAACCGCACCGGCCCATCGTCGACCGCGTATTGGATGAAGTCCGGCATCACCTGCGTCGCGCGCGAAGAGATGAACGCACGCAGATGCTCACGGCTGTCGTGGTTCCCAGGGACCACATACACCGGCATGGTCAGCGGCGCGATCAATCTGCCAAAACGGTCATATTCATGCGCATATCCGCCGCTGCCGCCATTGATACAGTCACCGGTCACGATGACACAGTCAGGGCGCACTGACAGGCCGTTCAAGTGACTAGCGGCGCGCTCAAGGTGCGCAGCAGTGTTGAACAGCCGGTCGACGTCTTGTCCAGCCGTCGTGATATGCGGGTCACTGATGTGGGCGATGATCATTTTTTGACCGGCGTGCCGTCCGGCCACAACTCTTCTTGGGGCAGATCGGCTTGGGCCTGTGCCCAACAGATCCAGTCGGTCGCATCCAGCGGCGTGGTGCAGTCATAAAAGTGCGGGTTGACCTCATACAGTTCGGCCATGATCGTGCTGCCCTCGCGCAGGGCGACAGTGTGTGCACGGCGGAAGTAATAGCACTCCTGTGGGTCGCTCTCGATGTAACGCTCGATCCCGTCCATCTCGGCAATGGCCTGGACGTCAACGGCATAGACCTCGCCTACGATATCGCGTCCGAGTGGGTCGAGCACCAGACCGGGGTAGGCGCCAAAGTGATACAACCAGCCGCGCACCGTGCCAAAGCCGACAAAGTTGGCCGAGGGGAATAACTGCGATATCGGGCGTGAGCCGCCCTGCCGCAACGTGCCGTAGACGAAGATTAGATTTGCCACGAGCGAATTTAACCGCAGATGCGCACAAGACGCATCTACACGACAACTAGGATCAGCGTGAGGCCAGGCAGACACCTGCCAAAATTCAAGCGGACAGGTCTCGTGTCGGCCAGTCACGGCCCGAATGCGGGCACGGGCGCATCAAACGCATTCAAGAGCCCGCACCTGACGATGCCGCCTAGGCTGGTTCTAGCCGATGATTGAAATGGGGATGACGCTCGACTGCTGGAAGTTGAGCACGCTGACACGCGCCGCGACCTGCTTGGCGATGGTGGTCAGGCGCTGAGCAGCCTCGCTGTCGGGGTTGGTGACGATAAATGGCTTGCCCGTATCTCCACCAATGCGGATGCTTGGATCAAGCGGGACACTACCGAGAAAAGGCACCTTTTTCATCGCCGCCAGCCGCTCACCACCGCCTTCACCGAACATAGTCATCTTCCGGCCGGTGGCTGGGTCAATATACGGCCCCATGTTCTCGATCACACCAATCATCGGAATCTTGAGCTGTTCGAAGGCGGTGATGCCTTTGAGCGCGTCGCTCAGGCTGACCAGTTGAGGCGTGGTCACGATCACGCCCATGACGCCTTGCGCTGTCTGCGCCAGCGAGAGTTGCGAGTCGCCTGTGCCCGGCGGCATATCAATGATGAGGTAGTCGAGGTCGCCCCACGCCACTTCTTGCAGGAATTGCCGGATGGCGCTGTGCAACATCGGCCCGCGCCACACCAGCGCTTGCTCGGCCGAGTATACGAAGCCGATACTAAAAATCTTGATGCCAAATTTCTCTTCTGGCACCATCAGATTTACCTTGCCACGTGTCTCAATGCTGATCGATGGGCGTGAGCGGCCATCCGGCATCAGCTCAGCGGTCGGCAGGCCGACCATGATCGGCACATTTGGGCCATACACATCGTTGTCGAGCAGTCCAACAGTCGCGCCAGTCTGACCAAGCGCAATCGCTAGGTTGACCGCGATGGTGCTTTTGCCCACGCCACCCTTGCCACTGGCGACGGCGATGATATTTTTGACCGGCAAGCTCAAGGCGCTACGCATACGCGCATTGGCGGCGACATTACTCGTCCAGCCAATGTCAACCGTGCCAATCCCAACGATTTTGTTTAACTCGGCCCGCGCAGCCTTATCCATCACGTCTTTGAGCGGACAGGCGGGCGTGGTCAATTCAATCTTGAATGCGACGTCGTTGCCAATGATGCGCACGTCCTTGACCATATTCAAGGTCACCAAATCCTGGTGTAGTTCCGGTTCAATCACACGCCCAAGCGCGGTCATGACGTCTTTCTCTGAAACAGCCATTTAAGTTAGTTCTCCCGTTCACCGTGATTCTATCAATCCAGGCCAGCAGCCGATGGGCACATGAGGGAATGATAAGGTGCGCGGAGGCCGGAGCCGTGCTATCTTTCTGGGCATGATCCAACTTTTTGACACCGCCACCAATACACCGGTCGGGGAGATTACCGACGCGCAGCTTCAGTTCCTTCAAGATCAACTTGAAGAGGAGTCGAGCACCGACCAGGATTACTACCTCAACACAGACACGCTCGACCTGTTCCAAACAAATGGTGCCGAGCCAGCCTTACTCGACGTGCTGCGCAAGGCGCTGGCCGGACGCGACGAGATGGAAATCCGCTGGCGCAAATGACCCGGACTCGTTTGGCAATGATCCCGAGCAGCAGCGCGACGATGCCTGCGGCGGAGACAGTCGACTCCCGGGCTTCTTCACCAAACGAGAGGTAAATGCCAGGGTGACGAGCCGAAGCGATTAGCCAACTTGTCGATTCGTCGTGAGCCCTGTCGAAAATGGGCCCACGTGTGCGTCGTATGAGTGAACGGCGAGATCACTCGCCCGAAACTAAAAACCCGAGTCAAAAGGAGAATATGACGATGCGCTACTTACTGATGATCTACACCAACGAGCAGGCCGATGCTCAGGCAACACCCGAGCAGATGCAAACGATGATGGCCGAATACAACGCCTTTACAGCCGAAGCCAGCCGGCGGGGCGTCAACAAGGGCGGGGAGGCGCTGATGCCCACCACGATGGCGACAACCGTGCGCGTGCGCAATAGCAAAACCCTGACCAGCGATGGTCCATTCGCCGAGACCAAGGAACAATTGGGCGGGTTCTACCTGCTCGACTGCAAGGATCTGAACGAGGCGATCGAGATGGCGGCCAAGTGCCCCGGGGCCAAAGTCGGCTCGATCGAACTGCGCCCGATCATGGAACTGGGTGATATGTCCAATAGCGCGCCGCAATCGCGCTGACGTGCCGCTATTTATGTCACAAGAAGAGGATTGCGCCCTTGGTTGTGGCCTATGCCTGTCGCGACTCCATGCGGCTGGCGTAGGCTCATTGTGCAATTGGGTTTCTGAATGATGACCACGTTGGGCACAGTCGACACGACCGCGGACACAACTGCCACCGCGATTTCCACGCTCTTTCGCGATGAGCACAGCCGCATGTTAGCTGCGCTCATCAGCCGTTTCCGCGATTTCGAGCTTGCGGAAGACGCGCTGCAAGACGCGTTGGTCGCAGCGCTCGAGCATTGGCCACGTGCAGGCCTGCCACGCAACCCCGCCGCATGGCTCACGACCACGGCCCAGCGCAAAGCCCTTGACCGGCTGCGCAAGGTCAAACCGGTTGTAGGAAACGACGACGATCTTGAACATATGGCTGCGCCAGAATCGCTATCCGACTTCGAATCCGATATGGATGCATTTCCAGACGACCGCTTGAAGCTGATGTTCACGTGCTGTCACCCTGCACTGGCGCCAGAGGCGCAAGTCGCGTTGACGCTGCGCACGCTCGGCGGGTTGACGACCGAGGAAATCGCGAAAGCCTTTCTCACGCCAGCGCCGACGATGGCGCAGCGCCTGGTGCGAGCCCAGCGCAAAATCCGCGATGCTGGCATCCCGTTCGAGGTGCCAGCGGTGGACAATATCGGCGAGCGCACTGCGGCCGTGCTATCGGTTATCTACTTGATCTTTAACGAGGGCTACGATGCCACATCGGGAAATACGCTCGTCCGGCCGGAGCTATGTGATGAGGCGATTCACTTGGCCCAGATGCTCGTGACGCTCCTGGACAAAGAAGCCAGTGATGCCGTCCGACTGTTCAAACCCGAGGCACTAGGGTTACTCGCGCTGATGATCCTGCACCATGCCCGACGCGACACGCGCATGAATGCGCGTGATGAATTGGTCCTACTCGAAGCACAAGATCGTTCGTTGTGGCGGACCGATGAAATCGCTTCGGGCACCCACCTGCTCGAAGCGGCGCTGCGCATGGGGCGGCCTGGCCCATATCAGATTCAAGCCGCAATCGCGGCCGTGCATGCCCAGGCGGTCACACCCGGCCAGACCGATTGGCAGGAGATCGCTGGGCTGTATGCTGAACTTGTGCGCTACATGCCCACGCCGGTTGTGCAGCTCAATCGCGCCGTAGCCGTGGCGATGGCCGATGGACCGCTTGCGGGGCTGATATTGCTCGATCAGATGAAATTGGGCGATGCACTGGGTGGCTACTACCTCTATCACGCCTCACGTGCCGATTTACTCCGCCAGTTGGATCTGCGCGAGGATGCGCGGCGTGAATATGAACAGGCCCTGGCGCTATGCCACAACAACGCCGAACGCGATTTCCTGGCTCGGCGCATCGCCGAAGTATCGGCCTGACCCCGAACACGCGCGGTCCATCAACGTTGAAATTGGCCTATCCCCCTACCAAGCTATTTTGAGCGCACCTTGGCTGGCGTTTTTTTGCGCTTTGGCTTTGGTGTTGCGACACCGCCGTCACGTGCAGGCGCACGGTTCTCTGACCCCACCGCAAACGGCAGATAGCGCAAGTAGCGACTATATACGGCATCAAATTCGCTGGCCTCAACCAGCTTCTCGTGAGCATACTGGCGTATGGTATTCGACAAGCTGTAATGCGGCACGGTGCGATCATCCACGATGACCAGCGACTTATTGACCAACTGCATGAGCAGGTCGAGCACCTCGGCCCGCTGGAGCACGCCGCCCGCATCTTTGGCCGGCTCAGACGGATCAGCACATACCGCTTCCGTCAGGTCAAGTGTGAAATCAGTGGTAAAGATCGACAAGCGCCGCAGCAACATGCGCTCAGCGTCGCTGAGCAAGTCATAGCTCCAGTCGATCATCGCGCGCAACGTCTGTCCTTTCAGTTGGGCCAGCCGGTTGTTTCCGGTTAGCAAGCTGAAGCGGTCATCAAGCCGGGCCGCGATCTGGGCCAGCGAGAGCACGCGCAGCCGGGAAGCCGCAAGCTCGATCGCCAGTGGCAACCCATCGAGTTGTTGGCACAGCTGGACCAAAAACGCATCATCCCCCGGGCCAAGCGTGAAATCAGCCCGGACAGCCTTGGCGCGCTCGATAAACAGTTGCACGGCTTCCTCACAACTCATCGACGGCAGTTGCCATGTCACCTCACCGGGCACATTGAGCGCTTCGCGGCTGGTAGCCAGAAGCGTCAGGCGCGGGCAACTCTGCACCAACCGCACCGCCAGCGCTGCGCATGCATCGATCAAATGCTCGCACGTATCGAGCACAATCAGGATGTGTTTGTTGTGCAAATGGGCGAGTAGCGAGTCGGTCGTGGCCTTGTCGCGGGGCAATCCCAGTGCGACAGCGACCACGCCATAAACCTCGGCTGCCTCGCGCACCGAGGCGAGCGGCACGATATACGCACCATCCTCAAATATCGATAGCATATCGGTGGCCGCCTGCACCGCCAGCCGCGTCTTACCTACACCCCCAGGCCCGGTGACGGTGAGCAAGCGCATCACGGCCAGTAATCGCTTCACATCAGCCAATTCACTTTGGCGGCCGACGAAACTCGTGAGCTGCACGCGCAAGTTGGTCGGCGGACCTGGTGGTTCAGGTGGCACCTGGACTGGCGAGCGCTGGGTCTCATGCGCGGTTTGGGCTAATTGGATGAGTTGCTGTGCGGCCGTGGAGTCAGTGGGCAGTTGAAGTGCTTCGACGAACTGCGCGCTGACCATGGCTGGGTCAGGCGAGCGCTGATTGCCTTCGAGCCGAGCAATATGCGCTTCGGAATATCCGACGGCGATGCCAAGCTCGCGTTGGGTGAGGCGGGCGTGGCGGCGCAGATGACGCAGCATTGCACCAAACGTAGGAAACGCAGGTGTAGCGATTGTCGGAGATTCAGAGTGCACGTCTGTCATGATATGCGCCAGCGACGATG
>Ga0209068_10001715_pt1 | contig 10869 bp, 8 predicted proteins | sample ColStrG_CSR_2012_FD_187200 | JGI IMG/M metagenome (GOLD analysis project Ga0209068, IMG submission 187200) | Freshwater sediment microbial communities in response to fracking from Pennsylvania, USA - Cold Stream Run_MetaG_CSR_2012 (SPAdes)... | ecosystem: Environmental > Aquatic > Freshwater >...
GAATGAGCCAGCCTTCCCATGCCTGGCGATGCCGGAAACGCCAATGAAGGAATCGTTGGGCAATCGTTCCACCGCGCTGACTAACCGTGACCAACCGTTCCGGACTAGACGTGCCGGGTGCTGCATCGATCTGTTCTTGCACATGGGTCTTGGACCTCATAAACAATTGGTGGTGGCATCACAAAAATACACAAGCTACCTTGCTTTGTCAAGCGTGCGAACAAGCCGTCGTTTCTCACGCATTTTGAGCACGGGTCTTGCAGCCGGTTTGGCACACTGCTCTTAGGCCGGATTTGCCGAGTCTCGAGTGTTGAATGAACTCAACTTCACGTTTTGATTCCGATTGTGCCCATCGAAGTGTGAACGCGCCTACACTCGGATCGGAAACGGAGCCCATAAAGGGTTAAACGGGCCATGGATAACGCCGAGTCAAGCGCTTGCTATCGCAGCCCTAGAAGCCGACAGAAGTATCGAGACCGAGTTCAACGACGGGCTATCGACCCACAGTTCTTCACGCTGAAGTTACGTGGCACCACTCGACCGCTCCCAACGCAAGCGAGGTCAGTCGCATGTCGGAGCGTGCTGGCGAGCTACACCCGCTCCCTAACCCAATCCACGCCCGAGGTCATCTATAACAGCGCGTATGATTGCGCGCATGACCTCAGCCCGCGATGAGATACTGCACAAGTTACGCGCCTCGCTGGATCGGCACGCACCGTTTACGACGAGTGGGGCACAGACACACGAAGCCGCTCCACCGCCCGTCACTCAAGTGAGCGGTGATGAAGACCTGCGGGTACGGTTCATGGCCGAGGTCGAGCGAGTCAAAGGTGTCGTGCACGCCGCCGAGAGCGAAGACGACGCACGCCAAGTCCTGCGTACGCTGCTCAAGAGCCACAACGCGCAGCGCGTGACTATGTGGGATGAGCGCTATATACCGACCTCGAACATCGACGGACTGCTACAAGAGATGCACATCACGCGCGTGCAAGGTGAGCATGCGGTGGTCGAAACGGCCGATACTGGCATCACCGGCGCCGACTCAGTCATCGCCGCCACAGGCACGCTCGTGCTCTCATCTGGCCCAGGTCGATCACGCATGGCCTCGCTACTGCCCCCGGTGCACATCGCCATCGTCACAACCAGTCAAATCGTGCCGCGTCTCGAGGATTACATTGCCGCTCAGCGCGCCGGGAACGTGGACACATTTCGCACTGCCAGCAACGTCACGCTCATTACCGGCTGCAGCCGGACCAGCGATATCGAGATGCAGCCCGTATTTGGCGTGCACGGCCCACTCGAGCTTCATATCATTTTAATTGACTTAAATCGCGCGTCGTTCGCGTCGTCATCGGGCCACGACTGATCACATAAGTCCTGGGGCAGAGGTCGAATCCACACCGAAATCAACCTATTTTTCTTACCCTTGCCTCAGGCGGCAATAGTACACATACTACTGGCATGTTTCACAGCCCGAACGACACACCTGTTGCGCCAGCGCCAGTCCCAGCGTCAACGGCAAAACGAGTGAGCGTGCTACGCACACGCTTGCAGGGGTTACGGGCGCGGGCCCGCGCCAGCTTGGTGTTTATGGCCGGCATCGCCGCTGCACTCATTGGGCTGGTGCTGTATAACACGCTCTACCCGCCACCAAAGCCGCTCACCCAAAAGCAGGTAAACGATACCGTCGCCCAGGCCATGGCCTCGGCCACCCCGCCACCGGCCCGCGCAGCACTCGTGCACCAAGCCATTATGCCGTCGTTCGTACTGATCCAAACCGATTCGGGCGGTGAGACGGCTGCGACCCCTCAAGCGGATGCGACAACTGCGCCAGATGCCACGCCGCAGCCTGAATCGACCCCCCAGGTAAACGGGACAGACGCACCCAATAGTAGTAAGGACAGTCACAGCCTCGGCAGTGGTGTGGTTGTCAGCGAACAGGGCGACATCCTCACCAGCCTGCACGTCGTTGCAGATGCGACCGTCATCACAGTGACATTCTCCGATGGCACTGAGTCGGATGCTGAGATCGTGAACTCACAACCCGAGCACGATATCGCCGTGTTACGGGCCAGCAAGCCACCCGCTCAGCTTGTGCCGGCTACGCTTGGTAACCCGCAGGCCATGCATGTCGGCGATGAGGTCTATGCGGTCGGCAACCCCATCGGCTTGTATGCCTCACTCAGCAGCGGTGTCGTTTCCGGTCTGAAGCGCTCGTTCAAACCCGAGCACAGCGACACAAAACTAGAGGACCTGATTCAATTTGACGCGGCGGTCAATCCGGGTAGTTCGGGCGGGCCCTTGCTTAACCGTTATGGTCAGGTGATCGGTATCGTCGCCGCGTTGGTCAACCCCGCGGGTCAAGACTCGTTTAGCGGCATTGGCTTCGCGGTGCCCATCAACACGGCGGGCGGGGCAGCGGGTCTGCCGCCCTACTGACATTCCCCAAATACAAATCCCGTATCTAGGAGTTACTCTTTCATGGATCGAAGTGGACAACCGAAACCCGGCTTGCCGATGGAACGCGTGCTCTTCGAAGTCAAGAAGGTCATCGTCGGCCAGGACAATTTGCTCGAGCGGATGATCGTCGCCCTATTGTCTCGTGGACACATTTTGGTCGAGGGTGTTCCGGGTCTGGCCAAGACCATGGCGATCAAGACATTGGCCGACAGCATCGGTGGTGATTTCAAACGCATCCAGTTCACGCCCGACCTTGTCCCAGCTGACCTGGTTGGCACCCGCATCTATAACCAGAAAACCGGCGAGTTCACGACCTCGCTTGGGCCGGTGTTTACCAACTTGCTCCTGGCCGACGAGATCAACCGCGCCCCAGCCAAGGTGCAGAGCGCCTTGCTCGAAGTGATGCAAGAGCGCCAGGTGACAATCGGCGGACAGACGTTCAAGGTGCCAAATCCATTCCTGGTGATGGCGACCCAAAACCCGATCGAGACCGAGGGCACCTATGCCCTGCCCGAAGCCCAGGTCGATCGGTTTATGCTCAAGGTGCTTGTCGGCTATCCCACCCCGACCGAAGAATTTGTCATCGTCGAGCGCATGATCGGCATGCTGCAAGCGGTGCAAAAGATGTTGTCCACCGATGAGCTGCTGGAGTTACAAAAGAAGGCGTTCGAAGTCTACGTTGACCCGGCGTTGATCGAATACACCGTGCGCATCGTCACCGCGACCCGTCAGCCAAAAGACATTGGCCTGAAGGAGATTGAGCGCTACATCCAGTATGGCGCAAGCCCACGTGCATCGATCAACATGATTTTGGCCGGGCGGTCGCTTGCGTTTGTGCGCGGTCGCAACTATGTGTTGCCGCAGGATGTGCTCGACATGACGCCGGACGTGCTCCGGCATCGTATCGTGCTGAGCTATGAGGCGCTCTCGGACAATGTTTCGAGCGATGATCTGATCAAGAAAATCCTTGACCGCACTCCCCTTCCAGTGGTGCCACTGCATGAACATGTCTACTCACGACCTGTCGCCAACGGCAACGCAGTCGGCGCCGGCGTCGCCAACGCCTGAGCGCATCCTGCAACGCCTCGACTGGCAGGTGATCCGCCGGTTGGATGGCTTGTTGCAAGGCAACTACCGTAGCCTGTTCTACGGCCAGGGGATCGACTTTGCCGACCTGCGCGAATACCAGCCGGAAGACGACGTGCGCTACATCGACTGGAACGTGACCGCACGCATGGACACGCCCTACGTGCGTCAATACGTCGAGGACCGCGAGATCACCGCCTGGTTCCTGCTGGACCTGAGCCCGTCGGTGGACTTTGGTGCGCTAGAAAATCACAAGCGCAAGGTGCTGATCGACTTCGTGGCGACGCTGGCACGGCTACTCACCCGACATGGCAACCGGGTCGGGGCCATGTTTTATGGTGGCAGCACGGGCATGGTCGATAGGACAATTGCAGCCGGGGGGAGCAAGCTGCATGTGCTCCGGCTTATCAACGACTTGCTCAAGCAGCCGCGCTTGACCCGGGCGCCGTTTACAAATCTGACACCGTTACTCAGCGCAGGTTTACATACGGTCCGGCGGCGCTCGCTTGTCTTCATCATCTCCGACTTCATCAGCGCACCTGGCTGGGAGCGGTCGCTGGCACTGCTGAATCACCGGCACGATGTGCTGGCAGTGCGGATCTGGGACCCACGCGAGATCGAACTACCTGACATCGGCCTGATGCTGATGGAAGATGCCGAGACGGGCGAACAAATGTATGTCGACACGCACGACAAAAAGTTTCGCAAGCGCTTTGCCGAGGCAGCGCAAAAACGGGAGGCGGCGGTGCGAACGGCGTTTACGAGCGCGGGCGTGGACGTGTTATCGCTCTCAACCGAAGAGGACCTGATCCGCGCCATCGTGCGTTTCGCGGCCCTGCGCGAGGCGCGCAAGAAGTGATGCGCGACTTGGAACGCGCAGACAGATCACCATGACCTTTATTTGGCCCATCATGCTGCTCAGTTTGCTGGCGCTGCCGCTCATCGCCGCGCTGTATGTGCGGCTGCAGCAACGCCGACGCCTGCTCGCGGCGCGCGTTGGCAGCATGGGCTTTGTGCAACAAGCGAACGGTAAGACGATCGGCGCGCGCCGGCACATCCCGCCGCTCCTGTTCTTTGTCGGCCTGACGATCTTGGCGCTCGCACTCGGCCGCCCAAAGACGCTGATCAGCCTGCCGCGAGTGGAAGGCACAGTGGTGCTGGCCTTTGACGTGTCGGGCAGCATGGCCGCCGATGACATGAAGCCGACGCGCATGGAAGCTGCCAAGGCCGCGGCGCGGGAATTCGTCGCCAAACAACCCACGCTCGTGCGCATCGGGGTGGTTGCGTTTAGCGAGAGCGGCTTGCAGGTGCAACCGCCGACGAATGACCGCTCGTCTATCCTAGCCGCGATCGACCGGCTCAAGCCTGCCCGCGGCACCTCGCTCGCCACCGGTATCGGCGCCGCGCTCAACGTTATCGCTACCAAGGACCGGCCGACGAACTATTACACCCGGGGCACACCTGAACCGACGGTCGAACCGACGCCGATGCCATCGGGCGTATATCAGCCCGCCTCGATCGTTTTGCTGACCGACGGCGAGAACACCGCCCCACCAGACCCCCTGCAAGCGGTGCAGGCAGCAGTGAACCGTGGCGTGCGCATATTCACCATCGGTGTCGGCACGCCAACCGGCGCGACGCTCAAAGTCGAAGGCTTCTCAGTGCACACGCAACTGGACGAAGCCACGCTCACACAAATCGCGCAGCAAACCGGGGGTGCGTATCACATAGCGGGCAATGAACAGGAGCTTCAATCGATTTATCAAAACCTCGGCGCGGAGATGATCATCAAACCCGAAGAGACCGAGGTGACAGCGGTTTTTGTGGCTGGGAGCGTGCTGGTGCTTTTGGTCGGCACAGCATTATCATTACTCTGGTTTGGGCGAGTGCCTTAGTGTTGGGGTGGTTGGGGTGACAGGATAACTTACCGTAAACGCGACATGAACTCAAAGGATTGTGCCCACGGCCGCGCTACGGCGCGCCACACAGACACATAACCCTGAGGGTTGGGTGGTGAAACCATGGACTTTCTTTGGCCCGGATTTCTAGCGCTGCTGGTTCTGATTCCGCTCATCATTGCGGCGTTTATCTATATTTTGCGCCGGCGCAAACGCGCCGCGGTGCGCTACAGCAGCTTGTCGCTTGTGCGCGCGGCAATGCCGGAGTATTCGCGCGTCAAGCGCTTCTTACCCATGGCCCTGTTTCTGGGGGCGCTTAGCAGCCTGGTCATCGCCATGGCGCGGCCAGCGTCGATCGCGACGGTGCCTTCTGACCGCACCACGATCATTATGGCCATGGACGTATCGCGCAGCATGTGCTCGACCGACGTCGCGCCAAACCGGCTGGAGGCGGCCAAGTCGGCGGCGCTGACATTCATCGCGCGCCAAAAAGCCGGCACACAGATTGGGATCGTCGCGTTCTCTGGGTTCGCCGAGTTGATCCAGCCGCCCACAACAGATCAGTCCGCGCTGCGGAACACGATCGAGAACTTAACAACCGGGCGGCGCACCGCCATCGGCAGCGCGATCCTGAGATCCATCGACGCGATTTCGGAAGTTGACCAAACCATCCCACCCAGCGTGGACACTGGTTCGCAAGCGCCCGGCATTGCGCCGGTGCCAAAGGGCGCATTCGCGCCGCACATCATCGTTCTGCTCACGGATGGGGCGAATAACGCCGGGCCAAAGCCAGTGGATGCGGCCCAGCAAGCCGCCGACCGCGGCATCCGCGTCTATACGATCGGTTTTGGCACGGCCAAAGGATCAGAGTTTCCCTATTGCAGCCCGGCCGATATGGGTGGTGAACCTGGCCGACGTGGTAACCGCGGTCAGAACGGCCAGACCGGCGGTTATGGCGGCGGGGGCGGCAACTTCGGTGGATTCGGCGGCCAGTTCCGGCGGGGCATCGACGAAGAAGCCTTGAAGCAGGTCGCGAGCATGACCGACGCCCGTTATTATTCGGCCGAGACTGCGGGCGAGTTGGTCAATGCCTTACAGAGCCTGCCCACCTCGCTCATCGCCAAGCATGAGGTGACCGAGATCAGCTTCGCATTCGCGGCGATCGGTGCAGCATTGGCGACTGTTGCGATCGTGCTGGCACTGCTGTGGCATCCGTTGTTATAGTAGCGCGACTCGTCATAGAGTTGGCCGGGGTCCGGCATCGTTCGTAAATCTTGACACGTGGGCATATCCTGCGTCCTGCCCAGGCTGAGGCCGTGTTTGAGACGCTTACCGGCGAGCGTTGTCAACTTCAATACAGGGGATATTACTTGCTCTTTCGTTCTCTTTCCAGAACAGCTACATCACACCAGACCTACTCACGCAGTATCCCTAGCGCCTGGCTCATCCCACTCAGCCAGATCATTCTTGGCCTCATCCGGTATGCATTTGTCCCAGGTCTACCCTTCTTCTGGGACGATGTACCTCAGAACGCTTGGCTTGCGCACGCCAGCCTGCTAGACATTTGGACGAGCACCGTCGTCGGACTGAACTATTTTCGACCGCTGGCCTTTAGCGCGTGGAAGCTGATCACACTGATCCAAGGCGCGTTCGATCCAACCACGTTTCACTGGTTGAACCTCCTTTTACACATCTTTAACGCCACCCTGGTGGGTTGGATCGCCTACGGCCTCGCCGTCAAGCGCAGAACGTGGACCGGCCTAGCGGCCGCAACGCTCTTCACGCTCTTTCCGTTCAGCTTTCAGGCGATTGCGCCCGTCAGTTCGGTCATGCACCCGCTCAGCACGGCGTATATCCTCACCGCCGTGCTGATCATGTTGCGCTTACCCTCGACATCTTTAGCGGCCCAGCGCTGGCTCAAAGCCGCCTCGGTCATCAGCGCAGGCGTGGCAGTCTTGGCCCATGAAAGCGGCGCCGTGGCCTGCGTGCTCATCACATGGACGGCGCTGATCTTCAGACAGCCACACTCGCTCAAACGCATCGCCCGCGACACCTGGCCCTATTGGCTGGCTGGCCTGGCTGGCTTTCTCATTTGGCGCGCAGTGCCACGGCTCACTGACCCACTGCCCATCGGTGACGCGTTCACACACTGGGAAAGCCGCTTGCAAAATAGCGTCTGGTTCCTGCAAGGCCTGGCGCCCCTGTTTACACCGCTAGCCGGGCAGGCAAAATCGCTACTTAGTATCGGCAACGATTTGGTCACGGTCACGCTCATCGGCCTGAGCGGGGTGATCATCTGGCTAGTGCTCGTGCGCTGGGACAAGCGCAGCGTGTGGGCCCTCGGCTGGTTCGTCATCGCGGCCATACCCGCCGTTTGGCTGCTCGATTTCAACTATGTGATCGAGTCCCCGCGGCTGATGTATCTGGCCTCGGCCGGGACGGCGCTGTTGTGGGCCATGCCGCTGAGCCTGGACATGACCGCCTTCAGAGGCAGCATCTATGTCCGGCGCACGTGGCCCGTTGTGGTGAGCGCCCTAGTCGTCACCTCATCGCTATGGGGTTGGCGCTACGTGGGCCGCCGCGCGGACTTGTATAGCTTACTTGGTCAATCGGTGGCGCAATTGCATAACGTATCCCAGGATGATCTAGCGTGCAGCCATACGGACCAGCCACACGTGGTGGTCAACTTCCCGGAGTGGTATTTCGTCCACGACGGGGAATACTTGCTCGGACACGATGGGATCAAGTCCATTCCTGAGGCAGGGAGTTTGGATGACTTGATGCAGGCCAACGTCGCACACACAACAACTGCATCCGCGCCACACTCAAGCCTGTTTTTGGCGGTGACGCTCCCGGACATCCAGCGGGATAACACGCCGTTCAAACCCATCGGCTCGCCCCAGACCCATGACAGCTTGCCCGGGCTATTGCGCCCATCTCACGGCGCGATCGTGAACGTGGGCGATGACGACACGCTCCATTTTGTGCAGGCCGGGTGTTTCATCGCACCGCAGTCGGTGCAATCACCTGCGGCAGTGTTTCATAACCAGATCGAGCTCATGCGCGCGACCCTAAAGCTTAACGAATTCAACCCCCGGCTCGCGATGCTGACGCTGGATTGGCATATGCGTGCGGTGGAGACCAGCGACATCACGGTGTTTGTGCAAGTGCTGAGCGCCACTAGTCGGGTGGTCGCCCAGGCCGACGGTTACCCTATCGGCGGCATTTTGCCCATGCGCGTGTGGCAAGCGGGTGACACATGGCGGGATATTCGGCCGCTTAGTTTGCCCGATGCCGCTTTGACAGGCAGCTATACGGTCATCGTTGGCTTATATCGCACCAGCGATGGGGTACGCTTGCCAGTGGTGAATGCGGCTAGTGGGCGTGTAAGTGATAACGCGCTCGTGGTTGCGACCTGGGCGCTTCCCGAGCAAACACCAACCTGAACAGGGCCTATCCCTATTTTTTGTTCGATTGCCTCCAGGCTTGAAAGTCAGCCTCGATCTCACCCGACCACTTCGAATCGATCTCGCCCGAGCTATACACCCCCTGCTCGAGGCGGAGCTTACCAAATTCGTCGCGTACGCGTATGTCCTCACTCCGCTCCACAACCTCTCGCACCAAGTGCGGCGGGATGAAGATCACCCCGCTGGGTGTGCCAAGCACCATGTCGCCTGGCAGCACGGTGCAGCCGCCAATCCGAATGGGGATGTTGAGGCCCGTCAGGGTCACATCCGCAATGGCCGTTGGGTCAACGCCACGCATGTAGATATTGACGTCAGTCAGTTGGATGAGGCCTTGGTAATCACGGATACCGCCGTCGATGACGGCGCCTGCGCGCGTCCGCGTGCGCACAGCGGTGCCAAGATTGTCGCCAATGACGGTCCCATCCTTGACCTTACCGAAAATGTCCACAACCATCACGTCACCCAGTTTGAGGGTGTTGATCACCCAGGAGTTTTGACCCCCCCGGCCGCCACGCCCTTCGGTCTCACCGGCCTTCTGTACGGCCTCGTGGTAATCCGGCCGGTGTGGGATGAACTGGGCCGTGACCGCTCGACCCACGGTAATGCGGCCCGGGTGGGTTTCTTTCCAATTACCCTCAAACTGGCGGTGATACCCACGCTGATGTAAGACACCCCAGGCCTCTTCGGTGGTGACGAGCTTCATGCGCTCGAGCCATTCGTCGGGCACATATGGGCGGCCAAATTCATCGCGGCCCCAAGGATTGAGCGGCGTCATGTCTGAGAGCGTCTCAGGCGTGGGTGATATATGCATAGTCTTTGTTGCTGAATCGAGTTGGATCATCGAGAAACCGGACACCGGACACCGGACGCCGGACAGGCCGCGCACAAGAGGGAGGGATACACAGGTCTCAGGTGCCTGAGCCCCGGTTACGGATGCGTGCGGCAGCGGCGTGGGCATACAAGCCTTCGGCCTCGGCTAATTTGATCGCCACCGGCGCAAGCTCCCGGGCTGTGTCATTGTCGAGCGCGATAACGTTCATCACCCGCACGAAATCGAGCACATTACACGGCGGGGTGAAACGCGCCGTGCCACCGGTTGGCATGACATGGCTGGGGCCGGCCACATAGTCACCCAGGACCTCATAGGAGTTCTCACCGACAAAGACCCCACCCGCCCAGTTGATCCGGCCCACCCATGCCCACGGGTCGCGGACGGACAGGCATAAATGTTCGGGCGCAAACTGGTCCGCCAGCGCCACCGCCTCGTGCAGGTCGTCAACGATGACGGCGCCGCTACGACTGGCAAATGACTCGCGGATATCGGATGCATTCGGCTCGGGCATGGCCTTGATCTGCTCATCAATGCACTGACCGATATGCTCAGCCAGGGTCCGTGACGGCGTGATGACGATAGCTGTGCCAGCGGTGTGCTCGCTTTGGGCCAGCATGTCGGCCGCCACCCAGGCCGGGTTAGCCGCCTCGTCGGCCACGATCACGGTCTCAGTCGGGCCTGGCAGTGAATCGACCCCGACGATGCCATAAACCTGCTTTTTGGCAAGCACGACAAAAATGTTACCCGGGCCACATACCTTGTCCACTTGTCCGATCGTTTTGGTGCCATAGGCCATGGCGCCAATGGCCGGCGTGCCCCCGGCGCAATACACCGTGTCAACCTGTGCGATGTCAGCTGCGACCAGCACAGTCGGATGCGGCTGGGTCCTGCCGCGCTGCGGTGGTGAGCACACCACGATCTCTTCGACGCCGGCCTGTCGGGCAACGATCGCGGTCATCAGGAGCGTGCTGGGTAAGGGCGCCGCGCCGGCCGGGATGTAAATCCCCACCCGGCGCAGGGGTTTGACGACCTGGCCGAGCACACCGCCCAAATCGTTTGTCATCCAGCTTTGCGCCACGGCGCGGGCGTGAAAGGCGCTGATGCGTCCGGCGGCATGCTCCATTGC